>Ga0308169_10003409_pt1 | contig 15549 bp, 12 predicted proteins | sample PhyBR1_2_FD_202139 | JGI IMG/M metagenome (GOLD analysis project Ga0308169, IMG submission 202139) | Phyllosphere microbial communities from UC Gill Tract Community Farm, Albany, California, United States - DLSLSB.R1 | ecosystem: Host-associated > Plants > Phyllosphere > Unclassified | place... | reverse complement strand
GTTCTTTATGTCGTGTTCGGCATCATCGCAGGCATCACCGGCGTCATGCTGCAGGTGCGCCGTCGCCGAATGAGCGCCTTCTCAACCCGGACGCGCCCAACTCACGCCTCTTCCTCGCCCGCAGCACCTCTTCCTCAAGCTGGACTCGGTCCGCTACCCCATTCGCACCTATGGCGACCTGGGCGGAAGGATCTACGGCACCTGGATGCGCCACCTCTGCTCCGTCCTCCAAGCGATCCAGTGCGTCCTCTCGCACGGACCCCTCGCGCGCCCGTCGCTGCCGCTCGCTCACTCCTTCTTCCACAGGCTCATCTTGAACGTCGGGCTCATCTGCCTCAGGTGCGTGCTCGAGTGCACTCACCGTCGCCCGCCACCAGAAGGCTGACTTCGAGCTTCGCCTCCTCCTCGCGCAGCAACGGCCAGGGCGTCGCTCAGATCGCCGAGGGCGGCAGCGGGCCTGCCATCTGCTTCTCGGTCGCAGTCGTGATCTGGGCTATACTCGGCATGATTATCGGGCAGATCCGCTCGCTGCACGGGCTTGGTCTCCTCGCAAACTCGGCCGTCTGGGTGCGTCCCGCCGCTCTCTCTCCTCTCTCGCACCGAGTTGACCGGCGCTGACCCTCGAGCTGCGCATAAGATCAACCTCCTTATTATCGTCCTGAGCATGGGCTTCATCGCGCACTCGCCGCCCAACTTTGCAGCTGCGAAGGCGTGAGTCGATTCTCCTCGTCGGCGCTTTGACCTTTTCCGCCCCGAATCTCGCTCACTCCTCCCTGACCGCAGCTCCTACGGCATCGAGCAGGGTCCCATCGTCGTTAGCGCCCGAGTTACCCAGCCGATCTTCAACCAGGTCAACGGGTTCGTCGCCGTCTCGCCCTTGCTCGGCGCACGGACCTCGTGCTGACTCGCTGCTCTCCCTCTATGCAGTCTCATGAACATGGTCTTTGCCTGTGCGTGTTCCTTTCAGCTCTGCGCGCCTCTCCTGCCGACGCAGCGTGAACTGACCTCGCACCCCTCGCAGACGGCGGCGTACGCTCATCCTCTCGGCTCACGTTCGCGAGGCAGCTTTATCGGCCGCCTGCGAGCCCACTACTGACTGTTCTACTCGCTTCCGCAGTCCATGATCTTCCCTGAGCTCCTCGCCGAGATGCGCAGGTCAGTCTTCGTCCAAAGCTTCGCCGAGCGCTCGCGACTGACCCCTTGTCCCTTCACAGGCCGCACGACTTCGTCCGTTCGTTCGCGATGGCTCAGGCGCTGATCATGGGTGCTTATCTCGTCTACGGTATCTACGTTTATGCGATGCAAGGCCAGGTGAGCGAGGAAACTAACGCTCAAGTCGACCTTCTCAAGTTGGCTGACCTCGACCTCCTCCTCCCCCGCTCGCCCTCCTCCTCGCCCAATCGCAGTACACGCTCGCTCTCGCCTACCAGGGCGTCTCGCACTACTCGTGGCAGACGGTCGGCAACGTTCTCGCGCTCGTTTCCGGAGCGATCGCCGCGGCGCTTTACGGCAACATGTGCGTCCTTCTCGACGGCCTGCATAGCATGAGCACCATCCCTGACGACGACGAGCACACAGCGGCCTCAAGGTCATCTACATCAACATCGTCGAGGGCCTGCTCAAGGGCCCGCCTCTCATGACGAGGAGCGGGCGGATGGTCTGGGGCGTACTTGTCGTCCTGTTCTGGGCCGCCGCCTTCTTCATCGGCTCGTGCATCCCATCGGTCGGCGCTCTCAGGTGCGTCGCAGTCTCTCCCTTGCTCGCGCACGGGCCTCCCTGACTCGCACCTCCCGGACCTGCAGCGGCGTCGTCGCCTCGGCGTGCATCTTCTCCTTCTCGTACACGCTCCCGCCGCTCTTCGTCCTCGGGCTGTACATGCACATCGACGCCATGACGGCCGACGAGCCGTTCACGACGCCGGGCGTCGCGCCGAGGCGCAAGGACACGTGGAAGTCGCTCGTTCGTCGGCTCCTCCCTTGCGCCTCTTCCTCTCGAACGCAGGGCTGACGACGCGCTACACAGTCTCGCTGGCACCGTGCGATCACCTACGGCGGCTGGAAGCGCACAGTCATCAAGTGCGTCGTCCCCATCCCGCGCTTCTCTTCGGCAGCGCACTGACCCCTTCCTCCCTCGCGCAGGGTCGTCCTCTTCGTCTTCTTCCTCGCTGCGCTCGCGACGCAGGGCCTGGGCCTTTGGGGCTCGGGCACGACGCTCGGCCAGGCGTTCAAGAACGGCGCGGCGACGAGCCTCGGATGCACGAGCCCCGTCTAGGTCTCGCCCCCTTTCTCAGCTTTCCGGGCTCTCGAGGACGGACAAAGGGGCGCTTTTGCAGATCTGCGAGAAGACTGAAATGTACACTGCGTGCTGTGACTCCTACATGCCCGGCTCGCTCGCCCTGCAGCGCTACGAGACGACGTCGAGCCCGAGCCCGTCGACACTCAGCGCCGAGTCGATCTCGTCGACCGGGTGGAACTCGTTCATGTTGGCGCGCGCGGCGCCGTCCATGTAGGTCGGGACGGAGCGGAAGACGTTCTTGGTGCCGCAGCTGCGAGAGGGACAGGGCGAGAAGTCAGCTCGGCGAGCAGGGAGAGCGCGGAAGGAGAGGGAGAGGGAGAGGGAGAGGGAGAGGGAGAGGGAGCGAGAGACGCACTTCTCGATGATCTGGCCTGCGAGGCAAGAGCTCGAGCATCAGTGACGACCGCGACACGATCAACTCGAGAGCACGGCTCGCAGGCCGAGCCTTGAGAGCGCGAGCCAGCCTAGCGACGCACCTGTGACCCGGCTCTCCGGGTCGAGGAACACGTCGACGGCGTCCGTGACCGTCTTCATCGGCGTCAGGCGGTGCTCGCGCTCGAGCATGTCGATAAAGTCGGGCGGCGCGAGGCCGGTCGCTGTGCGAGGGAGGCAGGATCAGGCACGGGTCCGTGCGCACGAGAGGGAGAGGGGAGCAGGACGCACCGACGACCGAGGGGCCGAAGCAGCTGCGCGAGGGGGGGCGAGAGCATGTCAGGAACGCGTAGAGAGGCTTGGGCGAGCGGCGAAGAGCTCACTTGACCGTGATGCCCTCGTCGAGGACTTTCGGGCCGACGGCGCGGCACAGGCCGAGGACGCCCTGCTTGGCGGCGGCGTACAGCGCGTCGTTCGGGAACGGGTAGATCGAGCTGCGTTGGCGCGTGCGAGCGTCAGGCCGGCAATCTCGGAGGAGAGGGGGCCGAGGAGAGAGAGGAGGACGCACGCGTTCGAGCCGGTCGCGACAAACTTGCCCCTCCACCCGCTCTCGTCCTTGTCCTGTGCACGAAAGTAGGCGAGCGCGGCGTGGAGCGTGTACAGGACGCCGTCAAGGTTGACGCGGATGACGCTCAGCGGCGGCGGGCGGTCGCCGAGGTCGTCGAGCGCGGCGTGGTGCGTCGTCGAGAAGTGGCTCGGGTCGGACGAGCGCATCTCGGACATTTGGGCGATGCCGGCGTTGGCGAACTGCAGGGGGAGGGCTGCGAGTCGGTCGAGGTGCTGCGAGAGAGCTGAGGGCGAGAGGGAGGACGCACGACATAGTCGATCCGCGAGCCGAACGTCTTGCTCGCGAGGGCGAACAGGGTGCAGACGGACGCCCAGTCCGTCACGTTGACGGCGCAGAACTCGACCTTGTCGTTGCCGTACCTGCAGACATGGGGCGCAAGAGTCAGGGCCTCTTCCATCGAGAGCAGGGCTGCTGCGACAGCTCGCACGTGCGTACGAGCCTGGCAGCGGCGAGAGCGACGTTGCCCAACTCGAGGATCAGCGTGAGAGAGCGACGCACCTCTGCTTGAGCTTGCCGACCACTTGGACGCCCGCGACCGCATTAAGGTCGCCCACGACGACCCTTGCGCCCTGGTCGAGGAGGTGCTCGGCGATTCCGTGGCCGATTCCTGCGTAGCACGGCGTCAGCGCGGCAGCGGCTACTGCGGGAGGGGTCGGGGACGTACCACTTGCGGCACCGGTGACGATGGCGACCTTGCCCTTGTACATTGCGAGCCGAGAGCGGGAGGAAGAGATGAGGCGAGGTGGAGGAAGCTCGATCGACGAGGACAGCGAGTCGGGACCTGCGCGTGCTTCGAGGCGCGCGTGTAGCTAAGCGCAGTGAGCGTTGCGAGGCAAGCAGGTGCACAGGCGGTGTGGAAAGAGAGCGACGAGGACCGGCTTGTCGTCAGAACGCGGGGGAGGAGCGGACGAGCATCACCCGCCGGCCCGGCTTTGAGCCTGCTCGAGCGAGTGCGCGCGCTGCTGAGCGAGCGAGCGAGTTACAGCGCAGGTGCCGGTGCCCAGCTGGCCCTGTGCTAGGCTCGGAGGCGACGAGGCGGCGGACCCGAGGACAAAGTCCGAGCGAGGTGAGCGAGCGAGGATCGGCTCGTTCGCTTCTTCTGCCTCTCGCTCCTCTCCTCGTCGACCTGCTGCACAGGAGACTGCCATGCCGCCACCCGACTACCCGCGGCTACCGACCAGCTACGCCCTCGACAACGCACACCTCGACGTCGTCCACCTCTCGTCGCCTGCACCGCCGCCCTCGTCGACCAGCCTCGACCTCGCCGTCCGCGCTGCAGCAGCACTCGCACTCGCAGCCCACGCCGGCGAGGACCGCTTCGCCCTCGCCCTTGGCAGCGGCGCCGTCGTCCAGGGCGAGCTCGACCTCGCCGCCTCGCTCGATCGGCTCGTCGCCCAGGTGGAGGTGGGGCACGGCGTCGACCAGGCCCAGCTCAGCGCAGACGACGCACCCCGACTCGCCATCGTCGCACAGGGCGGCGAGGAAGGCCCCGCCCCAAGCCCGCCGGTACCGCTCCAGCTCGACTACGCCCTCGTCGACCACGGCCAGCGCCTCGCGTTCGCCCTCACGTGCGACAGGAGCGTCGTGCCGCTCCTCGAGGCGCAATGGTTCCTCCAGCACGTCCAGACGGCCGCCCTCGACATCCTCGGCGCCGACCTCGACCGGCCCCTGTCGTCCATCGCCCTCGCGCCGCCGCACGAGGCCCAGGCGCTCGAGCGCTACTCGTCGTGCCCGTCGACGATCCACGAGCCAGACGCCTACCCTCCCTCGGTCAACACCCTCGCCTCGTTCTTCCTCCACGCCGCCGAGCGCCACCCGGACGACCCGGCGCTCGACTTCCTCCCCTCGCCCTCCGAGCCCGGTCGCGACGGCGCCCTCCGCCTCTCCTACGCCCAGCTCTCGCACCTCGCCCGCTTCCTCGCCGCACACCTCCTCCTATCATCCCCCACACCCACCGACGGCACCACCCCGCCCCGCAACGGCGCCCTCGTCCTCCCCATCGTCGTCGACAAGTCGCCCGCCATGGTCGTCGCCCTCGTCGCCGCCGCCCTCGCAGGGTACGGCTACCTCGCCCTTGAGCCGGCGTTCCCCGCCGCGCGCAAGGAGGGCATCTGCGCCGAGCTCGCCGACAAGGGCATGCTCGCGCCCGTCGCGCTCGTCCAGCGCACCGACGGCGAGCGCGAGCGGTGGGCGCGCATGCCGCGCGAGGGCAGCGAGCAGCCGCTCTTCGGCGCCGTCGTCGACCCGGCCGAGGTCCTCGCGCCGCTCCTCGACTTCATGCTCGCGCACGGCCCGGCGGCGGGCGCAGACGAGCTCGCGCGGCGGTTCCCCGTCCCGAGCGTCGAGCGCGTCGGCGGTTGGCAGGTCGTCGAGGAGGACGACCTCGCGTACGTCATCTACACGAGCGGGACGACGGGCAAGCCCAAGGGCATCATGGTCGAGCAGCGCAACGTGAGCGCCTTCTTAAGGTGCGTCTCGCGCTCGTCCTCTCCTTTCCCCTTCCCTACTCAACCACCCTCTCCATTGGTCTCGCTCTCTCATGCCATGAAAACAACGTGCTGACGCTCCTGACGACCTGCAGGAACTACCGCGGCGTGTTTGGGCGAGCAAGAGGAGAGCGCGTCCTCCAGTTTCCCTCTTACTCGTTCGACGTCTCGGTCATGAACATCTGGGACACGTTCGCCGTGAGTCAGCGCTCCTCTCGCACTGCCATGGCAGCGCAGCACACGAGCGCTGGGCCACTGCGGCTGCACTCGGACTGTCGCGCTGACTCTCCCCCTCCTCGCTCCGCAGCACGGCGCCACCCTTTGCCTCACGACGCCCTCCTCGCTCTACTCGTCCCTCGCCGACTCGATCCTCGTCCTCGAGTGCACGCTCGTCGACCTCACGCCGACGATCGGCGCCCTCCTGTTCGAGCACGACGAGGCGCAGCCGCGCGCGGGCGAGTCGGTCCGGGACGCGTGGCGCAGGGCCGGGTTCAAAATCAAGCAGGTCAACACGGGCGGCGAGAAGGTCGAGAAGGCCGTTAGGGAGAAGTGGCGCGAGCGAGGGGTCAGGGTGTGCATCGACTATGGGCCGACGTGCGTCCACCTCTCTCCTCTCGTCCTGCTCGTCCTTCTCGGCCCTCTCGGCGTCCGACCGAACCTGACGCTCCTCGTCGCACGCAGCGAAACAACCGTCGGCGTCATCTCGAACCAGTCGCTCTCGCCCTCACCGCCTGCGCCCTTCTCGCTCCCGATCGGCCGCCCGACCGGCTCGACCCGCATCCACATCCTCCCGCCCTCCTCCCCCGCCGCCGCCTCTTCCTCCTCCGCCTTGCGCCCTCTCCCCCTCGGCTGCATCGGCGAGATCTGCGTCCTCGGCGCGCAGGTGACGCGCGGCTACGTCCGCGCCGAGCTCAACGACGGCGTCTTTGTCACGCTCGACGGGTCCGAGGGCATCGGCGAGAAGGGCGAGGTTGTGTACCGGACGGGCGACCTCGGGCGGTGGGTCGTCGCCGAGTGGGAGGAAGAGGGGAACCAGGAGGGGTGGATCGAGTGCCTCGGGAGGAAGGACGGGCAGGTCAAGGTCAACGGGCTGCGGTGCGTCTCCTTCGCCTCGAGCTCTCCGTCTCCCACGCGCAGGGCCTGCGTACTGACGAAGCTCGTACTCGCTCGCAGTATCGAGGTCGGCGAGATCGAGGAGAACCTGTCGTCCAAGGCCAACCCGGCCGTCTCGCGCGGCATCGTCGACAAGGTCGAGCTTCCCTCCCTCGGCACCGCCCTCGTCGCCTTCCTCGAGCTCTCATCAACGTTCGCCCCGCCGGCGTCGAACGGCGCCGAGGAGCACCACTCGCACTCGGCCGGCGCCATCGAGGTCCTCCCGCTCACCTCGACCTCGACCTTCGCCGACCTCACCGACGACCTCAAGGCCCGCCTCGCCGACAAACTCCCGGCCTACATGGTCCCGCGGTACTGGCTCGCCGTCAACCGCATCCCGACCCAGGGCATGGGCAAGGCCGACCGCAAGACGCTGCGTTCGCTCGCCGAGGCGTTCGACTTCCGCAGCGCGACCCGCGCGCAGCGCTCGACCAAGCCGAACGGCACCGCCGAGCCCGTCGACGAGGACGAGCGCACGCACACGCGCTCGCCGGCGTTCGACGCGGCGCGCCGGGCGTGGGCCAAGATCCTGCGCCTCCCCGAGGACGACGCCTCGACCGGCGCGGGCGCAGCGTCGATCGCCGACCAGGACAGCTTCACCAAGCTCGGCGGCGACTCGATCCGGTTCATGAAGCTCGTCGGCGCGCTGCGCGCCGAGGGCTACCGCCGCGTCACGTTCCGCGACCTCGCCGAGGCAGCGACGCTCTTTGCGTGCGCCGCCGCGCTCGAGCGCGTCGGCGCCGACGACGCCACCCCTTCCTCGAACGGCACCGCGCCGACCGCATCCGCCGACGCGCAGTACGAGCGCTTCTCGCTCGTCCCCGCCGCGCAGCGCGCCGCCCTCTTCGCCGAGCTCGCCGCTTCGACCCCTCCCCTCCCGCGCTCGCGCATTGCCGACGTCTACCCGACCTCGCCCGCGCAGGACGCGCTCCTCGCACCGTCGTTCGACTCACCGCGCGGGCACTACTATGCCCAGGCCGTGTACGCCGTGCCGGTCGCCGAGGCCGAGCTCCCGCTCGAGAGGCTCGAGCGCGGCGTGCGCGAGCTCGTGCGGCGGCATGACGTCCTGAGGGAGGTCTTTGTCGTGAGCGAGACGATGGAGCGCACGGTGGCGGTCGTCCTCGAGGCGGAGGACGAGGAGGTCCGGCGGCAGATCGAGGTCGAGCGGGTCGAGGTGCGGGCGAGCGAGAAGGTGGACGAGGTCGTCGGGGTGCGTCCCTCTTCCTCCTTCGCGCTCCTCGTCGCCTTCTTCTACCTAACTGCGCCGTTGCTGACGCTTCGCTCGCACGCAGGACTGGCTGCGCCGCGACCGGGAGGCGCACTCGTTCCAGTGGGGCCGCCTGTCGCTCTCGTTCGCCCTCTTCTCGCTCAGTAACGGCGACCGCAAGCTCGCTTGGAGCATGCATCACGCCATGAGGTGCTTCCCTCTCTTTCCTCTCTCACCTTTCGGCGCTCGGTGCTCGAGCGCACGGGCTGACTCGTTCCCTTCCTGCAGCGACGGCTGGACGCTCGAGCTCCTCACGGCCGACCTGCGCGACCTGTGCTTCGACCTGTCACCTCCAGCTCGCCCGTCGTTCGGCAACGTCGCAGGCTGGTGGCTCAACGAGTCGTCGCCGCCGCAGGACACGGTCGACTTCTGGCGCGGCTACCTCGACGGCGCACGACCGCTCGGCTGGCCGTCGCAGGCCCCTCTCGACGGCGACATGCTCGCGACGACCGGTGCCGCCATCCTGCACTGGTCGGGCGAGCTTGACGCCCTGTCGCACAAGCACGGCATCACGCCGGCCATCGCGAGCCGAGTCGCCATCCTCGTCGCGCTGCAGCACCACGCCCAGTCGCGCGACGTCAACGTCGGCATCGTGCGCTCGGGCCGCGACATCGACGTCGTCGACGCCGACGAGATCATCGGGCCGTGCGTCTCGGTCCTGCCGTCGCGCATCCGGTTCAACGAGTCGAGCTCGTCGTCCCTCCTCTCGCTCGCTCGCGCCGAGGCCGAGGCCGACCGTCGCGCGCGCCTGCATCAGCACGTCACGCTGTCACAGCTCGCGTCCGTGTGCGCCCTCGCCGGCGGCCGCGCCGACCTGTTCGACATCCTCGTCACCTTCCAGTCGCTCGCCGAGCGGGACCCGGCGTTCGACGCCGCCGCGCCGTGGCCGATCCGCCAGCCGCCCGAGCGGATCCACATGCCGACCAACTACACGCTCTCGTTCGAGGTGACGCCCGAGACGCACGACAAGGACCGCCTCGAGCTGGCGTGCTTTTTCGACGAGCGCCTTCTCGACCAGGTCGAGGTCGAGGGCGTGCTCAAGAGCGTCGCGACCGTGCTTGACTACCTCACGACTGCGCCGTGCACGACTGTCGACGACGTCAAGCTCGTCGGCGACTCGGCGGGCGACCTCGCGCGGGCGAGGCGGGCGACGAGCGACGCTGCGGCGTCGGCCGCTGCGGACTCTGCCGACGCTGCGCCGACCGAGCTCGACGACGAGGCGGTCGAGTACGTCGAGCGGCTCAAGAAGGAGTGGGCGGCGGTGCTCAGGGTAGACGAGGGCGAGATCGGCGCGCACGACAGCTTCAGCTCGCTCGGTGGTGACTCGGTGCGTCCCCTCTCTCTCTCGCTCGCGCGCCTTCCCCTCTCCCTTCACCTCCTGACCCCCTCTCCACTGCCTGCAGATCTCCACGATGCGCCTCGCCGTGCGGCTCAAGAAGGTCGGGCTGGCGGTCCCGACGCAGGCGCTCTCGAAGCTGCCGACGCTCGCGCAGCAGGCGAGATGGCTGCAGCGGCGGTCGGCTCAGTAGATGTGCATAGACGTAGAATGCATTGTCCGCGTGGCAGCTACATCCCCTGAGCGACTTTGTCGAGTTGTTCGCGGCGAGGCTGGACGAGGAGATGAGGCGGTGCTCTCGCTCCTGCTCCGTCGCTCTCGTCCCACCCGATCGAGCTGTCAGCCGCTGCAGCAAGCGCCTCTCAGCTGGCTCCGCCGCCCTAACTTGGGCGCACGCCCGCGCCCCGCCTCGTCGTTGAGCGATGAGCCAGTACGGCCAGCACGAGGCGCAGGCCCTCCAGCACGTCCTCCTCGAGCACTTCGCCGAGGCAAAGCGGCTCTCGGCGCAGCAAGGTTCCAGCAGCGCTCCCGTCAAGCGTCCGCGTGACCAGGACGACGACGACGACAACAAGCCGCCCCGCCCCGTCGGCCAACCTCCGCCCGCTCCACCCTCGCCGTCAAGCAGCAGCTGGCGTGCGGTCGCCGCAAGCCTCGCGTGGTCGGGCCAGGTCCCGCCCCTCCTCACCGACGCCCTCATCCGCCTCGCCACCGGCGAGAGCGCGCTCGACGCCGCCGCACCAAGGCCCGACCAGGTCCCGGCCGCCATGCCCTGGCCGCCAGGCGCGCTCGAGCGCTTCAAGAACGGCCGCATCTTCCACACGCGCACGCCTGGGCGCGCGGCGAGCGGCGCGCCGAACTGCGTCGAGCTGCGCGAGCTCCTCCGCCCCGAGTCGATGCGCGGCATGTGGATGAGTTCATTCATTCCAGAAGCCGACATATTCGGCCCGCTCCTGCCCATCGAGGGCTTCGGCGTCGGCGCGCACCGTTGGCGCAACGTCCCGATCCACGTCTCGAGCGACATCCACATGGACCCCCTGCGCGGCGTCGCTTGCGCCCGGGCCGGCATCGTCGACAAGGTCCGGTACAACCAGAAGGACCACGCCGTCGTGTCGGCCGAGCTCGCCGAGCTGTGGAAGCTCATCGCCGGGCGCAACTGGAACGCCGCGTACCCGTTCGGCGCCCGGTGCGTCCACTCGAAGGCGTTCGTCGTCAAGTATCCCGACTGGCTCCTCGTCGTCATCACGTCGGCCAACGCCATGCGCGGCGACATGGAGCTCAGCGACAATGTGCGTCTCTGCTTTCTCCTCCTACGCAACCCATCCTTTCCCCTCCCCCCTCCCTCCTCTCCTTTCTGCTCCTCCTCGCCCCGCCTCGCTCGTCTCGCTGCCTCTCGGCTCGACCAGATCGTCACTGACGCATTTATTTCTCGCGCAACAGCATTGGTTCGTGCAGTCGTTCAAGAAGCTCACGAGGAGCGAGCGCGGCAACCCGCCGACCGACTTCGAGCAGCGCCTGTTCGCCCACATGTCCGACCTCGGCTGCCCCAACTCGTACCTCGCCGACCTGCGCGGCAAGTACGACTTTCGTGCGACCGACGACCGAGTGCACCTCGTGCCGTCGACGCCTCGGGTCAAGAACATGCCCGGCGGCGACGACTTCTCGATCTTCCGCCTCAACTCGCTCGCGCGGCGCTTCATCCCCGAGGCCGAGCGGCACGACGTCGAGCTCGAGTTCTGCTGCGGGAGCGTTGGCCCGCTGCACGAGGCGCAGGGCTGGGTCAGGCGCGTCGACCGGCTCCTGAGGGGGAGGAACCCGCAGAGGACGCTCGAGCTCGACGTTGACACGATGGAGCTGCCCAAGTGGCGCATCATCTTTCCGACGAGGGAGACGGTCAATGCCTGCACCGACGACGTCCGCCAAGTGCGTCCCACTTCCTCCTCTTCGAGCTCGGCACGAGGACGAGGAACTGACTCCTCCCTCGCTCGGTCCCCTTCGCAGATCGCCTCGAACATCGGCTGCGCCATCCGCACCTCGACCTTCCCCTCTGCGCCTGCCGACATCCGCTCCATGTTCCACGACTACCAGTCCAAGGACGGCGCGAGCTTGTTCCACGAGAAGATCATCCTTTGGCGCCGCCCTTCGCCGACCTCCTCGTCGTCGACCTCGACCTCGCCCTCGCCGCCGCCCTACCTCATCTACATCGGCTCGCACAACCTCTCGAAAGCCGCGCTCGGCGAACCGCTCCTCGTCGCCGCGCGCGGCACGAAGCCCGCCTCGCGCAAGCTCACGGCGCAGAACTTTGAGCTCGGCGTCGTCGTGCGCGGCGAGGACCTCGTCTCGATGCTCGACAACGGCCCGGGCGCGTCGTGGGAGGACGTGCTGACGTACGTGACGCCGGCGAGGCCGTACAGGAGCGGCGAGGTGCCGTGGAACTCGCCGGCGTGGGTCGCGCCCGAGGAGTGAGCGCGTCGCCCTCGCTCTCTCCTTCATCTCTACGTGTGCCACTGCAGTCTTCTCTGTGTGCTTGTCTTTCATCTTTGCAATGTTTCCGCCTGCGTCGCACTCCTGACCTTGCAGCGAGAGCTCAAGCGAGGCCGACGAGGGGGGCGAGAAGCGAGTTGGCCTCGAGCGTGGCTGCCCGTCGCACGCCAAGCTCAGAGAGTGACAATGAGTACATCGAGCGACCCAGCCCGCCCTCAGAGCGGCGAGAAGCGGAGTGCCTTCATCGTCGTCGGCGAGCGCGAGAGACGAGGCTGCCGTCGCCTTCTCGCACACCACTCGCTGCTCAGGACCCACCGAGCCGAGCTACCAGCAGCGCAGCAGTACCCACCGCGCCCGCCATGCCCCGCCTCGCTCGCGCGCTCGCCTCGTCGTCGCGGTCCACCCTCTCCGCCGCCCGCCCTCAACCCGCGACTCTCCTCGCGCGCGCAACCGTACCAGCAGCACCAGCAGCGCCTGCAGCCCGCCCGGCTCCTACCCTCTTCCGCCCGAGCGGCGCGCGGCCCCTCCTCGCCTCGCTGCGGCCCTCCCTCCTCTCCGCCTCCTCGACCCCGTCCTCCTCCCTCTCGCCCATCCTCTCCCTCCTCGCGTCCGGCAGCCCGAGCGCAGGCGCGCAGCAGGTCCGCACGGCCGTGTACGGCGCCGAGTACCAGCCGTCGCAGGTGCGCCGCAAGCGCAAGCACGGGTTCCTCGTCCGCAAGAAGACCAAGACGGGGCGCAGGACGCTCGCGAGGCGGTGGGGCAAGGGCCGCAAGTTCCTCAGCCACTGAGCGGGCGACGCGCGGTGTGGGACCAGGAGCAGGCTGGAGCGAGAGGGAGGGCGGGCGCGCGAGCGAGCTGGGCGGGAGCGAGGGCGTCGTCGCCGTCGAGCGGACGAGGCCAGGCTTCACCGTTGTCGAGGCGGTCTCGAGGCATCAAGATCCGGTCAAGGTCGTGCGAGGAGCCTGTGTTCGGCGGCGGCGGCGCGAGGAGGAGCACGAGGCTAGATCCGGCGGCGAGCTGTACTGTACAACCTGGGCCTCTTCCTTTCTCGCGCTCTCGGCACTCCCATTCTCTCTCCTCGCGTACGAGCTCGAGAACACCTCATTGCAGCCCTTTGCCCGTGCTCGCCGCCCGTCCGTCGTCGCTCAGAACACGAGCTGCCGGAACGTCAACGAGATCCTGCTCCCTTTGCACGTGCGCTTCTCGCGCGGCACCTCGTGCTTCCAGTGCTGCTGCATCGCGCCCTGCATGACGAGGAGCGAGCCGGACGCGAGCGTCGAGCGGTGCGCGTACAGGAGCTCGGGCTGAGGCGGCGGCGGCTCGAGGGGCTCGGCGGAAGGGAGAGCGGTCGAAGGGGAGGTCGAGGGAGGGGCGGTTGAGGGAGCAGATGAGGACGAAGGAGGAGGAGGGTTGGTGTGCGTGAGGATAAAGGTGCGCGGCTGGCCCAGCGAGAGGGACGCGATGACGCTGCAGGACGAGCGAGACGGTCGTCAGCTCGAGCTCGTTCGGCGGGGTCACGAGCGGCACCTCGACGGAGCGTAAGCTGAGGGAGGACGAGACGCACCGGTTCTCGCGGTTGTCGCGGTGCTTGCCGATGTAGACGCTGCAGCGAGGACAAGGGGACCGAGCGCTTGGACCGTCAGTCCCACTCGCGGCGCCGTCGCCTCACGAGCTCCTGAGGGCAGACAAAGAGAGAGCGTGCGACGCACCCTCCGTCCTCGTACAGGTTGGCCATGACGTGGTTGTAGACGCACCCGGTGCGCTCCTCGACGAGGTCCTGGATCTTGCGGAGGAGCGGCGGGTAGGTGAAGCTCATCTTGACCGGGTGGCCGCTGTACTTGAGCTCGAGCGAGGGGTCGGTGGCGAAAGCTGTGAGAGAGCGGATGAGAAGGGGCAAAGGGGAGCGAGGTGGGCGAGGGCAAAGAGGAGGAGCAGGGTCAGTGAGAGGAGGAGGGGAACGAGAACGAAAGGGACGCACCTGCGATCTTGCGCGACTGGACGACGTCCTTGCCGTAGACCTTGAGCGTCGGCCTGTACCCTGTGTGTAGGCGAAGGAGCAGAGCGAGGCGGCGAGGGACAGGAGAAAGACGAGGGACGAGCGAAGGCAAGGAGTTCAGCCTCGGTGCGCTCGATCGAGGGACGAGGCGCAAGGGAAAGCGAGCTTACACTCGTCGAGCTTGGCGAGCTCGTCGTGCCACTGCTGCGCCGTCGCCTCGTCGACGATCGACGGCACGTAGAAGGCGTCGCCGTCGGCGAGCGGCAGCCGGTGCTCGTCGAGGCAGGTGACCTGGGACGCCTCGCCGGGGTCGACGGTGAGGCGCGCGCGCTTGGTCTTCGGCTTGGGCGCGGCGCGCGGAGTCGGCTTGCGCTTGGCGGACTTGGGCTCGAGGGTGGCGTCGCCTCGAGGAGGAGGAGGAGGCGAGGGAGACATGGGAAGCGAGTCGAGCGAGGACGTCCGGCTGGGAGATACAGACGAGAGGCTTGTGCTCGCCGAAAGAAGCAGAGTCCAGCTGTTGACGAGACGGAGAGCAGCGAAGCCGTGAGCGAGACGGAGAGAGCGACCGCCGCCGATTCGCTCCTGTCCTCTCCCGCCCGCTCCTCGTCCCGCACGCCCTCCTAGACGCCATGGTCCAGTGCGTCCTGCTCTCTCGACCCTCTGCAGGCCGCGCTCCCGCCCTCGAGCGGCCCCCTGCGCTCTCCTCCTCCCTCCCACTCCGCCTCGTCCTCATCGCCCGCTCCCTCGGCTCGCCGCACTCCCCAGCACCCGCCCCTGCGCCTGCGACCTCCCACTGACTCGTACGCACTGCCTACAGGCCCCGCATCCAGCCCCTCAAGCCCGGCCGTGCGGTCCTCGGCTTCACCCCGGCCTTCTTCACCAAGCTGGCGCCCAACCTCGCCCTGTGCGCTCTCCCCTCTCCTAGTGTCATGCCGCCCCGCCCCGAGCCGTGAGACTGACGGAGCACGACAACGCGCGCAGCTGGGGCTTTGCGGGCGTTGGTGCGATCGCCGTCATCGCGTCCGGCATCCCCCGCTTCCAGCGCGAGTGCGTCCCTCCTCTCCCTCTTCCACGGCGGGTAAGCTTCTCCATGATCTGTATGCTGACTCTTGACACCCTGCGCAGCGTCCTCGACATGGTCCCGGGTGTGCGTCGGCCGCTTCCTCTCGCTCGTGCTGGTCCTGTCGTCCATCCGGGTCGAGGAGCACGACGCCGTCTTGCTCTCGGCTTGGTAGGTGATCAGAGATGAAGTCGAGCTGACGTTTTCTTGACCGCGCCCGCAGGTCCGCAGCTACTACGTGAGTCTGCGCCTGTCCTCGCCGTCGACGTTGTCGCCGCGGCGGCGCCGTGCACCAGGTGCCGCTCGCTCGCCTGCGCTTGCCGCTGACGAACTGACCCTGGTCTGCCTCACGCTCACAGGCCGACGACACGCCCGACTCGGACAAGGTGCGCCTCCCGCCTCTCTCACTCGCAGTGCTCGTCCGGCTCGCACATGACCTGACCTCTTCTCTCTCTCTCTCCCCCTCGCGCAGCCCT
>Ga0308169_10003407_pt1 | contig 15555 bp, 17 predicted proteins | sample PhyBR1_2_FD_202139 | JGI IMG/M metagenome (GOLD analysis project Ga0308169, IMG submission 202139) | Phyllosphere microbial communities from UC Gill Tract Community Farm, Albany, California, United States - DLSLSB.R1 | ecosystem: Host-associated > Plants > Phyllosphere > Unclassified | place... | reverse complement strand
TGCGCCGTGAAGCTCCCGCTGACCCCTCTCTCTGCAGGGCAAGGAGCCGTTCGCCGCAGCGACGAGCTACCCCGTCAACTTTGACTCGTCGCCCCTCAGCCCTCCGCCGCCGACCAGAGCTGTGCGTCCTGTTCCTCGAGGTGCGGCTCGCACATGAGCTCGAGCTGACGCCTGCATGGCAACAGTTCAACATCCTGCATCACCTCGGCAACCTGTCGCCATGGCGCACCGTCAACCACGGCCTCAGGACGACCGCTCAAGTGCCCGCAGGCTGCACGGTCGAAGAGGTGCGCTCGCCTCCCTCCTCTCGCTCCTTTCCGCGCCCAGACCCCCTCCTATCGTCCGCGATGTGATCCCCTCGCGACCGCTCGCCCTCCTCTCGCGCCTTTGCGCGCTCGACAGAGTGGATCGCCCAGGCCCTCGCGACGAGCCCTTGCCCACCTACTTCACGATCAACCCTCGTAGCGACCTCGCTCCCGTACCAGAACCTTGCTGACGCTTCAATCGCCTTGGCCCTCCAGGTCCAGCTCCTGCATCGGTAACTCCGCCTGCGCCCCTTTCACGCTCAAGTCGTACGACGCTCGAGCGGCGAGCTGACGGTCCTCCCTCTCGCTCACAGACACGGCGCGCGCTACCCGACTGAGGGCGCAGGGACCGAGTCGTTCGCAAAGAATGTCGTCGGCGCAGAAGGCTTCAAAGCGTGCGTCCCCTTCCTCCGAGCCGAGGCGGGTCGAGGAGCTGACCTCGCTCTCGTCGTGCTCGCAGGTCGGGCAACCTCTCGTTCCTCAACGACTGGCAGTACAAGCTCGGCGCCGAGATTCTCACGCCTTTCGGCCGCGAGCAGCTGTTCAACCTCGGCGTGTCGTTCCGCACCAAGTACGGCCACCTGCTCGAGGAGGGCCAGAAGCCCGTCTTCCGCACCGAGAGCCAGGTGCGTCGCACTTCCCCTCGTCCTACCTCTCTCCCCTCGTCGATGTTGATGTTGCTCTCGCTCGCAGGACCGCATGCATGCGTCGGCGCTCAACTTCGCGGCCGGCTTCTGGGGCAGTGCGTCCTCCCCCTCCCTCGCTCGAGCCTCTCTCGCTCTCCTCTCAAGCTCGCTCGCCCGCCCGCAGTTCCCTTCGAGGACAAGTACCACCAGCTCGTCACGATCGAGTGGCCCGCCTACAACAACACGCTGTCGCCGTACCACACGTGCACCAACGCCAACCGCCTCGACCTCACCCGAGGACCGCGCAAGATGGCGCTCTGGATGAAGCAGTACCTCGAGCCGGCACGAGTGCGTCTTCAAGGTCAAGTTGAGGGCGTCGAGCTCTCGCACCGCGACCTGTTCAACGTGCGTCCCTCTCCTCCTCGTCGTCGCTCGAGTCGACCTTCTCAACCTCGAGCAGGCTCGTCCAAGCCATGTCGCTGACTCCATCTCTTCCCTCGCTCACAGATGCAGCTCATGTGCGCCTACGAGCTTGTCGCGCTTGGCGGCAGCGCGTTCTGCCCGCTCTTCACCGAGGACGAGTGGCGCGGCTTCGGGTACGCGCACGACATCGAGTTCTACGACATCTTCTGTGCGTCCTGCTCTCCCTCGCCCCTCTCGTGAGTACATGCTGACTCTTGCTATCGTGCTTCTCCCTCGCTCGCAGCGTTCGGCCAACCTGCGCAGGCCGCGGTCGGCAAAGGGTGGGTTCAAGAGTGGCTCGCCCGCACGCTCAAGCAGCCGCTCAGCGAGTTCAACTCGACGACCAACTCGACGCTCCACACGAGCCAGTACTTCCCGCTCGACCAGCGCCTGTACGTCGACGCGACGCACGACACAATCATCTCGGCCGTCATCACGACCCTCGGCTTCTCGTCGTTCGCGCGCTCGGGCCCGCTCCCCTCGGACCGCATCCCCGACAACCTCTCGTTCGTCACGTCGTCCATCTCGCCCTTTGCCGCCAACCTCCATTCGCAGGTCCTCTCGTGCCCGGTCGACGGCGGCGAGCGAGCGCGCTTCGTCAGGTGGATCCTCAACGACGGCGTCGTCCCGCTCGACCCGATCGAGGGCTGCGGCGAGAACCGCGACGGCATGTGCGCTCTCGACACGTTCGTCGCCGCCACCCAGAGTCGCCTGGCGAGCATCGACTGGGCTCATGATTGCCGTGCGTCGCCTTTTCTCGCTCTCTAGATCTCGTCTCTCTCGGCCTTTGCCGCAGCCCGATCGCTGACTAGCTTCGTGCGCTCTTCGACGCCCGCAGTCGCTCCGTACGACCTGCCCAAAGAGCCCGTCAACGACGGCCGCCCTCCTCATGCCTGACTCGTCCCTCTCGAGCTGTAGAAGCCCTCGCAACACGTGCTCCTCACGTTCCTCCTGTCCGAGCGAGCGAGAGAGCGACGCAGCCGTAACGCCGGCACCGTGCGCCGCGAGGTGCGCGAGGCGCTCGCCGCTCGTCGTCGTCGTCGCGCGAGCGCAGCTTCGGCACGCCTTGGTGGATGCACATGGTGTCGAGCGCTCTTGATTCACGGGTGCAGAGCAGCCCGGCGCCCGGAAGCGGCGAGATGGCCTGCTGGCTTGGCGTTGGCGCTCGAGAGCGCTCTTTCCAGTCAGAAGCGAGCGCTGATCGTGTCGGCCGCTCCGCCGGAGGCAGGGCCCTTCGAGCGCACCTTGACGGCTGCAACCGTGGAACGGTCGAGGAAAAAGCTCATCTCGCTCGACCTCCTCGTTCGAGCGGCGAGCCTTTCGGACGAGTCGGCGGCAAGCGGCAAAGCGAGCGCGAGGAACTGGGTCGCGAGCGCTGCAGCTCGTTTGCGCTCGACGGAGTTCCTGGCCGCACCTCGGCTACAGCGGCTCGCAAAGCTTGTTGAGCCCGTGCGAAAGTCTGACGCAGCACTGTCGGCACCTGGGGGACGTGCAAGGGCGGCCGACTGTGCAGCCATCCGCAATCGAGGAGGGCGGTTTGCCGGGGCTCGAGGGTCGAGCCGGCACGGACAAAGCCTGTGCGGTTTAAGGTGATCGTCGCTACTTAAGCGCGATCGTCCGCTTCATAGGAGCGGGGAGGGTGCGGGAAAGAGGTCGCAGCGTCCCGCTCAAAGGGTGCGTCCGCATCGGAGGGACCGGGCAGCTCGACTTGGGAAGGTCCGCTCAGGCCGCACCCGCCGTCGGTCCCACAGTTGCGGCGCTCAAGCGCGTTCCGCAGCAGCAGGCTAGACGCCTCGTCGCCCGCTCGGCCGGAGCGCAGCGCAGCTCTTTCGCTGTGGGCGACCGACACGCGGGGGAACGCCCGCCGCCCGGGTCTGGGGCCGGCCGCCTCGCTGCGGCCGGGCGTTCGGCTCAAGCTTCGAGGCACCGGGTCGCGGAGCTTGTCATTTGGAGCGCTTCCGTTTTCGGATAGCGCGAGGCTCTCACTGCAGAGTTCAAGGGTTCGCGGAAGAAACGCGCAGCCCGCTCATCGTGCGGGTCGAGGGTGTGGGCGCGGCGGCGGCGGCGGCGGCGGCGTCTGCGAGCAGCTCCAACTCTCCCTCTTCGCTCTCCCTCATCGTCGGCTTCATACCGCACCGCCCATCCCGCCCGCTCTACGAGTCGTCGCTCGTTCAACCCGTCCAGAGCCAGCCGCACCGTCCAGCCAGACCTTCGTCGGATCCCGCCTCGCCCGCCGCAACCACGTGAAGGCCGCACCGCCTCGCCTCGCTCTCGCTCTGTCGCGACGAGCCTCGCGTATCGTGTCATCGCACCTCGCTCGCCTCGCCCCTCGCCCAGCGACCACCTTCGTTCACTTCGTCGTCCTCGCGCCCGTCCCCCTCCTCGTCCGTCCAAGATGGAGGCTTCCTCCTCAACCGCGCCGCCGCCGTCCAAGGCGCCGCGCAGCCAGTTCCTCCAGAAGCTCCACTCGATCCTCGAGAACCCGCTCGACCCGAACGGCCTGCGCTGGGTCACCGACGACTCGTTCGAGATCAGCAGCAAGGACGCCGTCGCCATCCACGCTCTGAGCCCAGCCTTCGAGTTCCACTCGTGCGTCTCGATCTCGTCATCTTCAGCGAGTCCGTGTGCTCGAGATTGTCGAACTGACTCGGTCGGACGTCCTGCCTCGACCACTTTCGCTCGCTCCAGGCTCAGCAGCTTCATCGTGCGTCCCGCCTCCTCCTCCCTCTCTTCGTCGTCGGCTTGCCGAAGCACACGTTCATGTCGCTGACCCTCGTTCCACGACCCTGCAGCGCCAGCTCTCGTACTACTCGTTCCGCCGCCTGTCGGACCGTCGCCGCTCGACCGAGAGGCGCAACTCGAACCCGGGCTACGTCCTCTTCCAGTGCGTCGCCTTTCTCCCTCGACGCTCTCATTTGCGCTCAAGCTGACGACCTCGTCGTGTCCATCGTGCAGGCACCCCTCGGGCTTTTTCGTTCGCGGCGACCCTTCTCAACTCGCCAAGATCGTCCGCAAGGCTCGCACACGCCCCGAGAAGGGCCGCCGTGCGAGCGAGTGCTCGACGGCGTCCGACGAGGCGTACCCGTCGAGCCTGCACCCGTACCCGATGCCGACATGGCCCCCCTCAACCGACTACCGCTCGTCCTTCTCGAGCGACCGCCCGACCCTCCAGCTCCCGAGCTTCGGCTCCTCATTCAACCCCCTCGCGCCGCCCTCACGCTCGTCGTCCGAGACGACGCAGTGGCGCGCCTACGCGCCGACGACCGGCGCATGGGTCGATCCGCACCGCGGCGACGGTGACCGGTTCGGCCCGCCGCGGCGCTCGAGCCTCGGCGAGTTCAAGCTCGCGCCCTCGTCGATGTTGGCCGGCGAGCCGTCGGGCTACTCGTCGACGCTGTCGAGCCTCCAGGAGGAGAACCGCCCTCGAGCGCGCAAGGCGTCGACGTCGTCGTGCATGCCGCACGACGAGCCGCACCACCACCACGCCTACCTGAACGAGCACCCCTCGTCGCAGCATGCCATCGCGCAGGGTTTCAGCGCGTCGCCGTACCCGACGCCGACGTTCAGCCCGACGACCAACACGTTCTTCGAGGCGGCGCCGTCGTCGTCGGCGCAGTCGCACGGCTACCACCACTCGGCGGGCCCGTCGTCGTCGGCCTTCGTCTCGGCGTCGCACATGGCCTACGAGCCGTCGCCGTTCGCCTCGTCGTACCACCCGATTGCGCCGAGCAAAGGCGGCGCGCACTCGTACCACACGCCGTCGCCGGATCAGTCGCCCCTCCAGGAGGTCGTCGGCCTTCCCGGCCTCGTCGAGACGGTCCCGCCCATTGGCCACCCGGCGCACCCTTCCTCGTCGGCGACAAATGGCGGCGACTACGGGCAGGCGCAGCACGGCGACCGGCACGCCTCGCCGCGGCCGTCCGTCTCGTACGCTCCCCTCGCGCCGCTCCAGACGCGCTACGCCGCCTCGCCGTCGTCCATCTCGGGCTTGACGCACGCGCCATGGCAGCCGTCGCAGGCAGGGCAGGGCTACAGCACGCCGACGTCGGCCGGGCTCTCGAGCCAGCCGTACGGCTTCGCGCCGCCTCCTCCGCCGACCGCCGCGCCGCACTCCCAGTCGTCGCAGTGGAGCCCGGCGCCGATCCGGCACTCGGCCTACTGACGCTACGCCAAGCGAGCAGACGTCTCGCTTCCCTCACTTTGTAACCCCTCTCACCCTGCCGTCCCTCCTTTAGCTCCTAGACCGGGTCGTCGACCATCTTCCCCTCGTTCGAGTCCTCGCCAGGCAATGCACTTTCTACCGAGCATCCTCTCAGCCCCGGGTGCAGAGAGACGAGGCTACGAGAGCTTTGCAGCACGAGGAAGAGAGAGCTACAACAAGAGAGAAGGACGAGGAAGTCAAAGTGTCTGTGGAGGGGGCTCGAGCGCGTCTTTGCTACGCCTCGCAGAACTGCTCGAGGAAGCTCTCGTAGTCGAAGACGTCGCCCTCGTCGTCGGCAGGACGAGCGTCGTCCGTGTCGAGCGCGGCGGCGCGCGGCATGTGCTCCTTGAGGAACGCGACCGCCGCCGCTGGGAGCGACAGCCGTGCGAGGTCGAGGTCCGTGATGAACGGCTGCGCGCGGGGAGGGTAACGCAATGAGGGGGGGCCGTCAGCGTGATGCTCGAGAGTGCGTCGAGGCTCTGTGTTGCTCGCTCGGCGACTCGCAGGACGGGACGAAGCGCCGAGCCCGGCGCAGGACCGAGGCTCGACGACGATGCCAAAGAGCGGCGTCCGTGCCGCCCGTGCTTGGCTCGCCCGGCCGGGCGTCGGACGAGCGCCGTCGCCCACGGCGGGAGGAGGCAGTCGGGATGCGGCGGGCCGCCACGAGACAGGGTAAAGAGGAGGAGGACGAACCTTGTCGCTAGCGGCGGAGCGGAACAAGGTGCGGAGCCTGCTCGCCGAAGGTCGATCTTCTGCGCGCTCGGTCTGCAGCAAAGTCGACGGTCGTCCGGCGCGATAAAGAGACGAGGAGGAATCGGACGATCCGGGAGGTCGGGCCGAAGGGGAGAGTTGGAGAGCGGGGTCGGGGACGGTCAGCAGAAGCTCGTGGCAGGGCGGCGAGGCGAGAGGAAGAGGACGCACCATGAAGCGCAGGAATTCGTCGAAGTGGACGAGGCCGTCGTGGTCCTGCTTGAGGTCGTCGAGGTCCTGCGAGAACGACCGAGTCAGCTCGACCTTCTCAAGTTGCCGAACGCGAGCGAGAGGAGCGAGCGACGCACGACCTCGGGCACGCCCAGGCTGCCCAACGCTCCTGCGAGCTCGTCGAGGTCGAGCGCATTCTTGGCCTCCTTGTCGAACGTGCGGAACGCCGACGAGATGTCCTCGAGCTGCTCGGGGCTGAGCGACGTCGCTCGGCGGGCGAGCATCTGCGCGACTCTCCAGCGGGACGCCATCAGCATCATCTCGTGCAGTGACGGGACGAGAGATGAGAGCGGGAGGGAGGACGCACCTGGTTCTCAACGAAGCTCGTGCGCGCATGGACCGCCGCCTCGACCTCGCCGACCGCGCTCTCGAGCTCGTCCACCCCGCTCGCGAGCCCCTCGAGTCGGTCGAGCGCGTCGCACGCTGCGCAGGCGTCTCGTGCGCCGACGATGCCGTCGAGCGAGCGGCGCAGGGCGGGCAGCCGCGAGGCGGCGAGGCGGTCGAGGGCGGAGAGCTGGGTCGGGAGAGGCTGCGAGCGAGGAGGACCGACGGCAGGGCGAGTCAGCTCCTCACGTCGAGATGGAAGAGGTAAAGGGGGCGAGGGGAGCGCGAGGACGCACGTTGACCGGGAGCGCGATGGCGGCGAGCTCGCCCTGCGCGCTGAGCAGCGCTTCGTCGAGCGCCTCGGCTTGAGCGACATAGCGCGCACGAGCTTCTTCTTGCAGCCTGCGTTCACGAGGGCAAAGCATCAGCTCCTGCGCGCCGAGCATGGAGGGAGAGGAAGTGGACAGGCAGAGACGCACCGCTGGATGAGCCCGGTGAGGAGACGGGCTCGCTCCGACTGCGCCGACGTGAGCTCCTCCCACGAGTTGGCGACGTCCTGCGTCGTCACGTGCAGAAGAAGGAGTCAGCACAGCGCTCGCCAGAGAACTCGGCCGACACTTAGCGAGAGAGACGGACGCACCTCGACCCTCAAGCCCTCGGGCGCGTCGTACCCTCTGAGGCGGTACGTCTCGAGCTTGACGCGGATGTTGCCGAGGAGCTCCTGCGTCGCGAGCTTGTCGCGGGCCCAGAGGCGCATCGGGCCGCGGCGGTGCGAGGCGAGCGACGAGAGGTGGGCGACGAGCGCGGGGTAGGGCGTGGAGGGGGTAGGCGAGGAGGTCGAGAGGTCGGAGAGGTAGGTGTGGATGGCGGTGAGGAGCTGTGCGAGAGGGAGATAGGCGTCAGCAGGTCTTCAAGGAGGAGGGGAGGAGGAGAGGGACGCACCGCGGTGACGCGCTGCTCGTAGTCGTGCACGGACAGCATGAGCCCGCTCATCTCGTCGACGAAGCGACTGATGACCTTGACCTCGGTCTCGGCTTGAGCTGTGCGGCGGTCCCGCGCGACCACGTCAGTCTGGCTACTCGGATTGAGAAAAGCGCGACGGCGAAGGGGAGGCGAGACGACGCACCTCGCGACGAGAAGGCGTGGAAGTACTGCGCGACGTACGTCATGACGCTGCGCTCGTCGGGCCTGCGCGTGCCGACCAAGTCCTCGACCTCGAGCAACCTCTGCGCGCATCAAGGACCTGCGTAAGCACTCCTGCCTCGACCGTGTCGAGCCCGACCCGAGGAGGAGACGAGGACGAGCGCGACGCACCGGGATCCCGAGGCTCTCCTCTGCAACCGAAAAGGCCTTCTCGAGGTTCTGCGCCGCCGAGTGCGCGTCCTTGCGCAGCGCCGAGTAGTCGAGCAGGTCGGGGCGGTGCGCGTGGATGAGCGCGCAGCTGCGGGCTCGACGTAGGCATCAGCTCGCCGCACTTGCGCAAGGGCAGACGCAAAAAGAGAGAGAGGTAGAGAGACGCACAAGGCGAGGCCATCCCTCCACGAGGTCGAGAACTCCTGCACGTCGACCTCGGCGTAGGGCGCCGTGCGGCGCTGCGCCCACAGGAGGAGACCCTCCTTGGCGAGACTGCCCTCCTCGCTGCGAGACGGTCGAGTACGTCGACGTCAGTAGGTGCGCTGAGGGAGAGAAGGGCGAGAGCGAGAAAGCGGGACGCACTTGATCTCGGCGATGGAGAAGCGCAGGACGAGCGACCAGATGAGGCCGAGGATGAGCTTCCTCCTGCCGTCGACGATATCTGTGCGCGGCGTCGGAACAAACATGAGCTCCTCGATCGTCTACTACAGGACGAAGGTCCGAGAGCATGCAGCGAGACGGGACGCACCCTCGGGCCCGATGTTGGTCAAGTGGACGCCCATCTCCTTGATGCGGTCGAGCGCCTTGGCCGCGTTCTCGACCTTCTGGACGCGCAGGTACGGCTGGTAGTTGAACTTGCCGAGCGACTCATTCGTGAGCGATTCCTGCGCACACGGAGAGGGACAGGGTCAGCGGGTGCTCTAGAGCGGGCGCGAGGGGACGAGGCGAGAGGGCGACGCACGACGAGCTGGATGAGGCGCGTGCCGTCGCTGAAGGCCGTGCCGAGGTCCTGGACGGGGAGGAAGCCGCTCGGCTCGAGACGCGAGTTGACCCTGCGGGCGAAGAGGGGGGAGGAGTGAGCTCTGCAGAGGCGCAAGACGAAGAGCGAGGAGAAAGGCAAACGCACCACCTGACGAACGTCCTCTCCTGCACCTGCTCGAAGCTCCTCGACCCATCGAACGCGCCCTGCCCTGCGCCTGGGCCATGTCCGAGTGCACCGCCCCCGCCCTGGGCGCCAAAGTGGGTGCGCTCGCCCCAGGGCGTGGCCGAGCTGGTGAGGATCGAGTTGCTCCTGCGCAGCGAGCTGCTGTAGTCGGCGGCGTCCCACCCTGCGGTGCCGCGCGAGATCGAAGGCGAGTGGGTGAGGGTCGAGGTGGACGAGGCGGACGACGAAGGGGGCGCGTGTGCGGGCCCGAGGTTGAGCTGGGCGAGGCTCGACAGCGAGCTCGAGCTCTTGTGGCCCTGATGGGCCGGCCTGCGCTGCACCCTGCCCTGGGCGGTCGAGGGCGAGGGCGGCGGCGAGCGGGTTCGGTCAACCTGGTGCGACGACGACGAGGGCGAGGGCGGAGGGTAGTAGGCCGACAGCGGGCGGCGACGCGGTGTCGGTGGAGGGTCCATCGTGCCCAGCATGTGGCGAGCTTGAGCAGAGCTGATGGTGCGAGGGGAGCGAGCCCTGTCCTCCTCCCCCTCGTCCTCGCCTTCGCCGCGGCGAGGCGCGTCTCACGAAGACTCGCTTCTTCACCTCTCGCTCGGCGTGCTGCACGGCTCGAGCTCTGTACTTCTCACACATTCGCACGAGAGCAGAAAAGGTCCTCGCTCAGACCTGAAAGAGGCGAGGTCGACCTCCTCTCCTCCCGGACAGCTCGCGCAGACCGCTCTCTCTCGCACACCGCGGCCGCCAGTCACGCAAAAGCAACGGGATCGCAAAAGCCTCGCACTACGTACACCCAACAAGCTCAAGCGCAAGCCCGCGCCGCCGTCCCTCGCGCGCCCGCTCAGTCCGTCTTCTGCTTCTTCTTCTTGGGCTTGGCCGCCTCGCTCGCCGCGTCGTCGGCGTCGCTCGCGTCCTCGTCGCCCGAGTCGCTCGTCGCGCTGCCGCCGTCCGACGACGATGCCTGGAAGTCCTCGTCGACTGCGAGCGGGCGGGCGGGGGTGCGGGGGAGGCGTCAGCTGTGGCTCTCGGTCGCGGTCGACGAGCAGGCCGAGGAAGAGAGAGAGGAGAGGACGCACCCTCCGACTCGTCGTCCTCATCCATGGCGTCCGCGCCCGCCCTCCTCGCCGGCTTGTCCTCGTCGACGCTCATCGCGTCGTCGTCGCTGTCGCTCTCCATGACGGCCGCGCCGAGCGCCTCGGCCTCGGCCGCCGCGAGCTCGTCCATCTCGTTCTTGACCTTGATCTTCTTGGTCTGGAGGAAGTCGGTGATGTTGCTCAGCTCCTCCTTGGACAGGGCCGAGAAGACGAGCGGCGCAGAGGTCGACGAGTCCTTGAGCCGGATCGCGAGGTCGAACGTGCGCGCAGAGGGGAGCGCGCCGCCGACGCTGCGTACGCGAATGCCTCGGAGCATCAGCTTCGAGTCGCAAGGGGTGCGAGCCGGAGGAGAAGGAAGACGAGCGCGCGCGGACGCACCGAGCGAGGACGACGGCCGAGATCTCGGAGAACGAGACGAGCGTCGGCTGCTTCGAGATGAACAGGAGCTGCTTCTCGAGGAAGTAGAGCTGGCCCTCGTTGGCCTTGAGGTTGCACTTGACGGCGGCGTGGTTGTCGTGCCTGCGCGCGGGAGGGCGAGCGAGCGAGGGAGCGAGGGAGGAGGGGGAGGGCGGGGTGGACGTCAGCACGCGCACGAGGCGATGCAGGAGCACGTCTTCGTACGAGAAACGAGGGAGGAGGAGACGCACGAGAGGAAGTTGCCCGGCGTGATGACCTTCTTCTGGGTGAGAACGCGGAACAGGAGCGACACGACCTCGTACGCCGGGTCGTCGTAGTGCTGCTTGAGGTTGCCGTCGTACTTGTCCCGGATCGTGTCCCTGCGAGCGAGTCGATGAGGGAGAGGGTCAGTCGGGGAGCGAGGAGAGAGGGGCGCGAGGCAGGGCGTTGAGAGGAAGGCCGAGGAGGGGGACGACGACGAGGATGGGTCCGAGAGGAAGAGGGACGAGGACGCACTCGTCGATGTTGAGGTCGATCTCCATGACCTCGTCCTTGACAAACTGCATGACGAGGTACGGGTACCGCGTCTGGCCCTGGCGGATGGGCGGGTCGATGTTGACGACGAGCTGCGAGTGGAGCTCGTCGGGTTTCGGGAGGAGGAACAGGCGCTGGACCTGGGTGTACGCGACGCGGTAGTCGTACGTCTTGCCCTTGAGCCGCATAAAGTCGCCGTACAGGTCAATGTCGAACCGGCCGCGCGGCGTCGTGCACAGGACCTCGGGGAAGGTGCACAGCGTCTCGCCCGCGATGACGCCGATCTGCGCCTTGTCCTTGACGGCCTCGTTGAACGCGATCGCGGCCGCCTCGCCGTCCTCGGCGCCCTCGTCGTCGTCGTCCTCGTCCGACTCGTCGTCGCCCTCGTCGCCGCTGCCGGCCTTGACGCCCTCGGCCTTGGCCTTGGCCTTGTCGCCCTTCTTCTTCATGCCGCGCGCCGAGCCCGGGATGTACAGGCGCATCTCGCTCACCTCGTCGGGCTGGTTCTTGAGGCGGCGCTTGCGCGCGACGGCGTCCTCGGACCCCTCGGCGGGCGGTGCCGGCAGGGCCGAGCCAAACTCGAGCGCGACCTCGGCCTTGGTGATGGACGTGTTCTGGACGAGGTGCAGCGGCATGGTGAAGGCGGGCTTGCCCGCGACGAGGAAGGCGAGGTCGTCGGCTGCACGAGGAGGAGAGGGAGGCGCGGAGTCAGCCGACATGACCGCGCAGTGCGAGTCGCAGCTTGCACAGCCCTCGGGCCATGCAGCACGACACATCGAACGAGTGAGAATGGCCGAGGACGCACCCTGGACCTCTGCGACGCCCCAGTTCCACCCCCTCACGCTGATGTCCTTGGTCTCGATCGAGATGTTGTAGTACTGCGAGCGAGGGCGTCAGAGGCGCGTCAGCCGGTGCAAGACTGGCAGAAAGCAGGGAGAGCGAGACGCACCTGCTTGCAGAGGTTGCCGAGGCGCTCAAAGTCCTCCTTGAGGAAGCCGTCGAACGTGGTGCGCTTCTTGTTGGTGCCGATGCGCATCTGGTAGTTGCGCGCGACGCTGCGTCGGGGCAAGTGCAGGGTGTGGGTCAGCTCTGTCGCGCCTCTGTGCGGACGAGAGGGCGAGGGAGAGAGAGGGACGGACCGGATCCACTGGATCCACTTGATGTCGCTGCCGGGGACGGTGACGACCGACTCGTTCTCGTCGGACGACTTCCACCCGAGGCCCGAGGGTGCGATGCGGAGCTCTGCAGGGGTGCGGCGCGGTCCAGTGAGCGAGGTGAACGCGTGCTAGTCGCGTCGCGAGATGAGGACGACGAGGGGGCGAGGGAGGAGAGGGAAGGGAGAGCGGGACGCACTGCCGCTCGCTGGTGCGAGGCCGTGAAAGATGGACTCGAACTGGGCGGTGGCCATGGCTAAGCAGGTCGAGCCGTGGGTGAGGACGAGAGGGCGGACCAGGTCGAGGCGAGAGCGACCAAGGCGGAGCAGACGACGCTCCCTCGCCTCGCCTCTGGCTGAAGGGCAAGTCCTTTCTGTGCCAGTCTGAAGTGCTCGGTTGATTTTCGCAGCTGCCCGTCAAGCACCACAGCGAGGAGAGGTGCGCCCCCACTTGACGGTGACGACGCCTCGCTCCTCCCTCTCTCTCTCTCCTCTCAACCCGCTCGCTGGACCTCTCCACGCACAGCGCACAGCACAGCCAGCACTGCAAGCGCACCCTCGCACCCGCGCCATGGCTCCCGACCCGCTCTCGTCGGACGCCCTCGTCGCCCTCGCCCCGCAACTCGTCTCGCCGTCGTGCACCCTCTCGTCGCCCGTCCAGGCCCTCGCCCTCATCGTCCACACGGTCCACACCGCCCTCGCCTTCCGCCTCACCCAGCCCGAGCCCCTCACCGGCGACGGCCACCACGCCAACCGCCTCCCCGACGAGTGGCCCCCCCACTCGTCGGCCGGCGAGCTCAAGTTCCGCTACCGCCACGACCAGTCGAGCCTCGAGTTTGTCGTCACCGTCGTCGAGCTCGGAGACCGTGCCCTCGTCGCAGGCGCAGCCGTCGACGTGCGTCCCCTCTCTCGCCCCCTTCCTCTCGCTCGCTCCGTCTCCCCAGACTGACCCACCTCTCCCCACCGCCGCGCGCAGAACCCCGCCCGCTCGTCCACCTTCGACCTCGTCCTGAACGACTACTTCTCGCCGACCTCGCTCTCCGCCTCGACCGCCCCTCTCCCGATCGCCGCCCTCTCGCCCTCGAACCCGTTCGCGACCCGAGCCCGCCTCAACGACCTCGTGCACCTGTACCGCCTCAACGTCCTGCAACGCCTCGTCCCCGGCCTCAGCAAGGACGGCTACGAGGAGCTGCGCGCGCCACCAACGGGCGTGTCGGGCAGCGGCACCGGCGGCGGCGGAGGTGGGGCGGCGCGCGGGCCGGGCTACTACCCCGACCGCGGCGGGCCCATGGGTATGTTCCCTCCCGCGCGCGGCGGCGGCTCGGGCTCGGGCGAGGGCCAAGGAGGCCGGCGCTCGCCCCCTGCGGCACCGCGCACGGGCGGGCCCGCGCACCCCACCCCAGACCGCGACCGCGACCCGCTCGCCATCCCCGGCTCCGGCGGGCGCGGCGGCGGCGGGTTCGGCGGCATGCCGCGCGCCGACATCGGGCGGAGGGACCTTGAGCCGCTCGGCGGCATGGGCGGCACGTTCGGCGGGCTGCCGGGCATGGGCGGCGGCGGGTTTGGCGGGCTCGGCGGCGGCATGGGCGGCGGTGGAGGAGGAGGCGGCGGCATGTTCATGGGTCCGGACCACCCGCTGTTCAGGGAGCGGTTCGGGCCGGGCAGCGATGTCGTCGGCGGGGGAGAGGGGAGGCGGTGGGGCGGCGACGGGTACCTGCCGCCGATGGGCGCGCCGCAGGGCGCGAGGTTCGACCCTGTCGGGCCGACGGTGCGTCTCCTTCCTCTTTCTTCCCTCACTCCTGCGCCGCTCGAGGAACCCCGCTGAGGACCGCGCACTGACCCCTCCCTCGCCGCTCGCAGAACGGTCCTCCGACAGGCGGCCTCGGCGGGCCCAACGCCGGCGGCGGGCCGGAGCGCCCCGGGCAGCCGCCGCAGGGGCAGCCAGGAGGGCTCGGCGGCATGGGCGGCGGTGCGAGGCGGGCGCACCCGGACATGGAGGTGCGCGTGCTTCTTTCGCCCTCCTCCCTTGCTCCCTCGCTTTTTCTGCGTGCGCAAGGCTGACTCTCGATCTATCTCATGTGCGCAGCAACCCGGGTCGAACAACGAGTGGCAGAACAGCATGTTCGGCTGAGCGCGACGAGGGGCCGTGACTCCGCCGCCGAGCTCGTCGTCGGCGGTGCACTACGCACGCCCTCCCTTCCGCACGATCCCCCTCCCGCCTCTCCTCCGTCCCCTGTCGACGTACCTGTCCCTCTCTCCCTGTCGACAGCCGGCTCAGCCTGTACTGTACTCGTCACTCGTAGCTTCCTGTCCTCGTCCCGCAGCTTCGTCCGCTTACCTCTCACTGCAACGAGCCCGCACCGCTTGAGCATCCTCAGAGAAGGCTCGTCTCATTTCAATTGCTCGAGAGCTGAGGCCGGAGAAGGAAAGACTGGACATGAGGGGCGAGTCGGACTGAGGGTGGTCGAGGAGCAGGAGGAGGAGGAGAGGGAGGCAGCGCTCACCTTCTTTTGACCCTGCGACCGGCTGAAGGCGTGTATCACAAGCTCTATGTACCCTTCGCCGTATCGAACAAACCGCCTCGAGGGGAGCGAGAGCCTGAGAGCAGCGTTCGTCTTCATCGCAGTCGGCGGCGCTCTCGCCTCCCTCGCACCACCGCTTCCGCGCCAAGCGGCACACGTACCCCAGGGCGAGCTAGAGCAGCAGCTCTGCGCGCCACTCGAGCCCATGGCCGCCCCTCCGAGCGCGTCGTCGTCTCGCCCACCACCCGCGCCGTCGTTGGTCCCTCCGCCCCGCCTCGTCAACGACCTCGCCGCCCTGCGCGACCCGGCACGCGTCTCGGACGAGCTGTGGCAGGATGCCACCGAGGAGAGCGTCCTGTGGCTCCTCTCGCTCGCGCCCTCGCCGACCTCGACCGCCTCCTCGACCTCCGCACCGCCGTCGGCCAAGGGCAAGGAGCGCGCGCGCACCGACGACGACGGCGTCGCCCTCGACGAGCAGCTCGTGCACTGGTACTGCGGCGCGAGGGGCGCAGGCGCGTGCTGGGAGCCGGCGACGCTGTGCGTGCGGCTCTTGGGCATGAAGCGGCTCAACCAGGTGGCAGATTGGCGCGACCAGTTCGAGCGGTGCGTCCTTCTTTCTCGCCTTCTTTCACTCCTCGAGGTCTCGTCTCGCCTGAGAGAGGCGCCGGCG
>Ga0308169_10003406_pt1 | contig 15555 bp, 19 predicted proteins | sample PhyBR1_2_FD_202139 | JGI IMG/M metagenome (GOLD analysis project Ga0308169, IMG submission 202139) | Phyllosphere microbial communities from UC Gill Tract Community Farm, Albany, California, United States - DLSLSB.R1 | ecosystem: Host-associated > Plants > Phyllosphere > Unclassified | place... | reverse complement strand
TGGGCATCTGACACGGGTGTCTCCTATTCAAAGTTGAGGCTTCATAGCTTGTGGCATACGGGGACCACAGCCAGCCATCGTCAATGCTATCGGTTCCGGTCAGGGCCGACCAACGCGGCACACGGGGGTTGCCGAACGGAAGTCAGCCGTTGAAACCGGTGATGGCAAGTGACCTGCTGATCCCGTCCAACGGATGCTGCACGTCCCCGGAAGTTGGCAAGTGGTGCTCAGGGAAGGGCAACGTGTCCGTCCGGCTCAGGTCCCAGGCCATGCTCGCACTCAGGCTGATACCCCGCGGGCCTGTCCTTCGGGTGGTGCCTCGGATCAGCAGCAGCCTGGTGCCGAACAGGAGCGGCCCGGCGCTTTCCTGGGCTTCGTGGAAGAAGACAGAATCCACGCAGCCGGTACCGTCGTCGATGCTGATGAACACCACCCTCCTGCCGCCGCGCATTGGAGGTGTTTGAGTGGCCACCCGCACACCTGCCACCAGCACTTCAGTCCCGTTGCGAAGGCTGAGGAGCTTATCGGCAGTGGTGACGCCCAGTTTCACCAGCAGCGGCCGGTGGCTGTCCATCAAATGGGAGCTGACGTCAACGGCCATGAGGTCCAGTTCAGCCCTGACGTTTTCCACCAGCGTGGGAGCGGGCAGCCCGGGCTTGAGATTGCGAAGCTCGACGTCCCCCAAAGGAAGGGACAGCTGCCCTTCCAGAACTTCCACCCCTTTGCGGGCGCTGTTCGCGGATTGGAGCTGCTGCAGATGGTGAACCAGGTCTGCACGGTTTGCCGGACCTCCGGCTTCCCGGTGCAGTGAATCAAAGGCTCCCAGTTGGGCCAGCCGCCTGATGCTTGGCTTGCTCAGCCGCGAGCGCGCCCGAAGATCCGCCAGGGAGTCGTATGGCTGGCCTGCGACGACCCGTTTCAATTCCGCGGCAGACAGCCCGTAAATCCCATTCAGGCTGAGCCTGATTCCCAGCTTCCCGATGTCCTTTCCTGATCCGATCCGTTCCACCCGGTATTCGGCTTTGCTCCTGTTGATGTCCAAGGGAAGGATGGGAATTCCCAGCCGCCGCGCTTCTGCCACCAACAGCCGTTTGGGATACATCCCGGGGTCGTGCTCCCACAAACCGGCGAGGAAGGCTTCCGGATGGTGTGTCTTGAGCCAGGCGGACTGGTACGTGGGGACGGCGAAGGCAGCACCATGGGCTTTGCAGAAGCCAAAGCTGGCGAAGGATTTCAATGTCCCCCACACCTTGTCCACCACGTCAGGGGTGTAGCCCTTGGCTTTGGCGTTGCGCCTGAAGTATTCCTCCACCTGCGCTTCCCCCACCTCACTGCTCAATGCCCTGCGGAATTCATCGGCCTTGGCCAGCCCGCAGCCGGTCATGATGTCCAGGGTTTTGAGGATCTGCTCATGGAAAACCGTTACCCCGTGGGTTTCCTGCAGCACCGGTTTGAGGTCCGGGTGCGGGTAGACCTCAGGGGCAAACCCATGGCGGTGTTCCAGGAAGGGCCGCACCATGTCTGATTTCATTGGACCAGGGCGGAACAGCGAGATATCGATGATGAGGTCATTGAACTCCCGCGGCGCCATCTTGCCGATCAGTTCACGCTGTCCCGGGGATTCAATTTGGAAGCAGCCCAGGGTGTGCGTGCTCCTGATCAGTTCGTAGGTGGCTTCATCGTCCAAGGGGACGGCATTGAGATCGATGCGGCCATCCGCGGCGATGTAGTCCGGCCCGGTACCCTCAGGACCGGACGGATGCCCGCCTGCTGCCACCACCTCTTTCTTGGTGGGATGGATGCGGATGATCTCCCGGACAGCGAAAGCCATGGCGCTTTGCATGCGGACGCCCAGGACATCGAGTTTGAGCATGCCCATGGGGTCCATGTCGTGTTTATCGAACTGGCTCATGGGCAGCCCCAGGCCGCTTGGCTGGACCGGGGTGCGGTCCAGGAGTGTGGCATCGCCCAGGATCACGCCGCATGGGTGCATGGAGATGTGGCGGGGCAGCCGGTCCAGGCGTTCGGTAAGGTCCACCAGTAAGTCCAGTTGCTGGTTCCCATCCGCGTCGCGCTGCTCCACCCTGCCGGCAAACTCGCGGAGCTCCGGCTTTTCCTGAAGGGCCTCGCGAAATTTCCGCGCGGAAAACCGCCACAATTGCTTGGCGATCTCTCCCACCTCGTCGTCGTCCATGCCCAGCGCCAGCCCGGCGTCGCGCACTGCTCCCCGCGCCCGGTATCCGTTCTGCATGCTCATCAGGGAGACCCGCTCTGACCCGAACCGATCGAAGATCCGGCGGTAGACGTTGTGGCGTTCAGCGCTTTCAACGTCGATATCAATGTCCGGAAGAGTGGCGCGGTCATTGGAGAGGAACCGTTCGAAGATCAGGTCGTGCTGGAGGGGATTCACATGGCTGACGTCGATCAGGTAATTGACCAGGCTTGATGCTCCCGACCCCCTGGCGGCAGCCCTGACCCCCATGTCCTGGATCATCCGGGAGACCTCCGCCACCGTGAGGAAGTAGGAGGAGAAACCCAAGTTGTTGATGATGCCAAGCTCATGGTCCAGCCGGGCAAGCATCTCCTGCTCACCCCTGCCCTTGATCCCGGGGAACCGCCTGGTGATTCCCGCTTGGCAGCGCTGGATGAGTTCGGCGTGCGGCTCCTGGCTGATGCCGATGACGGAGGCCTCCGGAACCACGGGTTGCTTCCACCCCATATCCGTTGTGGGATCCATCCGGCAGAGATCGGCGAGCGCCTCCGTCTGCGCCATTAGTTGCTTGAGGTCCCCGGCGCCATAACCGGCAGCGGAAATAATTTCCTTGCCCAGGCCCAGCATCTGGTCCGCTGTTTTCAGCCATCCCTGGCCGGTTGGCTGAAGGAGAGGCTCCCCTGCCAGTTCCGGCAGGGACTTCAAGGTGCGGGCGGAGTCCAGGACGTCAGCTGTGGGCGCTCCGTCCGCAGCGCAGTACCGAACGGCATTGGTAAGGATGGCGGGTACATGGTGTTCCTCGGCAAGCCTGAGCATGCGGACTGCATGGGCTGTGCTGAAAGGTGTGCCCGGCGCGCTGAGCTGGGAGACGATTTCCGCTACCACCGTTCCTGCAGGCATGGCATCCAGCCATTGCTTGAACAGGGTACGGGGGCGCAGGTAGCGCCGCCCGCCCATGGCCCGCCCGACGTCGGAGTCGGGACCGAGCAGGACGGTGAGTACCGGTTTGAGGGTTTGGGGGTCCAGGGTGCGGGAGGCGAGTTCGGCGCGGGTAACTGCAGCGGGCACCGCTCCCCCGGCCTTTCCAGATGTCCTGGCGTGGGCGTCCGATACCAGCCTGCAAAGCGCCCGGTACCCGGCGCCATTGTTGTGGCCGCGGGCCAGCACCACAACCCTGCCGGCTACCTGCGTGCGGTGGTCGCCGTCGTCGTCAAATACTGCCAGGTCCACCCCCACTATGGGATCGATACCTGCTGCCATGCACGCCTTGAGGTGCTTGATGGTGCCGTAAAGGCCGTCCCGGTCAGTGCAGGCAAGGGCTGTGGCACCGTCAGCGGCGGCGGCCGTGGCAAGTTCTTCCGGCCAGGAGACGCCGTAGTGGGCGCTGAATGCCGTGGAGACGTGAAGGTGGGTGAAGCTCATGCTGTTCTGGTTCAGGCAGTTCTGGGACGGAGGGCGTCATGGATCCGTAGCAGGCGCCACCGGCCGCTGCGGATGTGGCGGGACAGGTCAAGGGTGAGGGGTTCAGCTTCTGCAGGTTCCTTGGGTCCGCCGGGACGGGCCTGTCCCGTGAGAGGCATTACCTGGATGCGCCAGATTTCATGGTCCACCACGCCCTGTCCGCTCCCCAGGGGCGCCCTGCTGTCCTCTGCCCACCATTGCCGGCGTTCATACCAGCGGACGGGTTCTGCGCAGACGGCGTAGGACCTGCCCGCCCATGTCAACGATTCAGGCTGCCCGGAAGCGGAGCACACCACGTCAACGGATTCGCTGAACATGCCCATGCGCACCTCCCTGACGAGCTTCACTAAACGGAAATTCGAATATGTATTCGAATAAAACCAGTCTACGCCGGGTGGAAGGTTAAAAATAGCCGGGGGTGGACGGGGAGTGCGGCAGGGAGCAGGATGTTGGCATGAGTACCGATGACGCACTCCTGAAGCAGGCAACCATCAAGACCCAGGACTCCACCCTCGTTGCCACATTCGATATCGACGGCGCCATTCCTGATTCCGGCGCCTACGTGGTGGGGTTGATGGGAGCCTCGCCGGACTATTCATTACAACGCCGGCTGTGCATCGAGTTCATGAACGGGGAGGCCATCGCCTGCTACTCGTTCAACCGGGACCAGGGAATCGAAGAAGACTACGACCTGGCAGGAGTTTCCCACTCGGACAACAGCATCACGGGGAGCTTTCCCCTAACAGCCTTGAACGGGCTCGGGCAGGGACATGTCCTGTCCGCCTTCAGCGAGGCGGACGGACGGGAGTTCCAGCATGGAGTGCCGGTGGAGGAAGCCCTGTAGGGACCCTCCACCGGCTCCTTAAAGCAAAGTCAGCTGTTTTCCTTGTGGATCCGCAGCTCGAGTTCAATAAATGCGGAAATCATTGCCCGGTACGTCGATTCCACGATGTCCGGGTCGATGTCCTTCTTCTCCGCAGCTGAGCGCACGTGCTCAATGATCCGCTCCACCCGCCCAGGGGCACGCACCTCGGCGTCATCACCCTTGAGGGTCCCTGCGATCCTGATCAGCCGTTCGCGGCGTGCGATGAGGGTGACAATCTGTTCGTCCACCTCGTCAACGGCAACCCGGACGGCAGCGAGCTGTTCCTTGTCGGCCCGGGCATCCCTATCATTTCCTTGAATTGTCGCCATCATCTGACAGTATCGAAGCATGGAGCCCAGAGTCGATTTTATTTCCCTCGGCGTCCGCAGCGTCGCTGCTTCCCGTGCCTTTTACATTGACGGCCTCGGCTGGCCCGTGCACCGGGAGGTTGCCGGGGACGTGCTCTTTATCCAGGTGAACCACGGCCTGGTGCTCTCACTCTGGGACGCGCGGCAGATGCAGGCCGAAGCGGGGACCAGCCCGCCCAACAGTGTCCCGTGCATCACCCTCAGCCATAACCTGGGCAGCCCGGCGGAAGTGGACCAGGTCATGGAAGATGCGGCGGCCGCCGGTGCTGCCATCATCGCCGAGCCGGTCACCCAGCCCTGGGGCGGCTACACGGGATACTTCGCCGACCCCGACGGCTTCCGCTGGGAAGTTGCCTACAACCCCACTTGGGCAGTGGACGACGCCGGCACGGTCACCGTCTGACACCCGCCCTCACCATTAGCCCGGGCTACTTGAAAAGGGCTGCTGGAAGAAGGCTGCTAGAACAGCGCCTCCACCGGCCGGATCAAGGCCGGCCCGTTGTTGCGGACATTGCCCACGTCCCTGCCGACGGAATCCACCTTCCAGTCGGCAGCGGCATCCTTGACGCCGGACCGCACCAGGTCCACGAGTCCGGCCGCGTCATCAACCTGCGGGTCCAGCCAGGCTTCGAGGGCGGCCTTGCCCATGGGCAGGGGCACCCTGTGGTGCAGCTCCGTCAACTTCCCGAAGACGGTGGATTCGGTCCCCGGCGGTGGTGTGTCAGCCGTGAGGATCGACGTGGACAGCAGCCACCGCCCCGGTTCCCCCTCGGGCACGGACAGGTCCTTCCACCACTCGTAGAGGCCGGCGAAAACCAGCCCGTGGTCCTGCCCGGGGTGCACGTAGTATGGCTGCTTCGACTTCCCCGGGCCCTGTTTCCATTCGTAGTAGCCGTCGGCCGGAACCGCGCAGCGCCGCGATTGCACGGCCTTCCGGAACGCCGGCTTCTCCAGCACTGTTTCGCTCCGCGCGTTGATCATGCGCGCACCGATCCCGGGATCCTTAGCCCAGGACGGAACCAGGCCCCAGCGCGCCATATGGAGCTGGCGGACCTGCCTGGGCCCGGCGTCGTCCTCCTTGAAGCGCTCCAGCACGATGGGGACGGCGTCGGTCGGCGCCACATTCCATGACGGCGGAATGCTCAGCTCGTCCTCCAGCTCGGCGTCGAACTCGGCCAGGAGGTCCCCCACGGCACGGGCCATCACGTAGCGTCCACACATGGCACCAGCTTGCCACCGACCGCCACGCACTGTCATACAGGCCCGGGGCAGGCCCTGCGACGCCAGGGAATACAGTTCGGCGCGCTACGGTTGACAGTAAGGAAACCTTTCAAGCGACGTTTAGGAGATCCCTGTGGACTTCACTCCCGAATCCGGCACCATCACCATGTTTTCCACCACCTGGTGCGGCTACTGCAACAGGCTGAAGAAGCAGCTCGATGCGCAGGGCATTGGCTACAACGAAATCAACATCGAAGAGGTGGAGGGCACTGCCGAACTCGTGGAGCAGCTGAACGGCGGAAACCGCACCGTCCCCACCGTTCTCTTCCCGGACGGCAGCGCTGCCACCAACCCGTCGGCCGCCGAGGTCAAGAACCGCCTGGCCGCCTAAACGGCGCTTCGGCGCACAACTGATTGCGGGTCATGCCCCCAGGCTGCTGAAGGAAGCAGTTTCCAGGGCGGCGTGGCCCGCATACGTTTCCAGCAGGGCCTGCTCAACGGAGGCCACATCCACCCCGGGGACCAGGTCATTGGCGGCGCCCGCGGTGGCAGGATCCCAGTCCAGGCCCAGCGCAGCGTAGCTGTCGGTCAGGACCTTGCGGATCGGGGCCGAATCCTCCACCACTATCACCGAGCTGAACAGCCACGCGCCGGAGACTACCCGCTGGGCCGTCCCCACGAGTTTCACCCGCCGCGAGCTGTCCGCCGGGTCGGTGCCGTGCACGCTGAATTCGCCGGGGCAGTACTCACCCGGAATTTCCCCCACGGCCGCCTGCACGCCCACGCTCCGCAGCGCCTGTGCGAAGAGCTCCCCAAAGTAGCCGAACCGGCTTTTGGACCCTGCGACGGCGTCGGCGTCCGGTTCGATGTGGTCCACCACCAGCGTGCCCTGATGGTAGGCGGCCGCTCGTCCGCCTGCCCTCCGGACCAGGGGTTCGAAACCGTTCTCCCGGCAGGCCTGGGCGGCGGCGTCAAAACCGGGCAGCCGTGTGTCCCGCTGCCCGAACGCCACGGTGGGAGCGGGCCTGTACAGCCGCAGGGTGGAGCCGATCCCGCCGTTCCTGGCCTTCGCCAGCAGCTCAAGTCCAAACTCGAGGTCGCGGCCGGCGCCGAGCGACACGTCCTGGCGCACCACGGTGAGCGTACGGAGTCCAGTACCGGTGTGGTGCATTATGGCGTAGCTCCCTGGGCTTTGGCGCCGACACGTTCAGTGGCGGCGGCTTCGATAACGGCGGCCGGACCGGCCATCCCTAGGGTACGCCCGAGGGCGGCACGTGCCTTAACGCCCCCGCCGCCCCGCCCACAGCGCCAGCACCAGCGGAACGGCCGAGGCGGTCATCAGCACGTTGCCCAGCACCAGGTCGTCGGCGCGGACGATGGATCCGGCGATCAGCAGGGCGCCGAAAACCAGGGCGGAGGACGAGCGGCGGAACGCCCGGTCCAGCCGGGCAGCCTGCCGTTCCAGCTGCGGCACGGCCACCTGCAGCGACCCCTCCTCGAGCCGGGTAGCCAGCGCGTCAAGCCTTCCGGGGAGGCGGAAGGCAAGACCAGCGGCCTCGAGGGCCTGCCGGGCGGCGTCCTGCACGATGCTGCCGCGCTCGTTCCGCAGCAGCTGGGCAGCATAGGGTTCCACGGAGTCCCAGAGATTGAACCGGTCATCCAAGGCGCTGCACACGCCGGACGTCAGGGACATGGCACGGATGATCAGCAGGAAATTCTCCGGCAGCTGGAACGGCAGCGAGCGGACCACGTCTCCGAACTCCACCGCGAAATCCCGGAACTCCCGGGGGTCCACTTCGCGCAGCTCGGCAAAGCCCATCCCGCCGAAGCGGGCGAAGAGCTGCGTCATGGCCCGTTCCAGGCCCACACTGTCAGCCGACGGCATCAGGACGCCCACATCGCTGATGGCAGCCACCAGCCCCTTGCCATCGCGGGCGGCTGCTGCGATCAGCAGCTTCCGCAGGCCGCTGCGGGTGGAGTCCGTCACCTCCCCCATCATGCCGAAATCGATGAACGTCAGCTTCCAGGGAAGTTCGCCCCCGGCGGCTGCCGGGACAGGGGTCACAAAGATGTTTCCGGGATGCGGGTCGGCGTGGAAGAAGCCGTTGGTGAAGAGTTGGTCGAACATGATGGATGCAAACACCGGGGCAACCGCGGCTGGATCAATGTCCGCTGCGCGAAGTGACCGGACATCGGTGATCTTGATGGCCGTGACGTCCTCAAGGGTGAGTACGCGGCGGGTGGTCCGCTCCCAGACGACCGACGGCACTTCCACGCGGCTGTCCCCGGCAAAATCCGCTGCGAAACGCTCGGCGTTGACCGCCTCCTGCAGGTAGTCGATCTCGGCGAGGCTGGTCTGGGCAAACTCCTGCACCAGGGCCGGCATGTCGGCGCGGCGGGACACGAGCCGGACATGGCTGAGCCAGCCGGCCACCTTGCGCAGGGCGGCGAGGTCAACGTCGACAATGGCGCCGATGCCCGGGCGCTGCACCTTCACCACCACGTCGTCCAGCCCTGTGTCGTCCGCATCCACGGGGTTCAGCCGTGCACGGTGCGCCTGCCCCAGGGAAGCGGCAGCGATGGGGACCTCATCCACGGCGGCGAAGACATTGCCCGGTGGCGCACCCAGTTCCTGTGCCGCCAAGGCCGAGATCGCAGGGAAGGCCACTGGAGGGACTTCGTCCTGCAGCCCTTCAAGCTCCTTCGTGATCTCCGGGGGAAGGATGTCCAGCCGGGAGGACAGGAACTGGCCCACCTTGATCATCAGGCCGCCAAGTTCCACGGCCAGGTCGTGGAACCGCTGCGCGAAACGCCGCATCCTCCGGGAACGGGTCCTGGCGGCCGCCCGGCCGAGTCCGATGCGCGGCAGGAACAGCTCGAACCACCATGTAACGGCGAGGTTCCAGGCGGCAAAGCGCAGGATCCGCCGGTAGCGCCCCCTATGCTCCCGCACTGAGAGCGGAGGGCCCGCCCTGTCCTCGACGGTCGACGCCACCCCGCGTCAGTCCTGGGCGAGGATGGCGTACAGGCGGCGGCGGGCCTCGTCCAGCACTGCCACTGCCTGCTGCACCTGGTCCGGCGAACCGGTGCGGGCCACTTGTGCCGCCGCCTGGGCCAGCTCGATCCCCGCCTTGGGGAGCGAACCAACCCCGGTGCCGGAAGGGCCTGCCGGGTCCCAGGGGGCAGCACCATGATGGGCCGCCGCCTCCTCGCGCCCGGCTTCAGTGAGCGAGTAGATTTTGCGCCCGTTGGACTCCTCGGCCAGGATTGCACCTTCGTCGGCCAGCAGCTGCAGGGTGGGATAGACGGACCCTGCGCTTGGCTTCCAGCTTCCGCCGCTGCGCTCTTCTATTTCGCGGATGATTTGGTACCCATGCATGGGCCGCTCGGCGAGCAGGGCCAGCACGGCTGCCCGTACCTCACCTTTCCCGGCGCGGGTCCCCATCCGTTTCTCGAACCGGGACCGCAACTCGTCCACGGCCTGCCACATGCCTTCGAGGTTGTTTCCTCCGAATCCGCCGGCGGGGTAAGAGGCACGCATGATGAACTCCTTTGTCAATCGCGAACGATATACAACGGTACTCAGCGATACAGGAGGGCACCATAGTTCCGCAGCGTCAGGTCCTTCGCAGGGTCAGGATCTGCTCGGCACGGCCAAACGGCCCCTGGCGGTCGTGCAGCACCGTGGACGTGAGGCCGATCCCGTCCGTGCCGAACGACACGGCGTTGTCCAGTCCCAGCCACTCCCCTTCCGGCCTGCGGTACATGTGGATCTGCAAGTCCAGGTTGGGAAACGCGTAACTGTCCTTCCCCGGCGGAACCCGGGCGGCGATGCCGTTGGCGGTGTCCACGAGCCCCATGAGCCGCGGGAAATCGGCGCTGTCAGCGATGTCCGTCAGCGGGTGCCCGGTGCGGAGCCACACCTTGCCGGCCCCGGGCCGGTGCCCTTCGGCCACCCGCATTTCCAGGGATCGGATGTAGCCTCCGGGCCAGACGGCTGAGCCGTCGTAGGGCTTGCATTCATCGGGCCCGGGGATGTCGGCGTCCTCGACGGCCGCCACCTCGCCCGTGTCGCTGGTCTGCATCCGCCACCCGGTGGCGCGGATCGCCGTCCGGCCGTCCGCCACCAGCTCGGCCTGGACGAGTTCGATGGTGCGGCCGGGGCGCAGTGTGGTGGTGTTGATGTGGAATTCGCCGCCAGGGATCAGGCCGAGGATTTCGTAGCTGATCCTGGCCATCCGCATGTCCTCCCGCGGCTGGTGCCGTTCGAGCAGGTCGGCCATGAGGCCGGACGCTGGGGCCATGTGCTGCTCGTGGACGTTCCAGGCGCCCTGGGCGTGGATGGTGGACCGGAAGCGGCCATCGCCCAGGTCCTGGTAGTAAAAGTCGCCCTCGGCGAGTTCGGGCAGGTCTGCGGTCAAAGCTGGCCCCTTACGGAAAGTTCAGTGAATTGCCACTAACTCTATCCTTCACTTTCCGTCCGCGCGGCGCGCTGGTCCCGACAGCGAAATGTTGAAGGGTGCGGGTGCCAATCGGACTAGAGTAAGGAACTGGTCCTGTCAGCAACCCTCAAAAGAGGTGTTTCATGCGCGTCATCAGCTACAACCTCCGCAAACACAACGCCAGCGGCGAGCTTCTCGCGCTGGCACGGAACCATGACATCGATGCGCTGTGCCTCCAGGAAGTGGATGCCAGCGACCTTCCTGAGACCCTGGGTCCCCTGCACCTCGCGGATGCCACCAAGGGCAACCGGCTGGGCCTGGCCATCTATTACCGAACCAGCCGTTTCACGGCCCTGGACACGCAGTCGTTCGCGCTGAAGAAGTCCATGCACGACAGGGTGCTGGCCCCGGCCCACGAGCGGCTGATCGGCACCCGGGTGGTCGATAACGAAACCCAGCATGAACTGGTGATCGGTTCCTTCCACGCCGCCCCGCTGACTGCCTCCAACTCGCTGCGGCGCAAGCAGATCCACGCCGCGCACGCCGAACTGCTGAGCATGGGCAGGGGTCTGATGACCCTGATGGTGGGCGACTTCAACTACCCGTTCTTCACCAAGAACCTTGACATGCACATGAAGAACTCGGGCTACGCCCTTTCCCTCAGCAACCGCCGCACCTACACCCGTTACAAGGTATTCAAGGGGCATTTCGACTTTGCCACCTCACTGGGCCTGGACATCGCCAGCGTGGAAACGCTGCCGCGCGGCAATTCGGACCACCTGCCCATCCTGGTGACCGCGGAGTACGGCCAGGGGTACTAACCAGGTCCGTCGCCGTCGAGCCGGGCAAGCAGTTCCGGCCAGGCCGCTGCGAACCCGGGGTGCAGGTCCAGGGCGTGCACCTCGGCCACCGGGATCCAGAGCAGCGCGATGCTTTCGGGGTCGCTGATCACGGGCTCAAAGGATTCCCGGACGCGTACAACCACGGTGGTGTAGGACCAGTAACCGTGGTCCAGCACGGAGGTGAACAGCACTTCCACGCTCTCCGACGGTACGGCGGCCTCCTCATACGCTTCGCGCAGGGCGCCGTCCACCGCTTCTTCGCCTTCATGCAGCGCACCCCCGGGTAGCCCCCAGGTTCCGCCGTTGTGGCTCCACACGGCGCGGTGCTGCAGGAGTACGCCCTTGGCGGGGTCATAGGCCAGGACACCGGCAGCGCCGAACCTTCCCCAGTACCGGCCGCGGTCCCCTTCCACCCATGCGTCGCCCGGATCGCGGGGACCGGTGCGCGGCGGTGGAGTGGAGGACAGGCCGGAGTACGGAAAATGATCCATTGCTCCAGTCTGACAGGTGAAGCGGCGGGGCGCAGTAACGCCGACCGTCAGGGGTTGTGTCCGCGGTCGACGGCGAAATCACCGCCGGGATACATAACCGTCTCGTGTCCGTCATCGAAGCGGACAAGATAGGGCGGGCCCCCGGCCTCGCCACGGACTTCGAGAATCACCCCATGCCGGTCCGAGGAACCTACTGTCCTCCCGTGCACCACGATACGGTCGCCTTGGGCTGCCTCCATGGCAATCACCTCCAGTGCCCAGATTACGACCGCCCGCCACACCCGAACAGGGCTTCATGGCAGGATTCCGGTATGCCGTTGAACCTGGTCCTGATCGCCGATACCCATGTACCCAAACGCGCAAGGAACCTCCCGGAACAGGTGTGGCGGGCCGTGGAGAACGCCGACGTCGTGTTCCACGCCGGGGACTGGGTGGAGGCGGCACTGCTGGATGAATTCGAGCGCCGCAGCAAGCGGCTGCTGGCCGTTTACGGCAACAATGACGGCCCGGATCTGCGCCGGCGGCTGCCCGAAACGGCCAACGCCACCCTGGACGGCGTCCGCTTTGCCATGGTGCACGAGACCGGACAGGCGAAGGGCCGTGAAGTCCGTTGCGAAGCGCTGTATCCGGATGCCGATGTGTTGGTCTTCGGCCACAGCCACATCCCCTGGGACACGGTGTCACCCAACGGGCTGCGGCTGCTGAATCCCGGCTCGCCCACGGACCGGCGGCGTCAGCCGGCGTGCACCTTTATGGAGGCAGCGGTCGACGGCGGCCGGCTGGCGGACGTCCGGCTGGTGGAGGTCCCGCGCGACTGACCCGGGCACGCCGAACGGAGCGCTTGGCAGGGCGGGGTTCCATTGCTTAGGCTGGGAACCGTAAGCATGCTTAGCTTTTGGCTTTGTACCATCCCACGATCGCAGGCTGCTTCAGTTACCGGGGCGACGAACCAGCCCGAGTCCGCACGAACAGGAGGACCACCATGACTGACCAGTACACCTTCCGCAATCCCGTGACTGCGTACGAAAAGATCTCCCCGCCCAAGCAGCACCAGCCCGAGCCGGGCCTCGACGCGGACCTGGCACCCAAGGCCGACCTGGGCGAAGAAACCTACCGCGGCACCGGACGGCTGGAAGGCCGCCGAGCAATCGTGACCGGTGCGGACTCAGGCATCGGCGCCGCAACGGCCATCGCCTTCGCAAGGGAAGGCGCCGACGTCGTGCTTTCCTACCTGCCGCAGGAAGAGGAAGACGCTTCGCGCATCGCCGGGATCATTGAGGCGGCCGGCCGCAAGGCAGTGAAGGCGCCGGGCGACCTCAAGGATTCCGCAGCATGCCGGGACCTGGTGGACACGGCGGTGGCCGTACTGGGCGGGGTGGACATCCTGGTCAACAACGCCGGGAAGCAGGTGGCCCAGGAGGACCTGCAGGACATTTCCGACGAGCAGTTCGACCACACCCTGAAGACCAACGTCTACGCCATGTTCTGGGTGACCAAGGCAGCGGTGCCGCACATGCCGGCCGGTTCGACCATCATCAACACAACGTCCATCCAGGCATACAACCCGTCCCCCACGCTGGTTGACTACGCCACCACCAAGGCGAGCATCAACAACTTCACCAAGGGCCTGGCGCAGCAGCTGGCGCCCAAGGGAATCAGGGTGAATGCCGTGGCGCCGGGCCCCATCTGGACTCCACTGCAGGTCAGCAGCGGCCAGCCCAAGGAACAGCTGCCGGAGTTCGGCCAGTCGACCCCCCTGGGCCGGGCGGGCCAGCCCGCTGAGCTGGCACCCGCCTACGTCTTCCTGGCCTCGCCCGAGTCCAGCTATGTGGTGGGTGAGACGCTCAACGTCAACGGCGGCAGCCCCACGCCGTAGCACCGGCCACGGGCCCGGCTGACCCCGCGGGCAGGTGTCAGCCGGCTTCCTGGCCGGCCAGGAGCTCGTCGGTGGCCGGGTCAGGCTCGCCGTTGAAGAACTGGGCCAGGACGGTCTTGAACACGGTTTCTCCGGGCGCGGCCCGGAGAAACAGTGTCATGGACGAACGCAGCTTTTTGGCGTCGATGCCGCCAAAAATTTCCTCGGCCGACTGTTCAGCATGGTTGGCCAGGACCAGGGCACACTCCAGGAGCCGCGGTCCCAGTACTTCATGGTCCAGGTAGGCGCGGGCCTCGGCCAGGGAGGAAATGGCGTATTTGCGGGAGGTGGCGCTCTGCCCCAGCCCGGCGATCTGCGGGAAGATGAACCACATCCAGTGGCCGGACTTGCGGCCCACCTGGAGCTCTCCCATCGCCTGCTCATAGGTTCCGCCGCTGTTTTGGGCGGCGACAAAACGTTCAAGGTCAAATGGCTCGTTCATCGGGTTCTCCTGGATTCATTGTCAAAGCGTCAAATCCTTTTCAAGGGCAGCGGCCGCCGACTGCAGGCGGGGGTCGGGGTCGGTGCGCCACCGGGCCAGGACAACGTCAGCCCGCTGGCGGTCCCGCTCTCCGAGCCCGGCCAGCAGCGGAGCCAGGACATCGGCAAGCAAGGGCTCTGTCAGGTCAGTTGCCTGGGCGGACCGAAGGAAACCTTCCAAGCGGGTCAGGTCCGAATGGCGCAGCAGCCGTACCCTCGACTGCAGCAGCACCACGGCGGCCAGGCGGCGTTCGAACACGGGAGGCGAGCCGGGCCGCGGCTGTCCCCATAGGGCGGAGGCAAGCATCACCGTGCCGTCGTGGTCCAGGTCTTTGAACTTGCGCAGCGCGTCGCGCACGGTGCCCCGCACGGCCCCCACCGAGGAACCGTAGGAAGCAAGTGCCCCGCCCAGCCGGTTTCGCACGTCGTCCGCCCGGTACCAGGCGCCCTCATTCTGGAGCGTCCGGTCAACGAACTCAGCAGCCGCGGACACTATCTCGGCCGTACCTGTCACCGTCTGCGCTCCGAGGATGCATGGCGGATGCAGAACGGGGTCCACGGCCGGGCTTCCAGCCGGCCTTCGGCGATGGGTTCCCCGCATACTTTGCAGATGCCGTAGGACCCTTCCCCAAGCCGGGCCAGCGCGGCTTCAATCTGGTCAAGGCCCGCCGAGCTCTGCTTCAGGAGTGCCGAGGCCTGCGAGAGCTCGAAAGCGATGGTGGCGCCCTCGGGATCGTGTTCGTCATCGACGTTGGAGTCCTGGCGGGCCGAATTCGCTGCCTGGATATCAGCCCGCAATGCCGGGAGCAGCGCCAGCCGCCGCTCCCGTTCCTCTTCGAGCAGCATACGGAACCGTTCGAAATCTGGCATGGGGACAGCCTAGCTGCTGGTGCATCCTGAAGCCTCACGACGAGGGCTGTTTTCGTGTACGGCGGCGGTGGCAGGAGCGCCGGGAACGTGAAGCGTGGCTGTGTTTTTAATCACAGGCGGGTCTCAGGCATCAGTGCTGGTCATCTTGCGGGTAACGGTAACGTCAAGACGTTTGCGGAATTCGAGAGCGGGACCTCGCATGTTATCTAAATGTGACAATGCCGCCGGAGGTGGGTTATGGTCGTCAGGTGTCCCTCTCAGACGGGACATTCCCATCAGTATGCCGAGCCCTGCCGCTGATCATGGGATACAACCGCTCCAGCTGGCAGGGACGGGGGAACCAAGTTTCCGCGGCCACTTGTGGCCTTGGGGTTAAGTCGATAGCGCC
>Ga0308169_10003403_pt1 | contig 15569 bp, 8 predicted proteins | sample PhyBR1_2_FD_202139 | JGI IMG/M metagenome (GOLD analysis project Ga0308169, IMG submission 202139) | Phyllosphere microbial communities from UC Gill Tract Community Farm, Albany, California, United States - DLSLSB.R1 | ecosystem: Host-associated > Plants > Phyllosphere > Unclassified | place... | reverse complement strand
TTGCGCAAGCCGAGATGGGCGGTGACGGCGGCGACATCGGCGGCATAGGTGTCCATATCGTTGCCGCTCGACGCCGGGCTCGACCGGCCATGACCGCGGCGATCATGCGCGATGACGCGATAGCCCTTCTCCGAGAAGAACATCATCTGCGTGTCCCAATCGTCGCCGCTCAATGGCCACCCATGGTGGAACACGATCGGCTGGCCGACACCCCACTCCTTGTAGAAGATTTCGGTGCCATCCTTGACGGTTATCGTGCTCATGGTCTTGTCTCCCGAGGCGTGTTGAACGTGTTTCGGCGGACCGGCCATGCTTTCGCCACCAAGTGCCAGTGCCGATATCATCGCGGTTCCAATCAATATATCGCGGCGTGATCCGCTGATAAGTGGCGATATTTCTGGATGCTTTGGATTCGGCATGATGCGATCCCCGAATAGTGTCGGCTGTGTTGCCGATGTTCGTGTATTAACTTGTATCTATCGGCGACGTGATCGGCAAAACTGACAAACCGCGAGGTATAATTGACACATGGCGACCGAGCCCCCTCTCTCGTCCCGGCCTATCGAGATCGCCATCGTCCTGCGCGATAAGGTGATGCTCGGCATCGTCCACGGCCTTACCGACCTGTTTCGCATCACCGACGACCTGAGCCGCCTGCGTCTCGGCATCGACGTGCCGGCGATCCGTATCAGCCACTTTGCCGATACCGGCGCGGGCGGCATCATGCGGACGTTCGACACCGTGCCCGAAATCGCGCCCGATACCGGCGGCACAGGGGACATCATCGGGCCAAGCGTCGTCATCATTCCACCCTGCGAAACCGCGGCGCTCGGGATCGAGCCCGATCGCAAATGGTCTGACTGGCTGACCGCGCGGCACGCCGAGGGGGCGGTGCTGGGATCGATTTGCGGCGGCACGTTCCTGCTCGCGCAAACCGGTTTGCTGGATGGCCGCCGGGCCACCACGCACCTGATCTGCGCCCCCGACCTCGCAACCATGTTCCCTGCCGTTCACGTCGACTTCGATGCGCTGCTGACCGAGGAGGACGATCTGATTACCGTGGGCGGGGTCATGGCCTGGACCGATCTTGGCCTGGTGATCGTCAGGCGATTGCTGGGCACCGGTGCGATGATGGAGACGGCGCGCTTCATGATGATTGATCCGCCCGGCCGGGAACAGCGCTTCTACAAGATCTTCCTACCGGCAATGGATCATGGGGATGCCGCGATCCTGAAGACTCAGCAGCAGTTGCACGCGTGTGGACCGTCGAAGGCCAACGTCACGGATATGGCCAGCTGGTCCGGGTTGGAAATGCGGACGTTCGCGCGCCGTTTCCATGGCGCCACCGGATTGCGACCCAACGAATATCATCAGCGCCTGCGGATCGATAAGGCCCGCGAGCTTCTGGAAAACACGATGGTAGCGATAAGCCAGGTGGCGCAGGATGTCGGGTATGACGACCCGGCCTCGTTCAGGCTGACGTTCGCAAGGATAATGGGCCTCAGCCCCAGCGATTATCGGAAACGATTCGGGCATCGGGCTTTCACCGTCAAGCTCGATCACAAGACGGGGCACAATGCGCGATCGGCCAGCCGAAACGGTTGACCACGCATGACCGAACGTCCGGCGTGTTGCGCAGGGACGGGCTGCGATTACGCCATGATCTCGAGAGAGCGTGAATTTCGATGGGGCGCGAAACATGGCCGAGCCGGCGACCATGTTTCGCATCCAGTCCCGATCCTATCGCTCAATAGCGCAGGCTGATCGTGCCCAGCACGGAGCGCGGAGCGCCATAATAGCCGCCATCGAAATTGGTGGCCGTCAAATATTTGGTGTTCGTCACGTTGCGCAGGTTGACCGCGGCCGAGATGTTGGGGGTGATGCTGTACGCGGCCAACAGGTCGAGCAACGCGTAATTGCCCTGACGGCCAAGCCCGGTCGGCGAGATGATGCGGCTCTGATATTGTGCGGCAGCGCCCAGCTTGAGGGCGGGCAGCATCGGCAACGTGTAGCTCAGGTTGAGCCGTCCCGTGTTGCGCGCGACGTAGCGGCGCACCGGATTGCCCTCGGGGTCCTCGATCCGCATCACGGTGTACCCGCCCGTCATCTGCAGGCCCGGCGCGATCTGGCCGCCGATGTCGATCTCGATCCCTTCCGACTGTGCATCGATCCCGACATAATAGGTGCGGGTGACGTTATTCTCGACGACGATGCCGGCCGCCTCGGCGGTATTGTCCTGCCGCGTCTTGAACACCGCGACCGTCGCGTTCAGGCGACCAGCGAACCAGTCACCCTTGATCCCGAGTTCGAGGTTTTCGCCCTCGATCGGATCGATGAGGCGCCTGTTGAAGTCGAGCAACTGGTTCTGCGGATTGAAGATCGTCGCGTAGCTGCCGTAGAGGCTCAGGTTGTGCGAGATGTCGACCGTCGAGCCTGCAAACGGGAGGAAGCGCGTCGCGTCGAAATCGGTGTTCGTGCCGTAGGAAAATCCCGTGCTCTTGGCATGCGTCACGTTGCCGCCGAACATCACCTTCACCGCGTCGCCGGGGTTGAACCGAATGAGCCCATAGGCGGTCTCGCGCGTCGTGTGCGTGTTCTGGCTCGAGATCGGATCGCTCGAGAATGTGGTCGGGAAGTTGGGCAGCGGGAAATTGCCCGCGAACAGGTCGGGGTAGGGTAGATACGTCCCGATCGTGCTGTTGTCGTAGCTCGACTGCTGGATATATTCCTGCGCGCTACGGTTCACGCCGATGTTGATCTCATGCTCGCGGCCGAGGAACGTTACCAGACCTGCAACATACGCTTCCATCGTCAGGTTGCGCGTGGTCGCGCGAAACTTGCCGGGGTAGCTCTGGATGCCGGCCTGGAACCCGGTCGCCGGATCGATGCCGATCCCGTCGGCGTCGTTCCGCAGCGGATTGCCATACACATAGAACAGCGTGTTGTTCTCGTCGGTGGCGCGGCGGATCGCGCTGGCACGCGCAATCCAGCCATTGCCGAAGCGGTGCGCGATGTCGCCGAAGATCTGGCGGTCGATGACGTTCCAGCTCGACCAGTCGGGCGCGACGTTCGATGAGCGCGCGAAGTTCAACGGCGTGCCGTCGGTATAGGTGAGCGGGATCGCGCCCCACATAGCGCCGCGGCTCTTGTGGTCCTGATGACCATAGCCTGCGCTGACGGTGGTGCTGGCACCGAGATCGGCCTCGACGATACCATAGCCGACCCAGCGGCGCAGGCCGTAGCGGTCGAGATGGCTGTCGCCGTCCTGATACGCGCCAACCGCGCGGGCGCGGACGCTGCCGTCCTTGGTGATCGGTACGCTCAGATCGGCCTCACCCCGATATTGATCGAACGAGCCATATTGCCCGCTCGCGCGCACTTGCAGGTCCTTGGTCGGACGCTTGCGTATGAAGTTGACCACCGCCGACGGGTTGCCGGTCGACGAAAGCAGGCCGGGCGCGCCGCGGACCACTTCGATATGATCGTAGAACGCGGTGTCGATCGAGCCGGTCTGGATGCCGAACGCGAACGGCACGCCGATGCCATCGACCTGGAACGTCTGGATGTCGAAGCCGCGCGCGGAGAAATACACGCGGTCGGTCTCACCGGCCTGAACGTTCACGCCGGGAACCGTCGCGAGCAGCGTATTGACGTCGTTGAGCTGGAAATCCTCGATCTGCGCGCGTGTGACGACGCTGACCGACTGCGGCGTCTCGCGCAGCGTCAGGTTGAGCCGCGTCGCGGTGGTCTGACCGGGGATCGTATAGTCGCTGCTGCCTTCGGTACGCGCACCGGTGACGACGATCTCGTCATTGGACTGGCCTGCCTGCGGTACCGAGTCGGCGGCGGGATCGCGCACGGTAACGGACTCCGTGCCAGGATTGGCCACGGTCATGAGAACGGCGATTAAGGCAGACATTCGTTTCCCCCAAGGAACCTTTGCGGTCTCTTGAAGGAGCTGAATAACTAATGCAAGTCACTATCAATAAGTGCAGTATAGCTAGGCGCCTGTGTGCATTCGGTCCTTCTTGAGGTCGAAACACAGGCTGTCTGACGCGTTCGCGATGCCGATCACCTCGCTGCCTCACACCGCCTGGGCGAGTCTCGTGCAGTTTCGTCCGCCGGATTTGGACGCGTAGAGCATCGTATCCGCGCAGGCGAGCCAGGCGGACAGCGAACCGATCGACGTCGACAATTCCGCGACGCCGAAGCTCGCCGTAACCCTCACCGTACTGCCATCGGCGAGGGTCATCGGGTGTTCGGCGATCTCGTGCCGAAGGCGTTCGGCGGCAATGACCGCCGCCGTGCCGTTGGTCTCCGGCAACAGCAGCGCGAACTCCTCGCCCCCCAGACGACCGAACAGATCGCTGGGACGCAGCGTCACTTCGGCGATGCTGGCGATCTTCTGCAGCACCTGATCGCCGATCGCGTGCCCGTACGTGTCATTCACACGCTTGAAATGATCGACATCGAGCATGACGAGCGAACTCGCACGGTCATAGCGCCGGGCACGCTCCATCTCTTTCTCCGCCTGATCGACGAACCCACGCCGGGTCAAAGCGCCGGTCAGATGGTCGACCTGCGCGATCAACCGCAGTTCGAGTTCGTCACAGACGATATTGGCGAAATTGCCGAGGATGGCGATGTCGGCCGGGCTGAAACGCCTGGGCCGGGTGTCCATCGCGCACAATGCACCGACGTTGAAGCCTTCCGGCGTGCGCAGCGGAACGCCGGCGTAGCTGCGCACGTGGGGCGGTCCCAAGACTAGCGGGATGCCCGCAAAGCGTGGGTCGTCGAGGGCGTTTTCGATGATCAGCGGTTCGCGCTGCTGGATCGTATGCGTGCAGAACGAAACGGCACGCGGCGTCTCGCTTTGGTCCATGCCGCGCTTGGCCTTGAACCATTGCCGGTCGCGATCGACGAGCGTCACGGTCGCGATGGGGACGGCAAGCACGGTGCGGACGAGCGTGACGATCTTTTCGAACGGCTCCTCGATCGCGGTGTCGAGCACGTCCAGGCGGCGCACGGCTGCGACGCGCGCTTCATCATCACGCCAGCGATCGTCATCCATGATGGGGGTCCTTCATCATGGTGCGGATCGCGACGCTCAGATCGTCGGCGTAGCTGTCGACCAGCGTGCGTACGCTGGCATCGACCACGTCCTCGCCGAGACCGGCTGCCCGCAAGCTGACGACCAGCGCGGACAAATGCGCCTGATGGCGGCGCACGCTTTCCAGCAGTTCGCTCGGTATTTCGAGGGGGTCGGCGGACCGTGGAGACGGCTGAAGTTGATCGATACGCACAGGACCGCTCTCTCATTGCTGCGACTCGATCCTACAAGCAAACGATTAACGGATTTCGAACGAACGATAGCGATTGTGCTTGGCGTATCAGGAAGAAAGAATAACTATATCATGGACCTGCCAGTTCAAATCTTGACCGGCAGGAGGCAGTCGTAGGGGAGGCGATGTGTCGTTGACAACCGACCAGGTCCGGCTCGTAACGCAGAGCTATGCTTTGATCGCACGATCCCCTCGCGCCTATTCCGAACTTTTCTATCATCGATTGCTCCAGAACCATCCGTTTGCCCGCGCACTTTTTCCAGACGATATGGCGCATCAGATCGTCATATTCGCCAAGACCATCGACGTCCTCGTCGAGAATCTCGCAAATCTGAATCGCTTGCGTCCGACGCTGTCGGATCTGGCGAGGAGGCACGTCAAATACGGCGTGCGCGCGGACCATTATTCGGCCATCGGCGCGGTGTTGATCGACACGTTTGCAGACATCTTGGGAACCGGCTTCACCCCTGACACGCGCCGAGCGTGGGAAACGGTATACGCCGAGACCGCGGGCGTGATGATCGCGGACGCCTATCATTGAGCGAAAGCCGATCGCACACCGTTGCCCGGGTCATGTCGCGGCCGAGTTCGATCTCCAGTCCCTCGGCCTTGGGGGAATGCCATACCGATTCTGATAGCGAGGGCGCACCGCTTCGGATCGCCACCAGAAGCCACCATCGTAACGACGGTGGTCATAGCCCCATCCGGCGGATAGCCGAGGTCACTTCCTCGCTCATCTCGGCGTCTTTCGGGCTGACGCGATTCAATGCAGTCTGGACCCGCGTCTGTGCCACTTGGAGCGTCTTGTGACGCACCTCGCGCGTGGCGTTGGTACGCCACGAACGGCTCTCACCCAGCAACGCCGCCCATTTCTCTTCCTCCGCCGCCAGGATTGCCAGGGCTAGCCGCAGGCCATCGCGCTGTCCCCGCGCATATTCATCTAACATTGGACGCCTTGGATTACCGTTCATCAGGCCACACTAACGTCGAAACACCACGATTGTGCAACGTGAACGCGCATCTGCCGATCATGCCATCGCTGCTTGGTTGCATGGCGCCGGGCGGGCGGAGGCCCGGTGCTGTTCCAGACGATGGAGATAAGGCAGGTCTATGTCCTCGACCCGCTAACCTGCGCGCCGATCGTTACAGTGGCTGGTGCGCTCCCACGGTCTTGGCCGATAACGCCGTCTGTTCAGTCGCTTGGTCCCGGCAAGCCGTAAAGTATTGATAGTAGATACGAAGTTCCACAAACTGGCGGGCGGCACCGGTCGATGACTTCGACGAAGTTGGTTCGTCGTCGAGCGTTCATTCGGGATCAGTCTGGACTTGCGCTCGCGTGGCCGTATTCTGGCGGCGGGGAGAGCGGGCATGCGATTTGCTAGACTGTGGGCGGCGCTAGCGATCGTCGTTGCGCCGGTTGCCGCGTTCGGGGGCGATACGCCGCACGTCACGCTTGCCACGCCCAACATCTCGGACGGCGCGATCACGCGCTTTACCGTGCGGTTCAGCGACGCGATCGTACCACTCGGCGATCCGCGCGCCGCCTCGCCGCTGAAGGTCGAGTGTGCGGTGCCGGGCGAAGGGCGCTGGGCCGATCAGCAGACCTATGTCTGGGACTTCGCGCAGCCCTTGCCGGGCGGCACGCGCTGTACTCTTGCGACGCGCGAAGGGCTCAAGAGCGCGGCGGGCTACGGCGTCGACGCGGAGAGCTTCACCGTCGATGCCGGCGGTCCGATCGCCCGCGCGGTACTGCCCGGTGAGGGCGATATCGAGGAGGACCAGGTGTTCCTGGTCGCCGCGAACATGCTCGCGACCCGCGAGTCGATTGCCGCCAACGCGTATTGCGCGGTCGACGGGATCGGCGAGAAGATCGCGGTCGACGTGCTCGTGCCCGATCTGCCGGGCAAGCTGCTTGCCGGGTTGGGAAACAATTACGCAGTCAGCAATTTCCTCGAAAGTGCGGGGCTGCCCAAGACGGTCCCCGCCGATGCCGCATCGCGCCAGCGCGCGCTGGCCGGCATTACCGCGCTGAAATGTCGCCGCCCCCTGCCGCCGGGCCGCGACATGGCGCTGGTGTGGGGCGCGAACATCGCCAGTGCCGGGGGCAAGCTCGCCGGCGCCGATCAGCGGTTCGACTTCACCGTCCGGAAACCGTTTACCGCGCGGTTCGAATGTTCGCGCGTCAACACCGCGGCGGGATGCAGCCCGGTCGAGAAGGCGTATCTGCGGTTCTCCGCGTCCGTGCCGATGAGTGCAGCGACGCAGGTCCGCCTGACGCTCGCCGACGGCAAGTCGATCGCGCCCGTGTTCAGCGACGAGGAGAAGACCCGCGCGACGATCGAGCAGGTCACGTTCGCGGCACCCTTGCCGTTCGCGACGCGCGGGACGGTAGCGATCCCCGCGGACCTCAAGGACGAAAGCGGCCGGATACTCGCGAACCGCGAACGCTTCCCGCTGGAGGTGAAGTTCGACGAGGCGCCGCCGCTTGTGAAGTTCGCGGCCGATTTCGGGATACTCGAGGCGAAACAGGGCGGCGTGCTGCCCGTCACCGTCCGCAACGTCGAGCCGTCGCTGCAAGGCCAGACCGCGGGGATCGGCGGCCAGCGGCTGCGCGTGGGCGGCACCGACGGCGAGATCGCCGCATGGCTGCGGCGCGTCGAGGAGGCGGGCAAGACCGACTATCAGACGATCGAGCGCAGGGGGGCCGAGCCGCTCCAGATCAACCATACCGGCGAGAAGCCGCTGCTGTTCGGGAGCAGTGGCAGCGGGGCTAGCGGTGGGGCGGGCGATCCGTTCAAGCTCGACCTGCCGGGCAAGGGCAAGGACTTCGAGGTCGTCGGCCTGCCGCTCGGCAAGCCCGGCTTCTACGTTGTCGAACTCGCCAGCCCGACGCTGGGCCGTGCGCTGCTCGGCCGCAACGTGCCGCGCTATGTAGCGAGCGCCGCGCTGGTCACCGATCTTGCCGTCCATTTCGAATGGGGGCGCGATCGCTCGCTCGCCTGGGTCACGCGGCTGTCGACCGGCAAGCCGGTGGCGAACGCGGTGGTGCAGGTCAGCGACAGCTGCACGGGCAAGCCGCTCGCGCGCGGCGCGACCGACAAGAGCGGCGGGCTGATGGTCGCGCGCGGGCTGCCCGAACCCGAGACCTATGGCAGCTGCAAGGGCGAGGGCTCGCCGCATCCGCTGATGATCTCGGCGCGTACCGGCGACGATTTCAGCTTCACGCTGACCGAATGGGGCGAGGGCATCCGGCCGTTCGATTTCGACCTGTCCTATGGCTATTCGGCCGCGACCGACATCATCCACACCGTGTTCGATCGCGCGCTGGTCCGCCAGGGCGAGACGATCCACATGAAGCACATCCTGCGCCGCCCCGACGCGCGCGGGTTCTCGTTGGCACCGGGCTTCACCGGCACGCTGCGGCTGTCGCATCGCGGCTCGGACACGCAGTTCGAGATGCCCGTGACGATCGGCGCGAACGGTACCGGCGAGACCGTCTGGACCGCTCCGAAGGGCGCACCGATGGGGGATTACGACCTCGTCTTCGTCGTCGGCGACACCACCACCGAATCCGCGCAGTCGTTCAAGGTCGACGAATATCGCCTGCCGACGATGCGCGCGAGCGTGACCGGGCCGAAGACCGCACTGATCAAACCACGCACCGCGCAGCTCGATCTGTTCGCCGGCTATCTCTCGGGCGGCGGTGCCCCCGACCTGCCGGTCGACGTCCGCATCGGCTGGTTCGCGCATAGTGCGACGCCTGTCGGCTACGACAAATTCAGCTTCGGCGGCGAACCGATCAGCGAGGGCGTCAAGCCGCTCGACGGCGAGGGCGAGGATGCGAAGACGCCGTTGCCGCCGACGCAGATGCTGCCGGTGACGCTCGGCAGCGACGGCACGCGCCGGATGACGGTCGACATGCCGCAAACGCTGCCCGGCACGACCGATATGCAGGTCGAGATGGATTACCGCGATGCGAACGGCGAGACGCTGACCGCCTCGAAATCGATCCCGATCTACGCCTCGGGCGTACAGCTCGGCGTCGCGACCGATGGCTGGATGATGCGCGCGGACGATCTGCGCCTGCGCTTCGTCGCGCTCGATACCGATGGCAAGCCGATCAAGGGGCAGAAGCTGTCGGTCGCGCTCTACAGCCGCCAGATCCTGACGGCACGGCGGCGGCTGATCGGCGGGTTCTATGCGTATGACAACCGGATGCGGACGACGAAGCTGTCGACGTCGTGCAGCGCCACCACCGATGCGCAGGGGCTCGCGCAGTGCAAGGCCGATCCGGGCGTCTCGGGCGAGATCTACGCGGTCGTCACCACCACCGACGCCGACGGCAACGTCGCGCACGCGGTCAAGTCGGTGTGGCTCGCGGGGAACGACGACTGGTGGTTCGGCGGCGACAATGGCGACCGGATGGACGTCGTCCCCGAGAAGCTCACCTATGCGTCGGGCGAGACCGCGCGGTTCCAGGTACGGATGCCGTTCCGCTCGGCGACCGCTTTGGTCAGCGTCGAGCGCGAGGGCGTGTTGTCGAGCTTCGTGACCGAATTGTCGGGCAAGGACCCGGTGATCGAGGTGCCGATGGATGCCGCCTATGCGCCCGACGTCTATGTCTCGGTTCTGGTCGTCCGCGGCCGCGTCGAGAGCGGGTTCTGGAGTTGGATTCACCGGATCGCGCGGACGCTCGGGCTGTCGGATACGCCGGAGGACGCCGCCGAGCCGACCGCGCTGGTCGATCTCGCCAAGCCCGCTTACCGCCTCGGCATCGCCAAGGTGAAGGTCGGCTGGGAGGGGCATACGCTCGCCGTCGCGGTCAAGGCGGACCGCGAACGTTACGCGCCGCGGGGGACGGCCAATGTCGCGATCCAGGTGCGGAAGCCCGATGGCAGGCCCGCGCGCGAGGCCGATGTCGCGTTCGCCGCGGTCGACCAGGCGTTGCTGCAACTCGCACCCAACGACAGCTGGAACATCCTCGACGCGATGATGGGCGATCGTCCGCTCTCGGTGCTGACCGCGACCGCGCAGATGCAGGTCGTCGGCAAACGGCATTATGGACGCAAGGCGCTCGAAGCGGGTGGTGGCGGTGGCGGCGGCGACCTGTCGGGGCTCAACCGCGAGAATTTCCAGCCGGTATTGCTGTGGAAGGGCCATGTTCCGCTCGATGCGCAAGGGCGTGCGCGCGTGTCCGTGCGGCTGTCCGACGCGCTGTCGTCGTTCAAGCTCGTCGCGATCGCCACCGACGGCGCGCAGGCGTTCGGTACCGGCAGCACCGACATCCGTACCGCGCAGGACCTGTCGCTCTATGCCGGCATGCCGCCGCTGGTCCGCTCGGGCGATTTCTACGGCGCGCGCTTTACGCTGCGCAACGGATCGGACCGCGCGATGACGGTCACCGCGAACGTCGACGTCTTCCCGCGGATCGCGCAGGGCAAGCCACTGACCGTCACCATTCCCGCGGGTGGGGCGGCACCGGTGGCGTGGAACCTCACCGCGCCGTCCGGAGTCGATACGTTGCGCTGGACGGTGCGCGCGAGGAGTAACGACGGCCGCGCGACCGATCAGGTGACGGTGACGCAGGACGTCATCCCCGCGGTGCCGACCGAGATCTGGGCGGCGACGCTCGCGCAGGTCGGGGAGAATACGCTGATCCCGATCGCGCCGCCGATGGGCGCGCTGCCGGGTCGTGGCGGCGTCGACATTCACCTTGCCGATACGCTGGCGCCGTCGCTTGCCGGGGTGCGCGATTACATGAGTCGCTATCCGTTCAACTGTTTCGAACAGCGGCTGTCGCGGATCGTCGTGCTCGGCGACATGGCGGGTTGGGCGGCGCTGGCGGGCGAGATTCCGACCTATCAGGCGCCCGATGGCCTGCTCCGCTACTTCCCCGGCGACAGCCTGCAGGGGTCGGAGGCGCTGACGGCCTATGTGCTGTCGATGACGGGCGCGGCGAACCTGTCGCTGCCGCCGGTGCAGCGCGCGCGGATGATCGAGGCGATGAAGGCGGTGCTCGACGGACGCTTGCGACATGAGGATTATGGCGACGTCCGCCTGACCAAGGTCGCGGCGCTGGCGGCCTTGGCGCGGCAGGGCGAGGCGACGGCAGCGATGCTCGGCCAGATCGGCATGACGCCCGCGGAAATGCCGACGGCGAGCCTCGCCGACTACATCACCGCGCTGACCGCGATCCCCGGTGCGTCGACCGAAGCCAAGGCGCAGGCCGAGGCGGTGCTGCGCACGCGGCTCGTGTTCGAGGGCACGCGGCTCGATCTGTCGGACTCGGCCAACGCGTCGTGGTGGCTGATGTCGTCGGCGGACGAGGCCGCGAACAAGGCGACCGCGGCGGTGCTCGGGCGGCCGGGTTGGCAGGACGACGCGCCGCGGCTGATGGTCGGCACGGCGCTGCGCCAGTCGCGCGGGCATTGGGACACGACCACCGCCAACGCCTGGGGTGCGATCGCCGCACGGCGGTTTGCGCAGGTGTATCCGGCGCAGGCGGTCACGGGGACGACGATGCTGTCTTACGCAGGGCGTAGCGTCGCGCGTGGCTGGCCGCTGGCGGAACCCGCGCGGACGATATCGTTCCCGCTCGCCGCCGCCGGACCGCTGCGGTTGGCGCAAGTCGGCGGAGCGGGGCCGTGGGCGACCGTGTCGATCTCGGCGGCGGTGCCGCTGCGGCAGCCACTGTTCGCCGGCTACCGCCTGACGCGGAAGGTTGATGTCGTGCAGGCGCGCACCGCCGGGCGGCTGACGACGGGCGACGTGCTCCGCGTGACGCTGTCGGTCGAGGCGACCGCCGAGCGCAACTGGGTCGCGATCAGCGATCCGGTGCCTGCCGGCGCGACCGTGATCGGCGACCTCGGTGGCCAGTCGCAACTGCTCCAGCAGGGCGGTGGTAGCGAGGGCGAAGGCGGCGGTCCCAGCTATGTCGAACGCGGACGCGATACGTGGCGTGCTTATTTCGCCTGGCTGCCCAAGGGAACCACCACCGTCTCGTACACGCTGCGGCTGAACGGCGCGGGCCGGTTCCAGATGCCGCCTAGCCGGGTCGAGGCGATGTATTCGCCCGCAATTCGCGCCGCGGTGCCGAACCAGACGATGGTTGTCGCGGATCGATGAAGCAGCGCGCGGCGCTCGCCGGACTGCTGGTGCTGATCCTGGCCGCGGTGGGGTTCGACTGGGCGACGTTCCCGCCGCCGCTGCCGGGTTATGCGCAGGTGCGCGCCGCATGGAAGCCGTCGGAGGCGTGGCTGTACGATCGCCACGGCGTGCTGATCGACAGCGCGCGCGTCAATTTCGCCGCGCGACGGCTGGCGTGGGTACCGCTCGACAAGATCGCCCCGGTCGTGCCCGCCACCGTCGTCGCGGCGGAGGACGCCCGCTTCCGCAGCCACGGCGGCGTCGACTGGCTGGCGATCCTCGGCTCGGTTGGGGCGCGGGCGAAGGGCGAGCGGGGCAGGGGTGCGAGTACGCTCTCGATGCAGGTCGCCGCGTTCCTTTCACCGACGCTGGCGACGCCCGGTGCGCGTGGCTGGCGCGACAAGCTCCGCCAGATGCGCGCGGCACGATCGCTGGAGATGACGTGGAGCAAGGACCAGATCCTCGAGGCGTATCTGAACCTCGCACCGTTCCGCGGCGAGGCGCAGGGGGCCGGCGCGGCGGCGCTGTCGCTATTCGGCAAGACCCCCGCGGCGATGGCGCGCGACGACGCGCTGCTGCTGACCGCGTTGCTGCCCGATCCGCAGGCACCCGCACCGCGCATCGCCGCGCGGGCGTGTCGCCTGGGTGGCACAGGCGACTGCGCACGGTTCGCGAGCGAGGCCGCGTCGATGCTCGGCCCAGTGCGAACGCTGGCGCTCGATCCGGGGCTCGCGCCGCATCTCGCCGATCGCCTGCTGACCAAGCCCGGCCTGCGGATCACGACCACGCTCGATGCCGCGCTCCAGCGCACGGTCGCCGCCGCGCTGCGTCGCCAGCTGCTCGGGCTTGGCGGATCGCGCGCACGCGACGGTTCCGCGGTCGTGATCGACAATGCGAGCGGCGACGTCCTCGCCTATGTCGGCGGGATCGGCGGCGCCTCGACCGCGCCAGCCGTCGATGCCGCCAACGCCTATCGACAAGCCGGGTCGACGCTGAAGCCGTTCCTCTACGCGCAGGCGATCGAGCGCGGCTACCTGACGCCGGCGTCGGTGCTCGACGACTCTCCCGTGCAGCTCGACACCGCGTCGGGGCTTTACGTCCCGCAGAACTATGATCGCGGGTTCAAGGGACGCGTGTCGGTGCGCAGCGCATTGGCCGGGTCGCTCAACGTCCCCGCGGTGCGCACGCTGCTGCTGGTCGGGGTCGAGCCGTTCCGCGATCGGCTGTGGGATACGGGCTATCGTGGGCTCGTCGAGGACGGCGATTATTACGGGTTCAGCCTCGCGCTCGGATCGGCAGAAGTGACGCTGCTCGAACAGGCCGACGCGTACCGGTCGATCGCGAACGGCGGCCGCTGGTCGCCGCTGCGGCTCACCGCCGATGCTCCCCACGTCGCCGCACGCCCGGTCACGACGCCCGCCGCCGCCTGGATCGTCGCCGACATGATGGCCGACCCCAACGCCCGCGCCGCCACCTTCGGCCTGGACTCGGCGCTACGCCTGCCGTTCTGGACCGCGGTGAAGACGGGCACCTCGAAGGGCATGCGCGACAATTGGTGCGTCGGGTTCTCGCGCCGCTATACGGTCGCGGTCTGGGTCGGGAACGTCGAGGGCGATCCGATGCGTGCGGTCTCGGGCACCAGCGGCGCGGCGCCGGTGTGGCGCGACGTCATGCTAGCGCTCGGACGTGACGAGAATCAAGGACCGCCGATGCCGGCTGGTGTCGAGCGTCGCCGGATCGCGTTCGCCGACGCGATTGAGCAGCCCCGCATGGACTATTTTCTCCGCGGCACCGGCCAGTCGCTGATCGCCGCGGCACCAGCCACCGCCCGGCGCGCGCGGATCGTCAACCCCGCCTCGGGCAGCGTCTACGCGATCGATCCCGACATCCCCGCGGACCGCCAGCGCCTCGCGATCGAGACCACCGGGGACGTCCGCGCGCATCATGTGTTCCTCGACAATCGCGACCTCGGGCCCGCCGCGCAACAACTGCTGTTCTTCGCCCCGCCGGGCCGGCACCGGTTGCGGCTCGTCGACACGGCGGGTCGCGCCACCGACCAAGTCATCGTGACGATACGCTGATCCCACCGGCCCGTTCATCCTGATCACCATATCGCTCGACGGTCGACCGTGTCCGCGCGAAGGGACGATCCGATCACACGCCCAAGCCGACCTGAACCACCTCGTCCACACCCGCCGTGGGGGTGGCGCCACGCGCGACACGGGCTAACATCAAGGCCGGAAGGGCGCATTTACATCCGCACAAAGCGCTTTAAATGCTGGACATTGCTGCACACGCGGTGTGGCGCGAACCTTATTCCTGGACGCCATGGCTCACGACGAACTTGAAGCGGAAAACGCACGTCTGCGCGCTGAATTGGCCGCCGCCCGACATGATCTACACCGTATCGAGGATCAGGGTGTCGGCCGCGGCATTCGCGACGATGCCAGCCCCGCCACCACGCAGGCCCGTCACCGTGCGGTGTTCGAGAGCGCGATCGACTTTGCCATGGTCGTCACGGACCCGACCGGGATCATCACCGACTGGAACTCTGGCGCGAGAAACGTGATGGGGTGGACGGCTGATGACATGGTAGGCCACGACGCCAACCAGTTCTTTACCCCGGAGGATCGCGCGGCCGGCCAGGTTGAGCATGAAATGCGGCAGGCGCTTCAGAATGGGCGCGCCACCGACGAACGCTGGCATTTGCGCAAGAACAGCGAGCGCTTCTGGGCCTCGGGTGAGATGATGCCGCTTGTCGGTGACGCAGGTGAGCATCTTGGCTTCCTCAAGATCCTGCGCGATCGAACCGACGAGCATCTTGCCGGCATCGCCCTCCAAAAGGCGCAAGACCGGTTCGAAACCATCATTGAGACCATCGATCAGGCTTTCGCGATCGTCGAGGTCAAGTTCGATGCCGACGACCGACCGATCGACTATCGATTCATCGAAGCCAACCCCGCGTTCGAGCGGCAGTCGGGCGTAAACCTTCGCGGCAAGTGGGTCACCGAGTTCGCGCCGGATCTGGAGCGGTTTTGGTTCGAGACCTATGGGCATGTCGCCCGGACCGGAGAGCCGGCG
>Ga0308169_10003402_pt1 | contig 15574 bp, 18 predicted proteins | sample PhyBR1_2_FD_202139 | JGI IMG/M metagenome (GOLD analysis project Ga0308169, IMG submission 202139) | Phyllosphere microbial communities from UC Gill Tract Community Farm, Albany, California, United States - DLSLSB.R1 | ecosystem: Host-associated > Plants > Phyllosphere > Unclassified | place... | reverse complement strand
GGTCCCGACCCGGCGTGCTTCTGAAGTTCTCGTACCCGCGACCCTGACCCGCTCCCTCCCCCTCGCAGGCCGCATCCGCGCGATCCAGCTCGACTACACGGCCGCGCACGCCTCGCTCCTCCAGGCGATCCGCCGCGGGCCGTCCGACCTGAGCGCCGCGCCGGGCTTCTTCCAGCACGCGCACAAGCTCGCCGTTCTCGTCGAGCTCCTCCTCGGCGAGATCCCCGAGCGCAGGGTCTTCCGCGAGGTCGTCCTCAAGAAGGCGCTCAGGCCCTACCTCGAGCTCGCCCAGGGTGCGTCGAGCCGTCTCTCCCGCTGTCAGGGCTTGTACTTCACCCTGAGCGTGTCGCTGACTCGGACATTGTCTCCTCGTCGCAGCTGTTCGGGTTGGCGACATCCAGGCGTTCAACCGGGCCCTGTCGGCGCACGCGAGCGTCTTTGCGGCCGACCGCACCCAGTCGCTCGTGTCGCGCCTGCGCCACAACGTCATCAAGACGGCGCTGCGCACCTTGTCGCTCGCCTACAGCCGCATCTCGCTCGGCGACATCCGGGCCCAGCTCGCGCTCGAGTCCGAGGAGGACGCCGAGTACATCGTCGCCAAGGCGATCCGCGACGGCGTCGTCCAGGCGCGCATCGACCACGACAAGGGCGAGATGACGAGCCGCGAGGCGGGCGACGTCTACTCGACCGGCGAGCCCGTGCGCGAGTTTGACCGCCGCATCGGGTTCCTCCTCGACCTGTACAACCAGAGCGTCAAGGTGCGCTCCCTCTCTCTCGCTCTCTCTCTCTCTGCACGGTCACCGTGAGCTGACGTTCGGTCCGCCCCGCTCGCAGTCGATGCGGTACCCGCTCAACGCCCACTCGAAGGAGCTTGCGTCGGCGGGCGAGGCGCGCGAGCGCGAGCGCGAGCTGGTGCGTCCCTCTCCCCCTCTCTCCCTCGCCCTGCTCTCATCGACGACGAGGACCCTCTCGCTGACGGTGTGCTCGCACGCTCGCAGGCCAAGGAGATCGAGGAGGGCGACTCGGACGCCGACCTGGACGGGCCGGGCGACATGGACTCGTTCTGAGGAGGGAGCGAGGGGAGGCGGTGCGCGCTGTCGATACACGGACGTCGGAGGGGAGGGGATGTGAAACTCGCTTGTCCCTTGTGCCTCGAGGAGCGGCTGCGTGTGCTGTGAGACTTTGCGAGGGTCGATCAAGTGTCGAACGACCGGCCTCCCCTGGCGGCGACTTGCCTCTCGCCTCGCACCCGCTCTACAGTAGAGCCCGCCTGCACAGCTTGCACCTGCGCCTTCGCTTCACCTAGCACCGCCAACCTACGCCGCAGGAGCCCGCCGCGAGCCCGCTCGCCCGTCTCCCACCCACCTCGCCTCCTCATCAACCTCCTCCTCGACTCGGTCCGCCACAGCCCGCCCAGCCCGTCCCGTCATGTCCTTCTCGCCATCTGAGCTCCCGACCAAGGCGCAGCTCGACGCCGCACGGCACCTCAGCGTCCAGGACGAGCGAGGCGACGAGGTGCCGTTCAGCTCCCTCGTCGACGGCGACAAGGTCATCGTCATCTTCATCCGGCACTTCTTCTGCGGCCTCGTGCGTCTCTGCCATCTCTCTGGGTGTCAGTGCAGTGGATGGACGAGCGAGAGCTGACCCAGACCCGGTGCGCGCGCAGTGCATGGACTACCTCTCGTTCCTCTCGGCGCACCTCCCGCCGTCCCTCCTCGCCGAGCACTCGACCAAGCTCGTCGTCATTGGGTGCGGCTCGCCCTCGTTCATCACGCCGTACCGCACCCGCCTCGAGTTCCCGTTCGACGTGTACGCCGACCCGGACAAGAAGCTGTACCACGCCATGGGCATGACGAGGCGCACGCTCGAGATGGGCGACAAGGCTCCAGAGTACCTCAAGAGCGGCATGCTCGGAAACGTGATTGGCAGCATCATGGTGCGTCCGACTCCTCCTCTCGAGGCTGGTCGACGAGGACGAGGGGACTGACCTCGTCCTTCCCTTGCGCTGCAGAGCGCGCTTCGGTTCGGCAAGGTCGCGTCGCCCGGCGACATGAAGCAGGTCGGCGGCGAGTTCGTGTTCAACAAGGCGGGCGAGCCCGTGTGGTGCCACCGGATGGAGGTGCGTCCCCTTCTCCTCCTCGCCCATCCCTCTTTCCTCGGGCGCACACGCTCTCGACCTCGAGCGACGACGTCCTGACCCATCTCTTGTCGCACGCCCGCAGCACACGCGCGACCACGCGCCGCTGAGAGAGCTCATGGAGGCGGCGGGCATTCCGTATTCGGGACCTTGATGGGCTCGAGCCCGCGTCGGCCGGCTTGTTCTCTCGCTCGCACGCACTCGTCCACCCCTTGTTGTCGCACCTGTTTGTAACTCGCGCCATTGCACTCAGCGTCTTGCTCGTCACGCAGGCTCGCTCTCTCGCGCAAGCTGCAGCTCGCCGCTCGGGCCTCTTCTCCCTCTTCGCTGGCCTCGGCGAGCACAGCGCGCGCTTGCACGGCTTGCTCGGCAGAGACTCGCCTCCTGTCTGTCTCCTCGGAAGTTCCGGTCCGAGCGGAGCGTCCGCGGACGCGCTCAGTCCTCGCGGCCCCTGTCCGCCTCCTCTCGTCCTGCGCTTCCTTCCGCCGCTCTCTCCCTCGCGTCGCCCAGCTGCAGCTTCCGCTTTCGCTTGTGCACACTCAGTCACTCGCCGTGGAGCCATGCACCTGCCCGTCGCGGACGACGTCGGCCTTGCGTTCGAGCACGCCGCTCGCTACCTCGTCAAACGGACCGAGGAGGACGGCGTCGACATCAAGCCTTTCGAGCTCACCCATGTGCGTTGACGCGCTCTCTCCTCTCACGACTACGTACTTGTCGAGCTGACCCCTCTTGGTGCGCTCGCAGACGCAGTGGGTCACGGTCTACTGGATCGAGTTGACCGTGATCCTGTACCTCTTCGGCTGGAACCTCTGGGGCGCACGCTCGATCCTCTTCCCGCTCAAGCTCACTGCCGTTTCGGTCCACGAGGGCTGGTGCGTCCGCCCCCTCACTCGTCAGCGTCGTCCCCTCGCTCGCGCTGGAGGGAACTGACGCTTTGACTTCGACGCCGTTGGTCGCAGTCACGGTATCGCCGGCACTCTTACGGGCGCCAAGGTCGAGAGCCTCATTCTCGACCCGAACCAGGGCGGCAGCACACGCATGATCGGCGGGTGGGCCTTTGTTTCGTTGCCGGCGGGCTGTGCGTCCTCCTCCCTCTCCCTCTCTTCCCTCTCTCGCGCACGGCACCTTCTGACGCTCGGCCGACACGCAGACATCGGCTCGACGCTCGTCGGCGCTGCGCTCATCTTTGCCGGCTTTGACCAGAAAGCGTCCAAGATCGCGTGCGCCGCTCTTCCTCTTCCTCCTCGCGCTCGAGCCCCTCACTGACCTTCCCTCTCTTGAGCTCGCAGCGCCATCCCGCTCTTCGTGCACCTCTCGATCGTCGCCTACTGGGCGCGCACGTCGCGCTTCACGCTCCTCAACGTGTGCTTCGTCCAGGGCCTCATCCTCATCCTCTGTGCGTCGATCGTCGCTGTTTCTTGTTCTCTCTCAGCGACTCGAGGCTGACGCTCTCACAATTCAGATATCGTCCAGCACGCAGCGTTCCTGCGCTTCCTCCTGCTGATGATCGGCTGCATGAACGGTGCGTCGGCGCTCCTCTCGACGACGCGCTCAAGCCTCTTGAAGACTGACGGTCTGCTCTCGTGCTCACAGTCATGGTGCGTCCCGCTCACTGCAGTAGGGCGAGCGTGTGTACAGTCTGACGATTTCACGCACTCGCAGTACAGCGTGTGGGACCAACTTGACGATGTGCGTGGCCCGACTCGACTTCGGGGAGCAGCTCGCTGATGTCGGCAGCGACGACCTCTTCACTCCATCTTGGCGATTCTCTTCGCGCAGCTCGTGTACGTTGAGTCTCTGCAGCCGTCGATGCAGGACTCGACCGGTACTGACGACTCCTCGACCCTGCAGATTCCACGTCCGCCCCTCCTCTCTCTCTCGACCCCTCCTTTCCCTCGGTCCACCGTCTCACGTCCTCTCGACATCCTCGACGCCCGCAGAAGATCAACGAGTCGGACGTGTGCGCCTTCCAGCGCGAGTACCCCTGGCTGCCAGCGCAGGTCTGGGGAGCCATCTGGACGATGTTCTCGTGCGCCGGCTGTGAGTTGTCGCTCTCGCTCTCATGATCGCTCGAGGAGCGCCTTTCTCGTCGTTCTGCGCGAACAAGCCGATGTTCTGACAAACCTGCACCCTTGCGCCGCAGTGACGGCGGCCATCCTCGGCGGGATCGTGTACTTCAAGAACGACTTCGCCGAGCAGTACTTCGACTCGCAGACGTTCCTCCCGACCTAACTTGTCGATGAGCAGAGGAAGAGCTGTTGCAGGCGTGCGAGCAGGGCGAGAGGCGCGCGAGGGAGGGAGGAAGAGGAGGACCAAGCGGGCAGGAGAGGCCCGAGCGGGACTCGGCTGCGCACGCTTTCTGTAGCTGCACTTCCTCTCTTGCTTGCACTCAAGCATCGTGCACGAGTAGCGCTCCTCTCTCGTCGTCCCTCGAGGAGTCCAGCTCTCGAAAGGCCAGCTCTCGTCGCCCCCCTAAGAGAGCTTTCGCTCGAACGCTCAGGGACTGGGGCCGGACAAAAGCTCTTTGCGTTCTCGCCGCTACAGCAGCACCATGCTCAGCCTCCTCCTGCGCTCGCTCCCTCGCCGCCAGCGTCGACGAGCATCGACGTTCGCTTCCTCGCGCCGCTGCTGCTCCCGCTCCGCAAAGCGCTCGAGCCTCCTCCTCCTGCCGCAGCTGGCGCGGGGCGCGAGCCCGACGCGCTCCTCCTCCTCGGGCTCGCGCCCGCCTTGCGCTCCTCGCGCACGCTCGCCGTCGCGTCCTTCTTGACGGCGAGGACCGTCCCGGCAGCGGTCGAGCCAGCTCCCGGAGCCGCCGCCGCCGAGCCGCTCGCCGCCGCAGCGATCGCCGCGCCCGGCACACGCTCGGTGCGCTCGACGAGCCCAGCTCGGCGGACCCACGCGCGCCTGCGCGTGTACTTGCCGAGGCCGCCGCGCGGGCCCATCTTCTCGAAGTGGTTGTCGCCGTACTGCCACCCCTCGTCGTCGACGCTCCACGCGGCGAACAGGGGCGAGTCGGCGTACGACAGGTCGGTCGACGAGGGCGAGACGAACGAGGGCGACGAGGGCGCCTGCGCGTTGACGTGCGACGAGAGGAGCGACAGGGACGGCGAGGTCGAGAGCGAGGTCGAGCTCGAGTGCGACGCGCCCGTGACGGCCGAGGCGGCGATCTGGCCGAGCGTGCGCGAGAACGTCGGCGAGGGCGGGCTCGCGAGCGCAGGCTGCGAGCCGTCGGGCGCGAGCGCCGCGCCGCCGCCGCCGCCGCCGACCGGGAGCGTGACGGACGCGACGGCCGAGCGCAGGACGTGCCACTCTGGGTCGAGCCAGCGCCACTCGGTCGTCTTCTTGAGGCGCGAGTGCGGGTCGGCCTTGGTGGGCGAGGCGACATAGGCGACCGAGGGCGGCGGGAGGACGAACGAGGCGGGCGGGTTGGCCGGGTTGTTGTCCGGGTCGGTCCTGCGAGCGGGTTCGAGAACGTCAGCGCCGGCTCAGAGAAGAGGCGCAGGAGGACATGAGAAGGGGACGCACCAGCTTGCGCGCTCTCCTGGAAGCAGGGCGTGCGTCCAGTCCAGGCCGACCCACCACCGCTGGTTCTCGAACACGGTGAACTGGACCTGCACGTCCTCGCCCTCCTCGATCGCCTGCTCGTCCTCGAGCGCCGCCGCCTCGGCGACCTTCTCCTGCCGCACTGCTGCCGACGCCTGGGCCGCCGCCGCAGCCGCGAGAGGCGGTGAGGCCGGCGGCGACGACGCTCCGCCGAGCCCGACGCTGCTGCTGCGCGGCTTCTTGACCGGCTTCTCCTCGACGACGACCTCGCCGCGCTTGCGCCCGCCGCCGAGCGCGTCGACTTGCGCGCCGACGAGCCCGGGGATGCCGAGCCCGGTCCTCGTGCGGCTCCACTCGCGCCGGACGCCCTTGCCGCCGCGCAGGACGCCGACGCACAGGCGGCAGACCCACCGCACGAACGCGCTGCGCCACAACAGGGCGCGCAGCGTCGTGAAGAAGGGGGCCTGCCACAGGATGCCGACGGTGCCGACGAGGAGGAAGAGGTACCGGATCGGGACGAAGAAGGTGACGGCGAGGTAGAACGGATACGAGGTGACGAGGAACCACGCCGTGTCGTAGGCGGGCGCAGGCGTCGAGGGGCGGAGGGGCGTGAGGCTGAAGTGGGCCGAGAGCGGGTGGACGACCTCGGTGCGGAACGACTGGACGTGCTCGGCGAGGACGTGCGCCGAGTTGATGAGCTGGGCGTAGGCCGCCGGCGACAAGGTGACGTTGCGCTGGCGGTGCCGGAGCGATGCGGCGGGTGCGCCCTTGCCCGTCTTGCGCGCGGCGGCGAGGTACTTGTGGAGGACGAAGACGAGGAGGGCGGCGTTGACGCCGTAGACGGCGACGGCGTAGCCGAAGAGGCAGACGGCCCACCAGCTGAGGAGGACGAGGAGGGACCCGAAGAAGGACGGGTGGGTCCAGGTGACGAGCTGGACGAAGGTCGCGGCGGCGTGGATGACCGGGGCCGAGAGGGCGAAGAGCTTGAGGAGGGTGGGCGGGGTCGCGAGGAGGAGGTCGGTCGGAGATGGTTCCTCGGTCGCAGGCGGCGTTGTCGACGAGACGAGGGCGCTGGCCGTGGTCGCCGGGCGAGGAGGTGGGGACGAGGCGGCCGAGGACGAGGTGCCGAGGGACGGGAGCGCCTTCATCTCGCCGGCGAGGATGCGGTACGACGGCTCAGTCCAGAGGGTGTCCGTGCTGTGCGCAGAGAGTCTAGGCGTCAGCTGTCGTGCTCGGGGACAGGCGCCAGCAAGAGCGGGCGAGAGCCAGCCTCGGCGTCGGCCTCACATCTTGAAGGAAGGGCGGGCTCGTCAGAGGCCGCCGACGAGGTTGCAGAGGTACCTGTGAGTGCGCAAGGAGGGTCAGGACACTTGCTCGAGCTGCTGTGGTGGTGCTGTCGCCGCCTCATCTCCTCCCCGCCTCGGCGACGATGACGAGGCGCAGGGTACAGCGAGCGTCGCTCGGGGAGGGGGCTCGACCCGTTCCCTGTATCTAGAGAGCAAGGGAGAGTGCACGCACGGCGAGTCGAGGCTGGCCTGAGGGTCGTGTGGTCGGACGAGGTTGCCGAGCGGGGAGACGCGACGAGGAGCAGGTGAAAGTCGAGACGGCGCTCCAGCTTGACGGCGAGCAGAGCGTGCAGGTGCGCTCGAGACTGTATCGGAGAGATGCTCGAGTGCTCGCAAAGGACGAACGAGGTCGAGCGCAGAGCCGTGAGGCGGCGACCTTCGCAACCGGGCTCTCCGGCTCCCTCTCGCGCACAGCCACAGACACAAGAAGAACTGCACAGCACTCTACGTTGCAGTCATTTCGAGCATGCTGTCAATCGTCTTGCCCATGTCGCCCGAGTTGCTCAGGAGCACCTGCGCGCGTCGCACCCGTCCAGGGTCAGCTCCGCGAACGAGGGCGCACGAAGGAAGAAGGAGGAGAAAGAGGGACGCACCATCTCAAGCACCTCGTTCTCGACGTCGGGGAAGATGCCTTGGAGCGTCTCGAGCGCGGCAAGCCTCGCCTGCTCGTGCTGCCGGTCAATCTCCCTCAGGACCGCCTCGTCCGTCTCCTCCTCGGGCGCGTACATGCGCAGGTCGGGCCCCTGGCCCTCGTCGCCCTCGTCGTCTTGCCGTCCGGCGCGCAGCGACCCGCTCGAGGGCGGCAGCGCCGGCAACTCGGGCCGATGCGGCCCGCCCGGCCCTCCTCCACCGCCGCCGTAGTAGCTCCTGCGCTTGCTCACGCCCGGCCGCGCCGCACCAGGCGTCGGCGGGAACGGCGCCGGCGGCACCTGCGGCGGCGCAGCGGCGCTCCCTTGACCGGTGAACTCGTTCGCCGTCTGCTCGAGCTGCTCGAACACGCGCGCGAGCGCTCCGAGCGGCTTGCTCATGGCGCGCTCGACCGAGTCGGTCCCGCGCAGGAGCGACGCTTTCATCGACTCGGGAAACGACAGGTCCTGCGCCGAAGGGGTCGCCGGCGCGACGCCGCCTTCGCCCGTCGGCGCGAGGAGCGACGCCGACGCTGCCTCCGAGGGCTGGATGAGGTCGGCCGAAGGGCCGGATGCGGAAGTAGGCGGTCGATGAGCGGTAGAAGGCGTCGACGGGCGAGATGAGGGAGCAGGGTCACGAGGAGGAGGCGGGGGAGGCGGCTCCTCGCTCGCGACCTGCTTGACGGCGGCGGCGACGTTCGACTCGAACTCGTCCTGGGTGATGTTGGACAACGACGACGCGTCGAGCGATTCGATGAAGGAGATGGCGGCGTTCTGCACGAGTGGGAGTCAGCTTTCGAGCACGAGGAGAGCGGGTCGTCGAAAAGAAGAGGGACGCACGAGGCTCGACAAGTAGTAGCCGCCCTCGCCCGACAGCTTCTCTGGGTTGCGGAAGCGCTGGATGTACCTGTACAAGCTGCGAGTCAGCGTCTCGCTCGCCGTGAGGGAGCCAAAAAAGAGAGAGAGGGGACGCACTGCAGGTTCGAGACGAGGTGCTCTGGGTTGGCCCGGATGACGATGTAGATGAGGAACGGGATGAAGCCGTCGGCGCCCTGGTCGCCGCTCGAGACGTGCCGAATGAGGCCTGCGAGATGCAGAGTCAGTCGCAGGCGAGCGAGGCGCAAGAGAGCGAGAGGAGGACGGACCGAAGATGACCTTGCAGCAGTTGAGGACGCAGATGAGCTTGTCGCGCGGCGCCTTGTACTGGTTCATCTTGCGCAACTCGCGCTGCGCAAAGTCGAGGAAGCCCTGCACCTTGTCGCCCTTGGGCTTGCGCTCCTTGACGGCGACGGGCTGATCCTCGTCGGCCTTGCTCGCCGCGGACGGTGCAGGCTCGCGCTCCTTGGCCTGCTCGATCGACGGCGAAGATGATGATGGCGGAGCTGCTGAAGGCGAGGCGGGCGAGGCAGGGGCGGACCAGGTCGAGGAGGGCGAAGGGATCGGGAGGTCGAGGTGCTTGGGCTCGATCCACGAGAAGAGGCGCATGCGCTGCTTGAGGATCTCGTCGCGCTCGACGTCGCCGGACGGCGACATGTTGCTCGGGAAGGCGCTAAGGTCGAGGGCGGGCGTGAAGGTCCTGTTGCCGGCGAGCAGAAGGTCAGGGTCCGACTCGCAGCTTTGACAATGACTTGGCCGGGAGGAGGACGCACAGGTGCCACAAGCGGTTCATGACGAGCTTCTCCATCGCCTCGAGCGTGAGGTCGAACTCGGCCTCGGCCCGCTCCGGGTCGTCGCGCCGGTCGACGTCGAGGAGCGACTTCCACGGGTCGACCGTGCGCATCTTGCCCGCGATAAAGTCGAGGAAGTCGTTGATGACGCGCACTTGGTCGCTCGTCGAGACAGGAGGGCGGCGCGAGAACTCCTTGAGGAACCTGCGCGGGCAACCCAGAGTCAGAGACGGATCGTCGAGAGGCAGCGCAGGTGAGAGGAGGGAGCGACGCACGAGCGCAGGTACTTGGCGATAGGGTCGGCCGTACGCGAGCGCATCTGCTCGAGGAACTTGTTGAAGTCGAAGACGGGCTCGGGCAGCTGTGCGCGCTCCTTGCCCTTGCCGCCGCCCTTCTCGTCGAGCTCGCCGCCCTTCTCCTGCTCCGACTCGGGCGGCGGCGCCCGCTCCTTGTCCTTGCCCTTGGCCCCACCTGCGCCGACGATGGCCGTCATGAAGCTGCCCTTCTCGCGCTGCGGCGAGCTGCCGGGCTGCGGCGTGCTCGTCGAGCTGCTCGAAGCCGAGGTGCGACCCGTCGAGCGAAAGACCGAGGCGATCGAGGCGAGCGGTTTGGCGAGACCGGACGGACCGGATGGCGTTTGAGGTGCGGAGGGAGGGGCGGCGGAGGGAGGTGTGGACGGTCGGCGAGGGCGAGCCGTGGTGGAGCTGGTGGACGCGTCGCGAGGCTGAGGGGGAGGAGGGGTGGACGCCGCCGTGCGATCGCGCGCCGGCGTGCCGCTGATGCTTCTCAGCACACTGCCGAAGCTGAACCCGCTGCTCGCGGCGCTGCTGGCTGGCGGTGGACCGGCGCCGAGCTGCGCGGCCGCACGACTCTGCTCGTCGGCGAGGCGGCGGTCGTCGGTCGGGCTGCCGGACTCGGACTCGCTGTTGTCGAGGACCTCGAGCCTGCTGCCGCGGCGGACGGTGCTGCCGAGCGTGCCCTGGTACAGCGGGTCGAGGTCGGCGAGGAGGTCGTGGGGTGGGGGGGCGGGTGCGGGCGCGGGGGGGGGGGGGGGGGGGGGGGGGGGGGGGGGGGGGGGGGGGGGGGGGGCCCCCCCCCCCCCGCGGGCGTGAGGTAGCTGGCGTGGTAGCCGCTCGTCGAGGTACCGCCGGCTGGATTCGAGGGCTTGGCCGAGGGCACGGTGGCCCAGATGCTGGCCGGGTCGCTGTCGTCGGTCGTGGCGGGCGGAGGAGGTGCCGAGGATGAGGGGGCGCTGTTGAACGAGTCGGCCAGCTCGGATAGGTCGGGGAAGGGCTGCTGCGGTTGCTGTGGCGGTACAGGCGAGTGCTCCATCGCTGCTCCTGGCCGGGCAGGAGGGCGAGCGAGCGGCGGAGGTCCGAGAGATGAACAGCCGCGCGCCTTTACGCTTCGAGTCTCGTCGTCGCTCGCCCAGAGCGGCGCGCATTCTCCGAGGGAGCATATGAAGCACCGACTAGTCGCTGCATCCGGTACCACCGGCTCATCGTGCATGCGGTGTCACGATGTGATGGATCCCGGCCGCCTCGCCCCGCTTCAGCTCCTCGCTCCTCACTCTTCCGCCAGAGCGGGACGCAGCTCCTTGCTAGCGTCCTAGAGCACGCTGCTCAATGTCCAGCCACAGCGACACGTCGTCCAACGCCGCCGCCAGCTCGTCCACCTCGGGACGGCCCCCCGCCTCGCCGTCCGTCTCGACCGACACCGACCGCAACAAGCGCGCGCAGAGCACCGGCAGCAGAGCCGATGCAGACGGCCAAGACGGCGGCACCACCAAGCGCAAGAAGACCCTCCGCGCGTGCGTCCCTCTCCTCGCCCATCCCGGACCGCCTCCTCCCCGGCCGACCCGATCACGCTGACCCGAGACGAGCACCGACAGCTGCGACAACTGCCGCGCCAAGCGCCTCAAGTGCGAGTTCATCCTCGACCGGCCACAAGGCGCCGCCCCGATGTGCCACGAGTGCGACAAGGTGCGCTCGTCCCCTCCCTACCCTCTCTCGCCGCGCCGGCTCTCACCTGACTCTCTTGCTCGTCCCCTACAGCGCAACCTCCCGTGCGAGCTCGTCAAGCCGGCGCAGATGGACGCGCGCAAGGCCGTCAAGCTCGGGCTCGCCGCGCCCAAGCCGCCTCGCGGTTCGGCTCCGCCCGTCTCGAGCGTCGCTCAGCAGCCGCAGCCCGACATGAATGCGAGCCGACTACCATCAGGATCGACGAGCGGCCTCGACATGCTCGCACGCTGGTGCGTCCAAGCTTCCAGCTCCTCATCAACAAGACGCAAGGCTGACCTCGGCTCCGTCTCGCACGCTCGCAGTGTCGACCGGGTCACCGAGACCAACGAGTCCGCCGAGGTCGAGACGCCCGGCTCGCCGAGCTTCAACTCATCCCCTCCTCGCGCTGTCGGTGCGTGGGGTCCGCTGTTTCTCGCAGCCCGTCGTCCTGCCGCTCACTCGTGATCCTTCTTCGCTCGCAGATGAGCTTCAAGTCGCTCAACTGCTCGCCGAGCTCTACCCGACGAGCGACTCGAGGGTCGTACAGCGGTGGGTGAGGATCGGAAACGAGAAGATGCAGCGGCCGGACTGGCCGGGTCCAGCCCCGACTGAGTCGCGCTTCACGAGCGATCTCGTCTACGCCCGTGCGTCCAGCGCTCTCTCCGCCTCCCCATCTCGTTCGTAACCTTACTCGGTATCTTTGCGCAGTCCTCGACCACTTCATCGACCACGTCCTCCCCATCTGGCCCGTCATCACCGTCGCCGAGATCCGCTCGATCGACCTCTCGCCCGTCGCCCTCTTCAGCATCTGCGTCATCGCCGCCGCGTCTCGACCATGGCCCGGCATCATCTTCGACGAGGTACGAGCGCACTGGCAGATCGCCATTGCGACGAGCGACGTCTTCACCGCCTCGTCGCCGGCGAACCTCCAGGTGCGTCTCCCTTCTCTCTTCGGCTCGTCGTGTGCTCTGAGGCTAAGTCGGTCCTCCCTGCAGGCTCTCCTCATCATGACGCTGTCGGCGGTGCGTGCTTTGTCTCTATCTTTTCCCCTCTGCGCGAGAGCGACTCGCAGGAAGCTGACCCCGGAACGATCGCAGGAACCGCACGGCATCACGGCATCCAGCGCCAGCTCGGCCCTGTTTCTGCGCACCGCGACGGCAATCCGCATGGCTCACGATCTGGTGCGTCCCCTCGTTCCGGCCTTGTCTCGTCGTCGTCGCCCTCTCTGACCCCGCCTTCGCTCGCTCGCAGGGTCTCCATCGTCCTCCTCCGCGGCACCTTTCCAAGGCCGAGCGCAACGCGCGCATGCGCTTGTGGACCTGCACCGTCTTCGTCGATCGGTGGTACAGCGCAGCGTTCGGGCGACCGGTGCTGCTCGACCTCGAAGGCTGCCACGACTACTTCTTCTCGCCCGACTCGCCGCCCGACCCGTACCTCGTCGCCCTGTACCGCCTCAGCGACCTTCTCCATCGGGCCACGAGGGCCGTCGACCGCGACCGCCTGTCGACGACCACGACCGACGAGCAGCTCGAGACGATCCTGTCCGACTTCGACGCGTGGACGGCACAGCTCCCGCCATCGCTCCAGTTTGCCGGGCCCGACTCGTCGAGACAAGGTCGGTGGCTGCACTCTTTGCTCGTCGCGTTCGAGGTGCGTCTCGGTCTTCCTCTAGCGCACGTTCCCCTCCCGACCTTCCTCCTCGCCGCCGCCGGGCCGATCGTCGTCCTCCTCAGCTCCTCCCTCCAGGTTCAGCTGACGCTCATCATCTACATGCAGAGCATCTTCCTCCAGCCATTCGCCTCGCCCAAGAGCAACGTGCCCGAGCGCCTCCACTTCCGCCCCTCGCCCGCTCGCTACTTCGCCGTCGTCACGCGCTCGCAGCTCGCCATCGACTGGATCCTGTCCCACGGCGTCGAGATCCTCGACTCGACCATGCTCGCACCGTTCTTGATCCTGATGGCTAGTGCGTCTCGCGCTCACTCTCGCCGTCGACCTTCTCAAGCTGAAGCTGACCTTCTCTCGCTCTCGCTCGCCCGCAGACTCGGTCCAGTGCGTCTCCGTCTCGCTCCTTCTCTCTTTCTCGTACTGAACTGTGTCTTTCGGCGTGCGCAGGTACCTTGCCTCGACCAAAACGGGCCAGCTCGGCGCCCTCTCGACCGTTGAGGACCGGCTCCAGGCGTGGGTCGACGCGCGCGAGGACGGGCCGTCCGGGCCGCGCCAGGCCGTGTACAAGGTCGCGCTGCTCATGTACGAGACGGCGAGGGCCCGTCAGCAGCGCGACGGCGGCGAGGGGACCAGGTCGGCGAGTGCAGCCGGGCCCGATCTTGAGCAGCTGCGCAAGGACGCCGGTGCGTCTTCTCCTCTCTCCTTGCGAGCATATAGCTGCCTCGACGTTGGCTGACGCCGTGCGCTTCCTGCAGCGACCTCCTCCTCGCCCGACCCGCTCGGGCCCCTTCCGCACCGCCTCTCGTCCCTCGCCTTCGACTCGAGCGACACCAAGCCGCTCATGGACGTCGACGAGAGCACGCTCCCCGACAAGCACGTCACCGAGTGGCTGCGGTGGAGCGGCGCGTTCGAGTCGGGCGAGCTCGACCTCCTCGACCGCGAGTTGTGGTCGCAGCTGCCCGACGTCGCTTACCCGTAGAGCGCTCTTCTCTCTCTCTTCCAGTCTCTCTTGTAGCGCTCGGCGTGCAGTACATCTATGTTGCCTCATCGAGCTCGGCGCGACGTGCAGTGAGACGCTCAGGACGCTGCTACAGCTGGCGAGAAGAGCTCGCACAGGACGGGCTGCTCTAGGACGAGCGAGGACGACGACGTTGGCTGCGAGCGCGGAATAATGAGTCAGAGAGTGCGTCGAGGCTGCCCGTACAGGAGAAGAGAGAGCTGACGTACCTCGAGAGCGCCGCTCGAACCCAGCTCGCGCACGACCGCCCTGAGCGCTTCCTCGAGCTGCTCAAGCGCGACCCTGCCAGCCTCGCTCTCGCTCCTCAGCCTGCAAGCCGCCTCGTCTTCGTGCGCCTCGACCCAGCACTGCCCGGCCGCCGCAACGACCCGTCCCTCCCACCTCCCCCTCATCCTCGCGCGCCCGTTCCGCACGACGCACACGAGCGCGCGCGCCGCCGCCTCGAGCATGCGCGCCGACTCGGTCGACCAGACGCCATTCGAGCCGGCGAGGACGCCGCACAGGTGCGGGACGACGAGCTGGAGGTACCGGATCGAGCCGGGCCCGAGCGCGTCGACGATGGGCCCGAGCGCGGCGTACGACGCGGCCTCAAGGGCGACGTTGCCCGACTTGAACTCCCACGTGTGGGCGACCGAGGCGGTGAGGAGGGTGCACAGAGCGTCGAAGCGCGGCTGGTCGGCGGGGGAGACGGACGAGGAGGGAGGGTGCTGCAAGTTGAGAAGCTTGAGGGCGACGGGGTGCGCGGCAGCGAGAAGCGAGGGCGAGAGAGTGTCGCTCAGGGCGGAGAACGCGTTCTCGAGGGACTGCGGGCGGGCTCGAGAGGCGGGTCAGCGAGCGGCCCTGCCATTTCGTGCGGCGAGAAGGACGAGGACGAGGAGCGCACCTTCTCGAACACCTTGCCGACGCCGGTGCGGCGCAGCAGGCTCTCGTCGGCCTTGTTGAGGAGCGCATCGAGGATCGAGACGCCGGCGAGCTTGTTCTTGGCCTCGAAGTCGTCGAGGAACGTGAGGACCGGCGGGAGGAGGAACGGCCACAGGTCCTCGACCTCTGCGGGCTGGTACACGGGCGTCAGTGCGCGGAAGGCTGCTCGTCGACGAGCGGGACATAAACGAGGGAAAGAGAAGGCGACGCACCTCGAGCGCCTCGACAACGAGCTTGACGACGCTGCCGATCCCGGCCTGCCTCCTCCAGGTCGTCGCGCCCTCCTCGCTCTCCTCGAACCAGTCGGTCATGGCGCGGTCGCCACCGAGCGGGCGCGACAGGACGCGGCCGGTCGCCGGGTTGAGCTTTGGGTGCGGCTTGAAGAAAGGCGGGAGGGCCGTGCGCAGGAGGTGGCGGAGGAGGGGGAGGCGGACGTGAGGCGGTTGGCGGACGAGGCGGTCGATGATTGCTGCACGGGCGACAGGAGTCAGTCATGATCCGGCGTTTGCAGGTCGTGAGGGGTGCGAGACGCACCTGTTGAGCTCGCGGCAGCCTCGGGCCCGCTTGCGCCGCCCGACAGGTCCTCGTGGACGACGCGCCCGCAGGCGAGCACGACTTGAGCGCGCAGGTTGAGGTCGGCCTCGCTCGGCC
>Ga0308169_10003401_pt1 | contig 15576 bp, 9 predicted proteins | sample PhyBR1_2_FD_202139 | JGI IMG/M metagenome (GOLD analysis project Ga0308169, IMG submission 202139) | Phyllosphere microbial communities from UC Gill Tract Community Farm, Albany, California, United States - DLSLSB.R1 | ecosystem: Host-associated > Plants > Phyllosphere > Unclassified | place... | reverse complement strand
TACTTAGCCGCAATATTTTCACCAAAACACATTCCGTGTCATCCAAACGCTGTCCAAAAACGTTCTACCGCTCTGTAGAGCGTTTGATGCTTGGCATAAAAACAATAGCCACACGCTTTACCCATACCGAATCTTTGCCGAATTGAAGCCCGTTTCGGGCGCAAACCATGACAACACAACAACTTGCCAATCCGTCGTCGCTGGCAGCAGCCGCCAATTTCTTGCCTGATCACTGGCAAAATGACGTCGCGAAACAGCTTGCACCAGGGGAAAACGTTTTAAGCAGCGTGGAGGTTGACCTCGATGCGAAATTACATTTCTCAAAAGGATTAATTCTCGTGACGGACCGGCGCTTGCTGGCCCGTGCACCGGGCGAAACGGCGTGGCGCGACTGGCCATACCGCGAAGGATTAGCGCTGCGCCACCACGACCACGCCGGTGTCGGACATCTCGAACTGACCGATGCACATGGCCTCTTGGCCAGCTGGCGCTTCACGCTGGGCCAGAACCTGCACGCCGTGCGCGTGGCCGACCAGTTCCAGGATCAGATGGAAAGCGCGCTGACGGGTGTGGCCATCCAGCCGCCCGAGCAGCACACTTGTCCAAGTTGCAAGGCGCCCCTCGACGCCGACCAGGACGATTGCCCGATCTGCGAAAAAGTGCTGCACACGCCGCCGTCGACGTGGACGCTGTTCCGCCTGTGGCGCTTCGCCAGGCCCTATCAAGGACAATTGTTCCTGGGCTTCTTGCTGATGCTCGGCTCGACTGCGGCGCACATGATTCCGCCGTACCTGACCATGCCGCTGATGGACAATGTGCTGATTCCGTACCAGAACGGGCAGCAGATCGACAAGAGCCTCGTGTATTTGTATATGGGCGGCTTGCTCGCCTCGGCCGTGCTGGCCTGGGCGCTGGGCTGGGCCAAGACCTATGTGCTGGCGCTGGCCTCCGAACGCATCGGCGCCGACCTGCGCTCGACCACCTATGAACACCTGATGCGCCTGTCGCTCGAATTTTTCGGCGGCAAACGCACGGGCGACCTGATGGCGCGTATCGGCAGCGGCTCCGACCGCATCTGCGTGTTCCTGTCGCTCCACCTGCTGGACTTCCTGTCCGATGTCCTGATGATCATCATGACGGGCGTGATCCTGTTCTCGATCAATCCGTGGCTGGCCCTCGTAACACTGGCGCCGCTGCCGTTCATCGCATGGATGATCCATCTCGTGCGCGACAAACTGCGCACCGGCTTTGAAAAGATCGACCGCGTCTGGGGCGAGGTGACCAATGTGCTGGCCGATACGATCCCCGGCATCCGCGTCGTGAAGGCATTTGCACAAGAGAAGCGCGAAGCGGCCCGTTTCCGCGAAGCCAACCGGCACAACCTGAACGTCAACGATAAGCTCAACCGCGTGTGGTCGCTGTTCTCGCCGAGCGTGTCGTTCCTGACCGAGCTGGGCCTGCTGGTGATCTGGTGCTTCGGTATCTGGCAAGTCTCGCGCGGCGACATCACGGTTGGTACGCTCACCGCCTTCATTGCCTACAGCGGCCGCTTCTATGTGCGTCTCGATTCGATGAGCCGCATCGTGTCGGTCACACAAAAGTCGGCTTCGGCCGCCAAGCGCATCTTCGACATCCTCGACCACGTCTCGAGCGTGCCCGATCCGGTCAACCCGGTGCAGGTCACCAAGGTCGAAGGCAATATCGAGCTGCGCGAAGTCGGTTTCCGCTACGGCAACCGTGCGGTCAATCGCGGCATCTCCCTGAACATCAAGGCCGGCGAGATGGTCGGCCTGGTCGGCCACAGCGGGTCCGGCAAGAGCACGCTGGTCAATCTGATCTGCCGCTTCTACGATGTGTCCGAAGGTGCGATCCTGCTCGACGGCAAGGATATCCGTTCGTTTGCCGTTGCCGACTACCGCCGCAATATCGGTCTGGTGCTGCAGGAACCGTTCCTGTTCTTCGGCACCATTGCCGAGAACATCGCCTACGGCAAACCGGATGCATCTCGTGAAGACATCATCGCCTCGGCCAGGGCCGCGCATGCGCACGAATTCATCCTGCGCCTGCCGCAGGGCTACGATTCGATGGTCGGCGAACGCGGCCAGGGCCTGTCGGGCGGCGAGCGCCAGCGCATTTCGATTGCTCGCGCACTGTTGATCGATCCGCCGATCCTGATCATGGATGAGGCCACCTCGTCGGTGGACTCGGAAACCGAGAAAGAAATCCAGAAGGCGCTCGACAATCTGGTGCAGGGCCGCACGACCATTGCCATTGCCCACCGCCTGTCGACGCTGCACCGCGCCGACCGGCTGATCGTGCTGGACCGCGGCGTGGTGGTGGAAGAGGGCAGCCACGATGACCTGATGGCGCGCGAAGGCGCCTACCACCGCCTGTACGAAGCGCAAGCGCGCAACGTGGACCAGGATCTCGACGACAAGGACGCATGATGAGTACCGTTTCGACCACCCCGTTCCAGCTGCGCCGCGATGCATTCGGCAAGCTGGTGATCACCCTCGAGACCGGCGAAGAATACGTGGGCATCACCCCCGTGCGCGCCTTCCCGATCCAGGCGCCGACCAAGGGCATTTCGCTCGTGCGCGACGGCGGCAAGGAAGTCGCCTGGATCGACGACCTGGCCACCATGCCCGAGGATATCCGCACGCTCGTCAGCGACGAAATCGGCGGACGCGAGTTCATCCCCGAGATCATCAATATCAAGGATGTATCGAGCTTTGCCACGCCGTGCACGTGGTACGTGACGACCGACCGGGGCGATACCGAGTTCGTGCTCAAGCTCGATGAGGATATTCGCCGCATCGGCGAAGTGTCGCTGCTGGTTGCTGACAGCCACGGCATCAATTTTTTGGTGCGCGACATGTTCAAGATTGACAAGCACAGCCGCAAGATTCTCGACCGTTTCCTGTGATCCAAGTGGCGTCCCCGCTTTGACCCGTCAGCGGGGGCATGTGCTCCCATCCGTTCGTCGGCCAACATACCGCCGCTCTAGATGACGTTACAGTTGTCTCATCGGCCACACGGCCTTCGCTAACAGGAGACGACCATGGATTCCATCAACCGCAACCAGCCCGAAGAAAACCGCCGCGATCTGGCAGGTGCCGAGGCGATTGAACGCATCAAGGACATCATCGACGATGCCGAGACCGGCTTCTTCATCACCGGTGGCGGCACCGGCGACAGCCGTGGCGTGCGCCCGATGAGCGTGCGCGAAACCGACGACAACGGCGCCATCTGGTACCTGGGCGCGATCGACAGCCACACGAATCAGGAACTGCAGGCCAACCCGACCGTCAAACTGTTCTTCCAGGCAGGCGAAAACGCCGGCTTCCTCGAACTCGAGGGCCACGCTGAAGTCTCGCAGGACAAAGCCCGCATCAAGCAACTGTGGGAGCCACTGCTCAAGACCTGGTTCACCGAAGGCGAGGACGACCCGCGCATCATCGTGATCAAGGTGACCCCAAAGTCCGGTTATTATTGGGACAACAAGCACGGCGGCATCGTGGCTGGCGCGAAGATGGCGATCGGCGCCGTGATCGGCAAGACGCTGGATGATTCCATTGAAGGTACGCTGACCTTCTAAACCCGGGAAGGGCGGGCCCATGCATGTAATCCTGGTGACGATGGGCTCCGCCGGGGACCTGTTCCCGTTCCTGTGGATCGGGCGGGCCTTGCGCGAGCGGGGGCACCGCGTCGATTTTGTCGGACCCGATTTGCATGCGCTGTATGTCGATGCGGCCGGCCTGACCTTTCACGGTTTGCCGGCCGATCCGGCCGTGCTCGACCATCCCGATCTGTGGCATCCCACCCGTGGCCTGGCCGTGGTGTGGGATGCGACACGTCCGGCGATGGCGCAATTGCCTGTCATGGTTGCAGCGCTCGACAGTGGCAAGGACACCTTGCTGCTCGTGCACCCGCTGGCCCTGCCCGAAGCAGATATGTGCCGTCACAACCGGCCTGGCCTGCGCATTGCAGCGACCTGGCTGGCGCCGTCGAACCTTCCTACCGTACACGATCCGCTGTTGCTGGGCCCCTGGCCCGTGCCGACCTGGGTGCCGCATGGCGTGCGCCGCTGGTTGTGGCGCACGCTCGCCGCACGCTTCATCGATCCGGTCGCCTTGCCCGGCTTGAACCTAGCGCGCCAAGAGCGGGGATTGCCCCGCGTGCGCAGCCTGATCGACTACATCCAGACCATTCCCGACCTGTCGCTGGCGCTGTTTCCCGACTGGTTTGCTGCGCCCGTACCGGACTGGCCGCAGCCGCTGGTTCAGGTCGGTTTTCCTTTGTACGATCCCGATCCGGATGCGGCGCCGAGCGCCACGCTGCGGGCGTTTCTCGCCGCCGGCGCGCCACCGGTCGTGTTCACGCCAGGCACCGGCAACCGGCAGGCAGGGCGCTATTTCGAAGCGGCGGCGCACGCCGTCACGCAGCTGGGCCTGCGGGCGATCTTCCTGACGCCGCACCGCGAGCAGCTGCCCGGCTCGCTGCCGCCGTCCATCTGCTGGCAAGACTACGTGCCGCTCAAGGCCTTGCTGCCCCATGTTGCGGCGCTGGTGCATCACGGCGGCATCGGCACGACGGCCGAAGCGCTGCGCGCCGGTACCCCGCAACTGGTGGTGCCGCTCGCGCACGATCAGTTCGATAATGCGGCGCGGGTGGTGGCGCTGGGGGCGGGTGTGAGCCTGCATGCGACGAAGGTGACAGCGCGCCGCATGGGGGATGCACTCTCGACACTGATTGACGATGACAGATACACCCGCCGGTGCGCCGAGATCGCAATGTCGCAGGCGCAAGGGCCTGGAATCGATGGCTTGTGTGCAGCGCTGGAAACGCTGGTGTCGCATCCATCCCACGTGCATGGATAGTTACTATAAAAACTTTTCTAAAAGTAAATATAATTATTGAAACAATCCTGAACGGGTGAGAAAATTCCTGATTGCCGTTGCATCAGCCGTCCTGCGCTGGTGCCGAATACGTGATCATGAAAATCCTGACCTTCAGCACATTGTTTCCTAACGCAGCCAAGCCACACCACGGGATTTTTACCGAAACGACGTTACGGCATCAGCTCGAGACAGGCCAGATCGCCGCGAAGGTCGTGGCGCCGGTTCCCTGGTTTCCATTCAGCGGCGAGGTGTTTGGCGGCTACAGCGTGCTGGCCCGGGCGCCGAAGACCGAAACGCGCATTGGCGTGGACGTGCACCACCCGCGTTTTGCCGTGCTGCCCAAGATCGGCATGCATCTTGCGCCGATGAGTCTTGCCTGCGCGGCCAAAGGCGTCATCGGCCGTCTGCTCGACGAAGGGTATGACTTCGATGTCATCGATGCCCATTATTTCTATCCCGACGGTGTCGCCGCTGCACTGCTCGGCAAGTATTTCAACAAGCCGGTCGTCATCTCGGCGCTGGGCACCGACATCAATCTGATTCTCCGTTATCCCATCCCCCGGCGCATGATCCTGTGGGCGGCCGCGCAGGCAGCAGAGGTCATCACCGTCTGTGAAGCACTCAGAACCGAGATGATCAGGTACGGTGCCGATGGCCGGCGCATCACGACCTTGCGCAATGGCGTCGACCTGCAGTTGTTCAAGCCCGTCAGCCGCGACGAAACACGCCGCGCATTGGGCCTGGACGGGTTCACCCTGCTGTCGGTCGGTTACCTCGATCCCCGCAAGGGGCACCACCTCGTCATTCAGGCGCTGCCGCAACTGGCTGATGTACGCCTGATGATCGCCGGCAGCGGGCCGGAGCGGGGCAGGCTCGAAGCGCTGGCCAGAGCCCTTGGCGTTGCCGGGCGGGTCACGTTCCTCGGGCCACTGACGCAGGACGTCCTGCGTCAGTACTACGGTGCGGCCGACGCACTCGTCCTGGCGTCGAGCCGCGAAGGATGGGCCAATGTCCTGCTCGAAGCCATGGCCTGTGGCACCCCTGTGGTCGCCAGTAATGTCTGGGGCACGCCCGAGGTCGTACGCGCGCCGGCGGCCGGGGTACTGATGGACACGCTGACAGCGCAGGGCGTGGCCGATGGCGTACGACGCTTGCGCGCCAATTACCCCGACCATGCGGCCACGCGCGCCTATGCGCAGGACTTCGGCTGGGACGAGACGACGCGCGGCCAGATCCGGTTGTTCCACAATGCGGCCATGCGCCCATTGCCGCTGGCGCGTCCGGCGGCCTGCAAAGCGGATGCCATTCGTGACCTGCACTGAGGCCGATCCGGCGGTCCCGCTCGTCGTTCATGTGCTGTACCGCTTCGAGGTCGGCGGACTGCAGACGCTGCTGGCGCAATGCATCAACCGCATGCCGGCACAGCACTACCGGCACGCGGTGATTTGCCTGGCAGGCCATACCGCGTATGCCAATCTCGTGCACAGGCCCGACGTCCAGTTCCATACGCTCGACAAGCAGCCGGGGCAGAGCTTCTCGTCGCACCGGGCGCTGTGGACGCTGCTGCGCCGGCTGCGTCCCGCCGTGCTGCACACCTACAACATCAGCACGATCGAGTATGGCCTGACCGCCTGGCTGGCCGGCGTGCCGCTTCGCATCCACGCCGAGCACGGCCGCGACAGCGTTGAAATGAGCGGCAGGCATCGCAAGTACAACATGCTCCGGCGCCTGCTCGCGCCATTCGTCGACACGTTCGTCCCGGTATCGGCCGACCTGGGTGCCTGGCTGCGTCATACCGTCGGTGTACCGCAGCACAAGATCCGCCTGATCGCCAATGGCGTCGATACCGCGCACTTCACGCCTGGCCCCGTGTCAGCAGTTGAGCCAGGCGCGCCCCCGACGCTCTGGATCGGTACCGTCGGCCGGATCGACCGCATCAAGCACCATGACGGTTTGCTCGACGCGTTTGCCCTGCTGCTGGCCGCATTCCCGCTGCAACAGGCCAACCTGCGCCTGGCGATTGTCGGCGACGGTCCACTGCTGCCGGCCCTGCGTGAACGCGTCGCCCGCGAGGCGTGGGGACACCAGGTCTGGCTGCCCGGCGCACGCGCCGATGTGGCGCAGATCATGCGCGGCTTTTCCGTGTTCGTGCTGCCTTCGCTGTCCGAAGGCACGCCAGTGACCATCATGGAGGCGATGGCGACCGGGTTGCCGGTGGTCGCAAGCAGGGTCGGCGGGGTGCCGCCGCTGGTGCTGGACGGGCAGACCGGCCTGCTGACGGACCCCGCCGATCCGCACTCGCTCGCCGTCGCCATCGGCGCCTATATCGCCGATCCGGCGCTGGCCGGGCGCCATGGCGCGGCGGGCCGGGCGCGTGTCCAGGCACATTTTTGCGTCGATACGATGGTGACGCAATACGACACCCTGTATGGCCGGCACCGACGGCCGCTTCCTTCTTCACACCAGACCCATGTATAGCGCTGACCATCTTCTTGACCTGAAACTGCAATTCGACACGCAGGGCTTCGTTCATCTGCCCGGTCTTCTCGGACCATCCATGACCGAACGCGTGCGGGGTGCATTCGCTGGTGCGCGCGAGCGCAGCAGCGCATTCATCGAGCAACAGCGCGCTGACGGCGCCCGTTTTATCGACCTGCCGGGTATTCTCGATGCCGATCCGGTCTTTGTCGATCTGGTGGATCTGCCGGCCTTGCTGCCGCTGCTGCGCATGACCGTGGGAGAAGACCTGGCGCTCAACGAAACCAGTGCGCGGCTGTTCTATCCGGGACCGACCTTCACCAGCCCGTTTCATTCCGATCTGGCCAATGTGCTCGGCGTGAATCATGCCCACACACCGAATCTGCTGGTCAAGCTGCATGTGTTTTTCGAGGACCTGACGCCCGACCAGGGCTGCCTGGCATTCATCCCCGGCAGCCAGCACTTTCCCCCGCACCACGTCAATCCGCACCGGCCAACACTGTCCGGATCCGCCGCCGTTGCGCGGATCGTGCCGCGCGCTGGCGATGCCGTGCTGTTCAACACGCACGTGCTCCACATGGCCGAGGACAACCGGTCTCCGCATGTACGTACGTCTTTGATCTATACCTACGGACATTTCTGGATGAAGTCGCATGGTAATGCGGCGCCGGCCGATCTGGCGCAGTTCGCCGCGTCCCCGCAGCGCCAGCAACTGTTCGGTGTGGAACTGCCCGGGATCAGTCATTTTGCCCGGCGACTGGACCGGCTGACGCCGCCGACGCGCCTGCAGCGGCTGAAAGACAACGGCGCGCGTGCGGCGCACCGGTTGTTTCCGACCGTGCGCACGCCGCCACGGGCCTGATCGCGCGCCATTCGCCTGTCAATTGTTGAGGCGCAGTCAACGTTAAATACAGGCTAACTTTGAACTGATGAGCAGCCCGGTGGTCGAACCCCTGTCCCCAACACCAGGAATCGATCATGAAAGCGCCACGTTTCAAGAGCTGGTTCGCCAGGCTGCCATCGCTGAATCAGCCGCAGCGCCGGCAAGTGCTCGATGCCTTGCATCCTGCGGTCGGTCTCGATCAGGTGGTGGCGCTGATCGCCCAGGCCAGAGCGCCTGGCCGGTGCTGTCCCCGCTGTGGCAACGGGCGCTGCCACCGGCACGGCTTCGCCAACGACCTGCAGCGCTTTCGCTGCTGCGCCTGCGGGCGCACATTCAATGACCTGAGCGGCACACCGCTGGCACGGCTCAGGCTCAAGGCCAAGTGGCTCGCGTATTCCCAGGTGCTGCTTGACTCACTGTCAGTGCGCAAGGGCGCAGATCGGGTTGGCGTGCATCGCAATACCGCCTTCCGATGGCGTCACCGCTTCCTCGATTGGGTGAAGTTCGACCGGCCTGCATCCCTGAATGGCATCGTCGAGGCTGACGAAACGTTCCTGCTGGAATCACAAAAAGGATCACGCACGCTGGATCGCCCGCCACGCCGGCGCGGCGGGCACGCCACCAGGCGTGGCATTTCAACGCAACTCGACTGCATCCTGGTGGCGCGCGACCGCAACGGGCGCACGGTCGATGCCGTTACCGGCCGCGGTGCACTCACCGCCGCCCAACTCGAGCGCGATCTGCTGCCCCGGCTCGATCCGCAGGTGCTGCTGGTGAGCGACGGCCATCGCGCCTATCGCGCCTTTGCACGCAAGCACCGGATCGCGCAAGAGGCGGTCAACCTGCGCGCCGGCGTCAGGGTCCGCCATTCGGGCAGCCGCGCCATCCACGTGCAGAACGTGAATGCCTATCACCAGCGCCTCAAGGACTGGCTATCGGGCTTTCGTGGTGTTGCTTCACGCTATTTGCCTAATTATCTGGGTTGGCGCTGGGCACTGGACGGCAGCCGGATTAGTTCCGCAGAACAATTGCTGATCATCGCAATCGGCGTCATCAACAGATAACGTTGAATGCGCCATTGTTGACAAGCGCACCGACACCGTCTGCCTGCCGTCGTTCAATGCTGGATCGCTATTCACGCCGGAGGGCAGATGCCCAGCAAGAAAACCACCCCCCAGAACGCTGCCGAAGACGGCTTCGTCCATGTCCGCGGCGCCCGCGAACACAATCTGAAAAACGTCAGCCTCGACATCCCACGCGGACAGCTCGTGGTATTTACCGGGGTCTCGGGCTCGGGCAAATCGTCGCTCGCCTTCGGCACGCTGTACGCCGAAGCGCAACGGCGCTACCTCGAATCTGTTTCGCCCTATGCGCGCCGCCTGTTCCACCAGATGCCGGTGCCCGAGGTCGATACGATCGAAGGCTTGCCGCCGGCTGTCGCCTTGCAGCAGCAGCGCGGCACGCCGACCGCCCGCTCGTCGGTCGGCAGCGTCAGCACGTTGTCCAATTCGCTGCGCATGCTGTATTCGCGCGCCGGCGACTATCCGGCCGGGCAGGAGTTGCTGTACGCCGAATCGTTCTCTCCCAATACGCCGCAGGGTGCCTGCCCGCGCTGCTCGGGGATGGGGCGCGTGTTCGAGGTGACCGAGCAATCGATGGTCCCGGACGACAGCCTGACGATCCGCGAACGGGCGATTGCCGCCTGGCCGCCGGCCTGGCACGGCCAGAACCTGCGCGACATTCTGGTGACGCTGGGTTACGACGTCGACACCCCGTGGCGCGACCTGCCGAAGAAAGACCGCGAGTGGATCCTGTACACCGATGAAAGCCCGAGCGTACCGGTGTACGGCGGCCTGACGCCTGCAGAAACCCGCGCCGCGCTCAAGCGCAAGGACACGCCCAGCTACCAGGGCACGTTCACCGGCGTGCGCCGTTACGTGATGCAGACCTTCGCCAATACCGAAAGCGCGTCGATGAAAAAGCGCGTGGCGCGCTATATGGTCAGCACCGCGTGTCCGGAATGCGAAGGCAAGCGTCTGCGGCGCGAGTCGTTGTCGGTGACGTTCGCCGGCATGGACATCGCCGAACTTTCGCGCCTGCCACTGGCACGCCTGGCCGAACTGCTGGCGCCGTACACCCGCGCGACGAGCAAGGTCGAGAAAGGCCTGCACGCCGAGCAGCTGATCGTGCGCCGGCGCATCGCCGACGACCTGTCGGCGCGCATCGAGGTGCTGCTGGCGCTGGGTCTCGGTTACCTGGCGCTCGATCGCAGCACGCCGAGCCTGTCGCCAGGCGAACTGCAGCGTCTTCGCCTGGCCACGCAAGTGCGTTCCAGCCTGTTTGGTGTCGTCTACGTGCTCGATGAGCCGTCGGCCGGCCTGCATCCGGCCGATGCCGAAGCGCTGCTCGACGCACTGGCGCAACTGAAAGCGGCCGGCAACTCGCTGTTCGTCGTCGAACACGCGCTGGACGTGATCCGCCAGGCAGACTGGATCGTCGACGTCGGCCCGCTGGCCGGCGAACGTGGTGGCCAGGTGTTGTACAGCGGCGTGCCTGAAGGCTTGCGCGATGTGGAGGCGTCGCAAACGCGGCGTTACCTGTTCGGCGAGGCGGCCCTGGACCCGCGCACGCCGCGCGAACCGACCGGCTGGCTCAAGCTCGAGGGCGTGCGCCGCAACAATCTGCAGGATCTCGCCGTCGCGTTCCCGCTCGGTGTGCTCACGAGCGTGACGGGCGTGTCGGGCTCCGGTAAATCGAGCCTGGTCAGCCAGGTGCTGGTCGAGCTGGTCGGCGCGGCCCTGGGGCAGGGCAGTGCGGTGGCCGAAGAGCAGTCCGATGAACCGGACCTCGAACGCGACGAAGCCTTGCCGCTGGAAGGGCGCATCGTGGCCGGCATGGAGGGCGTGCGGCGCCTGGTGCGGGTCGACCAGAAGCCGATCGGGCGCACCCCGCGCTCGAACCTGGCCACCTATACGGGGCTGTTCGACCAGGTGCGCAAGCTGTTTGCGGCCACGCCGGATGCGAAGAAACGCCGTTTCGACGCTGGCCGCTTCTCGTTCAATGTCGCCAAGGGCCGCTGCGAGCATTGCGCCGGCGAAGGCTTCGTGATGGTCGAGCTGTTGTTCCTGCCGAGCGTGTACGCACCATGCCCGACCTGCGACGGCGCACGCTACAACGCGCAGACACTCGAAGTGACATACCGCGGCAAGAACATCGCCGAGGTCCTGGGCATGACGGTGGGCGAGGCGATTACCTTCTTCAAGGATGAAGCACTGGTCGAGCGCTCGCTGGAAGTGCTGAACGAGGTGGGGCTGGATTACCTGCGCCTGGGCCAGCCGGCCACGGAGCTGTCGGGCGGCGAGGCGCAGCGCATCAAGCTGGCGTCCGAGCTGCAGCGCGCCACGCGTGGCAATGCGCTGTACGTGCTGGACGAGCCGACCACCGGCCTGCATCCGGTCGATGCCGACCGCCTGATGGTGCAGCTGAACCGGCTGGTCGACGCCGGCAACACGGTGATCGTGGTCGAGCACACCATGCGCGTGGTCGCCGGCAGCGATTGGGTGATCGATGTCGGTCCCGGTGCGGGCGATCTTGGCGGTAATATCGTGGTCGCCGGGCCGCCGCAGGATATCGCGCGCAACAAGAAAAGCCGCACGGCGCAGTACCTGAAGCCGCATCTGGGTCAGGCAAGGTAGCATGCGAAGCGGTGCGCCCGGCGCGTATCCATTTTGCTAAGATTGCGGATGTTGCGCACGGTCGCGCTTTGGCACGACCGTGCGCATTTCGTGTGGGCGCGATGTCACGTTTGCGTTACACTTGGGATATTTTTTTTCTAACAGAACAACAGGCATGCCCGGTCCAAACATCGACAACAGCGCGTTTCGCCGCATCCTTTCCCGCAATGTCGCGCTGCCATTAGGCATGAGCATTGTCAGTGCGGTTGTGTTCGTTGGCATCATCGCCTACCTGATCAATAACCTGACCTGGGTCGAGCATTCCCAGAAGGTGATCGGCAATGCGCACGAGATCCGCAAGCTGTCGGCGGAAATGGAAGCCGGCATGCGCGGCTACTTGCTGGCGGGCGACGAAGAGTTCCTGACGCCGTACCTGCTGTCGGCACAACGGATGGGCAGCAGCCTCGATACGCTGGGTGAGCTGGTCAAGGACAATGGCGCGCAGGCCGAGCGCATCACGCGCATTTCGCAGGTCCAGAAGCAATGGGAAGCCTTTGCCGACGAAATGATCGCGCGGCGCCGGGCCAATGACCTGACCTACATCGATGCGGTCAGAAGCGGCCGCGGTCGCTTGCTCACTGACGAGATGCGCCGCAATTTCGACCTGGTGCTGGCGGCCGAAGCCCGGCTGCTGCAAGAGCGCAGCGACAACGCGCGCAGCACCACGTTCTGGTCGGTGGCGTTGTTTTTGCTGCTCTCGGCGCTGGTGGGTGGCGGTCTGGCCATCTTCGGCCGGCGCCAGTTGATGACCCTGTCCAATACCTACAACGAAGTGCTGGGCCACGAAGCCGAGCACAATGAAAAACTGCGCCACCAGGAGTGGTTGCGCACCGGTCAGAATGAACTGACCGTGCGCAGCGCCGGCATCCACCACCTCGAGCCGCTGGCCGATGCGGTGCTGCCGTATGTCGTCAAGTATCTCGACGGCGTCGTGGGCGCCATGTATGTGCGCAGCGAAGACGGCGTGCTGCGCCGCATTGGCGCGTATGGCTTCAACCACACCCCGTCCGAACGCGCCGAATTCATCCAGCCTGGCGCCTCGCTGGCCAGCCAGGCCGCGCAGGAAAACCGCCTGATGGTGCTGGACGAGCTGCCGCCCGGCTACATGAAGGTCAGCTCAAGCCTGGGCGAAACCGCCCCGCGCGCGCTGATCATCGCGCCGTTCTACAACCATGGCAAGGTCAAGGGCGTGTTCGAGATCGCCTTCCTGCGTCCGGTGGAGCTGCGCGACCGCGAATTCCTCGGCTTTATCGCGCAGGCGGTGGGCGCGGCCATGGCCGCCGTGCTGTACCGCCAGCGCCTGCAGGATTCGCTCGAAGAAAGCCAGACCCTGAACGAAGAACTGCAGGTCCAGCAGGAAGAGCTGCGCACCGCCAACGAAGAGCTGGAAGAGCAGTCGCGCGCGCTGGAAGAATCGCAGTCGGCGCTGGAAAATCAGCAGGCCGAGCTGCGTACCACCAACGACCAGCTGGCCGAGCAGGCCCTGAACCTGGACATGAAGAACTCGGCGCTGCAGTCGGCGCAGGAGCAGTTGCAGCAGCGCGCCGTGGAACTGGAAAGCGCCAGCCGCTACAAGTCCGAGTTCCTGGCCAATATGTCGCACGAGCTGCGCACGCCACTGAACAGCTCGCTGATCCTGGCCAAACTGCTGTCCGACAACACGCCGGGCAACCTGAGCGACGAGCAGGTGCGCTTCGCACAAACCATCTATTCGGCCGGCAATGACCTGCTGCACCTGATCAACGACATTCTCGACATCTCGAAGGTCGAAGCGGGCAAGCTGGAGCTGGTGCCCGAAGACGTGCCGGTACGGCGCGTGGTCGAAGGCCTGGCGCGCACGTTCGAGCCGCTCGCGCGCCAGAAGTCGCTCGAGTTCCGCATCGACGTGGCGCCCGACGTGCCGGCAGCGATCAATACCGACCGCCAGCGCATGGAGCAGATCCTCAAGAACCTGCTGTCGAACGCCGTCAAGTTCACCGACGCGGGCGCCGTCACGCTGTCGGTACTCACCACGACCGATGGCGCCGTGGCGTTCCGCGTGCAGGATAGCGGCATCGGCATCGCGCCCGACCAGCAGGACAAGATTTTCGATGCCTTCCACCAGGCCGACGGCACCACCAGCCGCCGCTTTGGCGGCACGGGTCTGGGCCTGTCGATTTCGCGCGACCTCACGCGCCTGCTGGGGGGCGGCATTTCCGTCTCGAGCGCGCCGGATCAGGGTAGTGTGTTTACGCTGACGCTGCCGCAGCGCCTGCCGGATTCCCAGCTCTCGTCTTCCTCGTCCATGTCGGCCCCCGTGGTGACCAGTGCGCAGCCGTACCATGCGCCGGCCCCGGTGGTCCGCGCCGCTGCACCAGCACCGGCACCGGCGCCAGCGCCCGCACCGGTCGTGACCGACCATTACGAAAGCTTCCCGGATGACCGCGAGCGCCCGGCCGATGGCCGCCGCAGCGTGCTGGTGGTCGAGGACGAAATGGCGTTCGCGCGCATCCTGTACGATCTGGCGCGTGAGCTCGATTACCGCTGCCTGGTGGCGATGAGCGCCGAAGAAGGCCTGGCGCTGGCCATCAGCCAGCGGCCCGACGCCGTGCTGCTCGACGTGCGCCTGCCCGACCGTTCGGGCCTGACCGTGCTGCAGCAGCTCAAGGACAACCCGGCCACGCGTCACATCCCGGTGCACATCATCTCCAGCATCGAGAACGGCGGCGAGGCGCTGCACCTGGGCGCGATCGGTTATGCGCTCAAGCCTGCCAGCCGCGAAGAACTCGAAGAAGTGTTCCGCAAGCTGCAAGAGAAGTCGGCGCAGAAGATCAAGCGCGTGCTGCTGGTCGAGGACGACGAACGCCAGCGCGAAAGCGTCGTGGCGCTGATCGCCGACGACGACGTGCAGATCTCGGCAGTGGGCACGGCCAACGAAGCGCTCAATCTGCTGCGCGCCGAGATCTTCGATTGCATGGTCATCGACCTGAAGCTGCCCGACATGCAGGGTGGCGAGCTGCTCGAGCGCATGTCGCATGAAGAGCTGTGCTCGTTCCCGCCCGTGATCGTCTACACGGGCCGCAACCTGACCCGCGACGAAGAAGCGCAGCTGCTGCGCTACTCGCGCTCGATCATCATCAAGGGCGCCCGTTCGCCCGAGCGCCTGCTCGACGAAGTCACGCTGTTCCTGCACAAGGTCGAATCAGAACTGTCGACCGAGCGCCAGAGCATGCTCAAGGCCGTGCGCGGGCGCGATCGCGTGTTCGAAGGCCGCACGATTCTGCTGGTGGACGACGACGTGCGCAATGTGTTCGCACTGACTGCGGCGCTCGAGCAGCGCGGCGCGAAGGTCGAAGTGGGCCGCAATGGCTTCGAAGCGATTGCAAAACTCGATGAAGTGCCGGGTATCGACCTGGTGCTGATGGACATTATGATGCCGGGGATGGACGGCATGGAAGCGACGCGCCGCATCCGTGCCGACGGCCGCTTCGACCGCCTCCCGATCATCGCCATCACGGCCAAGGCGATGAAGGACGACCAGGAACAATGCCTGGCCGCCGGCGCCAACGATTACCTGGCCAAGCCGATTGACCTGTCCCGC
>Ga0308169_10003395_pt1 | contig 15595 bp, 13 predicted proteins | sample PhyBR1_2_FD_202139 | JGI IMG/M metagenome (GOLD analysis project Ga0308169, IMG submission 202139) | Phyllosphere microbial communities from UC Gill Tract Community Farm, Albany, California, United States - DLSLSB.R1 | ecosystem: Host-associated > Plants > Phyllosphere > Unclassified | place... | reverse complement strand
GTCAGCTCGGCTTGCTCGGCTCTCCGCTCAAGCTTGAGGACAAAGTCTGCGCACATCCGACAGGCTGCAAGTTCATAGAGTCAGATCTGCTCCATAGAGCGAGAGGAAAAGGGAGAAGAGAGAGGGACGCACTTGAACCAGAACTTGAACCTGCTCGAGTCCATCATCCACTCGGCGAGCAGGAGAGCGTCGAGCGTGCGGCTCTTGTCGACGAGGATCTGGCCCGCTTCTTGCTCCCACTCATCGCGGCAGGGGACGCCGATGATCGACCAGATGGCGTTGTCGGCTTGCGTGCGCCACTGCGCGCGACCGTGTCGTAGTGAGCGAGGACGAGAGGGGCACGAGGGAGGGGAACGAGCGCACATAGTCGGGCCAGAACATCGCGCCGTGGTGCTTGTAGGCGTTCCTGCAGGGTCAAGCCGAGTCAGAGAGGTGTCAGAAGGGTGCAGGAGAGGAGGAAAGGGACGCACGACTCCCACAAGCCCGCCGGCTTCCCCCGGATCTCCTCCCGCCGTCCATCGGCCGCCGAGCGCATCCACGGGTCCCACTCGTTCTCGGCGCCGTCGAGAACAGCTTGAGGTACAGGCGAGTCGGTCGGCATGAGCGACGCGGTCGGGATGTTGTCGCTGTCGAGGAAGAGGACCTCGCGGAACTGCGAGCGGATGATGGACGTCGCCTGCGCGAGGAGGTCAGACATCGGGTCGGCTTCACACAGCTCGGTGGAGTAGAGAGATGCACCTTGATGTGAAAGTTCTTCCTGCGGGTCGAGGTGGGTGAGGGAGTCAGCGCGGCGCGAGAGAGTGCGACTCGAGGCGACTCGAGCGAGGCTGGACGCACTTGCGGCTCGGGTCCCTCGTCGCGTCCTCGACGACTCGCAGCTGTGCGCCGTGCGCCTTGAGCTCGGCGCGGACCTCGGCGCTCGGCTCCTCGCCCGGGAACGAGAAGATCTCGGACGGCAAGGTCGTGTGGAGGTGGTTGCGGAGCATCTTGAGCGTGAGGAGGACGCGCGAGAACGTGTCGGCGTTGCCGGCCGTGAAGACGAGGCCCTGTGTGGCTCTGAGTTAGCTCGAGCCCGTGTGCAGGGGGGAAGGGCGAGATCCGACGCACCTTGCCCTTGCCCCAAGCTGCCTCGCCCAGAGCTCCCTCTCTCTCGCGCGCCCGCAAGTACTCGATCATCTCGCTCCTGAGGCCCATGACGTGCGACGTGTTGAGCGAGTGCCATGCGACGTGCGCATCGTTGAACTGATTGAAGTTCTGGACGGGCCGGATGCGGTAGAGCGGGCAGAACTGCGCGCAGGAAGGAGGAGAGGATCAGCTCAATTCTTCAGTTCAGCTTGCTCGGCGCACAGAGCTCGGAGCGAGGGTCGAACAGAGGGAAAAGAAAGGAGGAAGGATCAGAAGAAGATGGACGGCGACGCACCTCGTCGCTCTTGCGGACCCAGTCGGCACCCTCGACTCCCCACCCAGGCGCGTCCCGCTCCCACGCCGCAAGCCGCTCGCTCGTCGTCGCTCGCTCCGGCAACGGCCTGCGAGCGTGCTCAAACCGTGCATCGAGGTCGTCGGGCGCGGCGCCGGTCTGACCACAGCTCGACGAGCCGAAGGCGTGCGCCGACGCCGACGAGGCACTCGCGCCGGTGCTGCGCCATGCCGTCCATCGACTCGTTGAGGATGCTGCTCCGTATTTTGCGGCGACGTGTACGCCGTACATGAAGAGCGAGACGAGGGCGAGGACGGTCCAGACGATGCCGCGGCGAGGAGGAAGGCGTGACGGTGAGCTGACGTGGTGGCTGGGTGAAGGCGGGGTCCATGGCGGCGTGCTGGAGCTAGGCGAGTCTTTGCGGTCGACCGCGGCTCGCTCGTACGACGAGAGCGGCAGGAGGGGGACCTCGTCGCGGCGAGTCGAGGAGGTCGAGGCGGTCGGCATCTTGCGCTGGTCGAGGGCTGCTGCGGGCGAGGCAGAACCGTCAGCAACTACTCTCGGTACCGTGCCATCCTCGTGCGGGCCCATCTCGCTGCTGCCGCCGGGGAATGGCGCCTCATCACCTGCTCCGGCCGAGGAGAGGTGGGGAGGAACGCACCTCGTCCACGGGTGCCGCACCTTGCAGACGGGTGTCGAGCGAGGCAGCAGAAGGCTGTAGAGCGAAGCAGCAAGCGCGCAGGCGAGCTGCGAAGCCATCGCAGGCGGGTGCGGCGGTGCGCAGCTCCGAAGACGTTCGCCGGCCTCGGGCCGCAGTCGGCGATCTGACGGCGTCCGTCCGCATGGCGCGCCCGCAGCACAGCTCCTGTCCGCGTCGCCCTTACGAACCAATCGCATCTCGCCCGCGTTCGAGAGGAGGCCGATCCGCTCTCTCGCTCTCGCTCCCGCTCTCCTGCGCCAGCTGCAAAGTCGACAAAGTGCGAGACGACCGAAATGTGTGCAGGGGGGAGTAACAGGGTATAAGTTGCGCGTGTGTGCTAGGCAAAGTGAGCGTTGCGGGAAAACCGAAAGAGGAGGAGGGAGCGAGGAAATCTAGGTCACGGCGAACGGCGGGGAGAAGAGTGTCCTTGCAAGCACGATGAGGGAACGAGCGACTGGGGACGAGAGAGGGGAACTGGACAAGATATGTGAGGAACGAGGAGCGCGCTCAGGCGAGGAAGGCAAAGGCGGCGCCGACGAGGGCGACGAGCGAGCCGGCGACGCCGACGGCCGACGCGCCGTTCGCGTCGTTGGCCGTGTTGGACGTCGTCGCGCCCGAGGCCGCAGCATCGGCAGCGGCGGCGCCGGTGGAGCCAGTAGCGCTCTCGGCGGCGGACGAGGCGGACGAGGCGGGGACCTCGGAAGTCTGCGGGAAGGACGAGGTCAGCTTCGCGCTCAAAGGGCGAAAGAGAGACGCAGAGAGGGAGGAACGTACAGTCGAGGTGACGGGCGTCGAGGTAGGGGTGGCGAAGGTCGAGGTGGCGGTGGCGTAGAAGCTGCGCGACGACTCGAAGTCAGCCGAGCTCGCTCGACGGACGGTGAGAGCAAAATGGGGAGAGGGACGCACGCCGACGAAGCGGTCGCGAGGTACGCCTCGGCGACGGTGTCGTTGGTGCCGTAGTAGGGCTTGCCGCACTGGCCGATGGGCGTGTAGTACGAGAGGTGGTCGTCGATCGGGCTGCGAGGCGAGCAAGTGCGTCTGGGTCAGCCGAGCTCCACACGCGGCGCAAAGAACGAGCGAGGGACGTACCCGCCGGCGGTACCCTGGCATGCGGCGTTGCTCGGGTCGTCGCAGACGGTGAACTGCAAGCGAGCGAGGCAAGCGTCAGCTCGAGAGCGGGGAGGAGGCTCGAGCGTGAACTCGACCGGGGCGTGCGAGAGGAGGAAGAGAGGGACGCACGTCGTAGCCGTAGGTCGCGTTGCTCGTGCCGTTGCCGAGGATGTGGAAGCCCTGGAGCGCGAACGTGTAGTCCTCCGACTCGGGGATGTAGGTCGGAACCGGGTCGTCGTTGGCGACGACGCGCTGGCCGGCCTCGCCGCCGTACAGGCTGTTCATGAGCGTCGCAGCGGCCGGGTTGAAGACACGAGCCGCGCCGTGGTTGTGCGTCCAGTGCGACAGACCGCGCCAGCCGAGGTCGAGCGAGGCGACCTGGGCGACCATGCCGCCGAAGCCGTGGCCGGTGATGGACCATCTGCGAGACAAAGGCGTCGAGCATCAGCTCGTCTTCATGCCGAGTCGAACGAGGAAGGAAAAGGGACGCACTGTGCGCCGGTCGTGTTGACGTAGTACTTGACGAGCTCCCAGTCGTTGGTGATCTCCTTGGCCTCGATGTAGGCCTGGGTCGCAGCGGCGTGCGCCGTGCAGTTCTGGCAGCTGTCGCCGATGTAGAAGAGCTGACCGACTGCGGATGCCGGATCGAGGATGGGCGGGAGGAGAGGCGGGCGAGCGAGAGCGGGAGAGGAGGAGGGAGGTCGGGGCGAGCAAGAGGGTGCGGGATGAGGGAGAACACGTCAGTACTGGCCTGCAACGCCCGAGAGAACACAAGCACCGGCTGAGAAGAGGAGGGGCACGCACCATCGACGGTCGACTGGTTGCTGCGAGAGCGCGCCGGGGATTCCGAGGGAGGTGTCAGCGACGGCGCACGCTCGCCCGAGCACGCAGAGAAAGAGCACGCACAAGGTCGACTCCCAGCCGAACATGCCCTTGAAGACCATGACGACCTTGTCCATCTCTGCGGCAAGGAGCGAGGTCAGCCTCTTGCGCGCGCAGCTCGTCCGGTTCGAGGAAGACGGGTCACGCACCGGGAATGACGGCGACGAAGCCCTCGCCGCCACTGGCAGTCGGGCCGAAGCCCTGCACGTAGGTCCAGGCTGCGGGCGAGGCGAAGGGAGGGCGAGGTCAGCGGCCAAGTCGCCCAAAGTCGAGTTGGGGCGGTGCGAGCGAGACGAGGGTGCGGAGCGGGCGACTCACGAGCGGCGGTCGAACCGGGGAACGAGCTCTCGAGTGCGGCCTGGTCGAAGGTCTGGGCGCAGACGGTCGTCGGGTCCGAGTTGTAGGCGGCCATCGAGAGGAGGCCTGTGGAGGGGGTGTTGGCTCACGCCGGTCAGCTCTCATCGGGCGAGGACAGGACAGGGCGAGAGGCTGCGCACCGTGGTAGCGCTCATCTGCACAGGCAAGAGCGGTGCGATAGGGCCCGATGCGGGAGGGGAGCGAGTCAGCGGCTGTCGTCGAACAAACGGAGCGGGGTGTCCGGGAGGAGCTCGAGGCGGGGACTCACGCCAGACTGCGCGCAAGAGGGCTAGGTCAGCACTGCAGCTGCGAGAGAGTAGACCTAGGGGAGCTGGGACGCACACTGCGAGGACGAGACGTCGTCCTGGGCGAGGGCGAGCTTGGCCGCGGCGACGAGAGCGACGAGACCGGTGCGGGCGAGGGACGGCATCTTGCGAAAGAGGTGGACTGCGCGGGGGTGGGATGGGTCGCTCGAGGAATGAGGGTGTACGGTAGAGGAACAGCAAGCAAGCGGGGCGGGCGAGGGCGACGACGAGGTGGGAGCGAGCGACGGCGGCGAGAAGAGGGCGCCCCCCGACCGGCGCTGCCTGTTTGATTCCGCAGCCAACCGCACTGAGACCTCCTTCTGTGGGGTCTGCTCTCGGTCGATCAAAGCCTCGTTTTTCGGCGAGCAGCTGGCGCTCGTGGCGGTGCCACCTCGAAGGGGTCGCGACTCGCCCTTGCTCAAAACGTTCGTTCGCTTCCCTCGCTTCTCCTTCGCCGCCCTCTTTTGCACCGCCGAGCAAGCCTCGCGCGAAGCACCGCCCGCTCGCCCTCGCAACGCTCCCGCTCGACGTCGTCTCGCCACCCGACCCGCCGGCCTTTCCCAGCTCGCGCGCTCACACCGAGCTCGAGTTTCCCCGCGACCTCGCCTCCGCTCGCGCTCGCGCTCTCGCTCAACCGCTTGGCACACCAAGCAACCGCGACTCGTGCCCTCCTCCGGCAGCAGCTGCTTCCGCTCGACCAAGCCGTCCAGCGCAAAGGGCAGGCGGGTCCGTCCTCGGGCGAGGCGAACTGGCTCGACGGCGAGCCAAGCGGTCCGAGAACGTCCATCGCGCGAGGCCGCAGCAATCTCGCCCGCTCTTACTGCGCGAGGTCTGTAACTCCTTCGACTGCCTGTGCGCTCTGCAGCTGGGAACTGAGGGGAGCGCGAGCGGCGTGCGAGCGAGCAGCCGGCCTACGGCGAGGTCCAAGCGTCCTCGTCCTGCTGCGCCTCTCTCGCTCGTCAATCCCTTCCTGCTCGTGCGCCTAGACCTGCAGCTCAACCTTGCTAGCTCCTCGTCGCTCGCGCCTGCTCGGCCGACCGCTCCCGCACGCAACGCCTGCGCCTGGACGGACCGCGGCAGCAGCCAAGTCCTCGAGCTCGCCGGCGAGCAGTCAGTCGGTGCGCGCCGCTCAGACACTCTCAGCTCGTCAGCAAGGACGATCTCGGGCGAAAGAGCGAGCCGCGAACATGCCCATCCCCGTCAGAATGTGCGACCGAGGGAGAGAAGGGAAGGCCGACTGGGCGAGCGCACAGGAGAGGCGCGAGCGGAGCTTCCAGCGTGAGAGTACCTTGCTCGACGTCCAGCCAGCGTCGATAAGGCGCTCGACTCGAGAGAGCCGGTTTCGCAACAGGGAGACGGGCTCAGGAGGTCCGAACGCATCGCGAGCGGCCGGCGCGCTCACCTGCGTTGGCCACTCCTTCTCGCTCTGCCGCAACTGCAGGACCGAGCGCCGTGAGCGAATCCGTAACTGCGAGACTGTGTTCGTGCGTCTGAGCCGCTTGCTGCTCGCCGTCGTCGTCGAGCCCGCCGTGACCGCCCCGCGGGGTGGAGCTGGGAGCGGGCGGGCGAGCGAGCCGACCGGCCCGCCTCCGCCTCGTCCGCCGCCCACCTCTCTCGTGCTCCCCCATCCTCAGCTCGACATGCCTGGTGAGCTACACGCTCTCGCTCTCTTGCTCCACTCTCCACTCCGCTCCTCGACCCAGCCTGACCCGCCATGCCCGTCGCCATCGAACCTCTCGCCGCAGCACCCCGGATCATCCTCACCCGCCCGCTCAACCCGGCCCACCTCGAGGGCGGCGCCATCCTCGATGAAGCCGAGCGCGCAGGCCGCATCGAGCTCGTGCGCTGGACCAAGGACAAGCCCGTCGACCGCCAGTGGCTCCTCGACGAGCTTCGCCAGGGCGGCACCGAGGGCCTCGTCTGCATGCACAACGGCGAGAAGGTGCGTTCAGCGCCCTGTCCACGAGCCCTACCACGTGCAGAGAGCTATGCTGACCTGCCTGTGTCCTCCTCGCTGCAGATCGACGACGAGCTCCTCGACGCAGGTGTGCCCCCCTCCCCTCCCCCACCTCCTCCTCTGGACCCGCCATCCTCAGCACAAGGCGCTCAAGCTGACCCATTATTGCGCTCCCTGCGCGCAGCTGGACCTTCGCTCAAGGTCGTCTCCACCATGAGCGCCGGCTTCGACCACGTCGACACCGCCGCCCTCAAGAAGCGAGGCGTCCGGCTCGGATCCAGTGCGTCTAGCTCGTGCTCTCTACCTCGTGCAGCCACCGGAAACTGATCAGCGTTTTCGGCAACAGCTCCCGACGCCCTCACGGCAGCGACGGCCGACGTCGGCGCCATGCTCGTCCTGATGGCGTCCCGGCGCGCAGGAGAGGTGCGTCCTCCCTTTCCTCTCGCGCTCGCTCTCGCTCTCAGCGACTCGGCTGACGGGCTCACGCATCTCTGCACACAGGGCGTTCGGGCTGTCGTCGACGGCAAGTGGCCGAGCATGCCGTGGAACCCGCTCTTGCTGTGCGGGCAGAGCTTGAAAGGGGTGCGTCCGCCTGCCTTTCCCTTGCACCTTCCCTCTCCCTGTCCTCATCTCGAGGCAACACGCTGACATCGCGACAAAACTCTCCTGTCACAGTCGACCGTCGGCGTCCTCGGCTTCGGCAAGATCGGCCAGCTCACGCTCAAGCGCTTGCTCGGCTTCGACATCTCGCGCGTCCTGTACTCGACCTCGAAGCCCGGCGTCGCGCTCACGTCCGAGAAGGACTACTTCAACACGATCAAGACGGCCGAGTTCCACGGCGTCGAGATCCGCCCCGCCGACTCGTACGACGAGCTCGCGAGGGAGAGCGACTTCCTCGTCCTGTGCTGCCCACTCACGTCGGCGACCCAGGGCATCGTCGGCGCCGACTTCCTCGCCAAGATGAAGCCGACCTCGTACGTTGTCAACACGGCGCGCGGCCCCGTGGTCGACAGCGACGCGCTCCTCGCCGCCCTCCAGGAAGGCCGCATCGCCGGCGCCGGACTCGACGTCGTCACGGGCGAGCCCAACGTCGGCGCCGACCATCCGCTCGTCAAGGAGCACAAGTGCGTCGTCCTGCCGCACATCGGGAGCGCGACGGTGCAGGCACGCAGCGGCATGAGTAGGGACGCCGCGAGGAACTGCCTTGCCGGTGTCGGCGTCGACGGCTTTGAATGGGCCAACGAGGTCGAGCTGTAGACTAGCTTATCGTGCGATAGAATCTGTTCAGTGCCTTCTACGGCTCCTTGCGAGCTCGGAGAACAGAGCGAGCCAGCTTGCTTCGGATTTACTTTGACCAGCCGTACTTACTTTCCCGCCCTCTGTCATGTTCGTCGGGCCTCAGCTTGTTATGTCCGTCGCGTCTCTGGGCCTTCCGAGGGAGGTACACTCGCTCTGTATTGCGAGGCAAGCTCTTTGCGTCAAGCACTCGTTACGGCCGGCCGGCAACCTTCCCAAACGGACGGCGCTCGTCTCGCCGCTCGCCCCTGACCTCACCCGCTCGCTCGCGCGCTGCCTCGTTCGGCTCGCTCGCACGAACACAGGTTTAACTTGATTTGGGCGAGCGAGCGAAGCGGCGGGAGGCGCATGCGCGGGCACCAAGCCCCCAGAGGTCCGTGCGCCGCGACCTTCTCAAGTCAGCGCACGCTCGCGGCTCGAGCCGCTCACGCTACGGCTGCACTGCATCTCGCTCGCCCTGCTCGACGTGTACACCTTCGTCCGATGTGAAGAGCCAGGCTGGAAGTGGAGCTACTGCCGCCCCGGCAAGCTCGAGGAGGAAGGCCGCTTGGTTCGCGCGAAACTTCTCTCGCCCCGAGCGAGTTCGCTGCGCAGCTCTTCCAGCTTCGGGTTGCCTCGAAGCACTCTCAATTTACTCTCGCATCCACGGCGAAAGCCACGAAGGTGAGGCGGCACCGGCTTCGAGAGCGCTGTCTCCGAAACTGCCTGCCGAGGAGGTCGACGAGGTCACGCTCTCGCCGCTGCGACGCTCTCGATGCACGAGCGTGAGCAGCACGCACTCGTCGGACGGAGAGAAGGATGAATGGCGCTGCTGTAACGAGAAGGATGGACTCTACGGCTCGTCGTCGTCGAACGCCCGCCGCTCCTTCCGCCTCGAGCGACCGGCCGTCGCCCTCGCTCCGCAGCCCGAGCACGCCGCCCTCGCGCACATCGCTCGACGCTCAGCCGACGATGAGGCTCGGCCCACCCTGCCATGACTCGACCCGCCGAGCGGCGACGTAGCTGAACGTGCTCATCTTGGTCCTGTTTCCGTGAGGTTCGTCAGCGCCGGCTCGCTGAGGACGGCAAGCAGCGGAGCAGACAGGGAGCAAGGAGAGAAAGTTTACGCACCCGACGAAGCCCTGAGCTCGGCTGAGGACGGCGCTGTCGAGCACGCCCGGCCACCACCCGCCGTACCGGCTCGCGCTCGCAAACTCGCGGTGGTCGAGCTGCGCACAGATCGAGAGGGTCGAGCGTGAGCTCGTGTACCATACGAGAGGAGGAGCGAGGAGGAAGAGAGAGGGAGAGAGAGGGGACGCACGTAGATCCAGCCCATCCGGGTGAGGCGGTTGATGAAGACGGGGTCGTCCGAGTCGGTCGCGAACAGGACGGGCAGGTCCTTCTTGCTCGCGCCGCGGCGCTTCTTGAGCTGCTCCTGGACCTTGCGCACGCCCTCGGCGTACAGCTCTGCGACCTCCTGGCTCGCCCTCGCGGCGCGGCCGAGCGTGACAAAGTCGCCCTGGCGCAGGTGCACGCCGACATACTTGCGGCGGCGCGAGCCGAGGAGGGCGCCGAGGAACTCGTCGACGACGTGGTTGACGTGATCGTTGAAGTGGAGGAACTTGCCGACCTTGTCCCACACGGGCCCGTCCGGGCGCAGCTCCTCGATGGCGTAGGTCGTGTCGGGCTGGCCCTTGACGAACTTGACGTTCTGGACGTAGAACAGGTTCTCGAAGCACATGAGCTGCTGGTCGGGGAACGCCGGCGCCTTGTCGAGCGAGCCGTACTTCTTCTCGACCGTGTCGCGCAGCCAGGGCGAATTGTCCTGCGACGCGAGGACCTCGATGCCGGGGAACGTGATGGACGTCTCGATCGACGAGGGGATCTGGAGCTGGCCCGGGAACGGCCAGAAGTGCGTCTTGACGTTGTACCGCTCGAGCGGGCGCTCGTCGCCCCAGCCCCAGCACGACAGCGACTCGGACTGGGTGCCCGTCACGTCGGGGATTTTGACGTCGTGCCACTGCACCATTGAGACGTTGGCGTAGTAGGCGAACGGCGCGAGGTCGAAGAAGTCGGACAAGGGAACGTCGCCGCCCTCGGAGTGGGTCGCCTTGAGCTCCGTCCTGCGAGCGAGGAAGCGGGTCGACGAAGCGAGGTCAGCAGCTCGCTCGCCGTCGCTCGTTCGAGGAGAAGGAGGACGCACAGGATGGCTGCTCGGTCGAGACGCTGAGCGACATGGACGAGCTTGAAGAGCTCGATGAGCTGGTTGGCTGCACGAGGGAGGGCAAGGGGGTCAGCGACGACCGACGGCGAGGTCGAGACAGGACGAGCGGGACGCACTGAGGCCGCCGTAGGGGAAGCTCGTGACGTAGCCGGCGCCGTCCTTGAGGTTGGCGCGGAACGAGTGCAGCGGGATGTTGCTCTTGAGCGGCTGCGCACACCCAGGTCGTCGTCAGCTCGTGCTCGTCTTGCAGCTATGTAAACCGAGGGAGAAGGGACGCACGTTCTTGGGCCCGAGTCCCTTGACCTTGGCGCGCTCGACGAGACCGTTCTTGCCCGAGCCGGTGCGGGTGACGAGGAGGATGATGAGGGTGAGAGCGACGCCGACAAAGGCGAGGCGCTCGTACAACCGCCGGTTGCGGCGTACCTGCGGCGGGTAGAACTGGTCGAACTGCGAGCGTCGAGGGAGGGGCAGGTCAGCTTTGGCCTCCGAGAAGGGCGGTCGAGCGAGGCGTCGAGGGAGGGGTGCGAGAGACGGGGAGCTCACAAAGGCGCCGACCGTGCTCCCGCTCCGACTCTTGCCGCGCCGGTCCTCGTCATCGTCGCCGTCGACCGTGAGCCGGAGGCCCTCGGCGTACTCGTCGAGGTCGAGCTCGACGTAGCTCTTCTCGCCCGTCGGCTTGCCCGCGCGCATGGGCCCGACGGGCTCGTACCGCCCCTTGGCGTCGCGCCCGCTGCGCGTGAAGCTCGAGAAGAGGCCCGTCGGGAGGAAGCTCCTGCTGCCCGTCGGCTTGTGCGCGTGGCCGGGGACGGCGGGCCCGCCTGCGCCGCCGCCGACCGAGGTGCGCGACCAGTCGGTGCTGGACCGGCCTGCGCGGCTCGCTCGCCGGACAGGCTTCTGGGCGGCCTTGGTGGCCGAGGCCGAGTAGGCGCGGTTGTGGTGCGAGTCGCGGCTCTCGGCTGGAGGGGGCGGGAGCGGGTGGTCGAGCTGGTCGCGGTCGAGCTGCGAGATGAGGGGCGTCTGCGGGATGGCGGGGGTGGCGTGCGCTTTGGGCGAGCTGACGACGGCAACGTCCTCGTCGTTGGCGTTGTGCGGCACGACCGAGCTGGAGACGAGGGCGACGAGGAGTGTGGGGGTTTGGCGGGACGGGCGAGGCGGGTTTGGAGAGCTCGTCAGCTCGCGGTGCGCGGTGCGGGCGGGCTCAGTAGGTAGAGAGGACTCACGCGCGGCGAGACATGGCTGCAGGCGAGCGCAGGCGGGCAGTGCTGTCGAGAGAAGGCGGCCGGATGTCGAGGAGGCGAGTCGGCGAGCGAGAGCCGGGGGTGCGGCTCGACGGCGAGGCTGGAGGCTTGGTACGGCTTGGTGCTGGGTGCTGTTGGCCCTCTACTCGCGCAGCTAGCAGTGCGGGCACAGCTCGTGTGCCGGTGAGGGAGCGGTGACAGGAGAAAGCGGCGGCCGCTTCGCTCTCTGGCTCGCGCTCTCGGCGCTCAGCGCTCAACTCACGCCCAAGTTGAATGCGGTCCACAGCTGTACAGAGCCGTGTCCAGACCTTGCGAGCCTCGCCCCCCTCTGCCGCCCCCGCTTGACCAGGAAGCTCAAACACGGCCGAACGAGGAAGGTCGACCCGCTGTGCGGCGCTCACGGACCCCGAGTCCAGCCACTCTCGCTCACCGTCGTCGCTCCAAGCTCGAGAGAAGCTCGTGCGAGAGGTCTAGAGATGCAGGGCTCGCGCAAAAGGTGCACAGCTGTCTAGGCAAAGGGCTACAGGGAGTATGAGGCCGGCGCGAGGCGGAATAGGCGCGAGCGCGTTGTCGTCGAAGAGGGAGAGGGTGGTAGGGGCCGAGTGTCTGTGGTAGTGGAAAGTCGAGGGTATCGTCTAGGTTGCTGGGAATGAGAGTGCCGGGTCGAGGGAGGCGAGGGCGAGGAGGGAGAGGGGCGAGCGTCGGGAGGGAGGGTTCAGGAGGGCACGATGTCCCACAGCTGTCGCCGCCTGCGCTCATCCTGCGGATAAAGTACGTCAGCAGGTCGTACGCAGGGCAAGAGAGCGTGCGAGGACGAGCTAGAGAGAGAAGAGACGCACCCTCGCCTCCTTGCCCTTCCACCCCTTCCTGCTCAGCTCGCGCTCCGTGACGCACTCGCCCCACCCGAGGTGCGGCCGTCCGCCGTCGTCCTTGGCCGGGAGGAGCTCGACGCACGACCCTTTGCTGACGCTCTGCACGAGGCAGCCTTGCGCCGAGTCCTCGTGCGCGTCGCACGACGTGCACGACAGGCGGAACTGCGCGCGCAGAGAGACAGAACTGGTCAGCGTGCGCTCTCCCGGACAAGCGCGCGGGAGGAGGAGAGCGAGGGACGCACGAGGTGGGCGGGCGAGCAGGCGGTCGCAGCTGCGGCGGCGTCGCTCGGCGCGAACGCTCGCTGCGGGCTGGTCGCGAACGGGTTGGGCGAGCCCGAGGCCGACAGCTCGCTGCAGGCCGAGACGGAAGAGCTTGCGCTGCGCGCATCGAGAGACGGAGTCAGCGACCTCGCCGCCGACGAGGAAGGACCAGCGGACGGGACGCACGAGATCGAGTAGACGCCCGGCTCGTCCGTGTGCTCGACGAACCACTCGAACTCGAGCGGGAGAGGCGCGGCCCGTCTCCGAGAAAGCTTGACCTGTGGGGTGGACGAGTACGAGGTCAGCAGGTGAAGCCGTCGGGCTGTGAGCGGGCGACCGAGGAGGAGGAGGGGAAAGACGCACCGCTTTGACGCCGTCCTGCGCCGTGACCTCGCTCGTGACGGCCTTCCACACAACGTCGGCTGCGAGCAGGGATGACGCAGGTCAGCTTGAGCTCGCGGAACGAAGCGTTGGTGGGACGAGGGAGAGAGGACGCACGCTCGACGGCCGACTGTATCTCCTGCACGAGGCCGCTGAGGACCGGCCTACACTCGCCCTTGGCCAGTGGCTGAACCCGAGGGAGAGCGGCAGCGTGCGCAGGCGGGACCGCGGCGAGGCTGACGAGTGCTGCGACGAGGGCGAGGACCGAGAGGGGAAGCTCGGCGACGACGAGGCGGTGCTGCGACGAGGAGGAGCGCGACGACGGCGGCGGCGGGGCGAGGCGCATCTGGCCTGGCTCGGCGCGGTGAGCTGGAACTGGCGAGGAGGACGAGGGCTGAGCTGGCGGTGGAGCGAGGTTGGCGTGGACGGAGGCAAAGGCGAGGCGAGCCCGGGGAATCCGCGCCGCCGAGGACGACGACGACGACGAGGGCGGAGGTGCGACGCGGCGTCGGCTCGAGTGGGCGCGCTCGACGACTCAGTGCTCGCAGCGGCGAGATCACACCCGGGTGGAACGAGTGCAGCAACCAGGCAGACGCTGTGGCGGCGCAGGACGGTCCCTCAAAACGGCGCTCCTCTCGTCTCGTCCTTCGCTCGGACCGACCCCGGATCCCTCCCCGCCTCGCCGCCTTCTCGAGTCGTACCTTTTCGTCGTTGCGAGGTCCGGCTGCATCCACTCTCCCCTGATCGCGGCGAGCGCAGTCAGTCGAAGCAGAGGCTGCGCGCGCACTTTTCGCAGCCGGGCGAGCTTTTTGTCGGCCGCAAGGCGAGGCTGTGCTACGATGTGATCGACGCTGCGACGAAGTTTAATTCGCTCGAGCGTCGTCGACTCGCAAATCCGAGCTGCGGCTCCCCCGCACGGCGAGCCCTCGAGCGTCGGACTCGCCGTTGTTTTGGCTCTCGCCCGCTCGCTCGCCTGTGTCTCCTGCGACTGTTCATGGCCACCTGGGTGCGTGAGAGCTTACAGTGCCGCTCTGCTGAGCCACCACTGACTTCTGCTCGGCGCTCGCAGGACTGGCGCAGCCCGCCTGCAGCTTCGATCGCGCGCACCTCGTCGGCCGTCCTCCTCGGCGCACATCACTACGCCCTGAGCCGCATCAGCCGCCATGCCACCACACGCCTCCTCGCCATCGCCCTCGTCCCTGTCGCACTGCGCGCCGCCGTCGCCGCCGCCTGGGTCCACCTCGCCCCGTCGTCCGCCAGCTCGCCTCTCGTCAGCCACGGCCCGCGCAGCAGGCGCAGCTGGGTCATTGCGGCGTGCGAGGTCGTGCGCACCTTCTCGCTGGTAGCGACAAGTCGGCTGAACCCAGTCTGGGTCTGGGCGAGCACCGACGTGCGTCCTCTCCCTCTCCTCCTCGACCCGCTCCTCGTTCAACGAGCTGACCCTCCTCGCCCGCCTGCAGCTCTTCATCCCGCTCCTCCTCCTCGCTCTCCCAACCTCGCCCGCTACGGCCGATGCGCCCCGTCCGACTCGGTTGTACGCCGCCGTCGCCTTCGCCTCGCTCGCGACCGCCTGGACCTGGCGCACCGACCTCCTCAACGCCGAGGGCATCGTCCTCGCCCTCGTGAGTATCGGCGCCGAGACGATGCGGCAGTGGCTCGTGCGGCAGGAGGCGGGCGAGGCGGGCGGGAGCATGGACGAGGCGGTCAAAGCGGTGCGGGACTCGAGCCTGGTGCGTCCCTGCTCGCCGCTTTCTTCATGCCGTCGCGGCGCTGATGTCTCCCTTGCAGCGCTCAACCGCCCTTCACGTCGGCGCCTACGTCGCCCTGTACCCGCTCGGCCTGCACGAGCCGTACGCGGCCTACTCGCAGGCGAACCTGCCTGGCTACCAGCTGGCGTGGCCGACCCTCGCCCTCCTCTCGTCGGCCGCCTCTACCCTCGCCCTCCACCTCGACGCACTCGATTTCTCCTCGTCGACGGCCGTCTACTCGGCGGCGAATGCCCTCATCCTCGCCCTCGTCGCCTCGACCGGGTGGCAGAACGCCGACACGGCGGCCTTTCGCGGCGTCCTCTTCTTCCTCTTTGCCGCCGGCGCCGCGTGTCAGCTCCTCCCGACGACGTTCGGCGGCGTCTCGCTCGACCTCGAGCCCGGGCGCGGCGCGTCGTACGACCCGCTCATCTCGTCCTCGTCGACCAAGTTCCCCTCGTCGACCTTGCGCGCACCACCGTCACGCCTTCTCGCGCTCCTCCCCGCCCTCCTATCCCTCCTTTACACCTCGTTCCACGCCCTCGCCCCCTCGCCGACCCTCGACATCGTCATCGCGCACCACTCGCTCCCGCCGTCCGCGCTCGCGCACCACATCGCCGCCGTGCGCGAGGCGCCCCTCGCGCGCCTGTCGCGCGTGCGCGTCTACCTGTACGAGAAGGGCGAGTGGACGGATCAGGAGCTGTGGCGAGGGCTGAGCGGCGCGCTGCGCAGGGGGAGGGACGAGGTCGTGCGGCTCCCGAACGTCGGGCGTGAGGGCGGCACGTACCTCGAGCACATCGTCGCGCACTACAATGCGACGGTGCCCTCGTCGTCGTCGTCGGGCGCGGCGTCCTGGGTGCCAGGGCTCGGG
>Ga0308169_10003393_pt1 | contig 15597 bp, 10 predicted proteins | sample PhyBR1_2_FD_202139 | JGI IMG/M metagenome (GOLD analysis project Ga0308169, IMG submission 202139) | Phyllosphere microbial communities from UC Gill Tract Community Farm, Albany, California, United States - DLSLSB.R1 | ecosystem: Host-associated > Plants > Phyllosphere > Unclassified | place... | reverse complement strand
GCATTGACGCGGATCGGCTTGACCACCGGCTGCGCCGAGATGGCGCGCTTGACGGCGGGCTTGTTCTCGATCTGCACGCCCTTGGCGATCTGGTCGTCGACCAGCTTCTGCAGCGTGACCGAATCGAGGAACTCGACCATCCGCTGATTGAGCGAGGCCCACAGCTCGTGCGTCATGCAACGGCCGGCTTCGCCCAGGCAGTTCTCCTTGCCCGCGCAGTGCGTGGCATCGATCGGCTCGTCGACCGAGACGATGATGTCCGCGACCGTGATCTCGGCCGCCTTGCGGCCCAGGCTGTAGCCGCCGCCGGGTCCCCGGGTGGATTCCACCAGCTCGTGACGGCGAAGCTTGCCGAACAGCTGTTCGAGATAGGACAGCGAAATCTGTTGGCGCTGGCTGATGGCCGCCAGCGTCACCGGGCCGGTGTTCTGGCGCAGGGCCAGGTCGATCATCGCGGTGACTGCAAAACGACCTTTGGTTGTGAGACGCATCGAAAGCTCCTTGTGTGCTTCGTAAATGGACATCACAGCCCGCGGGGGCTGGATGGCGCGGTCTCCGCCTCTTCCGGTCGCCTCGCCTTCAATTCAGGTCGGGGACCGGGTCTTCATCGCGAAGTTATTGTTGTTGACTAATTCGCTCAAGTATACCATCAAGACCTGTACGCTGCTCGGGTTAACCCACATCCAGGCTCGTGCTGCTGTAGTCCAAATGCGCGACAACTTTCAGATGACTGCGATGTTGTCGCCCCCACTGGCGCCGAAGGCCTGTTCGCGCAGGATCGAAAGCTGATCGCGCACCCGCGCCGCCTTCTCGAATTCGAGATTGCGGGCGTGTTCCAGCATCTGCTTCTCCAGACGCTTGATCTCGCGCGAGATGTCCTTCTCGCTCATGTCCTCGACCTTGGCGCGGTCGAGTTCCAGGCGTTCGGACTCGCGTCCGCTCTTCTCGCTGTAGACGCCGTCGATGAGGTCGCGCACCTTCTTCACGATGCTGCGCGGCGTGATGCCATGGGCCTCGTTGTGGGCGATCTGCTTGGCGCGCCGGCGTTCGGTCTCGTCGATGGCCTTCTTCATCGAATCGGTCATGCGGTCGGCGTACAGGATGGCGCGTCCGTTCAGGTTGCGGGCGGCGCGACCGATGGTCTGGATCAGGCTGCGCTCGGCGCGCAGGAAGCCTTCCTTGTCGGCATCGAGGATCGCCACCAGCGAGACCTCGGGGATGTCCAGTCCCTCGCGCAGCAGGTTGATGCCCACCAGCACGTCGAAGGCGCCCAGGCGCAGGTCGCGCAGGATCTCCACGCGCTCGACCGTGTCGACGTCGCTGTGCATGTAGCGCACCTTGACGCCGTTGTCGCCCAGGTAGTCGGTGAGCTGCTCGGCCATGCGCTTGGTCAGGGTGGTGATGAGCACGCGCTCGCTCTTGTCGACGCGCAGGCGGATCTCGCCCAGCACGTCGTCGACCTGGTGCGTGGCCGGACGCACCTCGACCAGCGGGTCGACCAGTCCCGTCGGACGCACGAGCTGCTCGACGACGTTGCCGGAGTGGTCCTTCTCGTACTGCGCGGGCGTCGCCGAGACGAAGATGCACTGGCGCATGCGCGTCTCGAATTCCTCGAAACGCAGCGGCCGGTTGTCCATGGCCGACGGCAGCCGGAACCCGTACTCGACCAGCGTCGTCTTGCGCGCCCGGTCGCCGTTGTACATGCCGCCGAGCTGGCCGATCATCTGGTGGCTCTCGTCCAGGAACATCAGCGCGTCCTTGGGCATGTAGTCGGTCAGCGTCGCGGGCGGCTGCCCGGGCGCGGCGCCGGAGAGATGGCGCGAGTAGTTCTCGATGCCCTTGCAGTGCCCGATCTCGGCGAGCATCTCGAGGTCGAAGCGGGTGCGCTGCTCGATGCGCTGCGCCTCCACCAGCTTGCCCTGGGCGACGAATTCCTTGAGACGGGCATCGAGCTCCAGCTTGATCGATTCGACCGCCGTGAGCACCTTGTCGCGCGGCGTCACGTAGTGGCTCGACGGATAGATCGTGAAGCGCGGGATCTTCTGCCGGATGCGCCCGGTGAGGGGGTCGAACAGCTGCAGCGATTCGATCTCGTCGTCGAAGAGCTCGATGCGGATGGCGAGCTCGCTGTGCTCGGCCGGGAACACGTCGATGGTGTCGCCGCGCACGCGGAAGGTGCCGCGCGAGAAGTCCTGCTCGTTGCGCGTGTACTGCATGCGGATCAGCCGCCCGATGACGTCGCGCTGACCGATCTCGTCCCCGACGCGCATGATGAAACGCATCTGGGTGTAGTCCTCGGGCGTGCCGATGCCGTAGATGGCGCTCACCGTCGCGACGATGATGGTGTCACGCCGCTCCAGCACGCTCTTGGTGGCCGACAGCCGCATCTGCTCGATGTGCTCGTTGATCGAACTGTCCTTCTCGATGAACAGGTCGCGCTGCGGCACGTAGGCCTCCGGCTGGTAGTAGTCGTAGTAGCTGACGAAGTACTCGACCGCGTTCTTGGGAAAGAACTCGCGGAACTCGCTGTAGAGCTGCGCGGCCAGCGTCTTGTTGGGGGCGAAGACGATCGCGGGCCGGCCCATGCGCGCGATCACATTGGCCATGGTGAAGGTCTTGCCCGAGCCGGTGACGCCCAGCAGGGTCTGGAAGACCTCGCCGTTCTCCAGGCCCTCGACCAGGCCCTCGATGGCGGCGGGCTGGTCGCCGGCGGGGGGATAGGGTTGGAACAGCTCGAACGGCGATCCCGGGAAGCTCAGGAAGGTGCCTTCCTTGAAGGGACCCGTGGGATCGGCGGCCGGGGACGGGGAGATGACTTCGGTGATGGGAGGCATGGCGTGTCCGTGGCAGTTGGCGGGCGGTCGGTAAAATTCAAGGCAACCTGAAAGCCTAATCCAGCTTCGGGGCCAGAGCCAGAGGCCGACCGGCCTCGTTGGCGATCCGAATCATCCTGAGGACTTCTCCCATGTCTATGTTCACCGCCGTCGAGATGGCGCCCCGCGACCCCATCCTGGGGCTCAACGAACAGTACGCCGCCGACGACAACCCCAAGAAGGTCAATCTCGGCGTCGGCGTCTACTACGACGACAACGGCAAGCTGCCGCTGCTCGCCTGCGTGCGTTCGGTCGAGGAGGACATGATGAAGGCGCCGAGCGCCCGCGGCTATCTGCCCATCGATGGCATCGCGGCCTACGACGCCGCCGTCAAGGGCCTGGTCTTCGGCGCCGACAGCGAGCCCGTCACGTCCGGCCGAGTCGCCACGGTGCAGGCCATCGGCGGCACCGGCGGCCTGAAGGTCGGCGCCGACTTCCTCAAGCGCCTGCGTCCGGACGCCAAGGTGCTGATCAGCGATCCGAGCTGGGAAAACCACCGCGCGTTGTTCACCAACGCCGGCTTCGTGGTCGAGAGCTATCCCTACTACGACGCCGAACGGCGCGGCGTCGACTTCGACGCCATGCTCGGCGCGCTGGACGCCGCGCCGGCGGGCACCGTGGTGGTGCTGCATGCCTGCTGCCACAACCCGACGGGCTACGACATCACGCCCGAGCAATGGGATCGCGTGGTCGAGGCGGTGAAGCGCAACGACCTCGTCGCCTTCCTCGACATGGCCTACCAGGGCTTCGGCAACGGCATCCAGGAAGACGGCGCGGTCATCGGGAAGTTCGTCGATGCCGGTCTGACCTTCTTCGTGTCGACCTCGTTCTCCAAGAGCTTCAGCCTCTATGGCGAGCGCGTCGGCGCGCTGTCGGTGCTGTGCGCCGACAAGGAGGAAGCAGCCCGCGTGCTGTCGCAGCTCAAGATCGTGATCCGCACCAACTACAGCAACCCGCCGATCCACGGCGGCGCGGTGGTGGCCGCCGTGCTCAACGACCCGGCGCGCCGGGCCGTGTGGGAAGGCGAACTCGCCGAGATGCGCACCCGCATCAAGGCGATGCGCCAGAAGCTGGTGGATGGCCTGAAGGCGGCCGGCGTGCAGCAGGACATGAGCTTCATCACGAAGCAGATCGGCATGTTCAGCTATTCGGGCCTGACGAAGGACCAGATGGTGCGCCTGCGCAGCGAGTTCGGCGTCTATGGCACCGACACCGGGCGCATGTGCGTCGCCGCGCTCAACAGCCGCAACATCGACCACGTCTGCCAGAGCATCGCCAAGGTCGTCTGACCCCGGAGCGGGCCGGAACCCTTCCATCGGCTAGGGCCCTCCCCCTACCATGGCATGCCGGTGTGTTGATATATTGCACCGCAACAATTTCAACAACAGTTCCATACAGGTCCAGCTCCCATGCTCTATCAACTCTATGAAGCCCAGCGGTCCCTGATGGAACCGCTGACCGATTTCGCCCAGGCCGCGTCGAAGCTCTACAGCAACGACAAGTCCCCCTTGTCGCACCTGCCGATGGCGCAGCGCATGGCCGCCGGCTACGACCTGCTCTTCCGCCTGGGCAAGGACTACGAGAAGCCTGAATTCGGCATCAAGAGCGTGAAGGTCGGCGGCAGCGACGTCGTCATCCAGGAAGCCATCGCCCTGGACAGGCCGTTCTGCGAGCTGCGCCGCTTCAAGCGCTTCACCGACGAGCCGAGGGTCCTGGAACAGCTCAAGAAGCAGCCCGTGGTGCTGATCGTCGCGCCGCTGTCGGGCCACTACGCCACGCTGCTGCGCGACACCGTGCGCACCATGCTGCAGGACCACAAGGTCTACATCACCGACTGGAAGAACGCCCGCACGGTCCCGCTGTCGGACGGCGCGTTCCATCTCGACGACTACATCAACTACGTGCAGGAGTTCATCCGCCTCCTGCAGGCCGAATATGGCAACTGCCATGTCGTCAGCGTGTGCCAGCCGACCGTGCCGGTGCTCGCGGCCGTCTCGCTGATGGCGAGCCGCGGCGAGCAGACGCCCCTGTCGATGACCATGATGGGCGGCCCCATCGATGCCCGCAAATCGCCGACCTCGGTCAACAACCTGGCGATGAACAAGAGCTTCGAGTGGTTCGAGAACAACGTCATCTATCGCGTGCCACAGGGCTTTCCCGGCACCGGTCGCCGCGTCTATCCGGGTTTCCTGCAGCACACCGGCTTCGTGGCCATGAATCCGGACCGCCACGCGACCAGCCACTACGACTATTTCAAGGACCTGATCAAGGGCGACGATGCCAGCGTCGAGGCGCATCGCAAGTTCTACGACGAGTACAACGCCGTGCTCGACATGGATGCCGACTACTACCTGGAGACCATCCGCACCGTCTTCCAGGACTTCCTGCTGGTGCAGGGCACCTGGGACGTGATCGGCGTCGATGGCGAGGTGGAGCGCGTGAAGCCGGCGGACATCACCCAGGCCGCGCTGCTGACGGTCGAGGGCGAGCTCGACGACATCTCGGGCTCGGGCCAGACGCGCGCGGCGCACGACCTGTGCACCGGCATCGCCAAGGACCAGCGGCGCCACCTCGAGGTGAAGGGTGCCGGCCACTATGGCATCTTCAGCGGTCGCCGCTGGCGCGAGACCGTCTACCCGGCGGTCACCTCGTTCATCCTGGCGCACGACCAGGCGCAGAAGCGCGCGCTCTCCCAGGAGCCGGCGACGGACGTCACGGCCGAGGACAAGGTGAAGATCGAGGCGCCGAAGGCCAAGGCCAAGCTCAAGGCGAGCGGCCGGACCGGTCGCGCGATCGCATCGCAGCCCAAGGCCGCGGCTCCGAGCGCATCGACGAAGCAGGCAACGCCGGCGAAGTCGGCCCAGGCCGCCAGGTCCGTCGGGACGGTGGAAACCGCGACGGCCGTCCAGGCCGGGAAGACCACGCGCACCACGAAGCGCGCGCCGGCATCGCGCGCGAAGCCGGCGGCTGCCGCCAGCGCGCCGGCGCTGGCCAGGTCCCCCGAGGCAGCGGCCGATGCCCAGGTCGCGCTGTTCCAGCCGAATGCCGGCGTGGAAGCCGTCACCTCGGTCCTGACCGAATCCATCGGCAATGCCCAGGCGGCATTGCAGGACGGCACCGTGAAGGCCGTGGAAGCCGCCACGTCCGCCATGGTCGACACGGCGCAGGCCGTGGCCGATGCCGTATCGGTACCGACGGCACGCCGTCAGGCGACCTCGGCGGCGGCGGCCAGGACGGCAGGCGATCGCGCCATCGCCAAGGCGGCGACGCCCGCGCGTCGCGCCGCCCGGCGGTCCTGAGTTCCACGCGCATGCCCGCCATGAGGCCGGATCCGGGCATGCCGTCGCTGGTCGAACGCATCGACGCCGCCCTCCCGCAGACGCAATGCACGCGATGCGGCTATCCCGATTGCCGCGCCTATGCGCAGGCCATCGCCGGCGAGGGCGCGGCCATCAACCGCTGTCCACCGGGCGGTGTCGAAGGTATCGAACGCCTGTCGATGCTGACCGGACATCCCGTCCTGCCGCTCGATGCCACCTGTGGCGACGAAGGACCGCGCACCCTGGCGGTCATCGACGAGGCCTGGTGCATCGGCTGCACGCTCTGCCTCGATGCCTGCCCCACGGATGCCATCCTGGGCGTCAACAAGCGCATGCACACGGTGGTGGAAGCCCATTGCACCGGTTGCGAACTGTGCATCCCCGTCTGCCCCGTCGACTGCATCGAACTCGAGGTGGCGACACCCGGATCGAGCGGCTGGCAGGCCTGGTCGGCATTGCAGGCCGACATCGCGCGCCAGCGTTATGGCATCCACCGGGCCCGGCGCGAGCGCGACGCGGCGCGGGCCGCGGCACCATCGGCGGCTCTGGCTCCCCCGGACGCGGATGCTGCGGCGGTTCGCAAGCGCGCGGTCATCGAAGCCGCGCTGGCACGGGCCGCGGCGGCGCGGCGCGATGCGCCATCGCCCGGCGGCTGAAGGGCCCTCGCGCTCAGGAAACGGCGGGGCTCGCAGCGGCCAGTGCCGCGAAGGCCCGCACCACCTCGGGTGGCGCCTGCACCATCTCCACCAGCACGCCCTCCCCGGCGATCGGGAACTCGTCGCTGGCCTTGGGATGCAGGAAGCAGATGTCGAAGCCGGCCGCGCCCTGCCGGATGCCGCCCGGTGCGAAGCGCACGCCCTGCCCCGTCAGCCACTCGACGGCGGCCGGCAGATCGTCGATCCACAGGCCGATGTGATTGAGCGGCGTCGCGTGGACGGCGGGCTTGGCATCGGGGTCGAGCGGCTGCATGAGATCGACCTCGACCTTGAATGGACCCCGGCCGATGACGCAGATGTCCTCGTCGACGTTTTCGCGTTCGCTCTTGAAGGTGCCCGCCACCTCCAGACCGAGCATGTCGACCCACAATCTCCGCAATCGCAGCTTGTCGAGGCCGCCGATGGCGATCTGCTGGATGCCTAGCACCTGGAACGGACGCGACGGGGTGTTCATGTGGTGACCTCAGAGGAAGCGGCGACGCGATGGCCATTGAGCCCCAGTCGGGCCAGGAGCCGGACGTCGGCCTCGACCTCCGGATTGCCCGTGACCAGCAGCTTGTCGCCATGGAAGATGGAGTTGGCCCCCGCCATGAAGCACAGGGCCTGGACCGCGTCGCCGAGTTGCTGGCGGCCGGCCGACAGGCGCACGCGCGCGCGCGGCATCGTGATGCGGGCGACCGCGATCACGCGCACGAAGTCCAGCGGATCGATCGGCTCGCTGTCGGCCAGCGGCGTGCCGGGCACCCGCACCAGACTGTTGATCGGCACCGAATCCGGATAGGGCTGCAGGTTGGCCAGCTGGGCGATCAGGCCGGCACGATGCACCGGCGTCTCGCCCATGCCGACGATGCCGCCGCAGCACACGCCGATGCCGGCCTCGCGCACGTGGCGCAGGGTATCGAGCCGATCCTGGTACATGCGGGTGCTGACGACATCGGTGTAGTACTCGGGCGCGGTGTCCAGGTTGTGGTTGTAGTAGTCGAGTCCGGCATCGCGCAGTGCCCCGGCCTGATGCGCCTCCAGCATGCCCAGCGTGGCGCAGGTCTGCAGTCCGAGGTCCTTCACGGCGCCGATCAGCTCGGCCATCTTCTCGATGTCTCGATCCTTGGGCGCGCGCCAGGCGGCGCCCATGCAGAACCGGGTCGCTCCCGCGTCCCTGGCGGCCTGGGCGGCGCGCCGCACCTCGTCGACCGCCATCAGCTTGCCGGCCTGCACGCCGGTGTCGAACTCGGCCGACTGCGGACAGTAGCCACAGTTCTCCGGGCAGCCGCCGGTCTTCACCGACAGCAGCGTCGCCAGTTCGATCGTGCCTTCCGGCCAATGCGCGCGGTGCACGCTCTGCGCCTCGAACAGCAGGTCCAGGAAGGGCTTGTCCAGCAAGGCCTGGATCGCCTCGACGGTCCAGGGCCGCGCCGGTTCGACCACCGGGCTCGACGCCGGCGCCGGGCGGTGCAAGGTCACCGTCTTCAGATCGTTGGCACCCATCAGACGAACTCCAGGATGACCTGGTCCACCGCCAGCGAATCGCCCCTGGCGGCCGAGATCGCGCCGACCACGCCGTCGCGCGCGGCGAACAGGACGTTCTCCATCTTCATGGCCTCGATCACGGCCAGCTTCTCGCCGGCCTGCACTTGCTGACCCGGCTGCACCGCCACCTCCACGAGCAGCCCCGGCATCGGCGACATCAGGAACTTGCTGAGGTCCGGCGGCGCCTTGTAGGGCATGAGTTCGTGCAGTCGCGCGCCCAGCGGCGACAGCACCATGGCGATGCCCTCGACGCGTGGATCGCCCAGCGTCGCCGTGCTGTCGATCTGGTAGGTCTTGCCATTGACCTGCACCGCGCTGGAACCGGTCTTGCCCTTGAAGTCGGTGACCGACACCGGCGTGTGCGCGTTCTCGCCGCCGGCACCCAGGGTGACGACGACGAAGCGCTCGCCGACCTTGACCCCGTGGCCTTCGAGCTGGCCGCTGATGCCCGAGGCACGCGCCCGGTAGCGCCGATGCATGAACGCCGCGAGCGCGACGAGGAAGTCGGGATCCTCGTGCACCACGTCCTCGGCGCGGAAGCCCTGGCCGTAGTGCTCGGCGATGAAGCCGGTGTTGAAGTCGCCAGCGACGAATTTCGGATGCGCGAGCAACGCGGCCTGGAATGGGATGTTGCTGCCGACGCCGCGGATGACGAAGGCGTCGAGCGCCTCGCGCATCCGCGCGATCGCGTGCGCGCGGTCGCGGCCGTGCACGATCAGCTTGGCGATCATCGAGTCGTAGAACATCGGGATCTCGCCGCCGTCGTAGACGCCGGTGTCCACGCGCACGCCATGGAGGTGCTCGGTGTCGGCGGCGAACATGGTCTCCCTGGGCGGCTGGAACTTCACCAGCCGGCCGGTGGACGGCAGGAAGTTGCGAAACGGATCCTCGGCGTTGATGCGGCACTCGATGGCCCAGCCCTCGCGTTTGACCTCGGCCTGCGTCAGCGGCAACGGCTCGCCGGCGGCCACGCGGATCATCAGCTCCACCAGATCGAGCCCGGTGATGCACTCGGTCACCGGATGCTCGACCTGCAGGCGCGTGTTCATCTCCAGGAAGTAGAAACTCTGGTCCTTGCCGACCACGAACTCCACCGTGCCGGCGCTCTGGTAGTTCACGGCCTGGGCCAGCGCCACCGCCTGCTCGCCCATCGCGCGGCGCGTGGCGTCGCTGATGAAGGGCGACGGCGCCTCCTCGATCACCTTCTGGTGGCGACGCTGGATCGAGCATTCGCGCTCGTTGAGGTAGATCACGTGGCCCTGCGAATCGCCGAGCACCTGGATCTCGATGTGACGCGGCTCCTCGACGAACTTCTCGATGAAGACCCGGTCGTCGCCGAACGAGTTGCGCGCCTCGTTGCGGCACGAGGTGAAGCCCTCGAAGGCCTCCTTGTCGTCGAAGGCCACGCGCAGGCCCTTGCCGCCGCCGCCGGCCGACGCCTTGATCATCACCGGATAGCCGACGTCGCGGGCGATCTCGACGGCGCGCTCGGCCGTCTCGATGGCGTCGTTCCAGCCGGGGATGGTGTTGACCGCCGCGTCCTTGGCCAGCTTCTTGGAGGCGATCTTGTCGCCCATCGCCGCGATGGAATGGTGCTTGGGGCCGATGAAGACGATGCCCGCCTCCTCCACCTCGCGTGCGAAGGCCTCGTTCTCCGACAGGAAGCCGTAGCCCGGATGGACCGCCTCGGCGCCGGTCTGCCTGCAGGCCTCGATGATCCGGTCCGCGCGCAGGTAGCTCTCGCGGCTGGGCGAGGCGCCGATGTGCACGGCCTCGTCGGCCAGCTCGACATGGCGCGCGTCGCGGTCGGCGTCGGAATACACCGCCACGGTAGCGATGCCCATCTTGCGGGCGGTCTTGATGACGCGGCAGGCGATCTCGCCGCGGTTGGCGATCAGGATTTTCTTGAACATGTGCCTGTCTCCGGTCTCACAAGGGGATGTTGCCGTGCTTGCGCCACGGGTTCTCGAGCTTCTTGTCGCGCAGCATCACCAGGCTGCGGCAGATGCGGCGGCGCGTCTCGCTCGGCAGGATCACGTCGTCGATGTAGCCGCGCGTGCTGGCGACATAGGGATTGGCGAAGCGGGCCTTGTACTCGGCCTCGCGGGCGGCGAGCTTCTCGGGATCGTTCTTGTCCTCGCGGAAGATGATCTCGACCGCGCCCTTGGCGCCCATCACCGCGATCTCGGCACGCGGCCAGGCCAGGTTGACGTCGCCGCGCAGATGCTTGGAAGCCATCACGTCGTAGGCGCCGCCATAGGCCTTGCGGGTGATCACGGTGATCTTGGGCACCGTGCATTCGGCATAGGCATAGAGCAGCTTGGCGCCGTGCTTGATGATGCCGCCGTACTCCTGGCTGGTGCCGGGCATGAAGCCGGGCACGTCGACGAAGGTGATGACCGGAATGTTGAAGGCATCGCAGAAACGCACGAAGCGCGCGGCCTTGATCGACGAGCGGATGTCCAGGCAGCCCGCCAGCACCAGCGGCTGGTTGGCGACGATGCCCACGCTCTGGCCCTCCATGCGCGCGAAGCCGATGACGATGTTCTTCGCGTAGTCGGGCTGCAGCTCGAAGAAGTCGCCGTCGTCGACCACCTTGGTGATCAGCTCCAGCATGTCGTAGGGCTTGTTGGCGTTGTCCGGCACCAGGGTGTCGAGCGAGGCGTCGGCGCGATCGGCCGGGTCGCCACTCGGGCGCACGGGCGGCTTCTCGCGGTTGTTCAAGGGCAGGTAGTTGTAGAGCCGGCGCAGCATCATCAGCGCCTCGACGTCGTTCTCGAAGGCCATGTCGGCCACGCCACTCTTGGTGGTGTGCGTGAGCGCTCCGCCCAGTTCCTCGGCCGTCACGTCCTCGTGCGTCACGGTCTTCACGACCTCGGGGCCGGTGACGAACATGTAGGAGCTGTCTCGGACCATGAAGATGAAGTCCGTCATGGCCGGCGAATACACCGCGCCACCCGCGCACGGACCCATGATCATGCTGATCTGGGGCACCACGCCACTGGCCATCACGTTGCGCTGGAAGACGTCGGCATAGCCGCCGAGCGAGGCCACGCCTTCCTGGATGCGCGCGCCGCCCGAATCGTTCAGGCCGATCACCGGCGCGCCGACCTTCATCGCCTGGTCCATCACCTTGCAGATCTTCTCCGCGTGGGCCTCGGACAGCGCGCCGCCGAAGACGGTGAAGTCCTGGCTGAAGACGAACACCAGACGGCCGTTGATCATGCCGTAGCCGGTGACGACGCCGTCGCCGGGGATCTTGTTGTCGGCCATGCCGAAGTCGCTCGAGCGGTGCTCGACGAACATGTCCCACTCCTCGAAGGTGTTGTCGTCGAGCAGCAGTTCGATGCGCTCGCGCGCCGTCAGCTTGCCCTTGGCGTGCTGCGCGTCGATGCGCTTCTGGCCGCCGCCCAGACGCGCCTGCGCGCGTCGTTTTTCCAGTTGTTCGAGGATGTCTTTCATGGCGCTGGTTCTGGACGTTGGGGAAGAAAAAAGGAGAGGGATGGGAGAGAGGCGGTCAGGACGCCGGGTCCGCGTCCTGGCGCGCGAGCGCGAGCAGTTCGCGCGCGGCGGTCGAGGGCGCGAGCGTGCCGGCGGTGATGCGCTCGACGGTGTCGGCGAGTTGTCCGCGTACCCGCGGATGCTGGCGGAACGCCTGTTTCAGCCCGGCATCGATGCGCTCCCACATCCAGGCCAGCGACTGCTTCTCGCGACGCGCGGCGAGCTTGCCATGGGTCTCCTGCAGCCGGCGGAATTCCGTGACGGCCTCCCAGAAGGCATCGACGCCGGTGCCCGCCAGGGCGCTGAGCTGCAGCACCCGCGGCTGCCAGAAGCGGATCTCCGCCTCGGGCGATCCGGGCTCGGCGTGCGCCGCCCGCATCGCCTGCGCGTGCGCCGGATTGCCATGGTGGCCGAAGAGGCGCAGGGCCGACGTGATCTGGGACTGGGCGCGCGTCGCGGCATCGCGGTCGAGGTCGGCCTTGTTGATGACCACCAGGTCGGCGATCTCCATCACGCCCTTCTTGATCGCCTGCAGGTCGTCGCCGGCATTGGGCAATTGCATCAGCACGAACATGTCGGTCATGCCGGCGACCGCGGTCTCGCTCTGGCCCACGCCCACGGTCTCGACGATGACGATGTCATGGCCGGCGGCCTCGCACACCAGCATCGCCTCGCGCGTCTTCTCGGCCACGCCCCCGAGCGTGCCCGACGACGGACTCGGCCGGATGTAGGCGCGCTCGTGGACCGACAGGCGCTCCATGCGCGTCTTGTCGCCCAGGATGGAGCCGCCGGAGACGGTCGACGACGGATCGATGGTCAGCACCGCCACGCGATGGCCACGCTCGATCAGCAGCAGCCCCAGCGTCTCGATGAAGGTCGACTTGCCCACGCCCGGCACGCCGGAGATACCGAGGCGGAAACTCCGTCCGGTGTGCGGCAGCAGCGCGGTGAGCAGCTCGTCGCCCCGGGCGCGATGATCGGCGCGGGTCGACTCCAGCAGGGTGATCGCCTTGGCGATGGCGCGACGCTGATGCGGCCCCTCGGCCTGGAGCACGTCCTCGGCCGCCACCGGCACGCTCGAAGGACGCATCGTCAGGCCGCCACCGCCGCCCGGATCTGCTCCAGCACGTCCTTGGCGCTGGCCGGGATCGGCGTGCCCGGGCCGTAGATGCCCTTCACACCGGCCTCGTAGAGCATCTCGTAGTCGCCGCGCGGGATCACGCCGCCGACGAAGACGATGATGTCGTCGGCACCCTGCTTCTTCAGCTCGGCGATGATGGCCGGCACCAGCGTCTTGTGCCCGGCGGCGAGCGTGGAGACGCCCACCGCATGGACGTCGTTCTCGATCGCCTGGCGCGCGCACTCCTCCGGCGTCTGGAACAGCGGTCCCATGTCGACGTCGAAGCCCAGGTCGGCGAAGGCGGTGGCGACGACCTTGGCGCCACGGTCGTGACCGTCCTGGCCGAGCTTGGAGATCATCACGCGCGGGCGCCGGCCCTGCGCCTCGGCGAAGGCGGCGATCTCGTGCTGCAGCGCCTCCCAGCCCTCGGCCGAGTCGTAGGCCGCGGCATAGACGCCGGTCACCTTCTGCGTGTCGGCGCGATGGCGGCCGTAGACCTTCTCCAGCGCATCGCTGATCTCGCCGACGGTCGCGCGCAGGCGGACGGCGTCGATCGAGAGCGCCAGCAGGTTGCCCTCGCCGCTCTCGGCGGCGGCGGTCAGCGCGTCGAGGGCGGCCTGCACGGCGGCGCCGTCGCGCGTCGCGCGGATCGCCTGGAGCTTGGCGATCTGTCCGTCGCGCACGCGCACGTTGTCGATGGAGAGGCTGTCGATCGCATCCTCGGTCTTCAGCTTGTACTTGTTGACGCCGACGATGACGTCGCGGCCCGAATCGATGCGCGCCTGCTTGTCGGCCGCCGCCGCCTCGATCTTCAGCTTGGCCCAGCCGCTGTCGACGGCGCGCGTCATGCCGCCCATCGCCTCGACCTCCTCGATCAGGGCCCAGGCGGCATCGGCCATGTCCTGCGTCAGCTTCTCCATCATGTAGCTGCCGGCCCAGGGGTCGATCACGCTGGTGATGTGGGTCTCCTCCTGGATGATGAGCTGGGTGTTGCGGGCGATGCGGGCTGAGAACTCGGTCGGCAGCGCGATGGCCTCGTCGAGCGCGTTGGTGTGCAGGCTCTGCGTGCCGCCGAAGACCGCCGCCATCGCCTCGATGGTGGTGCGCACGACGTTGTTGTAGGGGTCCTGCTCGGTCAGCGACCAGCCGGAGGTCTGGCAGTGCGTGCGCAGCATCAGGCTCTTGGGGTTCTTCGGCTCGAACTCCTTCATGATCCGGCACCACAGCAGGCGCGCGGCACGCATCTTCGCGACCTCGAGATAGAAGTTCATGCCGATGGCCCAGAAGAACGAGAGCCGGCCCGCGAACACGTCGACGTCGAGTCCCTTGGCCAATGCCGTCTTCACGTACTCCTTGCCATCGGCCAGGGTGAAGGCCAGCTCCAGCGCCTGATTGGCGCCGGCTTCCTGCATGTGGTAGCCGCTGATGCTGATCGAGTTGAACTTCGGCATCTTGTGGGCCGTGTACTCGATGATGTCGCCGATGATCCGCATGCTCGGCGCGGGCGGGAAGATGTAGGTGTTGCGGACCATGAACTCCTTGAGGATGTCGTTCTGGATGGTCCCGCTGAGCTGGTCCTGCGCCACGCCCTGCTCCTCGGCGGCGACCACGTAGCCCGCCAGCACCGGCAGCACGGCGCCATTCATGGTCATCGACACGCTGACCTTGTCGAGCGGAATGCGATCGAACAGGATCTTCATGTCCTCCACCGAATCGATCGCCACCCCCGCCTTGCCGACGTCGCCGGTCACGCGCGGATGGTCGCTGTCGTAGCCGCGGTGCGTCGCCAGGTCGAACGCCACCGAGACGCCCTGCCCGCCGGCGGCCAGCGCCTTGCGGTAGAAGGCATTGGACTCCTCCGCCGTCGAGAAGCCCGCGTATTGCCGGATGGTCCAGGGGCGCACCGCATACATCGTCGCCTGAGGACCGCGCAGGTAGGGCTCGAAGCCGGGCAAGGTGTCGGTGTATCGCAGACCCTGCAGGTCCGCTGCGGTGTAGAGCGGCTTGACCTTGATGCCGTCGGGCGTGGTCCAGGTCAGTGCGTCCAGGTCGCCACCGGGTGCCGACTTCGCGGCGGCACGCGTCCAGGCGGCGAGGTCGGCGGTCTTGAAGGTCGGTTCGGGCATGCTGATGGCGCCTGCGGCGGATTCGTGGAAGGGGTCGGACGCGCGCCCCAGGGCGCGCATCGAGAGGGATAGAGGAGGAGGCCCCGGTTCCCGGGACGTCGGCGCGGCAGTTTAACGCTTCTGTAATTATTAATTCAATCCATTTTCTGCGGTACATTCGCCGCCATGTCCGCCGCCACCCTCACGCCCCGAGCCCTCTACCAGGAAGTGGCCGAACGGGTGCGTCAGCGCATCTTCAGCCACGAACTCGCTCCCGGCGCCTGGATCGACGAGATGAAACTCGCCGAGGCCTACGGCATCAGCCGCACGCCGCTTCGGGAAGCCCTGAAGGTGCTGGCGGCCGAGGGCCTGGTGACGATGAAAGTACGTCGCGGGGCCTATGTCACCGAGGTATCGCGCCGGGACCTGGCGGAT
>Ga0308169_10003391_pt1 | contig 15601 bp, 16 predicted proteins | sample PhyBR1_2_FD_202139 | JGI IMG/M metagenome (GOLD analysis project Ga0308169, IMG submission 202139) | Phyllosphere microbial communities from UC Gill Tract Community Farm, Albany, California, United States - DLSLSB.R1 | ecosystem: Host-associated > Plants > Phyllosphere > Unclassified | place... | reverse complement strand
GAATGATCATTCGGACAATCCGACTCGTGCCGACGTCGGCGCTGCGAACATTGCCAACCTTGGGCGCAGTTCCGCGTGGGCATGCCCACCCTACGAATTGCGTGTGTCAACAATGGGGTTGAAACTACAGGACAATAAACAGCAGCCAGACCACGACCGGCGCCACCACGGTGACGATGCCGCCATAAATCATCAACTGGCGCAAGAAGACGTCGCGGTCGACGCCCTGGGCGTTGGCCAGCACCAGCGCGCCGTTGGTCGAGAAGGGGCTGACGTCGACGATGGTCGAGGAGACCGCCATCGCGGCGATGAAGCCGATCGGGTCGACGCCGGTGCCCGACTGCAGGAAGGGAACCGCGAGCGGGATCAGCGAACCCAGCACGGCGGTCGAGGAGGCGAAGGCCGAGACCACGGCGCCGACAAAGCACAACAGCAGCGCGGCGACCAGCGGCGAGGTCAGGTGGGCCACGCTGTCGCCGACGAAGGTGATCGTCCCCATCTTTTCCATCACGCCGACATAGGTGCTGACGCCGACGATGAGCATGATTTCCGGCCACGAGACCTGGGTGATGGCGCGCTTTTGCACCTTGGGCGCGAGGATCGACAGGACCAGGCCGATGGTAATCGCCACGAAACCGATGTCGAGCTTGTAGGCCAGGGTCAGCACGGCCAGCGCGGCCAGGCCGATGACGGTGACGATCTGCTGCACGGTCGCGCCTTCGTGGGCCACGCCGGCAGCGCCCGGGCCGCCGGCGGTCGCGGGCGCGCTGGCGTTCAGGGCGTCGGGCGAGCGGTCCATCGTGAGGCGCTCTTCGGTCAGGGCTTCGCCTTCGGCCTCGTCGAGGATCTGCGGGCCGGAAGCGGGCATCGCCACCTGGGTGTTGATCGGCATGCCGGCAAGGCCGCCAGGCGACGGGCTGCCCTCGCGCTGGCGCAGCAGGCGCATGCCGCCGAAGATAAAAAACAGCAGCAGCGCGACCGCGAAGTTCACGCCCAGGCTGACGAAGGCGGTGGTCAGCTCGGACAGGGGCAGCCCGGCCTTCTGCACGATCTTGTTGGTGATGCCGCCATAGATGCTGATCGGCGAGAAGCCGCCGCCCTGGGCGCCGTGGACGACCAGCAATCCCATCATCAAGGGGTTGATGCCGTACTTCGCCGCAAAGCCGAGCGCGATCGGCGCGATGATCGCGACGGCGGCCGGGCTGACCGCGCCGACGGCCGTGAGCAGGGCCGTGATCGCGAACATGATCCAGGGAATGGCGGCAACCCGCCCGCGCACCGCCCGGAGCGCGAGCCGCACCAGCCAGTCGATCGTGCCGTTGTTCTGCGCCTGCGCGAACAGGTAAGTGATGCCGACCAGGGTAAGGAAGAGCTCGGCGGGGAAGCCGCCCATGATCGCCTTGGTCTGCAGGCCGGCCACCAGGGTGCCGACCAGGAAGGCGCCGACAAAGGCGATCACGCCCATGTTGATGGGCAGGACGGTGGCGAGGACGAACATCGCCACCAGAACATAGATCGAAATCATGTGAGAGGACATGGGCTTCGCCTGGTCGAGAAACCGGTGACGCATCGTGCGCGCCTGATGATCCTGGCAATACGAGGCCATGCTAGCGCGTGGTCCCGTGGTCATCAATCGGCGCACGCGCTGGCCCGGGTGCGCCAGGCGAAAACGTCGCGTCCGGCCGTCCACCTGGCTACTATCCGGCTTTTTGACAACACATACCGCCGGGCGTCCGCTCCCGCCTCGTACAACCGGCGCGATCGATGAAACTCTGCTAATAGCCTTAAGGCAACAAATGTCTTGACTCGGCCCCAGAACGCGTTAGACTTTTGGAAACCCTTGTCGCCCTGCGGCGGCGAGTGTTTCTCACATTGACTGGAGAATTGCATGCGCCTTGCCTTCCTGATTGCCGCCCTGGCCGGCGTCCTGTTCTCGAACACCGTGCTCGCCGCCGAGCCCGGTTTCTGCCACTCGGTCTGCGACAGCGAGCGCCGCGCCTGCAAGGCCGATGTGCAGCAGCTGGCCGCCGAAGACGGCGAAGGCTTGCTGGTAATGCAGGAGAAAAACGAGCTCGCGCGTACGGCCGCCAGGACCGGCGCCCCGGTGTCGGAAGCCGCCCGCGCCGGCGAGCGCACCGCCGTGCAGAACCGCCGCATCGCGCGCACCGCCGCCTGCGAAAGCACTTACCAGCGCTGCGAGCGCGCCTGCAAGGCGCCCCAGGACAAGGCGGCGGCGTCACCGATCTTTACCCCGCGCAAGAGCGGCTGAGCACGGCAAGACGGGTTCGTTGAGGAGGATGACATGCTTGATTGGATGAACTGGCTGGTGGGTGCGGGGATCCTGGTGATCGCCGAACTGTTCACCGGCACCTTTTATTTGCTGATGATCGCCATCGGCCTCGCCTTTGGCGGCATTGCCGCTCTGCTGGGCTTGAGCGCGCCGATCCAGACCCTGGTCGCGGCCGCCATCGGCCTGGTCGCCACCAGCATCCTGCACCGCAGCCGCTTCGGCCGCCCGGCGAAAGGGAACGCCAGCCGCGACCACAACGTGAACCTCGACATCGGGGAGCGGGTCGCCGTGCCCGCCTGGCAGGATGGCCGCGCGCGCGTGATGTACCGGGGCGCGCTGTGGGATGTGGAGCTGGGACCGGGCGCATTGGCGGAGGCGGGCGAATTCCGCATCGTCGAAGTGCAGGGCAGCCGCCTCATCGTTGCCAATTCATAACTAAAGCTAATAGCAAGAGCTGATCTATAAGGAATGCTCATGGAATTCTCGTTCGGAACGGTAGCACTGGTCATTTTCATCATCGCAATGGTGTTCGTCATCAAGACAATCAATGTCGTGCCGCAGCAGCACGCCTGGGTGGTCGAGCGCCTCGGCAAATACCACGCGACGCTGGCGCCGGGCCTGAACATCGTGATCCCCTTCATCGACCGCATCGCCTACAAACACGTGCTCAAGGAAATCCCGCTCGACGTGCCGCCCCAGGTCTGCATCACGAAGGACAACACCCAGCTGCAGGTCGACGGCATCCTGTACTTCCAGGTCACCGACGCGATGCGCGCCTCCTACGGCGCCTCGAACTACATCCAGGCCATCACCCAGCTGGCGCAAACGACGCTGCGCTCGGTGATCGGCAAGATGGAACTGGATAAAACCTTCGAGGAGCGCGACCACATCAACACCACCATCGTCAACGCGATCGACGAATCGGCCGCGAACTGGGGCGTCAAAGTGCTGCGCTACGAAATCAAGGACCTGACGCCGCCGGCCGAGATCCTGCATTCGATGCAGCGCCAGATCACGGCCGAACGCGAAAAACGGGCATTAATTGCGGCGTCCGAAGGAAGACGCCAGGAGCAGATCAACATCGCCAGCGGCGAACGCGAAGCCTCGATCGCGCGCTCGGAAGGCGAGCGCCAGGCCGCGATCAACCGCGCCCAGGGCGAGGCCAGCGCCATCGTCGCCATCGCCGAAGCCAGCGCCACCGCGCTGCGCCAGGTCGGCGCCGCGATCCGCGACCCGGGCGGCGAAGACGCGATGAATTTACGCGTGGCGGAGCACTATGTCGACGCCTTCGGCAAGCTGGCCAAGACGAATAATTCGATCATCGTGCCGGCGAACCTGGGCGAGATGAGCGGGCTGATTGCGAGCGCGCTGCAGATCGTGAAGACGCAGAAATGACGCGGGTCGTCGTCGTCACCGGCGCTTCGGACGGTATCGGCGCCGAGATGGCGCGCCAGCTGGCGGCGAAAGAGGGCGCAGCGGTGGCGCTGGTGCTCGCTGCCCGCAACGCGGCGCAGCTGGATGCCGTCGCGGCGGAATGCGCCGCGCTGGGTGCGCAGACGCTCACCGTGCCGACCGACGTCTCGGTGCAGATCCAGTGCCGCCGGCTGGTCATCACCGCCGTGGAACGCTTCGGGCGGATCGACGTCCTGGTCAACAACGCCGGCCGCTCGGCGCACGCCCTGTTCGAAGAAGTCGAGGACCTCGACTGGTACGAGGAGCTGATGCGGGTGAACCTGTGGGGTGCGGTCTGGTGCACGCAGGCGGCGCTCCCGCACCTGAAGACCGCGCGCGGCAGCATCGTCGCCGTGTCCTCGCTGGCGGGGCTGGTCGGGGTGCCGGGACGCACCGCCTACAGCGCCACCAAGTTCGCCATGACGGGCTTCTTCGAGGCGCTGCGGGCCGAAGTGAAAGGCGCGGGCGTGAGCGTGACGACGGCTTATCCGGGCGTGGTCGCGACGAAGATCCGCTACCGGGGCTTCAACGCGCAGGGCGAGGCGGCCGGGACGAGCGCCCTGAAGGAAGAGGGCGCGATGAGCGTGGAGGAATGCGCGCGCCTGATCATCGAAGGCATGGACGCGCGCAAGCGCGAGGTGGTGATGACGGCCAAAGGCAAGATCGGGCGCTTCATGAAACTGCTGGCGCCCGGGGTGGTCGAGAGGATTGCGCTGGCGGCGCTGAAAGACGAGGTCCAGCCGCACTGACCGGCGCCGACCGGCGCCAGTCAGTGCATCCATCAGAAGTCGATCGACCCCGACACGCTCACCGTCCGCGGTGCAGCTGCCACCAGGTAGCCATACCCCGGATAGCCGCCGCTCGAAGCCCAGTAGCTCTTGTTCGCGACGTTATCGATGCGTGCGCGCAGGGTCAGGTCGCGCTCCATCACGCGCGTGGTCCAGGTCGCGCCGATGTCGAGGCGCGACCAGGACGGCAGCTTCTGCAGGTTGGCCGCATCGGCGTACTGGTTCGATGTGTGCAGGACGCGGGCATTCAGGGACAGGCCCTGCACGCCGGGCACGTCCCAGTCGGCGCCCAGGTTGAACTGCATCTCGGGCACGCCGATCGCCTCGAAGCCGTCGAAGGCGCCGTCCAGGGTGCGGCGTTGCTCGCTCTCGAGCAGGGTCGCGCCGCCCAGCAGGCGCAGGCCTTTCGCAGGCATGCCGAAGACGGACAGTTCCAGCCCGCGGTTCCTCTGCTCGCCGAACAGGCCGAAGGTGTTGTTGGCGACATAGGCTTGCGGCTGGGCGGTGGTGAACAGCGCCGCGCTGGCGCCGAATTTGCCCGTATCGACCTTCACGCCGATCTCCTTCTGGCGCGAGACGTAGGGTGCGAATACCGCGCCTTCATTGGCCAGCGGCGCGCCGAAGCCGCCGCTGCTGGCGACCGTTCCCTGCTGCAGCGCTTCGATATAGTTCGCATACAGCGACACGCCCGGCGCCGGCTTGTAGACCAGGCCCGCCACCGGCGTGTTGGCGCTCGACGCGTAGCGTGAACTTTCGATGCCGGACACGTAGTCGTAGCCCGCGTCCTTGATGCGCTGGTGGCGCAGGCCGAGCGTCAGCAGGACGCTGTCGCCGGCGAAGGACAGGGTGTCGGCGACGGCGGCGCTCGAGAGCGTGGTCTTGCGGGTCAGGAGGGGATCGGCCATGTTCCCGCCGGGCCAGAAGCCGGTCGGCGGCGCGGCGACGTCGACCGGACGGTAGATGTTGGTCGACCAGCCGGAGAAGTCGCCCAGCGCATAGGCGTTCTTCGATTCGGAATGGAAGCCCGAGGCGGTGGCCGACAGCGTGTGCTTGAGCGAACCCGTACGCAGCGTCGTGCGCGCGCCGATTTCGCCGGTCTTCACATCGTCTTCGCGCACGTTGTCGAAGCGGGTCATGGTGGCGCTGCCGTCCAGGGCCGTCACCGTGGCGGAGGCCAGGATGTTCGATTCGTCGCCCTTGCGCGCGCCGAAAGCGGCCCACGCGACCGCATCCTTGCCGAGATCGACTTCCGCGCGCAGGGTGCCGAAGACGTCGCGTTCCTTCGATACGGTCCAGGGCTGGGCCCAGTTGCTGGTGGCGTCCGGCGCCGCGATGATCGGCAGGCCGGCTGCCACCGTCACGCTCGGGCGCGCGTTGTCGAGGCGGTGGTTCTGGTAGCCGACGTCCGCGGACACGCGGTAGCCGCGGCCGCGGTAATCGGCGCCGATCGAGAACACGCTCAGCGTGCGCTCCTCGCGGTCGACCGCCGTTTCGCCGTCGCGGCGCACGCCGTTGATGCGCAGGCCCGCACGGCCTTCGGGACCGAAGCGGCGCGCGAGGTCGAAAGCGCCGACGACCTGGCCGCCGCTTTCGACGCCGAAGGTGACCTGGTTGAGCGGTGCGTTCGGTGCGCGTTTCGGCACCAGGTTGATCATGCCGCCGATGCCGCCGCCGCCCGGCGCCGCACCGTTGACGAAACTGTTCGCGCCGCGGAAGACTTCCACGCGCTCGAGGAATTCGGAGGCGACGAACTGGCGCGGCAGCAGGCCGTACAGGCCGTTATAGGCCAGGTCGTCCGAGTTCACGGCGAAGCCCCGGATCACGTACAGCTCCTGGTAGTTGCCGAAGCCGCGCGCGACGCGCACCGACGGGTCGTTCTGGACGACGTCGGCGACGCTGCGTGCCTGCTGGTCCTGGATCAGCGCGTGCGTGTAGTTGGTGGTGTTGAAGGGCGTGTCCATCATGTCGACATTGCCCAGCAGGCCAATGCGGCCGCCGCGCGCGACCTGGCCGCCCGCGTAATCCTTCGGCAGGCCCTGGGCGGAGGCGTCGGCCGAGGCGGTGACGACGACGGTCTGGATCGGTTGTTCGACGGTGTCGGGAGCGGTGCTGGTCTGGGCGGCGGCGTGGCCGGCGGCGAGAAGGAAAGCGCCAAAGGCGAAGGGAGTCAGGCGGAACTGGGTCATGAGTCGTCGTTATCGGTAGATGCGGTTCGATGCGAATGGTTCTCATTATTATGCACGCGATGCTTGCGGCTGTAAATGAGAACCATTATTATCTGTGCTCATCTTCTCTTGCCATCCCATGTCATCGCATTCCCTACGCCTTTGGAGCTGGATCCACAAATGGAGCAGCCTGGTCTGCACCGTCTTCATGCTCCTGCTGTGCCTGACCGGGTTGCCGCTGATCTATCACCACGAAATCGGCCACCTGCTGGGCAACGACGTCGAGGCGCCAGCCATGGCGCCAGGCACACCCCGTGCGAACATCGACAAGGTGATCGCCGCCGGCCGCGCCCTGTATCCGGACAAGATCGTGATGTACATTTCGCAGGAGCTCGATGAGCCGGCAATCTGGAACCTGACCCTGGGCGACCATCCGACGGACGAACACTACAAGCCGATCGCGGTCGACGCGCGCACCGCGCAGGTCATCACCGAGCCGGCCTTCGAGGGCGGCGCCTTCATGTCGACCATGTTCAGCCTGCACGTGGACCTGTTCGCGGGCCTGTACGGCAAGCTCTTCCTGGGGCTCATGGGCTTGTTGCTGCTGGTGGCCATCGTCAGCGGGGTGGTGCTGTACGCGCCCTTCATGCGCAAACTCGACTTCGGCACCGTGCGCCATGGCCGCACGCAGCGCTTGAAATGGCTCGACCTTCACAACCTGCTGGGCATCGTCACGCTGGTGTGGGCGCTGGTGGTCGGCGCGACCGGGATGGTGAATACCTGGGCCGACGTGCTCCTCAAATACTGGCAGGCGACCGAGATCGCCGCCATGCTCGAGCCATATAAAGGTGCGCCGCCGCCCACTCATCTGGCCTCGATGGATGCGGCCATCGAGCTCGCCGAGCGCGCGGCGCCCGGCATGCAGGTCGGCTTCGTCGCGTATCCGGGAACGCCCTTCGCCAGTCCCCATCATTACGGCGTCTACATGCGCGGCAACGCGGCCTTTTCCTCGCGCCTCTACAAGCCGGTGCTGATCGACGCCCAGACCGGCGTCATCACCGACCAGCGCGCGCTGCCCTGGTACCTGACGGGCCTCCTGATCTCGCAGCCGCTGCACTTCGGCGACTACGGCGGCGGCTGGATGAAATTCCTGTGGGCGCTGCTCGACCTCGCGACCATCGTCGTGCTGGGCAGCGGGCTGTATTTGTGGATCAAGCGCGGACGCGCGGCGCAGGCGGCGCGCAGCACCAGGCCGGCGCCCGAATCGGCGCAGCCCGCGCTGGCGCGCACCGGAGAGGGCCGATGAACGGGGCCTTCCTGAAACTGTGGGGCATGCCGATCCTGCTCGGGCTGCTGACCACAATCGGCCTCGTTAGCGCTTTGCTGGGCGACGGGATCTGGGACATCGTGTCCGCTTTCGCGCTGGGCGTCCCGGTGCTTGCCGGCCTCTGGTACGGCCTGCGCGGCTGGCGCAGCTAGCCCTGCCTGAAGCCATCCTTAAGTTGCCTGAAGCTTAAGCCTTGCTAAAGAATTGCCCCGTATAAAGTGGTCACACCAACACCACATCGGGAGACTGCAATGAAGGGCTTCATCCGCGCCAACAAGGGTTTTATTTTGTTCATGGTGCTGTTCGGCGTGTTCCGAACGGCGGTCGCGGACTGGAACCCGATTCCGTCTTCCTCGATGCGCCCGAATTTGCTCGAGGGCGACGTCGTCTTCGTCAACCGCCTTGCCTTCGACCTGAAGCTGCCGCTCACCGACACGATCGTCACGCACATGGGCGAGCCCCAGCGCGGCGACGTCGTCACCTTCAGTTCGCCGAAAGACGGCACGCGCCTGATCAAGCGCCTGGTGGCCTTGCCGGGCGACGTGGTCGAGATGCGCAACGAAATGCTGGTCATCAATGGCAAACCGGCCCGGTACGACGCGGTGCAGCAGGTGATGGAACCGGCCGAAGGAGGCATGGGCCATGCCCAGGTGCCGGCGCTGCGCATCAGCGAACATGTCGACGGCCACCAGCGCCGCGTCCAGTTCATTCCGCAAGTGGATACGCCGGCGCGCAATTTCGGGCCGGTGACGGTGCCGCCCGGCCAGTACATGATGCTCGGCGATAACCGCGACAACAGCGCCGATTCGCGCTACATCGGCTTCGTGCCGCGCAACATGCTGATCGGCCGCGCGGAGCGGGTGCTGGTGTCGGCCGATATGCTCGGGAACTGGGCGCCGCGCTTCGACCGCTTCGGGATGTCGCTGCACGAGTGAGCGACGATCTTGCGCCGCGCTCGTGCAGCCGCTCTCAGCGCTGCGCCACGCGCGCGGAGATGACGACGACCTGCGCCATGCGCTGGTCGGGAACATAGCTCATCGTCATTTCATCGCCCGCGTCGCCGCGGTTGAATTCCATCGTCACATTGCCGTCGCCGGAGACGAAGCGGTCGTCGGCGACCTGCCGGAGCCGCATCGGCTTTTCGTTGTCGATCGCGGCGTCGATGAAGCGCGATGTGGGGCGCACCTTCAGGGTCCAGCCGTTCGACATGGCATAGGTGCCGCGCAGTGCCTGCGCCTGGTCATCGGCGATCCGGAACGTCTTGACGGGGGCGGTCACCTGCACGGTCGAGATCGAAGACGCGTCGGGCTGCGGATAGGGCGTGGTCTGGGCAAACGTACTCGAGGCCAGCAGGAGCAGGCTTGCGGGAAACAGGAGGGACAGGGGACGCATGATGATTCCTTCACGAAGCGGTTGGCTATTCCAGGCAGGAACCGCAGCGGGTGCCGGGGGTGGCGCCGGGTGCGGCTGTTTCAGTCTAGGGCAGCGTCCGCCATGCACAAGGCCGCCATGCGCCCCATGACGAAACAGTCTCGTTCCGGCCAAAACCAGATCGGCGCGACATGACACACAATCCGCCGCCACATCCGGGGTTTTGTATCGGGTTCCGGTGAGTGAGGCGGGCGCCGATGGGCTGGGGTAATGTTCTGTACAATCTCGCCCTTTCTCGCTCCACTGAAAGTCCCCGATGTACAGAATCCTCACCGTCGTCCTGGCCATGCTCGGCATGGCCGGGGCGCTTGCGATCGACACCTATTTGCCGTCGATGCCGGCCATCGGCCGCGACTTCGGCGTCGGCGCGGTCGCCGTCCAGCAGACCTTGTCGGTCTTCCTGTTCTGCTTCGCCTTCATGATGCTGTTCTACGGCACGCTGTCCGATTCCTTCGGCCGCCGCCGCGTGATCCTCGTCGCGCTCGCGATCTATACGCTGGCCTCGGTCGGCGCTGCCTTCGCCCCGACCTTCGGCTGGCTGCTCGCCTGCCGCGCGCTGCAGGGCCTGTCGGCCGGCGCCGGCTCGGTGATCGGCCAGGCCATCGTGCAGGACCGCCTGAAGGGCGCCGAGGCGCAGAAGATGATGTCGAACATGATGATGGTGTTCGGCCTGGCGCCGGCGATCGCCCCGATCCTGGGCGGCTGGCTGCACGTGCATTTCGGCTGGCGCTCGACCTTTTTCTTCCTCTCGGCCTTTGGCGCCTTGCTGATCGTGATGACGCTACGCCTGCTGCCGGAAAGCCTGCCGGTCGACAAACGCCAGGCCTTCCATCCGGGGACGATCGCCGCGAACTATTTGAAGGTACTGCGCAATCCGCAGTTCCTGCTGCTGTCGCTGTCGGTCGGCTTGTCCTTCGGCGGGCTGTCGCTGTACATCGGTTCGGCCGCCAATTTTGTGATGAACATCCTCGGCCTGCCGGAGACGGCCTTTGCCTGGATGTTCATTCCGCTGATCGGCGGCATGGTGGCGGGTTCGGCCTGGGGCGGCAAGCGCGCGGCGCGCGTGCCGGCGGTGCGCATGAAGTGGATCGGCTTCGGCACCATGCTGGTGGCGGCGGTACTCAATATCGGCTACAACGCGTTCTTCAAGGCCGAGATTCCGTGGGCGGTGCTGCCGCTGGCGATCTATACCTTCGGTCTCGCGGTGGCGATGCCGGCGGTGCAGATGACGGCGCTGGGACTGTTTCCGGACAACCGCGGGCTGGCCTCGTCGATGCTGGGGTTTATCCAGATGATGTCGTTCGCGCTGGTGTCGGGGCTGGTGGCGCCGCTGCTGTTCGACAGCGCGTTCAAGCTGGCGTGCGGGGTGGGGGTAGGTTTGCTGCTGAGTTTTGGGGCGTGGAGGGCGAGCAAGCTGGCTTGATCATTGGACGCGGGGCCGCGGGGCCGCGGGATGATCATCGTTCACGCGTGGGCATGCCCACCCTACGTTACGCAGCGGCCAACGTCATTTCAATTGATATCGGCGGCGCACCGTAGGGTGGGCATGCCCACGCGTTGACGTACGTGTGCACACCGCGCCGCCAACCAAACGGCGCGGGCGGATCAACGCCGGTTCGTCTTCATCGCCGACTGCACCTCGCGCTTGGCATCCCGGTCCTTCTCGGTGGCCCGCTTGTCGTGCTGCTTCTTGCCCTTGGCCAGGCCGACTTCGCACTTCACGCGCCCGCCCTTGTAATGCAGGTTGAGCGGCACGAGCGTATAGCCCGAGCGCTCGACCTTGCCGCGCAGCTTGTCGATCTCGGCGCGATGCAGGAGCAGCTTGCGCGTGCGCAGGGCTTCAGGGTGGCTGAAGGAAGAGGCGGTCGTGAGCGCGCTCACGTGGCAGCCGAACAGGAAGAGCTCGTCGCCGCGGACGACGACGTAGGCTTCCTTGATGTTCACGCGTCCGTCGCGAATGGCCTTGACTTCCCAGCCCTCGAGCACGAGGCCCGCTTCGTAGCGGTCCTCGATGAAGTAGTCGAAAAATGCTTTTTTATTGTCTGCGATGCTCATGAAATAGCGAAAATCCGCGGGTCGGTTAAACTACTGCTGTCGCGGCTTGGCGCGGCACGAAAAATGCAACTTGTCCAACATCATAACAAACGGTTGACCAATGGCAGTAGTGCACAAATCAGTTTTCTTGGGCTATAGCGCCGAACAGATGTTCGATCTGGTGGCGAAGGTGGAAGATTATCCGAAGTTCCTCCCCTGGTGCAGCGGCGTCAAGCTGCTCGAACGCAGCGACGACAAGTTGGTGGCCAACCTTGCCATCAACTTTCACGGCGTCAAGCAGAGCTTTACCACCTCGAACCACAACCTGCGTCCGACGCAGATGAAGATGCACCTGGTCGACGGCCCCTTCAAAATGCTGGAAGGCACCTGGAATTTCAAGTCCCTGCGCGCCGACGCCTGCAAGATCGACTTCGACATGCAGTACGAGTTCTCGAGCATTATCCTCGAACAGCTCGTCGGCCCCGTGTTCGGCATGATCGCCAATAACATGGTCGATTCCTTCTGCAAGCGGGCCGAGGCAGTGTATGGCTGAATGCGTGGGTGAAACGGTACAGGTTGTCGTCTGCTACGCGACGGCGCAGCAGGAATTCCTGCGTCCGCTCGCCGTCGAGCCGGGCACGACGGTTGGCCAGGCGATCGAGGCCAGCGGCGTGCTGGCTGCCTTCCCGGACATTAACCTGGTGACCCAGCCGGTCGGCATTTTCGCAAAGAAAAAGTCGCTCGACACGGTCCTGCGCGCAAACGACCGCATCGAAATCTACCGTCAGCTGGTCGCCGATCCCAAGGATTCGCGGCGCAAGCGCGCGGCAAAAAAGGACGCGACAGCTGCCAGCCGTGCTGCCTGAGGCCGTCCTGTAATGCTGAGTGCGCTGAGCCTGCTGCTGGTCACGACGGCCCTGTCGGTCGTGATGCTGTTCGTGCTGTCCTCGCTGCGGGGCAGCAAGGTCGAGGGCATCCGCGAATGGGGCCAGGCCAACGCCTGCGCCGTGCTGGCGCTGCTGCTGTTCGCCTCGCGCGGCGTCATGCCCGACCTGCTGTCGATCGAAGCGGCGAATGCGTTGTTCCTCGCCTCGACCGCGCTGATGCTGGCCGGTTTCCGGCGCCACCTCGCCTTGCCGGTGCCGACGCCTGCCCTTGCGGGCGGCATGCTGGCGGCGATGGCCGGCCTCATCTTCTTCCATTACGCAATCGATGTGCTGCCGATGCGCTCGGTGGTGGTGTCGGTCTTCCACGCGGGCGTGTATTTCGCGATCGGGCGCACGATTCCCGTCACGTCGGAAGCGCGGCTGCGCTACGCCTTCCTGTTCACCCGCCGCGCCGCCTTCGTGCTCGGCACGGTACACGCCTGCCGCGGCGCCTTCTACGCCCTGCAGGTCGGCACGCCCCTGGCCTTCCTCGATCCGGGCGCCTGGAACCTGGCCTTCTTCGCCATCGGTACGCTGGCGCTGCCGGCCCTGACGCTGGGCGCGGTGATGATGGCCAACGCCCAGGTGCTGCGCGACACCGCATATGCCGCCGACCACGACCACCTGACCGGCGCCTGGTCGCGCCGCGCCTTTTTCACCTTCGCCGAACACGAGCACGCGCGCGCCGAACGTCTCGGGACTTGCCTGTCGCTGCTGGTCTTCGACGCCGACCATTTCAAGCGCATCAATGACACCCACGGCCACGCGACGGGCGACCGCGTGCTGCGCGAGATCGTGACCCACGCGCAAGAGGTGACTCGCAAGATCGATTACTGTGCCCGGCTGGGCGGTGAGGAGTTCGCGGTGCTGCTGCCCGACGCCAATCGCCAGACGGCAATGGATGTCGCGGCGCGCCTGCTGACGGCGCTGGACAGCTCGCTGCAGCTTGCCGCGCCGGCGCTGCCGGTCGGCTACACGGTGAGTATCGGCGTCGCCACGCTGGCGCCCGAGGAAACGCTGGCCAACCTGATGGCGCGCGCGGATGCGGCGCTGTATGCGGCCAAGGCGGACGGGCGCAACCGGGTGATGAGCGCGCCGATGCCGCCACGCGTGGAACGGCTCCAGGTCAGTAAGCAGCGCGGCTGAGGGCAGGGCAGCCGCGGTTCAGCGGCAGTCCTTGGCCTGCTGGGTTGCGCGTTCGTTCCCCGCGGCGCGCTCGGCATCGCTCAGGTAGCGTTTCTGGCCATCCGGGCCGACCTCTGCAATGCGGACGCCCGACTGGTACGCCCGTTGGGTCTTGCGCACGCCTTCGCAATACTCGGCATGGGCGGCCGCGCGTTTCGCCTCGGACTCGGCTTTGTTGCCGGCTTCTTCGCGCGCCTGGGCACGCTTGCGGTAGTCGGCCTCGCGCTCGGCGAGGGTAGGCGCCTTCGGTTTCGCGGCCTCGGGCGTTGGCGGCGTGTCGGGCATGTCCTGTGCCGGGGCCGCGCGTCCCGGTGCTTTCAGGATTTTTGAGGCGGGCGTGCCGGGCGGCGGCGGCTGGTCCGAGTACACGCGCGTGCCGTTCGGGGCGATCCAGACGAACTGGGCCTGTGCGGCGCCGGCGCAGCAGAAGAGGAGCAGGGCGGCAAGGCGGGGGAGGGTGCGAAGCGGCAGGAACATGGTCAAAATATTTCTCGTGGTTACTAACTGCGATTCTCCATGATTCGCCGCGAGTGTCAACGAAGCGATGGTGGAGGGGGCGCTGCGGAGTCTTTTTTCCCCAACGTGCGACGACTTTGGCTGCATTCTGTATAATTCGCTTTTGCGCCTATAGGAAAATGCTATGCGTCTACTTCAAAAAGCACTCACGTTCGATGATGTGCTGCTCGTCCCGGCTTACTCGAATGTTCTTCCGGCCGACACCTCCCTTCGCACCAAGCTGACGCGTAACATCACGCTCAATATCCCGCTGCTCTCCGCCGCGATGGATACCGTGACCGAAGCCCGCCTGGCAATCGCGATGGCGCAGGAAGGCGGCATCGGCATTATCCACAAGAACCTGCGCCCGGCCGACCAGGCCCGAGAGGTAGCACGCGTCAAGCGTTTCGAAGCCGGCGTGCTGCGCGACCCGATCGTCGTGCCGCCGAGCATGAAGATCCGCGACGTCATCGCGCTGCAGCACCAGCACGGCTTCAGCGGCTTCCCGGTCGTTGAGGGCAAGCAAGTGGTCGGCATCATCACCAACCGCGACCTGCGTTTCGAAGAAGACCTCGACGCCGAAGCGCGCACCAAGATGACGCCGCGCGAAAAACTCGTGTACGTGAACGAGGAAGCGAACACCGAAGAAGCCAAGCGCCTGATGAACAAGCACCGCCTCGAGCGCGTGCTGGTCGTCAACGACGCCTTCGAGCTGCGCGGCCTGATCACCGTGAAAGACATCATGAAGTCGCACGAGCACCCGTTCGCATCGAAAGATGCGCAGGGCAAGCTGCTGGTCGGCGCGGCGGTCGGCGTGGGCGAAAAAGATCGCGAACGCGTGGAACTGCTGGTTGCCGCCGGTGTCGACGTGCTGGTGGTCGACACCGCCCACGGTCACTCGCAAGGCATCCTCGACAGCGTGAAATACATCAAGAGCCGTTACCCGCATGTCGACGTCATCGGCGGCAACATCGCCACCGCGGCCGCCGCCAAAGCGCTGGTCGAACACGGCGCCGATGCAGTGAAGGTCGGCATCGGCCCGGGTTCCATCTGCACCACCCGTATCGTCGCCGGCGTCGGCGTGCCGCAGATCACCGCGATCTCGAACGTGGCCGAAGCCCTGGAAGGCACGGGCGTGCCCTGCATCGCCGACGGCGGTATCCGCTTCTCGGGCGACATCTCGAAAGCACTGGCAGCAGGCGCCTCGACCGTCATGATGGGCTCGATGTTCGCAGGTACCGAAGAAGCACCGGGCGAAGTCATCCTCTACCAGGGCCGCAGCTACAAATCCTACCGCGGCATGGGCAGCCTGGGCGCGATGGCCGAAGGTTCGGCCGACCGCTACTTCCAGGATGCGCAAGCGAAAGCCGACAAGTTCGTACCGGAAGGCATCGAAGGCCGCGTCGCTTACAAGGGCAGCGTCCTTGCGATCATCTATCAACTGGTCGGCGGCGTGCGCCAGTCGATGGGCTACTGCGGCTGCGCGACGATCGACGAACTGCGCGCAA
>Ga0308169_10003390_pt1 | contig 15604 bp, 12 predicted proteins | sample PhyBR1_2_FD_202139 | JGI IMG/M metagenome (GOLD analysis project Ga0308169, IMG submission 202139) | Phyllosphere microbial communities from UC Gill Tract Community Farm, Albany, California, United States - DLSLSB.R1 | ecosystem: Host-associated > Plants > Phyllosphere > Unclassified | place... | reverse complement strand
GGGCGCCTGCAGCAGGTGATCGATGACGGCGACCAGGCGATCGTTGAAATAGCGCCCGGGATAGCCGAGCTCCTCGTAGGCCTCCTGGAACAGCGGATAGAGCCGCGCGTACAGCGCCGCGGCGCGCTCGACGTTCACGGTCTCGGCGAAGCCGACGAAGGCGCCATAGCGCGCCGCGTTGCTGGCATCGATCGTGGTCGGGGCACCCCCGGTGCTCCCGGTGCCGCCGGCGACCGTGAAGCGGCCGGGCGTCGGCTGCACCGGCCACATGCGGGCTGCCGCCTGCGGCCGCACCAGGTTGTCGACCGTGGCGACCAGGCGGCGCACGAAGCCGTCGAGCTGCAGGAACGACAGCGACTTCTGGCCGCCGAGCAGTTCGGCCAACGCCGCCGTGACGCGCGCGTCGGCATCGTTGAGGCGCGGCAGCGAGGCCTCGGGCGCGGCCAGCGCCTCGACCGGGTTCTGCGGGCCGGCGGCCTGCTCGGGCACGGGCGATGGCGGCGGCATGTCGGTGGCGGGCGGGTCGGACATGCTGGCCGAGGGCGGCGCGATGTCCGGCGGTGCCTCGACGCGCTGCGTCGACCAGTACCACCAGGCCAGGCCGGCGGCGATGGCCACGATCGCGAGGACGAGCAGCACGCCGCCGATGCCGCGCGAGGGTTCTGGCACGGGTCTGAAATCCGATGAATGACGCTCGGGCATGGGCGGGGTCCGTTGTTCGTTGACTGCACTATTAAAACCGGGACCGGGGCCGGCGCCGTAACGCGCTGTGAAAGCCAGCGGCGTCGGCCTACGGAATGGCGCCGGAGCGCTTCCTATCATGATCCCATGCCCTCTTCCGCCACGACCTCCTCCCCGCCTTCCGCCACCGCTTCCCTCGTCACCTCCTGGCCGCAGACGCTCTGGCTGATCCGCCATGGCCAGAGTGCCGGCAATGTCGCGCGCGACATCGCCGAATCCGGCGGCCTGCCGGTGATCGACCTGGCCTGGCGCGACATCGACGTGCCGTTGTCGGACCTCGGCATCGAACAGGCCACGGCCGTGGGCGACTGGTTCGGCCGGCTGCCCGACGACGCGCGGCCGGAGATCATCCTGTGCTCGCCCTACGTGCGGGCGCGCGAGACCGCCCGCCTGCTGGCCGAGAGCGCCGGCCTGGGCCCCGACCAGGGCGTGCGCCTGCGCATCGACGAGCGGCTGCGCGAGAAGGAGTTCGGCATCCTCGACCGGCTCACGCGCTTCGGCATCCAGCAGAAGCATCCCGAGCTCGACGAGCAGCGCGGCCACGTCGGCAAGTTCTATTTCCGCCCGCCCGGCGGCGAGAGCTGGTGCGACGTGATCCTGCGCCTGCGCAGCCTGCTGGAGATGGTCACGCGCGAGTACGCCGGCCAGCGCGTGCTGGTGGTGGGCCACCAGGTCATCGTCAACTGCATGCGCTACCTGCTGGAGCACATGGACGAACAGCGCATCCTCGACATCGATCGCCAGGGCGACGTGCCCAACTGCGCCGTCACGTCCTACCGGGCGCAGCGCGACGACGACGCGCCGGATCAGGCCGAGGTGATGCGACTCGACCTGGTGAACTTCCTCGCGCCCCTGCGCGAGGCCGCGACGCCGGTCACCAGCGCGCCCGACGCCCAGACCTCGCCCAAGCCATGACCACCGCCGCGCGTCCGCGGCGTGCCGCCCGGTCCGGCGGGACCGGGGCCGGGAAGACCGTCGGAACCATCGATGCCGCCGCCCTCGCCCGCTGGCCGCTGACCGCACCGGATGGCGCGGCCGACAAGGAGACCCGCGGCCACGTGCTGGTGGTGGCGGGCAGCCACGAGATCCCGGGCGCGGCGCTGCTGGCCGCCGTCGCCGCCCTGCGCGTCGGCGCCGGCAAGCTGACCATCGCGGCGCCCGAGCGGGTCGCGCTGGGACTGGCGCTGGCGATCCCCGAGGCGCGCGTGATCGCGCTGGCCGAGAACAAGGGTGGCGGCCTGCTGGCCAAGGGCTGCGACGAACTGGCGCCGGTCGCCGCCAGGGCCGGGGCGGTGGTGCTGGGGCCGGGCATGCTCGACGAGGCGCGCAGCGTGGCCTTCGTGCGCGGCCTGCTGCCCCTGCTGCGCGAGACCATCGTCGTGCTGGATGCCTATGCCATGTCGGTGGTGCGCGACGGCCCCTTCGACCAGCCGGTGGTGCTGACGCCGCATGCCGGCGAGATGGCGCACCTGACCGGCCTGACCAAGGAGGCGGTCTGCGCCGATCCGCTCGGTACCGCGCGCGATGCCGCCGGGCGCTGGAACGCCTGCGTGGCGCTCAAGGGCGCGCACACCTTCATCGTGCAGCCGGGCGAAGGCGCCTGGCGCTTCGACGGCGGCACGCCGGGCCTGGCGACATCGGGCTCGGGCGACACGCTCGCCGGCCTGATCGGCGGCCTGGCGGCGCGCGGCCTGTCGCCGCTGCAGGCCAGTGCCTGGGGCGTACTGCTGCATGCGCGCGCCGGTCATGTGCTGGCGCGTCGCCACGGGCCGCTGGGCTACCTGGCGCGCGAGCTGTCGGCCGAGGTGCCGGCGATCATCCACGCCATCGGGAAGCAGCACGCGCCGGCACGCGGCAAGTGACGCCGGGCCGGCCACGCGCCGCTCGCACGGCGCTCAGACCAGCCCCAGGTCGCGCGCCGCCACGCCGCCGAAGACGCGATCGAGCTGCGCCGGCGACAGGCCATACATGCGCTGGAACAGGCCGCCGAACACCGCCCGGTATTCGTTGAGCACCGGGTAGTCGCGGTCCTGGAACAGGTGCTTGCGGTCGACCTCGACCTGCTCGCCGACGATGTGCCCGCCGGCCTGCGCGGCCAGGCCGCCGCCGAGCACCCAGTACACCGTGCCGTGGCCGTGGTCGGTGCCGCCATTGCCATTCTCGCGGAAGGTGCGGCCGAACTCGCTGATGACCACCACGACCGTGTCGCGCCAGGCCGCCTCGCCCATCTCCTCGGCGAAGCCGGCCAGGCCACGCCCCAGTTCGTCGAAGCGGCCGGCCAGGTAGCCGGTGCTGCCGCCCTGGCCGACGTGCGTGTCCCAACCGCCGACGTCGACGAAGCCGAGGTCGAAGCGCTCGCGCATCAGTGCGGCCATGCGGCGCGCCACGCGCTCGAAGCCGCGCGTCGTCAGGGCATCCCGGCCCGCCGCCGTCATCTCGGCGGCGACGGCGCGCCGGACCTCGTCGCGCACCGCGAGACCCTCGGTCACGGCGTCGGCGAGCGGCGTGTCGCGGTACATCGCCTGGATCGCCGCGCTCTGGCGCGCATCGAGGCCGCCGCCGCGCCCGACGGCGGCGAGCGCCATGTTGGCCGCGCGCGCCTCGCCACGCAGGGCCAGGGGCAGCTGCTCCGTGAAGGCGATGGGCGCCACGTCGACGAGCGGACCGCCGCCCAGCACGCCCGCCAGGCGGTTGAGGAAGCCCGAGCGGTAGTCGCGCCGACCGTCGAGCGCCTGGCCGAGCTCGATCGAGTCCTGGGTCTCGAAGTGGCTGCGCGTCAGGTCGTCGGTGCCGGCGAAGGGGATGAAGGCGGCCTGCCCGCGCCGGAACAGCGGCAGCACGCTCGATGCCAGCGCCGGGTGCAGGCCCCAGGTGCCGTCGAGCGCGATCGCGCCGCCCGCCTCGCCCGGTCGCGGTACCGCGATGCGCGGGCGCGCGGCCCGATAGAAGTCGCTGGCGGTCGGCACCAGCAGGTTGGCGCAGTCGTAGGCCCCGCGCAGGAACACGACCAGCAGTCGGGCATCGCGGTGGGCCGGCGTGGCCAGCAGGCGCGCGCTCGCGCCGGCCAGTGGAGCGGCGCCGAGCATCCCGAGCAGTTCGCGGCGTTTCATGGCTTCGTTCTCCTTCTCGAACCTTCAGCGGTTCATGTGTTCGGGCGCGGCCAGCATCAACGTGTTCCATTCCCGTGGCGACCTGGCCTGCGCCAGCGCGGCGCGCGTGGGCGCGGCGAACCGTGGCAGCAGGATGCGCACGACCGGCGATTCGGCCAGCGAGACGTTCGCATCGGCGGCGATGGCGCGCGCGATCTCGAAGCGCGTCGCCATCTGGCCGGCGCTGGCCCAGGCGTCGCGCGTCAGCGGATGACCGTCGGGCGTCTCGTGGCCATAGACCGGCTCGCCCATGCGCGCGATCCAGCCGAGCAGCGGATCGACGCTGGCGATCACGCGGGTGTCGTTGACCAGCCGGACGCTGCCGATCGCGTAGTGCACCGGATCGCTGAAGCGCGTGCCGAGCGAGTCGGCGAACTCGGCCGACTCGAACATCGCCGTCAGCACGGCGACGATGTCGCCGTCGCTGCGCTCGAAGGCGGCGCTCATGCGCGCCACCAGCGCGGGCGGCGGCGCGTCGGCGACGAACCAGGTCGCCAGCCGGGTCGAGACGAAACGCGCCGTGGCCGGAGCGCGCGCCAGGCGGTCGAGCGCCTCGTCGATCTCGCCGGGGCCGCGCCGCGTGATGGGCCGGCCGAGAAAGGTCTTCGTCCCATAGTCGTGGCGGTTGGGATTGAACTCGAAGCGCCCCTGGCGCACGTAGTCTCCACGCAGGGCCGGCCGCACGGCGGGCGCCGGGGCGTCGGCCGCCGCCGGTGCGATGCCCGCGCCGGTCAGCACCCGGGCCAGTTCCTGGACGTCGCCCTGCGAGTAGCCACCGCCCACGCCCAGCGTGTGCAGTTCCATGAGTTCGCGCGCGTAGTTCTCGTTCAGGCGGCCGTTGGCGTTCTGCGCGTTGTCGAGGTAGCGCAGCATGGCCGGATGGCGCAGCGTGGTGCCCAGCAGGTCGCGGAAACGCCCCAGGGCGTGCGGCCGGACGGCGTGCTCCTCGTAGTCGCCGACCAGCGCACGCACCTCGCCCTTGCGGGTGCTGACATTGAAATGGTTCATCCAGAACCAGGTCATCTGCTCCTGCAGCTGGTGGGGCGAATAGAGGGCGCGCCATGCGAAGCGTTGTCGCGACTCGCGCGCCAGATCGTCGAGCGCGCGCTGATAGGCCTGGCGGGCGGGCAGGCGCGCCTCGTCGGGCAGGGTGTCGATGGCGCGGCGCTGGGCGTCGAGCTCGGCGGCCAGCGCGTCCGGTGGCGTGGTGGTGATGCGCATGGCATCGATCCGCGCCTGCACGGCGGGCGGGAGCCGCGCGGCGCCGGGATGGAGCTGGCGGCCCAGCCAGGGCGCCAGGCCCATCGCATCGACCTCCTCCAGCGTGGCGACGTTGGCGCCCCAGGTGACGCGGTCGATCCAGCGCAGCCGCGTGACGGCATCGGCGGCGGCGACCCGGGGCGCGGGGGGAGCGGCGGGCAGCGCGCAGGCGGAGAGCAGCATGGCGCCGAGGCCCGAGAGACAGAGTCGACGGGTCGCGCCCGTGGCGACGATGGCGGGAACTGCGTTCAAGCGAGGGCTCCGATGGAATCGATCCGATCCGGACCGGTCCCCCCTCAACCCGTCAACGGCGTGGGCAGTTGACGTGCTTTACCTGGCGTTGACACGACCGTCGTCGGCCCCCCGCGAACGCCGTCGGCCCCTCACCCCCGCCCACGCCCGGAGCGCGCGGGAGCGACAGCCCCGGTCAGGCGGAGACGACCTGCGACGGCTGCGCCCCGGCGATCTGCCGCAGGGCGCGTTCGAACACCTCGACCGGCTGGCCACCCGAGATCAGGTGGCGGTCGTTCAGGATGATCGCCGGCACCGAGTGGATGCCGGCATCGGTGTAGAGGCGCTCGCGCTCGCGCACCGCCTCGGCGTACTCGTCGCCCGCCAGGATCTCGCTCGCCCGCGCCGGATCGAGGCCGACCTCCCCGGCCAACCGCACCAGCGTGGCGGCATCCGACGGATCCAGGCCATCGGTGAAATAGGCCTTCAGCAGCGCCTTCTTCAATGCGTACTGGTGCGCCGGATGATCCACTTCCGCCCAGTGCAGGAGCCGGTGCGCGTCGAAGGTGTTGTAGACGCGGCGCCGGGCGCCGGGCGTGAAGGTGAAGCCCACGGCCGCGCCGCGCTGGCGGATCGTCTCGCTCATCTGGGCCTGCTGTTCCGGCGTCGAGCCGTACTTGCCATGCAGATGCTCGCCGATGTCCTGGCCCTCGGGCGCCATCTGCGGATTGAGCTCGAAGGGCTGGAAGTGCAGCTCGGCGCGAACCTCCGGCGCGACGCGCTCGAGAGCCGCTTCGAGCGCGCCCAGGCCGACGGCGCACCAGGGGCAGGAGACATCGGAGACGAAGTCGATCTTGAGGGGGGTGGTCATGGAGGGTGTTCCGGTCGGATCGGGTGGTCGATACTGGAATGATGGCGGCATCCGGGCGGACTTCAACCCGTCGCGCGATGGCGACGGGCGTGGGCGGCGGCGCCCGATCTCAGGGGCGACGGCCGAATGGCAGCTGCCCGCGCCAGTAGCGCAGGGTCAGCCAGCCGCCCAGGATGCCGCCGAGATGGGCGAAGTGCGCCACGCCGCTCATGCTGCCGGTGACGCCCAGGGTCAGTTCGACCAGGCCATAGAGCACCACGAAGAGCCAGGCCGGCATCGGGATGGGAGGGATCAGCGGGACGATGGTGCGCTTGGGGAACAGCATCGCGAAACCCGCGAGCAGGCCGAACAGTCCACCCGAAGCGCCGATGGTGGGCGTATTGCTGCCGCTCCAGGCCGCCACCGCCAGTTGCGCCAGGGCCGCGCACAGCACGCTGGCGAAATAGAACACCAGGAAGCGCCGGGGACCCCAGACACGCTCGAGTTCGGCGCCGAACATGAACAGGCCGAACATGTTGAAGACCAGATGCGACACCCCGCCGTGCAGGAAGGCATAGGTCAGCACCTGCCAGGGCAGGAAGCCGCCCGAGTCCACCGGCCACAGCGCGAAGGCCGCGATGCCGTCCACGCCCAGCGACTGCATGAGGAAGACGGCGACGCAACTGAGGATCAACGCCTGGGTGGCGGGCGGCATGGAGAACATCGGGCTTCCGTTTCGAGGGAGTGGGACGAGGACCGGGAGCGGCATCGCGAGGACGCCGTGGCCGGTGCGGGACGAGGAGCGCCGCGCTAGAGGAAGGACGCCTGCAGGCGACCGGTGCCGGCGCCGGCGGCGTCGGTGGCCGAGACGGGCCCCTCGCCGCACTGCGCGCGCTGGCGCAGCGCGTGCTCCATCACCACCAGTGCCAGCATGGCCTCGGCGATCGGCGTCGCGCGGATGCCCACGCAGGGATCGTGCCGGCCCTTGGTGACCACCTCGACCGGCTGGTTGTCGACGTCGATCGACTGGCGCGGGCTGATGATCGAGCTGGTCGGCTTGATCGCGATGCCGACCTCCAGGTCCTGCCCGGTGCTGATGCCGCCGAGCACGCCACCGGCGTTGTTGGTGACGAAGCCCTCGGGCGTGATCGAGTCGCCGTGCGTGGTGCCACGCTGGCGCACGCTCGCGAAGCCGGCGCCGATCTCGACGCCCTTGACCGCGTTGATGCCCATCATGGCGAAGGCGATGTCGGCATCGAGCTTGTCGAACAGCGGCTCGCCCAGGCCCACCGGCACGTTCGAGGCCGTGACCCGCAGCCGCGCGCCGCACGAGTCGCCGGCCTTGCGCAGGGCATCCATGTAGGCCTCCAGGTGGGCGACGTCGGCCACCGGCGCGAAGAACGGGTTGGCCGGCACGTGCGCCCAGTCCTCGAACGGGATCTCGATCTCGCCGATCTGCGTCATGCAGCCCCGGAACACCGTGCCATAGCGCTCCAGCAGCCATTTCTTGGCCACCGCGCCGGCCGCCACCATGGGCGCCGTGAGCCGGGCCGACGAGCGGCCGCCGCCGCGCGGATCGCGGATGCCGTACTTCTTCCAGTAGGTGAAGTCGGCATGGCCGGGACGGAATTGCTGGGCGATGCGGCCGTAGTCCTTGCTGCGCTGGTCGGTGTTCTGGATCAGCAGCGCGATCGGGGTACCGGTGGTGCGGCCCTCGTAGACGCCGCTGAGGATCTGCACCGCGTCGGGCTCGTTGCGCTGCGTGACGTGGCGGCTGGTGCCGGGACGCCGGCGATCGAGATCGCCCTGGATGTCGCTCTCCGACAGCGCCAGTCCCGGGGGGCAGCCATCGATGACGCAGCCGATCGCGGGGCCGTGGGATTCACCGAAGTTGGTGACGGCGAAGAGAGTTCCGAATGTATTACCGCTCATGGGGCGGAATTATCCGCACAACGCGCCGGCCCCCGGTGGCGGCCACGCCCGCAAGACCATCGGCCGCGCCGGGTCGGAGCCATCCGTGGACGGCTCACTCGTGCAGCCGGACCTCGCTCTTGCGCAACCGGAACGCGTTCTTCGGCAGCGGCACGCCATTGAACAGGAACATCAGGATGCCGCTGCGCTCGACCACCACGTGGATGGCGAACGACACCGCCGTCACCAGGCCGCACAGCAGCACGAATTCGGACAGCACCGGGATGTGGGCCGGCTCGATCCACTTGTAGAACAGGTTGAGCAGCGGGAAATGCACCAGGTAGACCGTGAACGACGCGTCCGCGACCTTGCGGATCGCCGAACTCGGCACGTCCAGCAGCATGCGGCAGGCCGAGAACAGGGCGCGCGCAACACCGATGCAGGCCACGGTGGAGATGAACATGCGCCCGACGTTGAGCGCGAAGCCACCCCAGGGCACCACCAGCAGGAAGGCCACCGCCAGCAGCGTCACGACCAGGCTCGCGACCGAACTCGTGCTCATGAAGTGCAGCACGCGCTGGTTCATCCGCATGGCCACGCCCAGCAGCAGGAACGGTGCATAGCCGATCGCCGACAGCAACGTGATCTTCAACACGAGGGTCTCCGGCACGTGCTTGCCGAGCATCGAGCCGATGCCCGAGATGACCCCGGTCATCAGCACCAGCGCGACGACGCCGACCACGGGCCGCTCGACCAGCGCGTCGACCATGGCCTTGAAGCGCGCCTGCAGCGGTGTCATCGCCAGCAGCGCCAGGACGCCGCATTGAACCAGCAGCGTCGTCAGGAACCAGAGATGGGCCAGCCAGTGATCGCCACTGCTGGTGATCAGTTCCATGCTGTCGTCCTGGGCCCAGAGCGACAGCGGATTGAGCAGGAAGGCCGCCGCCAGCAGCGGCACGCCCAGCTTGACCGTGCGGCCGCCGAACCAGGCGCCCGCGCCCTTGCGATCGAGCATCATGAAGGCGAAATAGCCGGCCACCACGAAGAACAGCGGCATGCGGAAGATATGGATCGCTTCGGCGAGGTATTTCAGGAAGCCGCTGGTGTCCTCCGATTTGGCGAAGATCCAGTCATTGCCCTGCGCGTAGACCAGGGCGACATGATAAGGAATGCCCAGGAACATCAGGATGGCACGCGCGGCGTCGAGAAAATAGACTCTTCCGTTGAATTGCACTCGAATTATTCCTTCACATGGAAATTGCAGATGAACAGCCGCCGCAATGGAAAATCAATTCCATTGGAGGAGCTTGTCGGATCGATCTTGACGTCGAATTCAATATCGCCTTCCATGTCTCGGAATCGATTAAAGCGACCTATTGATTATCGGTAGAAACACTCATAGGACACATTTGTCCACGTTTCGAATTGAAACTTGATCTGTATCGTGTATTGAGATGTAAATAACCGGATCGCGGCATCCGATTTTCTTGCCTGATCGGAAATATCTTGATATTGGAAATATCCGCCCGTATCTGGCTCGATCGTCACGGCGACGTGACGCTTTTCGATGGATCGGACCTTCGCGATGTGGACGATATGCGACGGCCATTCCGCGGGCCACGACCCGGAAAGCCAAAAAAATTGCCGTTCGTAACCGAACGGCAATGAAGTGAAACAGGAATCGGCTGGAAAAGCCGTGAAGGCCGGCGTCGGACGTCGGACTCCGGTGCCGACGCTTCGCTCAGAGCGCCAGGCGTTGGCGCGCGGCCTGGTATTGCTGTTTGAGCTTCTCGATATAGGCCGCCGCACTGGTGACTTCGCCGATCGCGCCGATGCCCTGGCCCGAGCCCCAGATGTCCTTCCAGGCCTTGGCCTTCGAGCCTTCGCCGCTGGCGAAATTCATGGTCTTGAGATCGCCCTGCGGCAGATTCGCGGGGTCCATGCCGGCGGCCACGATGCTGGGCGCCAGGTAATTGCCATGCACGCCGGTGAAGAGATTGGAATAGACGATGTCGTCGGAATTGCCCTCGACGATGGCGCGCTTGTAGTCGTCGCTGGCGCGCGCTTCCTCGGTGGCGATGAAGGCGGTGCCGATATAGGCGAAATCGGCGCCCATCGCCTGCGCGGCCAGCACCGCGTCGCCGGTGGCGATGGAGCCCGACAGCGCCACCGGCCCGTCGAACCATTGCCGGATCTCCTGGATCAGCGCGAACGGGCTCTTCACGCCGGCATGGCCGCCAGCGCCGGCCGCGACGGCGATGAGGCCGTCGGCGCCCTTCTCGATCGCCTTCCTGGCATAGGTGTTGTTGATGATGTCGTGCAGTGTCACCCCGCCATAGGCGTGCACCGCCTCGTTGACATCGACGCGGGCACCCAGCGAGGTGATGACGATCGGCACCTTGTACTTGGCCACCAGCGCCATGTCGTGCTCGAGCCGGTCGTTGCTCTTGTGGACGATCTGGTTGATGGCGAATGGCGCCGCCGGCCGGTCGGGATGGTCACGGTCGTGCGCGGCCAGGGTCTCGGTGATCTCGGCCAGCCACTCGTCGAGCTGCGAGGCCGGACGCGCGTTGAGCGCCGGCATCGACCCCACCACGCCGGCCTTGCACTGGGCGATCACCAGTTTCGGATTGCTGATGATGAACAGCGGCGAGCCGATGATCGGCAGCGGCAGGTGGGCGAGCACGGGAGGCAGTCTGGACATGGGGACTCCGTCGGTCTGGGAAAGTGGATCGTGGTGGGGCGCGAGGCGGCCGGTTCTCAGAAGGCGTCGAGCGCCAGCGCCGTGACGCTGTCGGCGCCATGGACGATGCTGTCGCGCACGGCGCCGGTCTTGTTCAGGATGTGCTCGGCATAGAAGCGCGCCGTCGCGATCTTGGCCTGCATGAATGCCGCCTCGGCGCCGCTGCCGGTCTCGATCAGCGTCTGGGCCACCAGCAGCGAGCGCGCCAGCTGCCAGCCGGCGACCAGGTTGCCCGCCAGCATCAGGTAGGGCACGCTGCCGGCGAAGACGGCATTGGGCGCGACCCGGGCCTGCGCGACCACGAAATCGACCACTTCGACGAATGCCTCGCGCGCGGCTCCCAGGCGAGCGCGCACGGCCAGCGCCGCCTCGCTGCCGCTGGCCTCGAGTTCGGCCTCGGTGGCGGCGATGCGCCCGGCGATGGCGCGTGCCAGGCGACCGCCGTCGCGCGCCGTCTTGCGCCCGACCAGGTCGTTGGCCTGGATCGCGGTGGTGCCTTCGTAGATCGTCAGGATGCGGGCATCGCGCAGGTACTGCGCCGCCCCGGTCTCCTCGATGAAGCCCATGCCGCCATGCACCTGCACGCCCAGCGAGGCGACCTCGATGCTGATCTCCGTCGAGTAGCCCTTGACCAGCGGCACCAGGAATTCGTGCAGCGCGGCGCTCTCGCGGCGCGCCTCGGCATCCGCGTGGTGGTGCGCGGCATCGTAGGCGGCGGCGGCCACGCTGGCCATGGCGCGGCAACCCTCGGTGAGCGCGCGCATGGTCATGAGCATGCGACGCACGTCGGGGTGCTGGATGATCGGCACGCTGGTGTTCGCCGAGCCGTCGACCGGTCGGCTCTGCACGCGGTCGCGGGCATAGGCCACGGCGTGCTGGTAGGCCCGCTCCGAGATCGCCACGCCCTGCACGCCCACGGCATAGCGGGCCGCGTTCATCATGATGAACATGTACTCCAGCCCGCGGTTCTCCTCGCCCACCAGCCAGCCGAGCGCGCCGCCGTGGTCGCCGAACTGCAGCACGGCCGTCGGCGAGGCCTTGATGCCCAGCTTGTGCTCGATGCTCACGCAGTGCACGTCGTTGCGCTCGCCGGGCGCGCCATCGGCCGTGGGCAGGAATTTCGGACAGACGAACAGGCTGATGCCCTTGACGCCCTCGGGCGCGCCGGCCACGCGCGCCAGCACCAGGTGCACGATGTTGGCGGCCATGTCGTGCTCGCCATAGGTGATGTAGATCTTGGTGCCGAAGAGCCTGTAGGTGCCGTCGCGCTGTCCGGCGGGATCCGTCTGCGGCTCGGCCCGCGTGCGCACCAGCGAGAGGTCGCTGCCGGCCTGGGGCTCGGTCAGGTTCATGGTGCCGGTCCATTCGCCGCTCACCAGCTTGCCCAGGTAGGCCGCCTTCAATCCGTCGGAGCCGGCGGTCAGCAGTGCTTCGATGGCGCCGTCGGACAGCAGCGGGCAGAGCGCGAAGCTCATGTTGGCCGAATTGAGCATCTCGGCGCAGGCCGCGCCGATGGTCTTGGGCAGGCCCTGGCCGCCGAAGTCGAGCGGGTGCTGCAGGCCCTGCCAGCCGCCCGCCGTGTACTGCGCGAAGGCCTCCTTGAACCCGGGGGTGGTGGTGACCACGCCATCCTTGAACGACGAGGGATCGCGGTCGCCCGCCACGTTCAGCGGCGCGACCACGTCCTGGGTGAAGCGCGCGCATTCGGCCAGCACGGCGCGCGCGGTCTCCAGGCCGGCGTCCTCGAATCCGGGCAGCGTGGCGATGGCATCGAGCCCCGCCAGGTGCTCCATGTCGAACAGCATGTCTTCGAGCGGGGCGCGGTAGGTCATGTCTCTGCTTTCAAGTGGATCGGATGCGAAAAAGGCACCGCGAGCGATGCCTTTCGAGTGCTGGTGCGGAGGCGTCGATCGCCCGGGCTCAGAGCTTCTCGACGAGTTCGGGCACGGCGACGAACAGGTCGGCCACCAGGCCGTAGTCCGCGACGGAGAAGATCGGCGCCTCCTCGTCCTTGTTGATCGCCACGATCACCTTGGAGTCCTTCATGCCCGCCAGGTGCTGGATCGCCCCGGAGATGCCCGCGGCGATGTAGAGCTGCGGGGCGACGATCTTGCCGGTCTGGCCGACCTGCCAGTCGTTGGGCGCGTAGCCCGCGTCCACCGCCGCGCGGCTCGCGCCCAGGCCGGCGTTGAGCTTGTCGGCCAGCGGCGTCATCACTTCCGTGAACTTCTCGGCGCTGCCCAACGCGCGGCCGCCCGAGACGATGATCTTGGCCGCCGTCAGTTCCGGGCGGTCGCTCTTGGTGACCTCGCGGCCGACGAAGCTGGACTTGCCCGAGTCGGCCACCGCATCGGCGTTCTCGATGGTGGCGCTGCCACCGGAGGACGCCGCCGCGTCGAAGCCGGTGGTGCGCACCGTGATGACCTTGATCGCATCGCTGCTCTGCACCGTGGCGATGGCGTTGCCGGCGTAGATCGGGCGCTCGAAGGTGTCGGGCGAATCGACCTTGGTGATGTCGCTGATCTGCGCGACGTCGAGCTTGGCGGCCACGCGCGGCGCGACGTTCTTGCCCGCCGCCGTCGACGGGAACAGGATGTGGCTGTAGTTCGAGGCGATGGCCAGCACCTGCGCCGCGACGTTCTCCGCCAGGCCTTCGGTCAGGCTCGCGCCGTCGGCCACGATGACCTTGGCGACGCCGGCGATCTGCGCGGCGGCGGCGCCCGCCTCCGCCGCGTTGGCACCGGCGACGAGCACGTGCACGTCGCCTCCGATGGCCAGCGCGGCCGTGACGGTGTTGAGGGTCGCCGGCTTGACGCTGGCGTGGTCGTGTTCGGCAATGACGAGGATGGGCATGGTCAGATCACCTTGGCTTCGTTCTTGAGTTTGTCGACGAGGGCGGCCACGTCGGCCACCTTGACGCCGGCACCGCGCTTGGGCGGCTCGGCGACCTTGAGGGTCTTCAGGCGCGGCTTGACATCCACGCCCAGGTCCTCGGGCTTGACGACGTCGAGCGTCTTCTTCTTGGCCTTCATGATGTTGGGCAAGGTCACGTAGCGCGGCTCGTTCAGGCGCAGGTCGGTCGTGACGATCGCCGGCAGCGTCAGCGACACCGTCTCCAGGCCGCCGTCGACCTCGCGCGTGACATTGACCTTGTCACCCGACACCTCGACCTTGCTGGCGAAGGTGCCCTGGGGCAGGTCGGCCAGCGCGGCGAGCATCTGGCCGGTCTGGTTGGCGTCGTCGTCGATCGCCTGCTTGCCCAGGATCACCAGCTGGGGCTGCTCCTTGTCGATCAGCGCCTTGAGCAGCTTGGCCACCGCCAGGGGTTGCAGCTCCTCGCTCGTCTCCACCAGGATGGCGCGGTCCGCGCCGATGGCCAATGCGGTGCGCAGGGTCTCCTGGCACTTGGTCTCGCCGCAGGAGATGGCGATGATCTCGGTGACCACGCCCTTCTCCTTGAGCCGGACGGCTTCCTCGACGGCGATCTCGTCGAAGGGATTCATGCTGTGCTTGACATTGGCCACGTCCACACCGCTGCCGTCGGATTTCACCCGAACCTTCACGTTGTAGTCGACGACCCGCTTGACTGGGACCAGAACCTTCATTGATATGACTCCATGAGATGGCAAAACCGCGCGCCTCCGAGAGGGCAACCGATCATTCTAGGGTCGGTCTTTTCGGACGACTGTCCGTTTGTGTCACCGCGGTGCCTGCGCGGTCCGGAGGACGATGAGAAAAAAGAACGATCGTTCTTTTCTTTCAAATTATAAAGGAGCTTCGTGGCCGGCGGTGAAATCGCGTGGCAGGGATTCCACCCGCAGCACGCGCTGCGCGAACGGGATCTCGATCCGCGCCGCGCGCAGGCCCTCGAGGATGGCAATGTTGATCGCCGAGCGCACGTTGTCCTTGCCCTTGTCGGGGTCGGCGATCCAGAAATGCAGCGTGAACTCGATGCCGTCGGGCGTGAAGGTGGTCAGGAAGGCGACCGGTGCCGGCTCCGTCATCACGCGCGGCTGGGCGGTGGCCGCCGCGACCAGGATCGCCTGGACCTGCGCCACCTCGCTGCGGTAGCCCACCACGATGGCCGTCGTGATGTTGAACTTGCGGTCGGCCAGGGAGAGGTTCTCGACCCGGCTGGTGATGAGCGATTCGTTGGGCACGATCGCCTCGCGGCCGTTGCCCGCGCGCACCAGCGTGTAGCGCGTCTTGATGTCGGTGATGCGACCCTCGAAGCTGTCGATCTTGACGTTGTCGCCGATGCGGATCGAGCGCTCCAGCAGGATCACGAAGCCGCTCACGTAGTTGGCCGCCAGCTTCTGCAGGCCGAAGCCCAGGCCCACGCCCAGGGCGCCGCCGAGCACCGACAGCGCCGTCAGGTCGACCCCGACCGCCGACAGCGCGAACAGCAGGCCCACCAGCAGCAGGAAGGCGCGGATCGCGTTGGAGGCCACCTTGCGCATCGACAGGTCGCTCACGGCCTCGCGCAGGATGCGCTTCTCGATGGTGGCGGCGACCCACAGCGCGATCACCATCACCAGGCCGGCCGACAGCGTGCCTTCCATGATGGTGCGCAGGCTCACGCGGTCCTTGCCGAAGGCCAGGGTGACCCGGTCGAGTTCGGCCAGCACCGGCGGCAGCAGGCCGACGATCCACAACACCGCCCCGGCCCAGGCGATCCAGGAGACGGTGCGCTCCACCAGGCCGACCAGGGCCGAGGCC
>Ga0308169_10003388_pt1 | contig 15610 bp, 23 predicted proteins | sample PhyBR1_2_FD_202139 | JGI IMG/M metagenome (GOLD analysis project Ga0308169, IMG submission 202139) | Phyllosphere microbial communities from UC Gill Tract Community Farm, Albany, California, United States - DLSLSB.R1 | ecosystem: Host-associated > Plants > Phyllosphere > Unclassified | place... | reverse complement strand
TACGTTGAACCTGCTCGAGCCCCCGCCGCGCCTATCCCGACCATGGCGGACAAGCTTAAGATCGATCTGGGCGGGACCACGGCGGCTTCGGCAGGCAGTTCTCGACCCGCCTCGAGGGCCTCGGGCGGTTCGCTTGACAGTGGCTTGGAGAGCTTTACGGGCGTGGGGCAAAGTCTGAGCGGGAAGAAGGTCAAGGGGAAGGGATTGGCGAAGAAGATCGAGGAGGTCGACCCGAGCAGCAAAATCAACCGGAACGCGTGGGTCTCATGCCATCTCGGTGGCGTCGAGCTGACTTGCAGTGGACCGCGAATCATCACCCCCGATTCGCTCGCGGACGACGGCCGAAAAGTACCAGCAGCACTCGTCCTGCCCGAGGGTAAGTTCTTCTTCGGGTTCAAGTACACACCATTCGATCCGGACAAGGCGCCAAAGAAGGCCGACGAAGAGGAGAAACAGGGTCCGACACCGTTCGGCGGCGCCGGCAACTCGCTCAAAAGACGAAGAGGAGATGTGACACCGCAGCCGGCAGTGACCGAGGTGAAGAAGGAGGAATCCAAGCCCGATCCGTGGGCGAAGTTGGGCTCGGGCAACTCGTTGCGCCGTCAACAGACGCCACCGAGGGAAGAGACACCGCCGCGAGAGCCGACGAGGGAAGAAGTCCTCGCGAGTACGTATCTGGACGAGAATGACTTCATGGCCGAGGACGATGACTTTGATTACGGCGAAGATGTGATCGAGGTGGATAGCGATTAGGCGGACAAGATGATGTGTGGGAAGACCATACGAGGAGGCGAGGACCGGCTGGAGGCAGGAAGCCGACCCAAGGGCTAGACACGTTGACGACGTACGGTGGCTGTGCTGCGCGAGCACCAGGCGGGTGCGGCAGTATCCTTGGACGAGACACCTCGACATGCTTCATGAGAACCGTCTTGCGCAACACACATTTCATGCATGACACGTATCGCTTGTCTCTAACAAGGGCAACAGCCAGTAAGGTTTCGAGGTTCATTCCCTACACCACAAGATGAGCAATCAATCCTCCCAGTCCTCGCTTCCCTCTCACCTGATTGCGAAGAACCTCATCATTGTCCGTGCTCCAATCGGGGCTTTAGTCCGCCCTCTTCAGCCTCTCCTCGTACGCCTTCCACCCCTCTTCGCGGTATCTCTCCGCCTCATCCTTGACGGCCTGCTCGCCGCCCTCGATCCCGTAGATCCCCCGCCCGACGATGATGACGTCGCATCCGCTGTCGTACACCACCTCCCGGGGCGTGCGGTACTGCTGCCCCATCTTGTCGCCCCTGCTGACGAGCCCGACGCCGGGAGTGAGGATCAACCAGTCGTCCGTCTCGTCCTGGTCCACGCGGGACATGGCAATGAAGCCCACGACAAAGTCGTCCGACCCCTTGCGGGCCTCGCGCGCCATCGCCATGGCCTGCTTCGTGTATTGGCCGGTGGCGAGATTGCCCTTGGACGACATCTCCGCGAGGAGGATGAGGGCGCGGCCGAGCGGGGCGCCGACGGACGACAGGCCGGAGATGATCCCTGGGCCGGGCAGCGGGTGGGCGTTTGTCAGGTCCGACCACGAGGCAATCTTGTGCGTGCCGGACGAGTATTGGAGCGAGACGGTGTTGCCTGGTGGTCAGCACGGCGGTGGACGCACAGGGCGAATGGATTAGGTTGAGCTGAATCAAGGTGATGCGGTCCAGAGCAGCCTTGCACGCGGTGACTCACCGATATCCGCAAACTTCCTGTCCTCAAAGATCACAAAGTCGAGCTCCTTCGACAGCCTCACGAGCTCGTCCACGAATTCCTGAGAGAAGTCATCGATGATATCGCAGTGCGTCTGCTATCAGCACGGCGCACCGCTTGCCCGTTCGGCCAGCGCGCCGACGACGCACCTTGACCATGCAAACGCTGGCGCCCACGCGCCTGACCACCTCGAGCGCATCCGCCGCCTTCGTCACGTCGACGCTGACGCACAGGTTGCTCTTCTTGCGGTCGATGGTCTGCAGAATCTTCTTGGCCGTCGCGTTCGAGTGCGCCTCGATCCGCTCCGCGTAGGTCTTGAGCGTGGTGGGGTGGGGCGACATGGTGGAGGGGAAGTGGTAGGTCACAGGCGACTTGACAATAGAACGTGAGGAGACACGCGAGTCGACAGAAACCAAACGTCGACGTGGAGGAATATACAGGGACTGACAGACAGTTGGCCGTCGGTGAGTCGATCACTTCGGTGAGGGATGGGGGCGGGAAGGTGCGAAGGGGGGTGGGTGCGAAGGGAAAGTTGAGAAAACCGGCTTGCCCGTTAATTTTAGCCCGGTTTCAGCTTCCTTTTGCCCCTCCTTTCCTCGCCGCAACGTCGATCACTTGCCGGCCTGCCCTGGCGCAAGGTACGTGTGCTCCGTTGGATTCATCTTCCACAGCGCTCAATGTGAGCAGCACATTTCATGCCTCGCAGAGAAGATACAATGCATTGCTGTGCCATACTGGTTCACACAATGCAACCATGCCAATGCAACTAATCCACCTCGTCTGCCTCGAGCTCCTGCAACCGCACCTCCTGCACCCTCTCCCCAAGCGTATGCACAAGCTTGTCCATCCCCAAACCGAACTTGCCGCTCAAGACCACCACCTTCAGCCTGCCATCCCGCGCTTCGGGCAACGTGGCGACCACCTCTCGCACCCGGTCCGCTTTCTCTTTGCCCTCTTCCCGCCCCACCCCGTCCGCCTTGTTGAGAACAACAACCGCGGCCTTGCTGGCAAGTCCCTCCTTGTACGCCTCGAGCTCGCCTCGAAGACCGAGCAGGTCCTCTTCCGGATTGGGTCGGCCGATGTCGAGGACGTACGCCAGGGCGAGCGACCGCTCGATCGAGCGGAGGAACGAGTGTCCCAGGCCGACGTTCTCGGCCGCCTGCGGGAGAAGCCCCGGGTTGTCCGAGATGGTGTATCGGTACGCCTCAATCTTCTCCGCCGATGTCGATTCTGTATCCTTGTCGGCCTCCGCGCATGGCGCCGTATCGATGGCACGCTTCTCCCTGACGCGACTAGCCCGTTCCAACGGCTTGTAAGCCCCTCCCTCCCGAGCAAGCCTATCCCGCTCCCTCTCCCTCCACGTTTCCTCCACCACATCCGCCTCCCCGCTTCCTCCGCCCCACGTGCCATCATCCCACACCCGCACGACCCCGACCTGCGGGTTCAGCGTCGTGAACTGGTATCCCGCCACTTCCGCCCTTCGTCCCGTCAAACACCTCAAGATCGTGCTCTTTCCTGCATTTGGGAATCCCACCAGCCCCACATCGGCCAAGATTTTCAGCTCGAGGTCGAAAGTGCTCGTATACGGCGTGATCCCCCGGCTCGAGAAACGAGGCTGTCGCCATCCCACCAGACCCGCGAAGAACGGGTTTCCCATGCCTCCATTGCCGCCGCGGGCGAGGAGTATCGGTTCCTTCGTCGGCTTATCCAGGTCCAGGACGATCCCCGCCCGCTCCTCGAATGTCGGTGTCCTCGTCGCCCACTTCTTCTCCCTACGCAGGTGCCGTTCCGCGGCCGTGTAATGCTCCGCGTCGAACGGATTGGACGCCGAGATCTGGAACCACCTCTCCCACCTGTCCCACTTCCGGTCCTCCATGTCCATCCCCTCCAGCTCCATCCGTTCCCAGTGCTTCTCCTCGTCGCCTTCGCGCACGATCTCGCGTACGACCGTACCGACCGGCACCGTGATGAGGATATCTTCACCGGCTTGACCATTTCGGAGCTCCCTCCCGCCGGACTTGCCCTGACCCGCCATGTACCGCTTCGCGAGAGTGTGCAGCGATGTGATCTTGTCCGAGGTCTGGATCCATACCGAGCCACCTTGACCGCCGTTGCCGCCTGCCGGGGCGCCTATACCGCCGTTCTTGGCGAGGCCGAATGATGCCGCGCCAGCGCCGCCGCGTCCGCCCCGGACTCGGATTTTCAAGTAGTCAAGAAAGTCCCCCTAGAGTCAGTCTGGGCCTCCTGAGACGCGTCAATGGGCAAAAGTGTGCCAAGTGACAGGTCAAGCCATTGTATGATGGGCCGGAACTCACCCTCGACCGCCGCTTGCGTTCGGTCTGCCGCCGAATCGCCCCCACCCGCCTGATCTCCTCGATCTCGTCCGCTTCCAGCTCTGGATCCAGCTCCGGCCTAAGCTTGATGACTGTCGGGTACTCTGGTCGCTTCTGCCGGATCCCGAAATGGCCAGGATCGAACTCGGGTTCTTCCAGGTCGAACGAGTATTCCTCCACCTTTCCAATCAAGTCCATATCTTCTTGATTCATCCATTCTTCCTGCTCCATCTGCGACGCTCCTCCGTCTTCAACTATCTCCTCGCCAGCCTTCTGCTCACCGCTTTCTCCTGCCGCCGCCGCCTTGTCAATCTCCGCCTGACGCGATCGAGCAAGTGCTCTTAGACGCGATTCCAGCTCGTCTGCCTTGTACGCCTCTCCCTCACTGGGCACCTTGCCCTTCCGTATCTCCCGCATGGCCCTCTGCTCCCGTCGGGTTGCCCGTCTACGCTCGGCAGGTGTTGCACTGTCCATGTCGTCTTCGACGGCATCGTAGTCATCATTGGGAGACGATCGAGGCGAGTAGTGCCGGACTATTGCGCTTCGGCTTGTCGATGCATACGCAGCCGGGGACCGAACTGACGTCGATCTAGATGCTTGCAGACAAGCTCTGCACGCAGAAAGTCGGTACATCGTAGGCGAAGGAGCGGTTTACGATGACGAATTATGGGTGAAGTTAAACACAGCGCCCGAAATTCGGTGGACGTCGAAAACTGGCCGAACCGAAGTTGCCTCCACCGGCAGTGTCCACCTCATCCGCCGGTACCGGGGCAGGCGTCTATCTCTTGTAGCTGAGTCTGCATCGATACGATAACGGGCCTGGATTATGACCTGGCAGGAGCATAGCTCCCCGAGCGAGAGACCAATCAGACTTCACAATGACGTAGGTGAGCTCATCTCCAGCAGCGCAACGGTTGCCGCATGACGCCTGCGAATGATCCGGCGCGCGCCATGCCATATTGCTTCCCTCGTGCCGGAACGAGCTATGACACGGTGTACCATCCGCTCGGCCCTCCTTGGTTGGTCAACGATTGGACAGGGATCACACACACGCTCAGGCATCTGCTATCCTGGGCCCGGTGGACCGCCAGCGCACTAGCGGTGACTGACCAGCGAACGGGAACCGCGCTAAAAGATTGCACCACCATTTCTCGCCAGTACGTTTCCAGGGCGCATCATCAGCCAGGCCATCAACCCCGCTAGGCACCTGGAGCATCGGTTGTAACACCATCACCGTCATTGACCGAAACGGGAACCTTTTAAACCGCTGGAATCTCGCAAAGGCTTGGCTGTCGTTCTCAATGGCGTAAAGTACCTTATGGGCCGACCGCTGACGAGCGACCGCCAGACTCCGGAGGTATTGGAGAATCGCCAGACTATCCCGTAGGAATGATACGATCGCTGACGTGACAAATGCACACATGACCTTCCGGCGCAACCTTCCCCGCCTCTAGGCCCTTTTGATAGAGTCACCCAGGCAGAACACGGGCCGCGCATGGCATCCTGCGACGGAAGGTGCTCGACAAATTGAGCGAGTGATCGAGTGATCGAGGATGCATCACGAGCTAGTAGCTGACATATCTGACAGGTGTGACTGGTAGCACCTTCTGAGCGGGACGGGGTCGTTTTCAGTATCCAGACAGCCTGTCATCGGTCGAAGCTCAAAGTTGTCACGAGCCTGGAGCTTTTTACAATCGTGCGGTGCAGCGCGGGACAAACAGGCACGTCCGTCCGGCAAACGCGGCTACTAGTCAAGCGAGCACGACACAGGGCCAGACTGTACGAGTACGCAACCCCGTCCCCTCGCCCCGCTCTCCCCTTCTACCACACGCTTCCACTGTACTGGGCCGTGATGGCTGCATGCGAGTCAAACATATGCTCCGAGATCTGCGGATAAAGAAAGGTTATCCGGTTGTCAGCCACCAGTGAAGCGATCAAACTATATCCGCCGCGTTTCCACCGATGCCGGCGACCGACCTGGTCGTGGCACGCCCGGCATCCGTCGGCATCTCGGTCGCCGCACGCTGTTCTCTGCTGTGCACCCGCTGTGTACCCCGTTCCTCCAAATCATCCACGTAACAAGCCACTTACGCTTAATCAAATTTGCGCATTCGATGAACGGGAGAAACGCGGGGCATAGAAGCCGGGGGCATGTGCCCCAGAATAGAAATAGCCGTGATCTGCACGGTGTCCAAAGCCGCGTTGCGTTTGTTCATCAGGCCTTGCTGGATTATATATAACCGGGACTGAGCGTGGTTCTCAGCGTAGACAACTTGCTTCAATCACCCGGCCCATCATGGCCAACGACCGCATCGAAGACGAGGACAGCCACCTGGCTACCGCCCGCAAGGCCAAGCCCGCGCTCATCAACTATGTCGCCGCCATCTTCGCCGCCATCGGCTCGTTCCTGTTCGGCTACGACTCGGGCATCATCGGCTCGGTCATTTCTGACAGCTACACCAACTTCCACGACTACTTTGACCACCCCAATCCCAACATCACGGGCGCGGTCGTCTCCGTCTTCGCGGGCGGCGCATTCTTCGGAGCCCTCCTCGCCGGTCAGACGGCCGACCGCCTCGGTCGAAAGCGGACGATCCAGATGGGAGCGCTCGTCGCCACTGTCGGATGCGCCATCCAGACTGGCGCGGTTCACATTGCGATGTTGATCCTCGGCCGCTTCATCGCGGGTGTGTCTATCGGCATCCTCTCGATGATTGTCCCCGTCTACCAAGCCGAGATCTCGCCGCCACACGCTCGAGGTCTCCTCTCCGGCTGGACCCAACTCATGATCGTCTGGGGCTTCTTCGTCGCCAACTGGGTCGGATACGGCTGTCAATTCCTCACCTCGACCGGACAATGGCGAATCCCCCTCGCGATCCAGATCGTCCCGGCAATCATGCTCTTCGGGTGAGTCCAGCATCTATTGCCGGGAGGGAATTAGTGGCTGACAGAACAGAGGCATGTTCGTCCTGCCCTACTCGCCGCGATGGCTCGCGAAGCAAGACCGACTCGACGAGGCCAAGGCGACACTCATCCGGCTGCACGGTGGATCTCGAATGGCCAACACCGCCGCCGTCGAGGCCGAGTTTGAGGAGATGCTTGCACAGATCGCCTGGGAGCGGGAGAACCTGTCCACGAGCTACAAGGACCTTATCGCGACCAAGGCGAGCCGACACCGCACGCTCTGCGGATGCCTCGTCCAAGCCATGTGCCAGTGGACCGGAGTCAACGTGAAGTGAGTCTCCCGCTTTGATCAATGCTTTGCTGAGCGAGACCACCGCTGACATCAGCAACTACTTCGGCCCCACCATCTACAAAGCCCTCGGCTTCGGCGGAACTACCACCCTCATGATCAACGGCGTCTCCGGCGCGTGGCAGGTCGTCGTCGTTTGGGTCTTCATCCAGTTCATCGTCGACCGCGTCGGCCGCCGAAAGCCATTGATCATCGGCCCAATCCTCATGTCCATCTTCCTCGCCTGGCAAGCGGGTATCGCCTCTCGTTTCGCCGACCCGACCTATCAGAACGAGGGTGTCGGTGTCGCCGGTCTCGTCTCAATCTTCCTCTTCTCCGGCGCCTTCTCTGCCAGTTTCGGTCCCGTGTCATGGATCTACCAGTCCGAAATCTTCCCGATGAACCAGCGAGCGCTCGGCACGGCTGTATCGACGGCGGCCAACTGGCTCAACAACGTCATCATCGGTCAGGTCACGCCCTACGGTTTCGACAAGCTCGGCTGGAAGTACTTCTTCGTCTTTGTCGCGACCAACCTCTCCAACGCGGTCGTGTCGTTCTTCCTGTTTCCCGAGACCAAGCACAAGACGCTCGAGGAAATCGGCTTGCTCTTCGGCGACACCAACGTCCGCACGTACCACTCTCCCATTGCGGCCGAATCTGGAGTGGCCACTGGCGGTCTGGACGACAAGGTCGAGTTCTCCCACCACTAGAGGCCTGCGATATCGGGCGGGGACGAGCTGTAGATAGAACTGTGGATCAGTGGCGGGGGTGCGTGTGAATTTTCAAAGCCCGCCGTCATTTTGCTCTGTAGGGTGCTCAGTCGCACTCCGTATCATGCTATATTATGAAAAATTATGCGCTGCTATGCCTGCTTTGCCTCTGCGACGTGCTCACGCAACTCGCAAAAAAGACAATGCATGATATTCTACAACACTAAAACACGTCGGCTTCTCCGGCATCTCCCCTCCCATCGATGATCGCTTGCGCCTCCGACTGCCAATCTCGCGCCAGGACGTCGGCCATGTACCCACAGACCGTCTCGAAACGCATATGCGAGGGGATGTATGAGTCGATAGGACTCTGCAGTGCAGCCTGCATAGCTTGCTCGAGCCCCTCGAGATCATGCGCGTGTACGTGGTACACATATGGCCTGTTGTCAGCCGAGTACGAAATCCAGTTTCGCCACGCACGGATCCATCGTTGCCATGCGCCATTGCTGTGCATGCCAACGCGAACGGTCGTCGGGCCTCGCCTCGTCCCATTCCAGAATAGGGTTAATGAACTGTTGTCAGCGTTTGGCTCCCGTCTTTGAGCAGTTGATGATGGGGCCGCAGCGACTCACAGGCACGCCCATGCACAGCCCATCCCATGGACTGGGGCTGATACGAGGCTGTCCGACCCCGACGAGGACAAAGCTCTGGCCCAGTTTACGGTAAAAGTCGAGTTTGGGCAGCCTGCCGTGGTTTGGGATCCCTGCTCGGTCCAGCTCCTCTCGAATCGTGTCGTTGTCGTTACGCATGCCAACGACAATGTCTATCCCCATCTTGCTCTTCAGCTCCCCCAGGAATGGTATCGTCCACGAAAAGCGGGGAGGGTAAAAGTACGTCTCCTGCTTGGCGAGGAGGTATGCCTGGGGACGTGCTCGTGCTGGCCGGTTGGTCGATTTTGGTATGAGCCGGCACGTGGGTTCGATCGAGTACGAGAGAAAGGTGTTGTTGTTGTACATGGAGGGGGATAGGGTGAAGGAAGGTCCAAGTGGGTGGCGCGCACTGTAGTCAGTTCCGACCGTTGTACCTCGTGCTCCCCTCCCTCAATATGTCCTCTCGGACGCCGACTCACTCGTCCCAGTATCAGAAACTAAGCAGCTTCCACGCTGGTATCCCTCCAGGGTTCGCCTCGCTCTTCAAGCATCCACCCGTCTCATTCCGTCCCCAACAGTCCTTTACCTGCTCCGGGTCCGCTAGCACCGTCCTCGTGATGTCCTGCCATTCGTCCCAAACATCCATCGTACTTTGCATGCCGTGATTGTACCATCCCTGGCTGGTGTACACGTACGAGTAGCCCCAGTAATTTAGCGTCGAGATGGCCGATTGCGCGTAGATCGCTTCGCCGGCGGTGCTCCCAGTGAAGGCCTCCGAGAAGAACAAGGATGAGAGAATGATGAGGGTCGTCCGGTTCGTCCCGCAACCGAGCGCGTGGCGTCTTGCCTCTTCGTCGGCCGGTAGTTGCTCGAGATGTGGCGAAGCTGTGTCGCGCAACAGGTTGAGGGAGCGACAGCGCGCGAGACGCCCGAGGGTGCGTTCGTTGTGGACTTTTGGATCGCCCGTGGAAAAGTACGAATCTGGTGCTGGGACACTGTGCAGCCAAGAGACGAATATCCGGTGGACGATGGTGAGGGCGACGAGGATGCACAGCGTCCCTACGATCCAGCAGCCAGTTGATGATCTCTGCATCGCCGGCCATTCGGAATCGCGACGCCTGCGCCGACCACGAGAGGTCGCACTGCTAGGCTCAGCGTGTCTTATCGCGTCGCGGTGAGACCCGACTCACCCGTGCCTGGTGCTGGTGTCTACTTCTGGGTCATCGTTTTCCGGCGAGTTCGAGAGGGCGATGTACTCATGGTCAACGTTTCGCAAGGGCATGACTGTCGAAAGGACGTTGCAGCTCGACTACATTTGCATGTTGAAACAGTTGGGACCCCCGCCCGAACCCGAGCCCTTGTTTGTTACAGTCCTTTTCATGGTGCCTCAGGTTCCCTTTGTGCCGCGAGCCGTGACCTATCGGCTTTGTGAGAACGGTCAAGCGCCGCGTGCCTGAGGGCAATTAATCGCATGCCCAATGAGGCGATTTCACTCAGCATCCGCCATGTCTCCCGACACCTCGGGTCGGGAGGTGGTCCGTTGAATAGCGCGCGCGATCCCTGAGCAGCCCTGCCCAGGCAATATCCCCTGATTGCGCAACACATTTAATTTCCTTGCACCTCTGCGAGGTCCTACAGGCCGTTCGAGTGGCGCGAGCAAAGTGCCAGATGGTCAGTACACGGCTCTGCGACGTCTGTGTCGACAGCGCCAGGGCAAAGCAATCGTGCCTGGTGCATCAATCGTACCTGGTGCAAGCACCCGTCCTTCGCCAAAACACGATGTGCGCTCTCACAGCCCAGCGCGGCGCCGCCCGCCCGGACCGCGACTATCTCAATTACACCGCCGTTCCTGTTGTTCCAGCACTGTCCTCTGTGTCGTTGTTCTCAAGCACTCGGAGCTTTCCCAACACGCCGGTCGACCCTGTCAGCTGGCGTGTAGACTCGGACGCCACCCCGACCCCGAGCATCACGAGCCGCGACGCTGCGCTCACCATTCCCCCGCGGATGTTAGTGAGCTGTAGGGCAATGCACTGAGTGTCCCGGATAGAAGCTCCCACCGCGCCCCAATCATGCAAGCCGTATCACCGGTCAGGCTGCTCACGCATGATCAGCGCTACAGGAATTTGATCCCGCGCACTCGGTTCACGGTGCTGAAGACTTTGCGAGCCTTCTTTGTCTTGGCAGAGGGAGAGAGACCAAAAGAACTGGCAATCCGGATGGGCGGCGAGGTGGCGTGATCACCTGAAACACGAATTCCCGCGTCGGCGAGGGCCGCCCAGCTAATGGAGGGGCGTTGATTGGGTGCCGGGTGGCAAATGTTGTTGCCGGAATTCCGAACAGTCTGCAGATCGCGTCTTCGCTTTTTTGCGAGATAAAGAGGGACGCCAAGGACAGCGAGTGTCAGCATACCACACACATCCTTATCGGAACGCAAGCAAAGGGACTACAAAAGGGTTCCAGTCGTCGACCTCCTGGTTGTTTGATCATCTCGCACCAGCGGCTTTGCGATACACATGCCCAAAGTCATGTCCTCGCTCATCTCCACCCCGCCTAAATGGGTGTCGTGGTGGTTCGCCTTCTCGACGGTGATTGTGTGCTGGGGTGAGCTGCGAGGCCAACCCGCAGGAGTCAAAGCTGAATACAGATGCGGCGTACTGCTTCATGCGACCGCGGAGTATGGTTGGCGGAGACCTGTCTTGGATCTGGTACCCGTACAAGTGAGCTCCGTTCCTTTTTGCTGGCCTTGGCCCACCGCCCAGCCTCATACCCGTTCGATAAGCAACAGCGCTCACCATCCAGCATGGTTCCGTACGGCGCTATCGACCACATTTATGGCTTCCCTGCCCTGAACGCCGACGACGGCTTCGTGAATGCCCAAGCGCTGTGCAACCTGATCGAAGCGATGCTCAACCTGGAATACATCTACCTGCGACACACCTCACCCCGGAGCAGCCGGACGACGGGAACCGCCGCAGGAGTCAAGGGAGTGAGGTATCATGGATATGCGCCGTTGGTGGGCTTTGCAGCTAGCTTGATGACGCTGTCGAAGACGAGCTTGTACTTCTTCCAAGGTGAGCTTCGGCCCAGAGTGTTGGACATAGCGAGGGGCTGCACGAATCTGACCGACAGAGTACTTCTGCGGCTGGTGTATGGTCAAGCACAACACCTGGTTTGACTTGGCGCGATACTACTTCGCGACGAACGTGAGTGGCCCGGTCAGACACACGGGCAGACGAGCTGACATGCAGGGGTATGCACACTGTCTGCCTCTCGCGAGCGCCAGCTGACATTCTAGTGTCTGGGTCATCATGCCTCTCATCGTCTGCATCGTCCTCGGCCGATTCATCACACGCCAGCTCCTCGCCGCGACGGCGTCAGAGATCGCTTACGAAGACTACACGCAGTCGGCCACGGTTCACCCCGCCAAAGCGTCCTTTCGTGCCCCAGCTGCCCCGTCCACCTCGCAGCCTGTCCAAAACGGCGTCAAGACGCCCAATCCAGCTGCTGCTAGCGCGTCTAAAGCTTTCCCGACCCCTCAGATCGGCGCCGCTTTGCCTCTGACATTCACGCCGACGGACTCGACTGTCCTCATTGTCGGGGCCAACCGGCTCGCCGCGACGCGGGCATTCGCCTTCCTCGAAGCGGGTGCGAAAGTCTTGCTCGTATCGGCTCAGGACATCTCGCGGGCGCATGAAGAGATCCAGCACCGAGTGGCCGAGGGGCAGGTGCAGCATGTGCAGAAGAGCATCGATGGACAGGAGGAATGGAAGACGTTTTTGGACGAGCAGGCCGTGTCGCTGGTTTGCGTGACGGACACGATCATCGGCGCTGCCGATCAGCGTGCCCGCTCCGCCGCCGAGACGATCTTCGACGTTTGCAAGGAGAAGCGAATACCCATCAACATCTCGGACCACCCACGGCTATCGACCTATTCATTCCCTTCGGTGCATCGGTTCGCCGGGGCCAGCGGTCCAAGCCACCTGCAGGTCGCTGTTTCCACCAACGGCCAGGGATGCCGTCTATCCAGTCGACTGAAGCGAGAAATCGTGACGCGGCTTCCCCCATCGGTCGGCGCAGCTGTCGACAATGTCGGCCACCTGCGCGTACGAGCTCGAGCCAAGTCACCAAACAGGACAGTGTCCGAGGACGACCCCGATACGCCGCTTAACAATCCCGTCACGCAATTGGACACCCCTTCGATTCTCAGCGGAGCGAGCAGGCAGTTGGGCCTTGGCGACGAGACCGGGGACGAGCAGCTCCGCCGGATGCGATGGGTGCACCAGATGAGCGAGTACTACTCGTTCGAGGCGCTTGCGCGGATGACGGAGGGCGAGATGGAGTCGGCGTTGAGGACATGGGAAGACGGTTCGGCGGCTCTGACCAAGTCTCTCCCGCAACACGACGGCGAGGTTGGCGAGGTTCAGAAGCAGGGACGCATCTTCCTCATCGGTTCTGGACCGGGCCACCCCGGTCTGCTCACCCTCGCGGCTCACCACGTCCTTCGCTCCGCGACACTCATCCTCTCCGACAAGCTCGTCCCGTCCGAGATCCTCGCTCTCATCCCGCCGACGACCGAGTTGCACATTGCCAAGAAGTTCCCGGGCAACAACGAAGGCGCGCAAAACGAGCTCATGATCCAAGCGATCGAGGGTGCCCGACGGGGCGAGACCGTCGTCCGGCTGAAGCAGGGCGACCCGTTCGTCTACGGCCGAGGAGGCGAGGAGGTGCTGTATTTCCGGGAGAACGGCTTCGAGTCGACCGTCATTCCCGGCGTGACGTCCGCCATCGCCGGTCCAGAGATGGTCGGCATTCCCGTCACGCAGCGGGGCGTCTCGGAGGGATTCGTCCTCTGCACCGGGGTGGGGCGGGCCGGCAAATCCGTCAACTTGCCCGGGTACATCAAGCCTCGGACGCTCGTCGTGCTCATGGGCGTGGCGCGCATTGGCAACATCGTCTCGACGCTGGTGGATCTGGACTCGACGGGCCGAGATGGCGCGGCATACCCGCCTCATCTGCCTATCGCCGTGGTGGAGCGAGCGAGTTCGCCGGACCAGCGCGTCATCGTCAGTACGCTTGCGAACATCGAGGAGGCGGTGAAGAGCGTAGAGGAGCGACCGCCGGGGATGATGCTTATTGGGTGGGCGGTGCTGGCCCTGGAAGGAAAGGGCAGGGTCGACGTGCTGGACAAGGGGGTGGACGGGGAGGAGGAGATCGTCAGCCAGTGGATGGGCAGCGATAGGTGGAGGATCCGCGAGGGACTGGATCAGGGTTGGGGAGAGTACCTTGCTGGACTCGGTGTCTAAGCGTAGACTTCGCCGCGGGTGTGTAGGCGTCAAGGGTGTAGCAGAGGAGACGAGCTTGGGGGACTACTTGTATCAGCTAGAGCATTGCATATCCCATCATAACGCATCGATTCGAGGCACAAGACCAAGCACATGCATCAACGGTCATTCAGCGAGCTTGTCGTGTGCGTTACCTGGCACTCCCAACAGGTTCTCTCGCGAAGCCCCGCTCTCGACTCAGACGAGCCGACTGGCGTCTTAGATCACAAACAGTGGTCGGATTCATACGCTACATCGCGCTAATACAACCTGTGACACCATGCGGCCAGTCCATCAATCGTTCTTCAGCCTCCCTCCCGATGTGCTCCCCCCAGATAGTCTACCAGTCCCGTCCTGCGCCGACAGAGTCGATCCGAATGCCTCGATAAGGCGTATGACTAGCGGCACAGCCGCAGCGGAGACGAGCGCAACACCGATGATCCAGTATATCGTGGGTATCACCGATTCAGGGATCACGCCATATACCAACGGCTCGAGAACGAGGTCGACGGTTGTCTCATAATATCCCGCCGAGCGGACTTGCGGCGAGGCCCCTGGAGAGCGTCGGCCAAAGCTTGACAGCGGGAGGTCATCGAGCAACGGGTGTGCGAAACGTGGTGTGAGCTGCTGGGAGTGCAGACGCAGCAGGACCGTTGTGGGTGTTTGCGTGGACAGCAAGGTCATATTGAGCGAGAGGGGCGACTAGTATCAGCTTTGAAGTGTGCGCGCACGCGCTCGGAGCGGATTAGGGGGAAGGTAGGGGACCCACTGAGCCAGGCCAAGATGCGCGAACGGTCCAGTCTCTGTGCGCGGCGTCCAATTCGAGCTTGATGAAGATTAGATCATCGTCTGAGGACATGATGACCCGCGTTCGACGCCAGGGCGGATGATCTCTGTATATCAGAGCCCCATGGCGCAAAGGCTCGACAGCCTGTTTCAGCAAACTCACGAATGCGGCTTGGCATCTGGGGCAGGCGAGGTATCGGTGCCTGGGAGGGGTAAGCGGAAGTTCCGAATCTCCGTGTCGGCCACCACCACTGCGATAGACAGTAAGGCCAGGATCAAGGAACCATACAGCTTCATGTCGTGCTGGGTGGTCTTGGTGATACGGCTGGTCGCGCGGAGAAGCGAAGACGAGAGAGGGAAAGGTGGGTAAGCGTGGACACCGGTCTGGCTATGGCCCGTATCACGTGATGATTCTCGGTGGCACCGGGGCAATCACTGTGTGAGAGCTGCGAATCATAGGCGGATTCCTGTTACATGCCCGACTGCGATGTCGCTGACACCCAGGGGCGTTTTCGGTATCTTGTGTTACGGCTACGCAAGACGCTTCCCTCAGTTGTGTTGGACATCGAAGATCGTGTGGGGTTTTCCCGGCAGAGTGAAACCGTCGCCTTCGGCCCACGCGGAGGCTGTAGCAGAGTACTCTGAGAGGAACTATGCAACAGGCACCCAGGCTCGGTAGCTCACATCCCTATCCCTCCCAACCGGACTCTGTCTTCATGGGCGCTGGAAACCCTCGGACGGCGCGACCGTTCAGCGGCAGCCATGAGTGAGTGGCAAGACCCACTGGCGGCAAGACAGAGAACCGTCCATTCCAGGCAGTTCCACGGTG
>Ga0308169_10003387_pt1 | contig 15610 bp, 31 predicted proteins | sample PhyBR1_2_FD_202139 | JGI IMG/M metagenome (GOLD analysis project Ga0308169, IMG submission 202139) | Phyllosphere microbial communities from UC Gill Tract Community Farm, Albany, California, United States - DLSLSB.R1 | ecosystem: Host-associated > Plants > Phyllosphere > Unclassified | place... | reverse complement strand
GTGAATGGCCTGGCGTCGAGATCCGGCAGCGGCGCCAGCTGGAATATGGTAGGATCGGACACCATCGGGCGCGACAGGCTTATATGTACACGCCGCTGTTGGTGAAGAGGTACTCGTTCGTGATGGGAGACAATCAGTCGCGCTCGCTCGTCAACAAAGGCGGACATGACCGCCCAAGTCGCGTGTGGCCCAGTTCCGTCGGAAATTTAGCAGGCGTCGACGGAATCAATCTACTTACATCATTTTGACGTCGGCCGCCGCTCTCGGATCTCGCGATACGAGCAAGGGATGAATATTCACCACGTACCGCGCCATCACTCAGCCCATATAGTGGGCCTCAAATCTGTCTGCGAAGGACACCGCCGACTGACGAGGTTGGACCGTCTCAGGCCGTTAAACACCTTCGAGTCGACATGGATCCATATGGAGCCGCTCCATTCACGCCCCCACCGCCGAAGCTTCCGCCCTCGCCTCCGCCTTCTGTCGCCGGCAATGACTGGAAGTGGGTGCTTATTCCCCCGGCACGAGCCATATTGACGCCAGGTACGAGATGAGACGAGAAGCGCAGGAGATCATCCCCGGTCTATGGCTCGGCCCGTTCCAGGCATCAACTAGCCTGCAATTGATGAACAGCCTGCGGATAACGCATGTGTAGGTATTTTGCCGCCGCCGGCTTCCGTGCGAAAACTTCGAGCTGATCGTCAGGTTGTGCATACGGGATAAGAAAGAAGCGAGCCTGATTTTCCCACGTTTCCCCACCGAGTTCCGCTACAAAACGCTGGATATCTCGGACAACACGGTGCGGCGGTCTGCATGGACGCGATGATCCCGTATTGATGGCAGGACCAAAACATCATCTCCATATTCCCGATCTGTCGAGACTTCATCGAGGAAGCGCTGTCTGGTGGAGGCGTGGTGCTCGCGCATTGCAACGGCAAGTCTGTTCTCGTTCAGCCTCGGGGTTCTGCTAACGGCCCAGGCGGAATAGCGACGGCTCCCGCCATTATCACCGGTTACCTGATGTGGAAGTACAATTGGAACTTCGAAACCGCTTTGGCGTTCATCCAGAGCAAACGGTATTGCGTCAGCCCGATGAGTGTGGGTTGACAAGTCGACCGCAGGCGGGTGTGCGCTGATTGCAGTTCACCGTGCAATTGAAAGAATACGAACCTATATATCTCGCAGAGAAGATGTTGGAGGCGTCCGGGGGCATGGCTGTACAGCGGTCAAAGCGTTCAGTTGAGGATGAGTGAGTCGAGCCTTAATTAGATCTGCTCCCACGCTTATTGGCACAGGGACGTCGAGGACGAGTACAAGAGGAAGATGCCGAATCGCTCTGATCAACCCCTCGTGCCTCCGTCCGGAAGCGGGTATGGCTTGATGGATACATCATGACACTGGCGTCCCGCGTATTGGCGATACAACAGTTCATCCTGAAGGGAGGCGCGGCGAGACACAACCCCACGGCGACACCCTCAGCCCAATTGACCACGACATACAGACGACTCGTTAGAGACCACGGCCCCTGGAATTCCATCTCGGTTCTTCCATGTACAACAAGCACACCAGGCATTTACGCGAACATGTGTGTAGAGTATAACGAAATGCAATGATCATGTCACCTACAGATACGAGCGCAGCTCGACCGTGGGTCAGGGCATGTGCGACCGAGTCGCATTCCATCGGATTATGCCACTGATACATGATGGAAATTACGGATGTAGCTCCGTACTAGTCATGGCTCGAATCGTTGCTAAGGTTACACGGGTCGGCTCGCAGGTGAACGCAGTTCTCTGAAAATAGGCAGACCATCAGAGGCCGTCTCCGGGGAAGTAATTTCTTGCATGAGCTGCGCGCACCCGCAGGAGTGAAGGTCTACTCACTTGTCCCAGCGCCTATCGTGATCCTGGTCTCTATCGGCGAAACGCAGATCTGCCGACAGCCGGATGCGCCCTTGTGGGTCGCGGTTTCTCGCGCTGGAGTGTATCATGTCTTGTGTAAGTCATCATCGCTCGTGTGCGAGAGCGCCAGGAGAAGAGAACACTACCAGACGAAGAGGAGGATGAGCAGGGACACTAAAGGGAAGAGAGGGGTTGTCCAGGGGCGTGCAGAGCAAGGTGCTGTATCCCTGCGGGAGTATACCAGGTCCACTCACACGTATGATGGAAGACCGCGTCACCCGCTTCGTAGTCCCCAATCAACCACTTCAATCCCGGCCCCTCTCGCGCTGCAAAGCCATTGGCATCTGTATCCAGCATCCCCGTCGAGCTCATCTGAAATCAGCGGTCCCTCCAAATTGCGAACACGGTCCGGCCCACGTTCTGGTTGAAGGCGTACAGGCGCTCTTCCTCCGGCATCCCCTTTTGCTTGCACAGCTCGGTGAACCCTTGCTCGATCCTCTCGCCAATCGCGACGCTATTCTCAAGGTACATCAGTCCCCCGTTCATCGGTCCACAGTCACCAATCGGCACCCAAGCAGTGAGCGTCGTGGGCGGCGCGGCGCGCAAGAAGATTTGGTCGTAGTGCACTCCTGTCGAGGTTCCTTTCGCGAAGGGGACGTTGGAGCGGATAAGGTGTCGGCGGAGGATGAAGGGCGAGAGCCAGTCGGGCTGTATGCGGCGGACCATCTCCAATAGGTCTGTTCTCAGTGTACTCCGCTCATCCCGACGCGACGGGATTGCCCACGCTCGTTCGCGCAAAACTGGTTGGACCAGTCCGATGTTATCGCCTCATATACCAACTTGGCGTGTAAACAGTCCTCAGGCGTTTTACCAACATAGGAAGCGTTATCGACGCCCACAAAGTCCGCCGTGTCCGCGTCGCCGCCGACGAAGATCCCGTCGATGGGGGCTGTACCGGGCTTGAGCACCCCGCTCGGCGCGACCGTCTCGAAGAACCTGTTGTGAGCGCCACACGATCATCAGCGAGCGCGGGGCCCACCTGCGCCTCGTGTCGAGTACGAGGTCCTTCGGTATGACGCCCTTGACATGCACCACACCTTTGTCGCGTAGCTCTCGTCTGATCTCCTCGTCGGATGCGGACGCGGGAAGAGGACGGAGCCATTTGAGCGAGGAGGAGGGGATACTTCCTGCATTGGATTCGATTACGAGCGCGCTCAACGCTTTCGCTGCTCATGAGCGTCAGGAGTACCTAGAGGTCACTTGTGTGACGCTGCCCACCGTCGTGCGTCGCGTCCCACCCATCCAATTCTCGCTGCATGTCCGGTATCGACGGCATGAAGATCGATTAGGACGCTTCGTCTCTGTGGGTCTTTCTTGCACTGCACCGATCGTTCACCGCACGGCAATTGCCCACCGTGTCTAGCTGATATCGTACAAGTAACCTGGATGAAGCGGGGCGATGTGGGGTTCGCAAAGAGCCTGCGCCCTAGGTCGATACGACTCCATGTGAGCCAGACGCCTAAATATCTCCGTGATCTCCGTGGGATCCACCGGATATGCTGCTGAACTCGTGATTAGAAGACAAGCATCCTCACAGGACATGCTCCAAGAGAGACTCAGACTTCGGCAGAACGGGTGTGGTACATGCCCCATGCCTGTTCCCCGACTTGACCAGCTGACAGGAGGAAATCGACCGACCGGAGTGTCGTACCCTCTACCGAGCCGCTCCGATTGTGGATTATGTCCGCTCCGGATTCTACAAATCCATGAAACGCATGAGGCATGCTCGGGGTAGCGTGAGGCTCAGTATGCATGCTGCGAATCCCGTGCTGGGAGTGCGTGGATTGCATAGCGGCTATGTCTTCCCCGCGTCCCGCCCCTCCTCGATGTCGCGCTTAATGGTAACGGCAAATGCGGGGTCCGGGATGAGGTGGATCCCGAATCCCAGTAAGATGGTCAGAATGACGAGCATGATCGCGATCGCTGCCAGCGCTGAGCAGGTCAGCTCTGCACGGGACCGTCACTCACTGATGACGTCCATGATAGTCGTCGCAGAGGTGTGAGACTGACGCCAGGCGAGACGAGACCTGGGGCACGAAGAAGGGGCCCGGCGATAAAGGAGGGGATCCATGTACACTGGTGCATGTTTCATGTACATATACATCGTCAAAGGCATACTATCCCTAGTAAAGTCCCAACCCGGTCGAGCGTTGTTCGGCGTCACCTTATTACAGATCTCAAGATGTCGTTAGATGTACGTTACTGGTTGCCTCGCGCGCTGCGCGATGGACAGCCAAATAGAATCTCCCTCAGTGTTCTTGGCGACGCCTAGATCCACCCTCCCCTGTGCTTGTCCCTGCTCTCGACGGTGGCCCACGAGGGCTGCCTCGAGCTCATACCGTTCCTCGAGCCAGCGGTCGAGCTCCATCCGCTCGCGTAGCTCTTGTTCGTGTCTCTCCTGCCGATACCCGCCGGGGGCGTCACGGGGGTTGTCAGCCGTTCGCGCATAGGCGAGAACGAGGCGTCTTGGTCGAAGTCGTCCTCTGTCTCCGGGAGAAACAGCTCATCGTCCTCCGGACTAACGGGCATTTGTACCGGCGGCGGCGGTAGAGGGAGCGTGCTTTGCGCAAGGCGGAGAGCGCTGCGGGGCGGGACGGGCGGCTTGGCGGGGGTGGGCGAGGCGGACCGGCGGTCAGCGGACGACCGTCGGCCCCAGGGAATCGCAGCCGGCACGGCGCTTGGTGTAGGCAGAGCACCAAAGGAATCTCGGGGTGTGAGCGCCGGGCGGGACGAGTGGAGAGAGGTAAAGGACGATGAGCGGTGAGGGGTTTTTTGAATGTTGATGGGGAGCAGTGGTGGCAGGCGCGACTCGTTGCGCTGATGGCCGCCATGCGGGTGTGTCGGCGTTTCGGCAGAATGCGATTCTTCCGACGTCGTGGAGGAGTGGGAGAGTTCGGGTACGGACGGGCTAGGCAGCAGCGTCGTCTTGAGCGGTGAGCTCCGGATACCGGTGTTCGAGCGAGGTAGAGTCGAGTAAGCCGCCGCACGATCGAGCTGCAGCTCTTGAAGCTTGTACAACAGCTCCCCACGACCGTCGTCCCACCCTTCAGACGCGCTCGAGCTGACGGATCGCTCGTCCTCCCCATTCAATGTCTTTCGTCGCGGCCGAGGCGTGTTGCGACCGGAAGAGAATCCCTCGCCGACCTTGCTCCTCCAACCCCCGCTCCCCGTGGGCAAAGCGCTCGGAAGAGTGAGCGGCGATGAGGGGTAGCGCGGAGGGGCGTGCAAGGCTCGCCATGTCTCTTGGCTCCGCCAAGGCTGGTCAATGGAGTACGTCGAGTTGTTCGAGTACTGCGAATAGACCGATTCGCGTAACGGCGTACAGGAGGCAAAGGCAGCGGTTGGAGGGGTCAAAGCGGAGAAGGAGCGCGAGCGACGGTGAAGGTGCTTGCGGACTCCGGGTCTGACGAGTGAGGAGGAGGATTCGAGCAAGGGCGAGGAGGGTCGAACGGGGGGCAGCGTGAGCACCTGCCATGAGCGCGTACACTGGAGTAGGAGGTGGACCTCGGACTCACCTTGGCCAGGTCAGGCGTCGGTACGGGAGGAGGCGGTGGATCGGCCTTGATGTTCGCCTTGGAGAACTTGCGGGAGAACTTTTTGCGTAGAGTCATGGTCGTGATTGGGTTATCGCCGATGTTGCTGAGCGATGATCAGAGGCAAAATGTCGTCAAGACGTCGGTGAAGGTGATTGCCGGGGTAAAGAAAGAGTGTCGCCGGTCGATACGTGACAGGGTCGTGCAGGAAGAAGAGATTCCAGCAAGGCACGATACGGGTCAAAGGTGACAGAATCGAAAGACGAGATCCTGTCCCCGCGTGCTCTGTTTTCGCCCTGCGAATCGAACACGGTCTGGGGGCGCAGGGGCGGGGGAGAAAGCCTGAAGAGCTAGAAGTCGTAGTGGGAATGACGTTGGTGATATCGACGATGTGAGCAACAGCAGGTCGGTGACAGGGCGGCTCGGGCTGGACTTTTGCGCCGAGAGGAAAAGATGAAACGCGCTGGTAAGGGGCGTCGAGGGAAAAAGTCGGCTGGAATGCGATGTGTCCCGTTTCGAGATGTGTGAGTTGATCGATTGATGGATCGTGACAGGCGACTCTGATGATTTGTCCTTGTCGGCCACCTCGGGCTCCCGGCGTGGCGACGACGACTCGGCGTGTGTAAAGCGTGCCAGCGATCAATTTCGCGCTCTGACCAGTTTGTCCTCCCGTCACGGCGGAAGCGAACGGACGGGGTATTTGTCGTGTCTCACACCTGTCTTCTTGCTCTCAACAAGATCTGCTCATAGCGCGCTGGGCTTCGAGCAAGGGAGGCTGGTGAGTGATGGAGAGCCGCTAGTGTTAAAACAGATGAATCGATATCGATTCGGCGGGTCAGTCATGTTGATTCATTCTGCCGTTGATTTTGTTTTCGAGGATCTGGCGTCGGGCGACGGGGCAGCAGAGTCCAGACGGGCGGCCCAAGGGTCCTTGGTCAGTCGAGATGGTAACTGAGAGTCTGGCCAGCGTGCCTGAGCGCAATGTCGTTCATCGAGCACGGCGCATAAGCTCAAAGCGAGGGTTAAGATGAAACGCGGGTGGCGTCGAGGCTTCAGGCTGCAGTTTTGGGGTCCTCGTCATTGGCGACGCGGATATTGCCGCCGTACTGGCTGGTGGAGGGTTAGGACATGCATCAAGCCATCTATCGCCGAGAATCCACAGTGATCAGAAGGGTGCTTGCATACGTTCATTTATGCTATATACCGCGTGGGCCAGAATTTTCCGTACAACGTATTCAGGATTGATTTCTCAACGATAGGAAACAGTCACAAACAACAACATGCTCCTCTCTCCGTGGCGAATATCTGACCCGGTCATGGCGCCGAGTCCAGATGCGCCCAGCTCTCGTCCATGCCCGTTCCGCTCTCGCTGCTTTCGGCACGCGAACTCGTCGTCCTGAGCGAATGCAGTGAGCTGCCCAGGTCCTCTCCAGACTCGTGGTCGCTACTGCTAGCACTCTCCGTGGCTGTTGTGGGGGCCGCAGGTCGCCCTCTTCGTCCTGCAGATGCCGAAGCCGAAGCGGATGCTGATGTCGCGCTCGATGCGACGGATCCAAGCGACGTAGGTCGGCTGGGCAGACCCTGCACGCTGGCGAACAGCGGGCCGTTAGGTCCAGGCAGGGTTGGAAGGACGCGCAGTAGCGGGCCGAGGAGGGTCGGGGAGATGTGCGAAAGAATGAACGGCAGTGAAGGGTATTGACCGATGGAGTAGGTCGACTTTCGGCCTCGTTTCAGGATCCAGAGGAATTGTCGTTCAAAGTGTGTGTAATCCTTGGCCGAGGCTCCGTATCCCAGTCGGCCAATCACGCCGGCGTAAAGTTGCGACAAGCGGTTTACGAGTTCGTCCTTGAGCACGAAGAGCTTGTCGTATGCGCCGGCGTGCTTCCACTTGTCTTTAAACGTCAAGCGGTAAATCATAAGATGCGCGTTGGCCAGCATCGCGTGAAGAGGCGGAAGGTTCAGGTGGCCGACGTAGAGCGAGACAATACGAGCGGGCGTGGACACGGCGAGGTTCTGGCCCAGCAGCCGGTGGTTGTTGGTGAGCACCTGCGAAGCGAACGAGTCGGGCTGGACGAGAACCGAGCCGGAAGGATAGAGAGTGATCAGCATCGGCGCTCGACCAGAGTGGTCCGGCTTGAGCAGGGATGGAAGCGCCGGCAGGGCGGAAGGTTGGTTAGGCGGGCACGGGTGCAGCGCATAGAGCGAAACGAACGCGTGCACGTGTGCGACGTGTCCACTGGGAGAGACGGGTCGATCGGCGGCGTGCGAGGCGTCCGTCGCGGCGAAGGGGAGTCGCAGAGTGGCCATAAGTGACGTGTGGAATGGAGGGAACGTGGTGGACTGCACATCAGCGCCGGCTCGAAGACGGGTGACCGGTCCGACGCACGTCCTCTGGGTCGTAGATCAACACACGCAATCCCGACCTCTCAGGCAGCGGACCAAGCTTCTTCTCGAGCGCGTCGGCGTCTGCGACGCGCGGCACGGCCACAAGCACGATGTAACCCGCTCTCAACAGCGTGACGGTGAGCACCCAAAGCAGAGGAGGCATCGGCGATGGAGAGAGGATGACTGCCGTCAGCGCTGCATTGACGCTCGCGCCGTCGGCACTCACCAATAGCCTCTTTGAGCATCCCGTCCTCGACCACCCCTCTCGTGCCGAACTTTGCCCTGTCTCGCACGGCTTTACCCCATTTCCCACCGTATCCCAGACGCGCCGTGCCGTAGCCAAGTCCCAGCCCCAGGGCCAACGCAGCTCCTGTACCAATCACGTACGGATGCGCACGGACAAGCTTGTCTGCGCGGTTGTACAGCGACACCGGCATGCGGGAGACGACTGAAGGAGGCGGAGGCGGGGGAGGGGGGATTTCTTTGCCGCCGAAGGGTGGAAATGGGATGGAGATGGACGAGGGGGCATTGATGTTGAGCGTCTCGACTGGGGTGAGCACCGTCGTGACATCGTTATTCGGCAGTGTGAAGCGTACAAATTTCGTTGGACATCCTCTCCATGGTCTCAAGCATCCTGTACGGCAAGCCGTGGAGGTCTCTGGGGACTTGAGCCTCAAGCCACTCTTCGAGCTGGTCGAGGAAGTTGAGGTCGTCAGGCATCATGCCGCGATGGCTGGGTGGATGTGGTCGTCAAAGTTGATAGTCGTCCTTCTTATGTGCGTAGTTGGATGAAAAGGATGTCTAGGGAAAAGAATGCCCTTGGGTGGAATCAGCGTCGACGACGACGACGAGCCAGCGAGTGAGCGAGGGCAGAGAGCGGCATGTGATGATATCTCATCCGCTGAGGCGGCCACTCGGCGCCAGCCGGGCATCCCAAACATGAAACCGCCGATTGCCAAAACGGGTCAAGCGCTGGATGGGGGCCGGGTGGCGACCTGTGTCCACCCAGGACCCATTTGATCCCGCCCGACGCACCGCGCACGCGTCATGACGTCAAAGGCTCCGTCGTTTCGGTTCGTGCTTCTCCGCAGTGAGTGAGTGTTCGGTGAGCGCTCATAACCACATCATCATAGTATCAGGCAAAAGAGCATCGCTTCATCGCACATATACAGCCTTTCACCGCTCACAAGCCCACATTCATCCACCATGTCAACCCCTCCAGCGACCAGCGACCGAGTGCCAACTCCCCCGAACGAGGGAAAGAACCCGTACGTAGCGGCAGCTCATGGCCGATTCATTCCCTGGCGCTCTCCGCTGACAAGCAGGAGCTCTCTCAGCGGAAACACCAAAAATGTTCCCCGGAAAAAGCCGATTGTGAAGCCTCCTTTCGCCGACGTGTCCATGGGCAGGTTGTGCGTTTGCATTGTTCTTTGCTGCTCCGACCGTAGCGCTGCCCGTGCCGCGCTGACCCCAGCCTGACGTACCTCGTCGCGGGCCTGTTCCTCCTTGCCGCGTTCTACACCTGGCGCTTCACCGTCTGGGCAGCCGAGGTCGGCGGGTACTGGAACCTCGTTACGGGTCACCGCAACCCGCCGTCTACAGGCCCAGGTGAGGCTGCCCTGAAGGCCGCCGGCAGCGCCGTTTCGGCTCATCGCAGCGTGAGTGCCCGTCTCGTCATCGGCGATGATACCCGCACCACCTTTCCCCTTCATCTGCTTTCACCTCTGTACCACAGTCGGTTACGAGCCATACCTCAGCTCACACACAGTCCGCCACGTCCGCCTCCTCCGCCGGCGCAAACTCCGCCGTGACCCGCACCCCCGCGCAGAGAGACGCAGACGTCCAATCGCAAATCGTCAACTTGGCCAACGCCCTCGGCGTCAAGCCCGCTGAGCTGTCCAACGCGATCCGTCCGCTCATCGACCCGTCCGTCCCGAACCCCGCTCAGGCGGCCCAGCTTGAGGCGGACATCCTCAAGGCGAAGCTCGCGGCTGGAGGCGCCGCCGACCCCGCGGCCGCAGCACCGCAGCAGGCCGAGGGGGGAAGCTTGTTGAGTGCGCTGGGCGAGGCGTTGCTCGATTAGGCCTGGGGCGCGGGGGAAGATGACAAGGGCGGGGGAAGAATGACAAAGAGAAGCCGCACAGAAATCAGTACAACACAGTAGACTATATTGCCTCATCCGAATCACGACGTGCCATCCGCGGTACGAAATCGACTGATCCGAGAGGGAGAGAATGCATAGCTTCTGTAGATCTATCATATCGCTTCGTGTCCTCCGATAGCACCCGTCTCCTCCGCCCATGGCTCTCACGTTCCTCGCCCATGCTCCTTCCAGCTCGCACCCGTACATGCTCACACCCCTCGCACCTACTTCGCAACCGTTAGATCCGCCGGGAATCCAGAAAAGTCCTGCTGGTCGCTGACAGACTGCCCGCCCTTTGCGAATGACACCTTCATACGCAACCGTATTTGTGCCTGCACGTCAATACTGCGCCGAGCTTCACGCAGTTCGGCACTCACTCCTGCCGGTGCCAACACACGCATCTGCTGCGTTTCCGTCGCCCCAGCCGCAATGTCCGCATTGGACATGGCCTGCATCTGCAGTTGTTGCGTCTATCCATGAGCTCAGCAGACTGGGCACAATTGCAAGCTCACCTTCGGCACAGCCACCTGCAAGTTCACCCCCGAGACCGCTTCTGCCGCCGTGAACCTCGCCAAGATCTGAACAACACCCGGTTGAGTAGGCGACAACCGCGGCGTGAGCGTGATCTTCAACCCGTTCTTCTCGTATGCCGTATAGCTCTGCAGCTGAGACTTGACCGGCGCGGTAGCGGGCGCTTGAGCTTGAGGTTGTGAGGAGCCGGAGGGTTCGGACGAGACAAGGTCGAGCAGCGAGCCACCGCCCGACGCGCTGGCAGCTGGCGCAGGGGTAGATTGCGTGGCGGGAGCGGACGATCCGCCGAAGAGGGACATGATGTCGGCGTTGGCGTTGCGGGGGGTTTGAGCGGAGGAAGACGTCGGTACAGTGTCGGTACTGCTCGAGCCGAAGATGTCCGCCAGTAAGTCCTGCGTCGAGGGGCCCGAAGAGCTCGCAGCTGGTGCCGGCGTCGAGATGTCCTCCCCGATGAGGTCCACGACCGTGTCCTTGTCTGTCCGCGTTGTACCAACCGATCGTCGCTCGCTCACTACCTGTCAGTCCTGTCTACGATGCCTGGTCGCCGACAATCCAAACAACGCACCTGTGCCCATGATCGTCGCCCTGATCTCGGGCGGCGGCATCCGCTCCAACACGCCCGCCTTGATATCGCTCCTCTCGAACAAGCTTCCAAACTCCACTGCACGTTGTTGGATTTCCAGCTCCAAGCTCGAGCTAAAGCCGGCCAGGATGACGGCAATGCGGTCCTGCTGGGTGCTCGTCCCGGCATTGGGCGATTCCGCCAGACGAGCAGACAGCTTTGACGCAGCTACGAGGACGAATTGGCGGATAAGGTTGTTGACGTATGGCGAATTGAGGACGAGCTCGAACAAGTCGACGATGTCCGAGTCCGTGACCTGCTTGACTTCCTCGCCGTCGTCGATTGTTCCACCTTGCAAGAGGACATCCGCGTACTCGCCGATGACCCATATCGCCGCAAGCGTCAACGAGTCCTGCGACAGATCGGCGGACAGAGCGGCATAGAGGCGTTGGGCAGTGTAGAATTGCAACTCGGGCGTGTGGCATACGAGCCGAATGAAGGCCGATAAGACCTCTTCTCGCACATAGTTGCCTGCCTACTTGTCAGCTTAGACTAAGGGGGAGTAAGGAGCAACGTGCAAGCTTTAGTACACGCAAGACCGTGTCGATCTGCCACCTCTTGTTTGGCGCGAACCGCTCTGCGCCCAAACAAATCTGCGTTGTCATGCCCAGCTTGAACTCATTGTCCGCGACTTCGAGGAACGACAGCAGTTCCCGGGTCATGACTCGGACATTGCTTTCGTTGACGAGGGCATATGAAAGCTCGAGCGCTCTTCTTCGGATCGAGATATCGCCGTCTCGCAGGCAGTCCAGGATGGTGTTCCTGTGGCGTTGCACCGCGTTCGTGTCCATCGTGACGACCTTGTTGAGCGTGTTCAGCGCGACGTATCTGACGTCAGCTTCGCTCGATTCCAGCATGTTTCCACTCGCCTAATGTTGTTGTCCCGGTTTGTCAAGAACTTTCCGAGGATGTTGATCGCCATGACCCGCAGTCCGCTGTCCGCCTCGATCTCCAGCACCGTCAAGACCGTCTCATACAGGATCGAATTACCGACGTTCTTCGTCGAGTCCGTGTTCGTCGCGACCTGAGCAAGGATGTCGTTCATGGTCTCACTGGCCTGCACGTCGCCTCGTCCAAGCAGTCGGAGCAGTCGCAGGATCTTGACCTGGAGGAAAGGGTCGGTGATGCCGCCGACATCGTGTTCGGGGCTGAAGCCAGTTGACACCAGGTTCTTCAAGTGCTTGACGAGCAGCCCGGTCCCCTGGCGTCAGCGAAGCCATCGTTCAGCGACGCACCTTTCTGAACTCGGCACAGATCCCCTCGTCCAACTCGCACATCTCGGTCACGAGCGTGATGCCCGCCAGCAACACCCCGTGGTTCCGGTCCTGCAGCAGCGACTTCGCCTTGGACGTAAAGTGATCCATGAGGTCCGGTACCCGCCTGATCACCCGAAGAGCACACAGCGCAGCCTGCAGGTCAGTCATACGGCGGTTCACACACCCCAGCCCTGGTACTAACCTTCTTGCGTATGTACGTGTTACTGCTCCCCAACAGCTTCTCAATCTCGTTACACAGATCACGCGACATCTCCTCGGACGATATGTTTGCAAACGTGCACAGCGCCAGGCCCACCGCATACATGTTTGAGTGGTTCATGTCGCTGTCATCAGCTCTGTCCTCAACTCCCTTCAAGCCCCGGCGGCGCTCACTTCTTCAGCGAGTTCGTCACGAGCGTCAACACCTCCTGGTTCTCATCCAACAACAACATGATACCGAGGTACCCCAGCCGCTTGTCGCTGAAACGGGGACTAGCGACGAGCTTGAGACATTCGATCTGGCCAAAATGTGCCGGATAGCCCAACATGTGGATGTACAGCAGCTTGGCGATGTTGTTGTGACGGGCGAACGAGTCTTCCTCCTTGAACGACGTCTGGTGTGAGCGCTGCCTCACCGCTTGATGCGACTGCACGTACCCTGACGGCCGCCGACTCTTTCTGGATGACAGAGCGCTCATCTGCGAGGGTCTACACGTCAGTCGTGGGCTTTACAAGTGGGTGACGGCGAGCGCACCTTGCACGAGCGGATGGCCTTGATCAAGGCTGCCTGTGAGCTCGTGGTTCCAGGGCGATACCGCATAACGACGCACCTTTGAGGTTGTAGTGACCGCTCATGGTGACCTTTACCCGTGCTCCAGGGCGTGCAGATGGTATATACGATGAGGGGGCGGTATGCACGGGCAAGAACGGAGGGTATGGGAGAGTCTGTATCACTCCCAGTCGACGCCAATGCCATTCATTGCATGCACGCATCGCTCGGGTCGAGACCTCCACGCGCGGCCTGCGCGCCCTTGGTGGCAGTCAGGCTCAGGAAGGACGGACCCGCCGGGCTGTGTCAGGCTCACGTCGCCACCAGATCTTGCTTGTCAACACTATGTATGAACGAGGGGACGGAGTAGCGTAGTTCACGCCAGCAGATCGTCGCATGTAAGCTTTTGATCAAACGCCCAAATGACATGTCTGAGACCAAATATCACCTGCACCAGTCGTAAGATTAGAGGCATGAGACTCGTCACGCGGCCATCCACCACACCACAGCGCCTAGCACCATAACAAGCCCAAGGGCCGCCGCGCTCCTCTTGACTCGCTGCGCCCTGGCCATAGAATCCCCGCCAACGTAGTCATCCCATCGAACTCCGTAGTGGAGCCACCAAAAGAGAATGACGGGCCCCGGGAAGTGGGTCTAGCGATCAGCCTCATCCGACCAGTATGACTCTCGAGCGGACGGCTCACGAAGACTTTGCCTGTACCCCCATCTGTACGGAAGTATGTCTTGACCGAGTTCCAGATACTCTTCTCGAGACGTTTGTCAAGCCAGCTTACGGTTAGCATCCTCCGAGGCATGCGGAACGGAGTCGCTCCTCACGCATTGTATCTGTCTGTCGCATCCTGCTTGACTTCAAGGACCTTTACGCCCCTCATGTGCATCTGCACGATACACTCCGAAATGTATTCAGCCTGTACCTCAAGGTGAGTCGTGACACTATCTACAGTATCAGTGATTTCTGTCTCACGCCGGGAAAGAGTGACGCACTTATGCCCGGAGACGTATTCGCGCCTAGCATGACGAACAGGTTGGGAAAGCCTGGCGTGGCAATCTAGCTTGAGCTGCGCTCGATAAGGCGAGGCAGCAAGGGACAAAACTCACACCCAGATATTGATGCGTGTGGGACCGGTCCTCGCCGACAACATAGTCCTGACGCCCAGAAATACTGATACCGGCTGTCTGGAGGGTCAATCAGAGCGTGAAACGAGTAACAATACTGACTGTGTCGAATCCGGTCGCGAGGGCCACAATATCGGGCGAGAAGCTTTGACCTGTACTGTCAGTCCGGGGTATCAATCGTTCCAAACTGCTACCTACCGCTTGAAGTAGTAACATGATCGGGAGTAGCCGACGCCAGGCCGTCCCAAAGCGGAGTTACGTTTGGTTGGTTGAGCGCCTTGAGGTAGCCGCTGAGTTTTAGCTTGGTTTGTCCTCGAATGCCACCGAACATACCCATCCATGATGAGTCGTTTTGCGCCAAAAGCTGACCATCAGCTGGAGACCGACGCGCAAAGGCGGCACCTACGGAAGTCCGGCACTATATTATCCCTGATCGCAGGAGGCGCCCTCTTCCTCATCCAAGCACCGAACTTCTGGAAAAAATCAGCGCCGCGAGCCGCATTCAGCTATCTGAGCCTCTGTCGCGGCAGCGATGCGCACCTTTCCCTGCTTTGCTCGGAATTTGACGGAGCTGGGTCGGAGAATGAAATATAGGACGTCCTGCTGGAACGCTCTCATATACCATATGATACTGTATGCGAGGGGTATGTGGTGGAGTACCTGCTGTGTCTTGCTGTATGGCTCCGAGTGAGGCTGATCACGAGTTGGGCTGGCATAAGGTACAAGTGCCAACACCAGGCGAGTACGCACCTCGGAACGACCCAATGTTGCGATCTCGCCAGGGCAATCACTTTGATGTCCGGCTCTTTCGCCAGGCTAGCGACGAGCTGCACACTGACATATAAGCCCCTACCGAAGAACAAGCCTTGTCTGCTTGATCCACGTACCCGCTGCACCCGTTGCCGACCACCATGATCTCCTTCCCACGCAGGCTCTTTGCGTCCTCCCACTCCGCAGGCCACCTGGACACATGTATCACCTTCCCCTTGTACTCCTTGAGGCCAGGAATGTTGGGATAACGCGGCGTCGAGAACCCTCCGATGGCCGAGACGACGATGGGATGCCGCAACTCGATGACCTTCGATGGGGTTTGCAGCGTTAGGTCGTATGCCGAGTGTGCTGTATTCCAAGTCGCTTTGACGAGCGAGTGAGAGAAGCGCACGTGGGGTGTGATGCCATGTTCATCTGCTAGAGCTTGCCAGTCTGTCATAAGCGTCGCTGTGCGCCTTGGCCGAGTGCATACACCACACACATTTCTGAATGTCGGCTCGGG
>Ga0308169_10003384_pt1 | contig 15620 bp, 18 predicted proteins | sample PhyBR1_2_FD_202139 | JGI IMG/M metagenome (GOLD analysis project Ga0308169, IMG submission 202139) | Phyllosphere microbial communities from UC Gill Tract Community Farm, Albany, California, United States - DLSLSB.R1 | ecosystem: Host-associated > Plants > Phyllosphere > Unclassified | place... | reverse complement strand
ATCTGCGAAGAGCTGTTCTCGGCGTGCAAGACCGAGTTCAAGCACCTGGAGTACTTCTACTTCCACAACTTTGTGTACGAGTCAGTGTGGAAGAACAACCAGCGTCGCACTTCGGAGCGCACGTCCACCCAGGACCTGCTGCACAAGTATGGCGCCGACTACAAAGTGATCTTTATTGGCGATGCAGCCATGGCGCCCTATGAAATCACCCAGGCTGGCGGCAGCGTCGAGCACTGGAATGAAGAACCGGGGTATGTGTGGATGCAGCGGTTCATGGCCAAGTACAAGAAGCTGATCTGGATTAACCCTTACCCGAAGGACACTTGGGGGTATACGGCGTCGACTGGGATTGTGCGGGAGTTGGTGGAGGACCAGATGTATCCGCTGACGCTGCGCGGGTTGGAAGAAGGTATGCGCTTTCTCTCCAAATAACACCACCGCCTTACTGTAGGAGCGAGCTTGCTCGCGAAAAACCTGAGACCGCCGCGTACATCTGGATGCCCGCGTTATCGTTGACGTTTTTCGCGAGCAAGCTTGCTCCTACAAGGATTGGCTAAACCGCTGCAAAAACTTGATGTGCTGCCGATGCGCCGCCTCCTGCACCACCGGTGCCAACCGCACCTTCTCCCCTGGCAGACACTGCGCCAGCCGCGCCAAGGATAAAGGCGTCAACGCGCCCAGCCGCGGATAACCGCCGATGGTCTGCCGGTCATTGAGCAACACAATCGGCTGCCCATCCGGGGGCACCTGGATCGCGCCCAACGGAATGCCTTCAGAGATCAACGACGGCCCTTGATAGTGCAGCGGCGTGCCGAGCAAACGCATACCCATGCGGTCGGCGCGGCTGTCCAGCGCCCATTCGGTGTTGAAGGCGTCGAACAAACTCTGCCCGCTGAACCGGCCGATCTGCGCGCCGATAATCACGTCCAGTGAGGCACCGGATTGCAACTCCGGCTTGGCCAGCACCTTCATTGCACCGCCCGTACCGGAATAAGCCAACCGCCCGCCTTCGGCCAAAGCCTTGCCGAAACCGTCCACCCCACCCAACGCTTCGCGCACGACCGTGGCACAACTGCCAAGTACAGTCGGGGCATCGAACCCACCGGGCGCCGCCAGATAAGCGCGTGCCCCATTGAACGGCTGGGTAAAGCGCAGTCGCTGACCCTTTTGCAGGATAAAACTGCGACCGGGGCTAATGGCGCGCTCATCGACATAGGCGCCCAGATCCGCACCGGCCAGTGCCAACAGGCAATAATCCTCGGCCTGCACGGTAAAACCACCCAGGGTGATCTCCACTACCGGCGCATCCAGGGCATTGCCCAGGAGCCAGTTGGCCCAGGACATCGACACCCAATCCAGTGCGCCGCCCTGGGTTACACCCAGATGGCGCACGCCAAAACGCCCGGCGTCCTGCAACAGGCACAGCGGCGTGCTGGCCTCGATGATCAAGCGGCTCATGCCTGCGCCTCCAACGGCGTGTCATCGCCACCCAGGTGGATAAATTCGGCGTGATCGACCGCTTCGAAGCGCACCGTATCACCGGGCTGCATCAGGCTATAGCCGTCGCGTTCGCGGTCGAACAGCTTGGCCGGGGTGCGGCCGATCAGGTTCCAGCCGCCCGGGGACACCACCGGGTACGCAGCAGTTTGCCGTTCAGCAATGCCGACGCTGCCGGCCGCCACGCGTTTGCGCGGCGTGTTGAGTCGCGGTGTGGCGAGCACTTCATCCACCAGGCCCATAAAGGCAAAACCCGGCGCGAAACCAAGGGCGAACACCTGGTATTCGTGGGCGCTGTGGCGGCGGATCACGTCCTCTACCGTCAGCCCGCTGCGCCGGGACAACAGGGTCAACTCCGGGCCGACGCTCAGGTCGTACCACACCGGCAGCACATGGCACTGGCCACTGCCCTGGGCCAGGGGTTGCAGGTCCGTCAGCGCAAGGTCGATCAGCTCCCGAGCCTGTGTCGGGGTCAGCTGCGTGAGGTCGTAATGCACCATCAAGGTGGTGTAGGACGGCACCAGATCCACCAGCGCCGCGCCGAACTCTGCGCGCAAACGCTGCGTGGCAGCAAGCATCCACGGCATGTTGGCCTCGGCAATCACCTCAAACAGACGCACCATCAGGCAGTCGATGGCCACCACTTCAATGCATGGCTTCATGCTGTCTGCAACGCTTGGCGGATACGCTGCACCGCGGCCACCGAGCTGGCGTTGTCGCCATGCACGCACAAGGTATCGGCCTGCAAGGCCAGCGGGCTGCCGTCGCTGGCGACCAATGCCTCGCCCCGGGAAATGGTCAGGGCCTGCTGCACGATGGTGTCGCTGTCGTGATGCACCGCGCCGGGCAACTGGCGGGAAACCAGATGGCCCTTGCTGTCGTAGGCGCGATCGGCAAAGGCTTCGAACCACAGGGTTACACCGTATTCGTCACCCACAGCTTGGGCGGCGCTGTTGTCACGGGTAGCCAGCAGCATCAGCGGCAGGTCGCCGTAGGCGGCCACGGCCTGGATCACCGCACGCAACTGCGCGGGGTTGGCCATCATGTCGTTGTACATCGCACCATGGGGTTTCACGTAGCTGACGCGCCCGCCCTGGACCCGGCAGATGCCGTCCAGCGCGCCGATCTGGTAATGCAACAGGTCCTGGATTTCCTGCGGCGTGTAGTTCATTGACCGTCGGCCAAAGCCTTGCAGGTCCTGATAGGCCGGGTGAGCGCCCACTTGCACGCCATGCTTGAACGCCAGGCTGACGGTCTTGCGCATGATGCTCGGGTCGCCGGCATGGAAACCGCAGGCCACATTGGCGCAATCAAGCTTTCGCCGATGTCGCAGTTCAGTAGCAGGCGGCTCACGGTGGTCGCTCCTGTAGGTTTTGTTTTTTTGTAGTGTGGGATTTATTACACAGAACTCGCAACTTGTCCTGGCACCCCAACGACGCTTATCGTGGAACGGCTCGATTTTTGGCGCTTGCCTGGTGCGACGTCCAACTAATAAAAACCGATCCATGCATAAGAAAAAGTTGATCCCATGAATTTGAAGTTCCTCGAAACCTTCGTCTGGGTGGCCAAGCTCAAGAGCTTTCGCCTGACTGCCGAGAAGCTGTTCACCACCCAGGCCTCGATTTCCAGCCGCATCGCCGTGCTTGAAAGCGAGCTGGGGGTGAAGCTGTTCCTGCGAGACTCCCGGGGCGTGAGCCTGACCCCGGAAGGCTTGAAGGTGCTCGATTATGCCGAGCAGATGATGGTGACCATGCAGGGTTTGAAACAGTCCCTGGAGACCACCAGCAGCAAAGTCGGGCGCATTCGGATCGGCGCGATGGACACGGTGATCCACACCTGGCTCAGCCCGCTGGTCGCGGAACTGATGAAGCTGTTCCCACTGGTGGAAATCGAGCTGGTCGCCGATACCGCGCTGAACCTCAGCGATCAGTTGCAAAAAGGCTTTCTCGACCTGATCCTGCAAACCGACCTGCTGCGCCTGGAAACCGTGCGCAGCGTGGAGCTGGCCAGCCATCCCATGGCCTGGATCGTCGCCAGCCACTCGATTTACAACCGTGACTACGCCTCCCTCGCCGAACTGGCCCAGGAGCGCATCATCACCTACTCGAAAAACTCCCACCCGCATCAGGACGTGCTGAGTTTGATGCAGGCCAATGGCGTGGCTGCGCCGCGCATGAACTGCGTGAACTCGGTGTCGGCGATTACACGATTATTGCGGGACGGCTTCGGGATCGGTGCACTGCCGCCGGTGCTGGTCAGTGAAGAGCTGGCGCGGGGGGAATTGGTGATGCTGCCGATGGCACAGCGCCTGCCGAACTTGCAGGTGGTGGTGTCATGGCGCGTGGGGGTGGAGTTGGTGGAGGAAATTGTGGGGCTGTGCCAGAAAGTGGTGGCTCGCTATGCCGAGGAAGTCGGTGCAGAACGCATGCAACTGCATAAACCCGATTAAAACTGTGGGAGCTGGCTTGCCTGCTCCCACATTGGACCGAGTCGGCCCTGACTTATAGGCCCTTCAAGTCCCGCTCTTCGATCGGACGGCTCTGACGCAAGCGCCGGCCACCCAGCACTACCCAGTCGATCAGGCGATACAGGCACTCGATGCCGAACGACAACAGCATCGCCCCGCCCAAGCCCCAGCCCATAGCTTCGGGCGTCAGCAGAATCTGGTAGCTGTAGCCATTCCAGGTTTCCAGGCGGATATCCGGGTCGGCGGCTACGGCCACTTGCAGGGCGCGGATGTACCACGGGCCCTGCATGGCCTGGAATTGCTTGTCCAACTCAAGCTGGCGATCAAGCATCGCGCCCAGGCTGCTGGCGTCGCTCTGGAACACCGGGTCATCGCTGGCGCGGTAATGCGCCACCAGCGCTTGCATGTCACCGTTGAAGAACTGCTGCGCGGTGGACTCAAAGCCGCGCAAGCCAGTCTGCGCCTCGATCAGGTGGGCTTCGACGCGCTTGGCGTAATCGTTGATAAACCCCGGCACTTGCACGCCGACCAACAAGCCAATGGCAAACAGCACCAACCGCAGATAGCTGAGCAACATGGTCGATTCCTTATTCGGTAACGCCCTGGCTGACGCATTCACCGCGTCGCCACAGGCTCCATTGGCCCGGTTCGTAGCGGGTCCAGTTTTCGTTGTCGGTCAAAGGCTCGGTGGCGATGACGGTTACCACGTCATTGGGCGTCGTTTCGGCCTGAAAATCGACGATCACGTCGACATCTTTCAGGCGTGCGGGGCCAAACGGCGCGCGCCGGGTAATCTGCGCCAGCTTGGTCGAGCAGTAGCAAAACAGCCAGTCACCGTCGCTGAGCAAGCAGTTGAACACGCCCATGCTGCGGTATTCGGCACAGGCGGCGATCAGGTCCGGCAGCACTTGCTCGATGTCCACAGGCTCAGGGAAGGCTTCGCGCACGCGGTTGAGCAGGTCACAGAAGGCCGCTTCGCTGTCGGTATCGCCGACCGGGCGGTAGAACGTGGCGCGCGGGTGGAAGTCGGCCAACTGGCCGTTATGGGCAAAACACCAGTTGCGGCCCCACAGCTCGCGCACGAACGGATGGGTATTGGCCAGGCTGACCTTGCCCACATTGGCCTGGCGGATATGGCCGATTACCACTTCGCTCTTGATCGGGTAGCGCTGCACCAGCAGCGCCACTTCAGACTCACTGCTCGCAGCCGGGTCCTGGAACAGGCGCAGGCCACGGCCTTCATAGAAGGCGATGCCCCAACCGTCGCGGTGCGGGCCGGTACGCCCACCGCGCTGCATCAGCCCGGTAAAGCTGAATACGATATCGGTGGGGACGTTGGCACTCATGCCCAATAATTCACACATGCCAGGGCTCTCGCTGCAGGGGCAGTCAACGTTTAAAGGCGCGGCTCGACCCGCATGCCACCGGCAGGCGCCGGGCGACGGAACGGTTCGTCGTCTTCCGGCTCGGCGGCCAAGGCGGCATCTGCAGCAGCCTTGCGCTCACGGCGAGCGCCGGCGGCGCGTTCGATGGGCCAGCGGATCAGCACAAACACGATGTACAGGGCAAACACGATCATCGTGTACATGAACAGATCGGAGATCGCCCGCCAGGCGTTGTTGCCGACCTTGAGCACCAGGTCCAGGGCGGTAATGGCCACGGCCGGCGCAAACTGGGTCTTGATCGGGTCGACGATGGTCGGGCTCAGTAACAGTACCGCCATCAGCAATTGCAGCGGCTCGCGCAGCCAGCGCCAGATCCAGCGGGTCATGCGCCACCACACTAACAGGCAGCCCAAAGCGGCGAAGGCGTAGAGGCCCCAAGCGGTCAGATAGTCGTTCTCGGTCATGGTGTCCATGGCAAGGCTGGCAAAGAGGCGGCTATGATAACGGCTTTTGCGTGTCGCGGCTGCAATGCCGGCCACCGTCCGCCAGATAGGGAATTATCCATGCCTATTTCCACCGCTCCGATTGCCCGCAAGGCCCCAGGCGCAGACCCCTACGCCTGGCTGCAGGAGCGCGACACCCCTGAAGTGCTCGATTACCTCAAGGCGGAAAACGCCTGGCAGGAAGCCCAGCTCGCCGACCAGCAGGCTTTGCGTGAAACGCTGTTCGATGAGATCAAGGGCCGCATCCTCGAAACCGATCTGTCCCTGCCCTCCCCCTGGGGCCCGTACCTGTACTACACCCGCACCACCGCCGGCGACGAATACGCACGCCACTATCGCTGCCGCCGCCCGGACGATGACAGCAACCAGGTGGACGAGAGCAGCGAAGAACTGCTGCTGGACCCGAACGTCTTGGCCAATGGCGGCTTTTTCTCCCTCGGCGCGTTCAGCATCAGCCCCGACCACCAGCGCCTGGCCTACAGCCTCGACACCAGCGGTGAAGAGATCTACACCTTGTTCGTGAAGGAATTGGCCACCGACAAGGTCAGCGAACTGGCGTTCGACAACTGCGACGGCAGCATGACCTGGGCCAATGATAGCCTGACGCTGTTCTTCGGCGAACTCGACGACACCCATCGCCCGCACAAGCTGTATCGCTACCGTCTGGACGGTACGGCGGCGCAGGAAGTGTTCCACGAGCCCGATGGCCGTTTCTTCCTGCACTGCTACCGTTCCAGCTCCGAGCGCCAACTGCTGCTGGCCCTGGGCAGCAAGACCACCAGTGAAATCTGGGCGCTGGATGCCAATCAGCCGCACCTGGCCTTCACCTGCCTGGCGCCGCGGGTCGAGGACCACGAATACGATGTCGACCACGGCAAGCGTAACGGCGAGTGGACCTGGTTTATTCGCAGCAACCGCGACGGCATCAACTACGCGCTCTACCTCGCCGCCGATACCGGCACGCCGCCTACCGAGGCCGACTGGCAGAACCTGATCCCTCACAGCGACGAAGTCATGCTCGACGGCGTGAGCCTGAACGCCAGTGCCATGACATTGAGCCTGCGCATCGGCGGCCTGCCGGTCATCGAGGTGCACCCCGAGGGTGTACCGGCTTATCGCGTGGAATTACCCGACGCCGCCTACAGCCTCTATGTACAAAACAGCCTGGAATTTCCAAGCGACAACATCCGCCTACGCTATGAGGCCCTGAACCGTCCCGCCCAGGTGCGTCAGCTGGAGCTGGCAAGCGGCGCGCAGGTGGTGCTCAAGGAAACCCCGGTACTCGGTACATTCAATGCCGACGACTACGTCAGCCAGCGCCTGTGGGCCACCTCCGCCGACGGCACCCAGGTGCCCATCAGCCTGGTGGTCAAGCGTGATCAACTGGGTAAACCCACCCCGCTGTATCTGTACGGCTACGGTGCCTACGGCTCAAGCCTGGACCCGTGGTTCTCCCACGCACGCCTGAGCTTGCTGGACCGAGGGGTCGCGTTTGCCATCGCCCATGTGCGCGGCGGCGGTGAGCTGGGTGAAGCCTGGTACCGCAACGGCAAGCAGGAACACAAACAGAATACCTTCAGCGATTTTATCGCCTGCGCCGAACACCTGATCGCCGAGGGGCTGACCACTTCCAGGCAACTGGCGATCAGCGGCGGCAGTGCCGGCGGCCTGTTGATTGGCGCGGTGCTCAACCAGCGCCCGGAACTGTTCCAGGCGGCGATTGCCGAAGTGCCGTTCGTCGATGTGCTCAACACCATGCTCGACCCGGAACTGCCGCTGACCATCACCGAGTACGACGAATGGGGCAACCCCGAGGAACCCGAGGTGTATGCGCGCATCAAGGCTTACGCGCCATACGAAAACGTCAGCGCCCAGGCGTACCCGGCCATGCTGGTGATTGCCGGCTACAACGACAGCCGCGTGCAGTATTGGGAGGCCGCCAAGTGGGTGGCCAAGCTGCGCGACACCGCCACTTCAGACAACCTGTTGCTGCTCAAGACCGAGCTGGGCGCCGGCCATGGCGGCATGAGCGGGCGCTACCAGGGATTGCGCGACGTAGCGCTCGAATACGCGTTTGTGTTCAAGGCGCTCGGGCTGATCTAGGCGCTTGATGGAGCGGTCCCGTCTGAACGCGGGACCGCCTTGACTGTGTTAACCGCCGGGCGTCTTCGGCTTGCTGTCGTTCTGCTGCAAGCCGGGGACAGTCTGGTCCTTGGGCGGCGTGGGCAACACGATGGGCACCAACGGTGGCGTACCGTTCGTCTTGGGCGTGGCGGGCGGGCTGACTTGAGGGTACAACGTCGGGGTCGGCGTGCCCGGCGCGCCTGGGGTTGGTGCGGGCGCGACCGGTACGGTTTGCAACTCCTGAGCCTGCGCTGCAGCGGATATGAGCGCGCTCAATACAATGACCGTTAGAATGCTGCACTTCATCGATGGCTCCATGGCCTGACCGGAATGCCTTAAGGCTACTCCCAACTGCGCAAGAATGCCCTTCCCAATGAGATTTCCATGAAACGTTTCGTTCTGCTGGACACTACTCCGATCCCCGACAACGGCGGCGCCTTGTGCCTGTTCGAGTATGGCGAGGACTTCGTCATCAAGATCCAAGGCGGTGACGGCGGCCAGTTGATGAACACGCGCATGCACGGTTCCGAAGACGCCCTGGCGGAGATTCCCTGCCGCAAGGTCGCCGGGCGCCCGAACTCACGCGTGCTGATCGGCGGCTTGGGCATGGGCTTTACCTTGGCCGCAGCACTCAAGCATTTGGGCAAGACTGCCGAAGTGGTGGTGGCCGAGCTGGTGCCGGGCGTCGTGGAATGGAACCGTGGGCCGCTGGGAGAAAAATCCGGGCGCCCATTGCTGGACCCGCGCACGGTGATTCGTCTGGAAGATGTGGCCAAGGTGCTACAGGCCGAGCCCCAGGGCTTCGACGCGATCATGCTTGACGTCGACAACGGCCCCGAGGGGCTTACGCAAAAGGCCAACAGCTGGCTGTATTCCGCCGGTGGCCTGGCCGCCTGCGCCAAGGCCCTGCGGCCCAAGGGCGTGCTCGCCGTGTGGTCGGCCAGTGCCGATAAGCTGTTCAGCGACAAACTGCGCAAGGCCGGTTTCAAGGCTGAAGAGGTTCAGGTGTTCGCCCATGGCAATAAAGGCACGCGGCATACCATCTGGATTGCAGAAAAGCTCAAGAGCTGAGCCACTTTGGACCAGACACAGTGGGCCAAGCCCTAATGCCAGTCAGTTAAGCGTACATTGCCAGCTGTAGGAGCGAGCTTGCTCGCGAAAAACGTCAACGATAAAGCGTGCTTGCTGAATGAACGCGTTGCCTGTGAGTTTTTCGCGAGCAAGCTCGCTCCTACAAAGCCTTAACTGACTGGCATTAGGGCCAGCCCCCTCCCACATTTGACCTGCGGCGTCAGTTAAGGGATTTGCGGTAATCGATCACGTACGGCACTTTCTTGTCGAAGGTCTTCTCCAACTCGTCGCGATCCAGCTGGGTCATACCGCCCAACTGCCGGGCAGTGAAACCGCTGTCGCCGACCTTTGCCCCCGGCGCCAGGCTGACCATGCGCTTGGCCACAGCCTCGATGGCATCCTTGTAGCCGCCCTTCTTGTTCAGGTTGTATTGGCCCGGATCAATCTGCGTGCGCAGCCAGTTGCCCCAGTAAAACTCCAGAAATTCCGGCGCAATCGCACCCTCGGTTGGCTTGCCGTAGGCGGCCTTGCGGGTGAAATACACCAGGCTGCGGAAAGTGTCGTCCTGCAGGTTCTTGAAGCCTAGGTGCGCTGGCAGTTGCTCCGCCGGCAACGCCTGGCCCCGATTGTCCTTGAGCCAGACCTTGCGGGCCGCTTCCATCCGCTGCCAGAACGTGGCGAGGTTGGGGCTGGTGCTGAAGTCGTCGGTGACCTTGACCCACATTTTCAAGCGCGGGCCGGCTCCGGGCGTTTCCCACAGGGTGGTGAAACTGTGATGACCATCGGTCAGGTAAAGCTGGCCGCCGGGGCCCACCACCACGGTTTTCATATCTTGCGGGTAGGTACCGACCGGGCGCTTGCAGGTAAAGCTGTCGGGCCTTAGCAGCTCGGCGTTTTTCGGCACCTGGTCAGCCTCACCCTGGCCGTTGGTTTCGCAGTATTCATCGAACGCCTTGGCCGGCTTGTCGCCGAACAGCCCGAGGCTGTAGTAGATCTGGTCGAACCCCACCACGGCCTGAGTGGGGTGCAATTGTTCCAGGGCCACCTCGATCACCTGCCCGGGTTGCGGCGTCGACAACGCCTGGGCCTGAGCGGTAACCACACAGAGCACAAGCCCGAGAGTCCATGAATGCAGACGCATAAATTTCAAATCCTTATCAGTCAGTGAAGCAATCCCTAGGGGTGATTTTCAGCGTAAGCGGCTAGAATCAACCTTATCCGTGACCCACCAAATAGCCAGGAGCCATGATGAGCTCGACCAACCCGCCCTCCCACACCGCCAAGCTGGACCGCATTCTCGCCGATGCCCAGCGCGACCGCGAAATGGGCTACCGCGACAAAGCCTTGAAGATGTACCCCCACGTGTGCGGCCGCTGCGCCCGTGAATTCGCCGGCAAGCGTTTGAGTGAACTGACCGTACACCACCGCAACCATAATCATGATGACAATCCCCAGGACGGCTCCAACTGGGAATTGCTGTGCCTGTACTGCCACGATAACGAACACTCGCGCTACACCGACCAGCAGTATTTCGGCGAAGGCTCCACCAGCAGCCCGAGTATTGCCAAGGCGACGCACAACCCGTTTGCAGCGCTGGCGGGGTTGATGAAGAAAGACGACTGAAGATCGTCCTTGTCTGTACTGGCCTCATCGCAGGCAAGCCAGCTCCCACATTTGGAATGCATTCCCCTGTGGGAGCCGGGCTTGCCCGCGATGACGATCGCCCAAGCACTGCATACCCCCAGGCCGTATAATCGCCGTTTTTCTGCAAGGCACCCTTCCCCGTGGGCAATAAACGCTACAGCTGCATCGGTCTGTATAACCCCAAATCCCCCGAAAACGTCGGCTCGGTGATGCGTGCCGCCGGCTGCTACGGCGTGGCCTCGGTGTTCTACACCGGCGTGCGCTACGAGCGCGCCCGGGACTTCATCACCGACACCAAGAAAGTCCACCACGACATTCCGCTGATCGGCATCGACGACCTGAAGAAGATCCTGCCCCTGGGCTGCATCCCGGTTGCCGTGGAACTGGTGGAAGGCGCCCGCCCGCTGCCGGAATACACCCACCCCGACCGCGCGCTGTATATCTTCGGCCCCGAGGACGGTTCCCTCGACAAGGAGATCCGCGACTGGTGCGAAGATGTGGTGTACATCCCCACCACGGGCTGCATGAACCTGGCGGCCACCGTCAATGTGGTGCTCTACGACCGCCTGGCCAAGGGCAACAACACCCGTTCGGGCCCCAAGTACTGATTCTGCGGGAACATCCGGCACCTGCGCGCAGTCAGCTAGTAACACTAGCCCTTGTTGGAGACAGATCATGAGCGACAGCAAAATTTTGCAACCTATCATCGAAGCCACACCGTTGAAGCCTCAGCCTACCCAGAACGTGCATGGCTGGGAGCGCATCGGCTCGGTGGCGGGCGGCGTGATGATGGTTGGCAAAGGCCTGCGCCGCGGCGGGATTTTCGGGCTGATCCAGGTGGCGATTGGCGGCGTGGCACTGGCCCGTGGCTTTACCGGGCACAGTTCGCTCAAGGACAAGCTGGAGCAGGGCCGCCAGGAGATGAACAGCGTGCGCACGAAGATCGAGCGGGCCGGGGAAGAGTTGAAAAACTTGAAGACCAAGGCGGAAGTGGCGGCTGAGAAGGCTGTAAAACCCAAAGCCTGACCCAATGCCCTCTGTAGGAGCGAGCTTGCTCGCGAAAAACACAAAGGCGCCGCGTTTATCCAGGAAACACGCGATATCGTTGACGTTTCTCGCGAGCAAGCTCGCTCCTACAATGGCTTGGGATCAGCGCAGCAGTTTGCTGTCCAGTACCACCGACGACTCGCCGATTACGCTTTCAGCCAACTGAAAGAATTCTTTGGTGTTGATGCTGTTGACCCGCATCACCGCCTGCGTCAGATCATCCAGAGAGCGCTTGTTGTGGGTTTTCACGCGGATCTCCCGGTCCAGGTCCTGCAACACCAGTACTGCCCGCGCTACACCAGCGCTGCCGATTTGCTCGCCCCTCAGGGTGGTGACCGCCTTGCTTTCCTTGGCCAGGCGCGCCTGGATCGCCGCATAACGCTCATCGGTGAGTCCTCCGGCACGTCGCACCAGTTCAATCGCGTAATACTCCCCCAGGCCCTCGCTGATCCAGTCACTGCTGTCATGGTCGTTGAAGCGCCCGATGGCCTGCACCACCTCGCGCAGCAACGGGCTGCTGCCATTTTCGCTGACCAGTGGCGTACGGCTGTTGAGGTAGATCGAATCGTGCGACGCCCAGGCACCGCGGCGCATCGGGTCACTCGCGCCGACGATCAACAGTTTGGCGGGATGGCGCGGGAACGCAGCGTCCACCTGCGGCCAGACGAACGTCAGCAGCGTCAGCACGTCCATGCGGCGCATGCCCTGCCCTTTTGGCGAGGCCACGGTGACCTCGGTTTCACCCAGGCGCAGGCGACGGCTGCCGAGGTTACCGGCGAGCATCCAGCCGGTGGGGCGGTCGAACAGGCGGGATACGTTGTCGATGCGGAATTTGTTTTTGCCAATGCGCGGCCAGGCGGTTTCGACGCTCTTCCAGCCCGCGGGCAGTTCGAACATCAGGCGCGAGACCAATTCAATGCCATCTTGCTGGTCCAGGCGCGCAGCCGGCACCAGGTCTTCACCACGCAGTAATGCCCAATTGGGCGTGGCCCGTGTGTCAAAGGTGCCCGGCTTGCGTGCGTGGGTCAGACGCACGCGGTAGGTCAGGCTGGCCTTGTCGGCGCTGGGCTGCCACACACCACGGCTGCCCGTGACTTGCCATTGGCCGTCGGCCTTGAAGTCGCTGTAATCACCGCTGCGGCCCAGGTCAAAGTCCAGGCTGCGCACCGCCGAGCCTTGGGACAGGCTGACGCGCACCTCGGCCTGCTCGCTCTGGGGCAGCAGCTTGACGTGATAATCCAGGTCTACCTTCTTCGCACACCAGCCGGGCCCGCTCAGGGCCAGCAATACCAGGGCCGCTGCCAACTTGGCTGCCACCTTCATACACACTCCTTTGTTCAGCCTGCACGGAAGATCAGGTAATCCTCCCAGTCGTCCTCGGGCACGCTGCCTTCGCTGAGCATGCGCCCGGACTGGGAAATGCGTTCATGGTGCACGGCGTCGCGATCGCCGCAGACCAGGTGGTGCCAGAGCGGCAAATCCTTGCGCTCGCTGACCAGACGATAGCCGCAGGTGGGCGGCAGCCATTTGAACTGGTCGGCCTGGCCGGGCGTGAGCTGGATACAGTCCGGCACCGAAGCGCGGCGATTGGGGTAATCGGTGCACTGGCAGGTTTTCAGGTCGAGCAGTTTGCAGGCGATACGCGTGTAATAGACGCTGTTGTCGTCTTCATCCTCAAGCTTTTGCAGGCAGCACAGGCCGCAGCCGTCGCACAACGACTCCCACTCCTCCTGGTCGAGGTGTTCAAGGGTTTTGCGTATCCAGAAAGGTTCGACTTTGGCGGCCATGGCTCTACATCAGTATCAGAAGGTGAAAAGGCCGCCAGTCTAGTGCCCAAGCCCGTTACGGCCAAGCGCTTACGACTGACGGTGTTGCAAGGCTTGTCAGGCCTGGGTTGGCGCAGTAGTTTTGAACCCCGGCTTTTTTCATCAGGATCTGTCCATGAGCGATAACCCACGCGTTGCCGATTACCCGATCCATACCCAGTTCACCGAACGCTGGTCGCCCCGCGCCTTTACTGGCGAAAGCATCCCGCAAGAGACGTTGCTGAGTTTCTTCGAAGCCGCACGCTGGGCACCCTCGGCGTACAACTCGCAGCCGTGGCGGTTTCTCTACGCCCGCCGGGACACGCCGGACTGGGAGCGCTTCCTGGGCCTGCTGAATGAGTTCAACCGCAATTGGGCGCAGCATGCGTCGGCCCTGGTCATCATCGCGTCGAAAACCGACTTCATCGCCCCCGGTGCTACAGAAGAAACCCCGGCGCTGTGGCACACCTTCGACACCGGCTCGGCCTGGGGCCACCTGGCGCTGCAAGCCAGCCTCAGCGGCTGGCACACCCACGGCATGGCCGGTTTCGATCAGGAGCTGACCCGCAAGGAGCTGAAGATTCCCCAAGGCTATGCGCTGCATGCGGCCGTAGCGGTGGGTAAGCTGGGTGACAAGTCGAGCCTGCCAGAGTATCTGCAGGGCCGTGAGGCGCCGAGCCCACGCAAGCCGTTGAGCGAGCTAGTGTGCGAAGGTGACTTCAGCCTCTAAGCCTTGTGCAATATCGCCCTCTGTAGGAGCGAGCTTGCTCGCGAAAAACACATAGGCGCCGCGCTTACTTAGAAAGTACGCGTCATCGTTGACGTTCTTCGCGAGCAAGCTCGCTCCTACATAAAGCCAATGGGGCAAGCCTGCTCATGCATGCCCCAGGATCAGTAGCCGCGTTCGAAGTCCACTTCGCCGCGCAGCGCTTGCTTGGCCTGGTAGGCGCGCACGTTTTGCACAAACAACGCCACCATCATCGACGGCGAGGTCGGTGCCGAGCTGTGACCGGTCAACAGCAAACCCCACGCGGTCCAGAACGGGTGGCGTTGCGGCAGCGGCTCCTGACGGCACACGTCGATCACCGCGCCGGCCAGGTGGCCTTCTTTCAGGGCCTCGACCAGATCGGCGTCTACCACCGCTACGCCGCGCCCGACGTTGATAAACAGCGCCGTCGACTTGAATTGCTTGAACAACGCCGCGTTGTACACGTCATGGGTGTCCGGGGTATTGGGCAGCAGGTTGATCACATAATCGACCTCGCCCACCAGGCGGCCCAACTGATCGAGCCCGGCCACTTCGATGAAGGGTGCCTGTTCCCGCGCCGTGCTGGCGATGCCGTACAGCTTGACGCCAAAGGGCACCAGGAAATCAGCCACGCTTTTGCCAATATCCCCCGTGCCGACAATCAGCGCCTTGCGCCCCGCCAGGCTCTGGCCCATGCGGTTGTCCCATTTGCGCTCGACCTGGCTGACCAGGCGCGCCAGCACTTCGCGCTCATGGCCCAGCATATAGGTGAGGACAAACTCGGCCATGACCTGGCCGAAGATGCCAACCGCTCGGGTCAGGCGATAGTCGCGGGGCAAGCCATCGGCCAGCAGCGGCGTGATACCGGCCCAGGTCGATTGCAACCACTGCGGGTGATGGCCCTGGCGCAGCAGGGTCGCCAGCAGGTCGGGCTGGCCCAGCCACACCGGGCAATCGGCGGCCAGGCGCGAGAGTTCGGCCGAGTCACCGCTGGTCAGCACGTCAAGGTCCGGGGCGGCCTCCTTGAGCAGTTGGGCGTAGAGCGGGTGATCCTGTTCAGCAATCAGAACACGCATGGTTCAAACCTTTCAAAAACAATGCAGACGGCCGCCCGCATCCTTACGGCCACCGTCGTCTAATACGATTCCATTTAAAGCCTGTGCCCTGACACGGGCACTGATCGATCACATCGGGTCGTTGCGGCGCAGCAACTCTTCGGGCAAATGCTCGATGTACTCGTCTTCGGCCGGCGGCATTTGCAGGTGGTAGCCCTGCTTGTCGAGGTTTTCCAGCACCACGGTGATGTCTTCGCGCGACAGCTTGCGCTCC
>Ga0308169_10003382_pt1 | contig 15623 bp, 22 predicted proteins | sample PhyBR1_2_FD_202139 | JGI IMG/M metagenome (GOLD analysis project Ga0308169, IMG submission 202139) | Phyllosphere microbial communities from UC Gill Tract Community Farm, Albany, California, United States - DLSLSB.R1 | ecosystem: Host-associated > Plants > Phyllosphere > Unclassified | place... | reverse complement strand
AGATGCCCCTGAATTTGCCTGAATACCCGATCGATCCTGAGCACATGATCCAGGACATCGTTGAACAGGACGAGCTGGACGTCCAGCTCCTCCTCGTGGAAGACGCGCAACCTCGCCTTAGTGTACTCTCGCAGCTGCTCCCTGTCGACCGGAATGTAATGTCTCGATGTCCAGTTCGAATACAAGATCGGCCTAGCCAGCGCCTCTTGCAAGTCGACATTCGGGAAGTGCTCCGCCGCGACGGAGTCGATGAGCTCGTCGGTCCATTGCTTTTCGTCCTCGGCCACCAATCGGTCTTGGAAGAGTCTTAGCGCTTCATGCGCCCAGACTCTGACCAGACCTTCCGTCGAGAGCGTCTCGAGCGGCTTGATCGCTTCGTACACTCCTCGACTCCACCTCGTGAGCTCACGTGGCGAATAGATGTAGTGGGCCTGGATATCCGCGGTGAACCGTTTCTGCGAGGCGAGGTAGAATGAGACCATGGCATCGGTGAGTGCGTCCGAGTGCCCGCGGAGATTCGGTGCGACCTTGAGCAGGGCGCGGTTGAAAGTTCCGTAGATCTGCTTGAGCGAGATCTCTCCTGGGTAATCGACCATGACGACCGGTGCATGGCGGAGGAATCGATGACTGAGCGGCACTCGTCCCGGGTCGGTAGGCGGGTTACAAGCTCCAACGAACTGGATACGCTCCAGCTTGACCCAGGACAAGTCTGATGTCCGCCAAAAGCCGTTGCACTCCATCAGTTGACGGAGGAACGAGATCACCCGCTGGGTGCCGTACTTGTCCATCGCGGGCAAGTTGATCTCGTCGCAGAACACCACGAGCCATCGACCGATCTGCACCGGGGCAAGCACGACGCCGTTTGGCGTCTTGCGGTACTCGCAGTACTGCTCGAACGTCTTGAGGATGAGCTCCGGCGTGGTCGCGCTCGAAAAGTTGAGGCCGACGACCTCGAGATCGGGGAGCTTCCTCAGAGCGCTGAACAGAGTCATAGTCTTTCCAGAACCGGGAGGACCGCACAGCATGAGCGGCTTGTGTTCGGCGAGCCAAGAGTACAGGACGTCCTCGTGTCGGACCGTATCGATGGTCGGAATGACGACGTCCGACGAAGTGATGGCGTGGGTCTCGACTTCAACAGTCGGGACGCGAGACTGCCAGGACGCCCATTGTGCGCTGGCGACATCGACATCGTAGTCAATTAGAGATCCACCAGGAGCCATCGGAGGACATTCAATGCCGGAATGCTTCCGAAGATGCTCGCCGAGCTCCGCGCGGATATCGAGGCGACTGTCGCCCGCGAACGACCAGATGACGTTAAGCAACAGCCGCTTGCTGACGTACGACTCGACCTTGTCGAGCGGAAGCGGGAAGTCGGAATGCCGGGCATTGTACTCGAGGATGTTTCGAATTGTCGCTCGAAGGAGCGAGAACAGGGTGTTGAGCGCTCGGGTGACCGTGAAGTCCATGATGTGCTGGGAGGTCTTGACAAAGTCGAGAGCCATATTGACGAGACCATCCTCGGCAAAGTGTGGCTCGAGGATGGTCACGACTCGCTTCTGTACCTCGTTCGCGTCGGATGAGCCTGTTGCGCCCGTGGCGTAGTCGAAGGAGTCGTCCTCGTCTGCGCCGATGGCAGCCGTCGTGAGGAGATCGAGCTGGTGTCGGCAGATCATCGATGTGTCAATGACCTCCTCGCTAAACCAAATCATGCCGCATCGGGATACCGTCGCGAGCGTCGCATAACGGAGATGCTCCACCTCAAACATAACGCGCACATTGGGCGGTAGGTTGAGTCGTTCACCGTTGGGCAGGGTCAACAACTTGTTGTCGTCAAGCACACTGCCGTCAGCTTCATGTGGATCTGTCGGAGGTGCAAACTGACCTGTTCAAGTTCTCGACCCATTCCGGATCGACATCACCGTCAAAGATGATCCAGTGCCTCTTCGTCGTCTCGCCTCGGACATTGTCGACGATCTTTCGCAAGATGTGAGTGAACAGACCATCGTTCCACTCTCGCGTAGTCGCATCGAGCGTACCGTAAAGCGCTTCTTTGTCGATGGCTTTCGGGTCGATCACATATGGCGTGCCCTCGACTCCGTCCAGCCGCTCCAGAGCCGCAAGTAGCACCTGCCACGCCTGCGTCTTACCCGACCCCGACGGTCCGACCATCATGAGACCGTGCGAGATATTCTGAATCTGATACAGCTGCACGACCTTTTCGATCCACAGATCGCCAGTGACGAGGTGACGCTCGGCGCAGACTTCGCTGATCTTTGCCTTCAGCGCGTCGAGGTCGACCGGGGCGTACTCGACTCCGGGGAAGACATCCTCGAGCAGGCTGGCATGAGCTTGATCAACGAAAATTCGCAAACAGCTTACGCCTTTAACAACGGCACGTCTTCCGCAACCAGCTTCGGCACAATCGTTTCCGTCACACTCTGAATCATGATCTGCTGCTCCAAAATCCCCTCGCCCCTTTCATCGACATCGCCCTTGAGATGTCGGTCCCTCTTCAATATGCCCGCGCTCGCGAGGACGCTCTTCAATGCTCGTAGTCCAAAGTCATAGTGCGGTTGAGCAGACAACTGCTCCGCGCACAGGTTGAAGAACGGCACGACCTTTGATGCCAGCACTTCGGCGGTTCGGAAACCCTTTGAGAAGAGCAAGACTTGGGCAATGAGCTCCTGGTCAGGTCGAGTCATCGCCATACTCCGGAACAGCTTCTTCAAGTTGTCCGGCAAGTTCGATCGTCCTGCGTATCCGGGGTTCATCGTGATGAAGATGCCCGTTCTCGTATTGATCTTGAGTTTCTTGCCGACCAGCTCGACCTCGGCATTCGCGTTCGTGGCCGCGTCGGCCAGACCCTGCTGGATGCTCTGGACCTGTTGCGACACCGCTGACAGGATACGCTCTTCTAGTCGGTTGAACTCGTCGAAGCAGCCCCAAGCACCGACCTGACACAGGCCGACAAAGATCCGCCCCATCGCTTGGAAGTCGAATGTCTCGTCGCAGCAGAAGACCAGGACAAATCGACCGAGCTGGACACCAAGCGCCTTGACGGATTCGGTCTTTCCCGTACCGGCGGGACCGAATGGCGAGCCACCGAGCTGGTTGTTGAGCGCTTGAGTGAGGGTGAGGTAACATCGATCCGTTAACGGCGTCTGAACAAGTCGGTCTGGTATACCGAGGTATTCGTAGCCGTACGGGAAGACAGCGTCCGCCATGCGCACTTCGAGCCGCTTCAGCGGGTCATCGATGTTCTCATTGAGGTAGAAGCGCATGTGGTAGAGCCACTCGAAATTGGTCGTGTCTCGGATACCGGTCGCGACGAGAGCCCGAATGACATCTCGTTGGTGCACAAGCTCCGTGATAAGGTGCTCGCTCTTGCGGCGTTGCAAGACAGCGATATCTTGCAGAACCGTATCGGCGAGCAAGTCGAGCGTCTTCGAGACGAGCGATAGAACGTCACTGAGCGAGTCGCCCGCAATACCGGTCTCGACAAGATCGGTCCATGCCACTTGGACAGCGAGGACGACAAGCTGAGCGGGGTAGGTGTCGATCCACGACAAAAGCGTGTCGACCGAAACGTCATTCCCAACCGCGAAGAACCCTCGGAGCTCCGAGACCGCTTGCGAAAGGAGTTGAGCAAGCGAGAGGCGCATCTCCGACTCCACCTTGGCCAGCCAGTCGTTGATCTTGGGGAAGTCCTTCAGCAAGATAGGCTGGCGGAAAGCGACCTCCTCTCCCTCTCGCGAGGCGAAGCCGAGCAACGCCGTCTCATCCTCGTCAAGCTGTAAGGTGGAGAGCCCAGCAAACATCTTTCTCAGGTGCTTCATGACCCGTCGGATGTCCCTGCTGTTGCCGATGATCTCGAGCAGGTCCTCGTCTCCAACGAAATAGAACCGAGGGAACGACGATCGCTCCGTCTCGAGGTACTCTCCGAGCGCCTTTTGGATCTTGGTGAGGAGATCGGCCAGTCGTTCCAGGTTCTTCTGCACGCCTGGTATGTTGAGGATGTCCAGGACGAAGGGCGACTTGTTGACCTTTTTCATCACCGTAAGGAACTCGGAGTTGATGTTCTGGAATCGCGAACTCTCGACCGGGAGAAGGTGCTTGATGTCTGCGCTGCCGGAGAAGATGCCCTCGAGGTAGACCCATTGGCGTTGCACGTCAATCCAGACATCTGCGGATCAGTGAACACCCTGCTCGGCCCACGGTGATCTCACCGAAGAGGACGTGGATTCGGTTCAGCTTCTCCTCCCACGACGCCGCATCTTCTTCGAAGACTGGGGTTAGCCTCGCACTTGCATTCAGGGAGAAGCTCACCCCGGTAGTAGGGAGACAGCTTCATGGCGGTCAGGGAATTTAGATGCTCTCCGCACTTGTTGAACAGCTCATCCCAGCCCCTAGCGATCAGCGCTAGTTCACGACGCCCAGGGCAGGCCTACCTGATCAGCCTGCACTTGTTCTGGTAGTTGACCAGGTCAAGCGAGTACGAAGTCCACGTTTCCCGGACCTGCTTCACGAACTCTTCCAGCGCCATCTCACTCTGCGCCTGCATCACGACCTCCTTGATCAAAGCCTCGTTCCGTTTCAGATCCAGCTCGTAGACCTGACCAAGAGTCATGCTTGTAGCAGAGAAGCTGGTCGGTATGGGGAGTGATTTGTACAGCTTCGACCAATGTCGTTCCCGGAGCGCCTCGGACTTGAGCTCCGAGACGAGGATATTCGCCTTGAGAAGGCCGCGAATCGTATCTTGCACAAATTCGAACGCCGCGTACTGTCGCATCCTGCTGGGCATGTCCCGCGTGGAAGACAAAATGCCATCGAGTTCTTGTCGGAGCTTTCGGGGCTGCTATTAGCGTGGCTAGCTCAAACCGAGTCCCGATGCGCACCTGAACAGCAGACCAAAGCGTCTCCCGAAGCTGGCCCAGCCGACTCCAGATGCCGGACAAAGCTGTCCACACAGCTTTCAAGTCTCGGAGCTCTTCAGTAGCAGGCTGCAGGCGATCGTCCTTGGTATGCTCGAGGTCGAGTGCTTCCTTGGCTCGGCAAACGAGGTCATACTCCTCCAGCAAGCGGGTCAAGCGACCCTCGAAGACATTCAAGGTGTTGATAGCCGTCTCAGCCTTGATGTTTCCCTGCAGTGGTCTGAAATGAGCTCGACCAATACTTTCAATGACAGAGAACTCACTTGCTGGACTCCCATTCGCTTGCGAAGTCCCGGACACGCTGATCGATGACCTTATCCTCGGCGACGATCTTCAGCTGCAGCCCGGCTGTCGTCAGCGACATGCAGCTGTAATATGGCGTCAAACTCACCGACTTGCTCCTTGATCGAGTCGTCTTTCCTCTTCAGGATGTCCGAAAATGCGCTCCATTCGCCTTGGATCTGATCAACGTACAGCCAATCGGATGGAAATGCGTATCTTTGCCTCTCCAGCGTCTTTTGACCTGAAGCAAATTGCTCGATGTCCGGGCCCCATTTGACAACCTTTCGCTTGAGGTCCTGCACGAACGTAATGAATGCGACGGCTTGAGCCGTAGACGAGCCCTCGATAGCGAGGGTTTCGAGATCGGTTCGCGATTTGAGGATGGCCGAGTATGTCTCCTTCATGGATGAGCCGAGCTTGCCGCCGTAGTACGCCAACAGCTCTCGTTGCCACGAGTCGTACTTCGCGTTGACCTTGCTCTGGGCGTTGGCATAATCGATGACGCAAACACCAAAGTCCTTGCGCGTATCGGCGGTGTCAAAAGTGGTTCGCGCTTGACGGATGTCAGAGAGGAGTTTGCCCCATTCGGTGAGAGAGTCTCCAAGGCGCTTGAGGTCAGCCTCAACCCACAGCGACAATGTCTGTGGCTCACCTGATGGACGTATTCCGCTTCCAGGTCCCAGAGCGACTGGAACTGCAGCCATTTGTCAACATACTGGCTAATCACTTGCACTTTGTCCTCGATGAGTCCCAGTGGTTTCTCGAGAACACCATCCGCAAGCGACGAAAGCTGCGATGAGCTGTAGCTCTATATTGTTCACACTCTTACTTACCAGGCTCAGGTATGTCAGGTTCTCGGGGCCCTCCTCCTGCACCTGCAGCGAGATCTCGTACCTCGAGCTTCGAATGCGGTTGAGGTTGCAGACGATACCGAGAGCGGTTTGGAACTGGCCCAGCCATTCTTGGCGCGCGAGCTCAATAGGCGGATCAAGGTAGATGACCTGGTTGCGAATACGGATCTCGTGCACGAGAGGCTTGATCTGGATCTGACTGGTCAGTCCCGTGCACCCGAGATAGATCACGATGCTCACCGAAGACGAAGACTTTGGCGATTCCCCATCAGTCACGTCCTCGTCAGTCCGCAAGAACTCGGTGCACCACTCGTCAATGGCATGTCCGAGACGTTCCACGAACACGGCGTCAATACGCTCGTTTAGAGCGGAGACCCAGGCATCCAGGTTGCTGTAGTTTTCCAAATTGAGATGATCGATCTTACATCAGCTCTCCGCCATTGCTGAACGAGAACAGCTGACCGTCTTCTGAATCTGTCCCAGCAGTCCCGAGAACGCTTCCGACGTGAAGTCACACGTGCCCAGCTCCTCCACGATCCGAGAGATGTCCGTAGAGATCTCAATCAGAGCCGTAGCCTTGTCTTGCAGGAGCGAAATGACGCTGGCGAACTCCCGAACAAAGACGAAATGCCGTGACTCTCGTCCGTCCGAGCCTCCTCCCGGCAAGTATCGATGGCCTTCGTAGGCATTGACGAGATGATCCCACTGCATGTTCATCCCTGCCGTCAGTTTCCTCCGCCGGACGCTCAAAAGCTCACCCTTTGCGATCATCTGCTGGGCGTGGTTTCGGTAGCTAGCGAGGAGAATGGCGATGTCCGGGTTGTGTTCGATCAGATCCAGCGTCTGCGTATACGTCCTGACGCTCTCCATTAGGCTGACGGCGTGCGGGTACACCCGTTTGGCGTCTTTCGCCCGGTGACTGATCGTCAGGGGCACGGGGAATCCGAGCCAGATGAGGGCTCGAACTTCCTTGAACAGAGCGATGACCTGCGGATCGAACTGCACCACGAGCTGGAGCTGACCTTGAGCATTGGTTGCGGTCGCTCGGGTCCGGATGACGTCGAAGAGCCGACCGTTGATCGTGAGATTACCTCGTCGCGTGATCTCGCCAATCCACGCCTCGTACAGCGGCTTCGTGTCCAGCTTGGCGCGGAAAGAGGCACTTTCGACTTGCAGCTTGTGACCCTCGGCGTAGCTCTCCCATCCCTTGCCGAGAACGTCTTCGACTCGCTTCATGTAGGTCACGAGCTGTCTCTCAATCTGCCGTGCCCAGATGATAGCACTTGAGACCGATGGGAGGTCGCGCATTTGCGACATGTGGTACGCCTCCGAGTTACGGTAGTTCGCCGTGAACTTTTGGCGCAGTCTGCGAATATCGTCCTTGACGGAGTCGATCAGTCTGGTCTGGTATTCCTGGATGGCACCTCGGATCTGCGCATCAGCTCGTGCGCATACGGACCCGGAATTGATGGCTTACTTTGGGTCGCACGAACAGTGTATTGAACTTGCTAAACACCCTGAACATCTCCTGAGCGTTTCTGGCAGTGGCAAGCCTGTCGCGCAACCTCGAAATGATCTGGTTCTCGATACGAGCGACTCGGTCGTTGTAAGCCGTCTCTGCCGTGTACCAGATTTCCGCGCCCTCTGGCTTGTCAGCGTCCGAACTGAGATGGTGTTCGCCGTGTGCATACCGGGGGTCACGTCAAGCACATCAACGTTCTTGACGTTCTCATAGCTCAGCCGGACCTCCTCGTCCATGTCGATCTCCAGCGGTCCATCTCCACCGATACCGCTAAATCCTCTCGTCGAGTTTGTCATGACGCGCAGCTGCTCATGTGATCTTCGGAACGCCCGCAAATACGCTACCCGTTCCTGGAGCTGGGCGTGGGCAGGGTTGATCTTGATCGAGATGAACTTCTCTTGTCGTTTCCGGGAGACTGCTGTTAGCGGAGCTTATACATATCCAACTTACCCTCTCGGGCCACATTGGTGAAGTCCTTCATGTTCTCATCCCATGTACCGAACACCTCCGCGACTTGGGCCATGACGCTCTCGAACTTGGCATAGTCCATGTACATCAAACGCTGGCTGCCGAGCACTCGCAGAAGCTGGTCGTTAAAATCTCGAGAGATCGCCTCGACAAGGGGAAGTGTACGGCGGATGGGATACGGCCTAGTATCAGTGGCCGCCGGATTTTCTCTAGGCCACGCACGAAAGCTTGAGCTTCTTGTTGATGTGGGCGAAAATCAGGTAGACCGCCTCCTGGACCTTGTCCAGGTCGGTGGCTGCCAGCAGCTCATCCAAGGGGAAGTCCTTCATGAGAATATTGTGCTTGTGCACTGCCATCAGCGACGGCTATACCAATAATGTCGGTGCTCACCCAAGTCTGCTGCCTCTTTCAAGCCCGTGTCGGCGATGAAGCTGACCGTTGCGTGGAATCGCTTCGCATGCTTGAGTACATCCAAGGCGAGAGTGACCTCCTCGCCTCTCAGCTGCGCCTCGATGCCTTCCAGCGCATGCTCCATGCTCAGCCAGAAGTTGATTTCCTGCGAAGCCGTTCCGGAAGCGACATCCCGCGACAGCTTGGTGACAGCTTGAATCTCCTTGATCCAGGAGTTGACGTCGGCTTGGAGCTTGTTGAGGAAGGCCGGATCGGTGAGGAGGGTCTGTGGCTCTACAGCATCGATGGAGACTCGATTGCCAGAGCTATGACACTAATCGTCAGCTTCCGTTGGACTCGGGTCGTTCCGGCTTCCACTGACCTGGGCGACGGCCTTGCGGATAGCTGGGTGGACCGATAGATGAGCCTCCGGTATCTCGACATTCTGTTTGAGGTGGAGCAGGGACAGCTCCAGTTCTGCGAACTTCTTTTTTGTCACTGGAATGCCTGATCGTCAGCTGAAACGACGTCGCGGGATGGGATGTTTCACTGACCCATTTGTGCCTCCCCACCCTTCTTGGCTGTCGCAGCTCCGTCCAGCAGGTTCGATTTCGAGCTGACATAGCTGTCAAACCAAGGCGCAACGCCCCAATGCACCAGACTATGGAGCCCGTCGTACGGCGTAGCCTGGGACGTCGGAGTCGTCACGATGGATGACTGGCCGGAAGGGGTCTCATCATCTGCGACGAGCAGCGGTGCCGCGGCCGAGGAGAGCATGACGAAGTGCAACTGGGACCCGAGAGGGGAGAGCGAGTCGAGATTCGGAGAAGATTTGATGAGGGCGAGAGTGGAGAGTGTGTGAGGGGAATGTTGTGGGGTGGGAGGAAGGTGGAGGCGGTAGGTGATCCGAGCGACGGGGGTGTCTGTTGTGAGCCAACTCTCCTCCCTACCTCTTCCCCGAGCATTGCATGCATACCTTCAGTCTCGCTGTCGACGATCCGGTCCTTGGTGACATACACGACTTGGCAGCCCGGGTCGGTGGCGAAGCGCAAGCTCTTCTCTACCAAGCTGGGGTCGATGAACAAGCTGTCGGCTAGCTCTTGATGGGATGCCGACATGACTGTGCATCAGCTATATATGTCGCCTGCGGCCCTCGCATAACGTAGATGAGTCTTTCCGACCTCGTAATGGTCTCTGATTCTGCTTGACACTCACCAGGTGGCAGCAATGCGTCGAGGTACTGCTCGAACACCTTGACATCGAAGCCCAAGCCCGCGCTCACCGCCGGGGGTAGGGATTCGGCCCCATCCTCCGCAAGGACTGAGGCCATGTTCGGGGTATCCGCGTCGCCCAAAGATCCAGCAGTCGTGACAACGTCAATGCAGGTCGGTAGCGATCGATACGTGAGGTTTTGATGCAAGTGGTCCTGCCCCCGTCTTTGACTTCTGTGAGGACGGGCGCGTGCACCCTCCCACACACGCGTCGAGACACGGCGATCGCCGCGAGTTTCATCTGTTCCTGAAACATGGCCGTCTCAGCTGGGCAAATGATCCCGCGTCCCACCGGGCTCAGATGCATATTGGCGATGATCATGTATATGTATATCATCCGCCTACTCGACATCCTGCACACCGCTGTAAGTATCCAGTCGCCCAGTCGCATCCTGCCATGAGATCCTGCCCTTGACCAGATCGTCAACGACGGCGATGACGTCGTCGATGGGGCCGATAAGCTGGGCCGTCGAGTCTCGCTCTCGAAGGGTGATCGTGCCGTTCTTCGTGGAGGCAAAGTCGACGGTGCACCCGAAGGGGGTACCAAGCTCGTCGTTTCGGGCGTACTTCTTACCGATCGTCGCACCCGAGTCGTCCACTCTGCTCGCAACGCCGAGCTTGCGGAGTTTGCGGGAGATGTCGTGGATCAGTGATCGGAGCGCCGGGTCTTGCGAGATGGCGACGATGAGACACTTGATCGGGGCAACAAGGGGCGGGAGCGAAAGGACGACTCGCTGCTTGTCCTGCTCACGGGCCCAGTACGAGTGCTCGAGGAGGGAGTAGAGGATTCGGCCGATACCAAAGGACGGCTCGATAACATTCGGGGTGAATTCTCGGACGTGCTCGGTGACCGTGACAGCCTCGATTTTGACGAGGTCGGGCGTGATGTCGTACGACTTGCCGTCCGAGCACTTGACCGACGACGGACCGCTGGCCAGCTCGTCCTTGATGCACTGCAGCTTGTCCTTCTCCAGGTTCTGCAGCGTCTCCTTGATCAAAGCGGCATCCTTTTTGAACTTGATACCGAAGGCCTTGCTGTCGAATGTGACCTGCAGCTTCTCGACAGTGATGGGTTGCTCCAGTCGCTCCTGCACCCGCAGCGGTTGCTTCGTCTTGATCGAGTGGACCGTAAGGTCGTAAGCTGATCGGTCGGCACAGCCGACGCACTCGATCCAGCCGTACGACGATTGGATCTCAAAGTCCCAACAGTCCTGCGTGTCAGCTTTCGTGCCACCAGAGTGCACCTCAGCTTACGGCGGCGTAGTGAGCCATCTCGTTGGCCATGTGCTGTCGGCATCGCATACGTGTAGGGTCGATACCGATCTTGGTGAGGAAGAGCTGAGTCCGGGCGAGGAAGTAACCGAGCGTCTCGTTGTCGACAATCTTTTGCGCCACCGCGTCGCCGACGGTCATCTCGGTCAAGTTCGTCTTGCCCTGCATTTGAACGTCCTTGGGCAGGAGCGCGAGCTTGATGTCCTTGACCTCGTTGAATCGGGCATGTCGCTTGTCGAGAGGGTCGACGTAGTGCTCAATCTCGGCCATGGTAAACTCTCTGCAAATCAGCGTGGGGATCAAAGTGAGACGGATAAAGCTCACCGGACACGCAGGAGACCCTGCTTAGGGGCAATCTCGTTTCGGAAAGACTTGCCGATCTGAGCCGAAGCAAAGGGCACTCGACCGTTGTTGAACTCGAGGAGCTTGGCAAAGTTGACAAAGTGCCCCTGGGCGGTCTCTGGTCGGAGGTAACTGATGTCAGCGGTCTCTAGCAGACTCTCCATCCGACTTGACCCAGGATCCGACTTACCCCTTGATCTGACCAGTAGGACCGATGTTGCTCTCGAACATCAAGTTGAACTCGACCGGGTCGGTGAACTCGTTGCCTGTCGTCGGGTTGACGATCTTGTGCTTCTTGATGATCTCGCCGAGCTCCGGTCCAGTGTAGTTGTCGATCTGCGCCAGCAGGTTCTCGTACTCGGCCACGACGTCATCGTCCAGCTTGACCGCAACCGTCTTGACCTTCTTCTTTTTCTTCTTCTTGTCCGCCTCGTCCTCCTCCTTGACCTCCTCTTTGACACCTCGCGCCTCCTTGTCGCCCTTCAGCCTCGCCTCCAGGACGGCCTCGACAAGGTGGTCCGCTCGGTAGATCTCGCCGTTCTTCGTGTCCTTTACCATCCAGTCCGCGAACTTGTCGACGTGGCCCGACGTCTTGAGGACGTCGTGGACGGTCAGGATCGTCGTGTCGAGCTCGAGCATGTCCTCCTCGATGATGTAGTGTTTCCTCCAGGTGTCAAGGATGTTGGCCTGGAGGGCGGATCCGGGCGGACCGTAGTCGTACAGACCGGCCGTACCTGCTCATTAGCTCTCCGCCCCATCGATTCCAACAGACCAACTCACCACCATAGATCTCGAAAGCGGGAGTGAAGAAGAATCGTCGGTACAAGGTCGCATCCAGCACGGTCTTGTCGAACTCGTGGGCGGTCTTGTTGACGGGGACCGCCAAGGTGTTGGGCGTGGAGTTGGAGGCAGCCGCTGCCATTTTGGGGATAGATGAAGTGAAAGGCCTAATGGGTGGTCTAGTGATTGCTCTAGATGATAGCGCAGAGAGGGTTTTGCGCATATATCGTTGAAGGGGTCGAAACGTAGGATGGATCCGTTCGAGTAGTAGTTGCTGAAACACCACTCGGAGCAGTCTCTTCTAGACATTTTGATAGTGAAAACGCCCCGAGTCGAGGTGGAAACCCCGTGTGGCGGCGATCACCGCTTCGGTTATGCATGGTCCGACGGGTCCAGACTGGGACTATAGATTCCCCCTCTGCATTGCCCAAGTCCGACGATGCCTGGTCCTCGTTGACCATAGTCATGCTTCGACATGGTGGATGCTTCATCCAGGCGGGATAGATGAGTACGGGCGACATTCCCAGCATGATCACCGGATGACGAGTATGTCGGACCGCAAAATTGCCGCTTTTGAAGCAATCCACCCTCAAAGGACCCCTCGGCACTGTCGCGCACACACTCACTCAAGTGTCAGCATCAGCATCACTCGATCGCTCGCTCTCTGTATGCAAAAACCGCACCGAAGTCGAACGCGATCAATGCTTCAAGCTGGCTGGTTCCAGAGAAGCACTGCGCCGTGCGCACCCTCAGTGATCACCCAGAAGATCGAGAGGCTCTCGGCGCGAGGCAGCGGCGCGCATCAGGCATGCGACACGCCGCGTTGGAAGATTGTCTACAGCTCTGAGCTCACTGATGCCGATCAATCAACACATCACTCCGCTGTCGCCCCCTTTGACGTCTGACTCTCATCCAGTTTCCTTCGACATTAGCCTCACTCTTGTTCGGATACCAACATCAAATGGGGACAAAGACTCTAGCAACCTCACTTGTAGGTGAGCGTACACGCGATAAGAACCCACCGATGCGAGTGCAGGAACATATCAATCCCGGTGAGTCCCTCCACACACTTCATACAACCATCTATACGCCTTTCAAGGGCTCCCGCTGCCTGCCCTCACTCGTCCCGGCGGCCTTGCCAGACGGAGAGTCCGACACCCGAAGAATATCCCTACACCAGCACCCTTCGGCCCGCCTCTAGTCCTTTCCACCCTCATAAACTCCTCTTTCCCCACGTCCTTTGGGTTATGGCCGCATCCGGCGGACAATGGGGACATGTTATTATCAAAACAGCCCACACATCCAGGCCACAACGGGCCCCAAAATGCATCGCCAATTTGTTTGAGAATCTGAGAAAACACCATCTGAAAGGCAACATGTCGCTGACCATATTCACTCGCCCGTTCACGCTCTCAACATATGATCCTCCGTCTACACCGATCGCATTAGCAGCTCAAGACACCGGTCAAACCCCAACGCATTGGACGGCGAACGAGCAAGGACATAGGCTCGGAGGAGAGGCACCTAAGACGAGGGCATCTATCGTCGGGGCTTCAGAGGTCTGGGGAAGATTGAAGAACACGCAGGCCACCCCGCCAGTGAAGAACAAGAGTGAGCGAGGCGCAGATGTGGCGTTTCAATCTATACTAAGGATAGTCTTGCCGTGGGTCGCCGGCGTACAGAAAGTGGCAGAAGATTGGATCGCACCTGAAGGGATGTTTGGTCCATATCCTTCCAGTATGCAATGCTTTGAATGACGAAGCGGAGCTGACAGCCAGGACCTCCAACCACCTACCACCCGAAAGAGATGCAGCAGCGCAGCAGGCATCCGTTCGCCTACGACGCCCAAAGGACTCAACCGCTCTCGGCGCTCGCAAGCGAGGTCAACGTAGAGACAGCGCTGGCGGAGGATCTGGCGAGGGAAAGGAGGCCCGTCAGCGATATGCTCAACCGAGGCGCGGGCAAGAGCCGAGCAGGCATGCCCGGGGAACGCACTCGGGGTTCGACGCCGCCTGGTACAACCGGCAGCCCCGGCATGGGTACATTTGGGGTTGAAGCAAGTCAGGATCCCATGTCCTCCTCTGAGGTAAGTGGCCATGGTCGTGCTGCTGGGTACCGTGACTGAGATCAGGCTTTGCCTCCCCTCCCACCCAAGTCCCCCTCCAAGACCCCAAAAACCAGTCGCAAGCCCCCGCCAGCAATCGATGAAGATCCCACGACCCCTCGAGCTCAAATACGTCCGATCCCTAGCGCTGCTCCCGATATCCATCAACCACAGTCACGCCCGAACGTCAAGGTTCACCACGAATTTCCCTTCGATCCCGTCGAAGCTGCCGTGAAGGAGCAAGCGGCCCTTGCGCACATTGAAGCCCTTGGCCAGCTCACTGGAGCTTCCGGTGGTCCCGTGATCCCCCCGACTATCACCGGCACAAAGGGTCCGAGAGAGACTTACGAGACTGCCACGTCCGTTCCATCTTTCGGACACATCCTGCACAGAGACGGCATGCCGATCTCAAGGCACATGTCGTATCAGCAAGGACCCTTCTTACCGGGACATGGCCCCATCGTGCTGGGTCAAGGAGCCATTTCAAGGGAGCCAGCTGGTTTTTCGGGTACAGGCTACTTCCACGTTCCCTTCGGACCAGATGTTCGGCTGCGATTCGGCGGAGGCCTTCCGGGAGGAGCGTTGAGCGGTCTGCAAGGTATGATGGGAGCAGCAGCCGGTCTAGCTCAAGACCATGGGGCACAACCCGGCGATACGGGGCCGATCGGCAGGGCGCAGCTTGGGGTCATAGCTGAGAGCCCAGCTACGGAGCGGACTCGAAGGAGGGAGGATAAGAGCGCATATGTGGAGAGCATTACCGACGTGAGTGGCTTTTATTCTACCATCAATCCTTTGCAGCACAGGTATGACTCGCTTGAGCGGTCTACTTATTGACAGGAGCAAGATCCTACTATCAGGACCGGCAACTCCCGGGTTGCTTCGAGGGTAAACACGAACATCGATCCCGCCACTGTCGAACTGGATCCCGCGAGACCCGAGTCCGGAGTACACCTCGAGCTCGCTGCTCACAAGCCAGCCACGTCGCACGCGCACACTGTGGGCTTGTTATTTCGTGGACTGTGCCGTGCTCACGTTCAGCACAAAGAAACGTCCCCGAGCAACGTCGCCTCGAAAGCGAAAACTAAGAAGGCCAAATCGACCAAGTCGAAGGGCGCCAAGGCGAAGACGCACAAGACGGCTACAGCCGCCCCGCATGCTCGAAGCACGAAAGCTACCTCCGTGGCGCCTAGCCCTGCCGTCCCTTCGTCGCATTACAGGGCTCTGCCGCCTACCCAAGTTCAGTCGGCTTATACCGCCTGGCCGAACATCCCCACTGCTTCCGCTCCCGCTGCATCCGAGCCGAGAGCTACTTCCACCGCGCCCGCAATGCCGTCCGGTGCCCCAGCTCAATCGCAAGCGTCAGGCCTCGCAGCGCCCTTCAGTCACCAGCCCACTCAAGTTGAAGTCGAG
>Ga0308169_10003381_pt1 | contig 15624 bp, 19 predicted proteins | sample PhyBR1_2_FD_202139 | JGI IMG/M metagenome (GOLD analysis project Ga0308169, IMG submission 202139) | Phyllosphere microbial communities from UC Gill Tract Community Farm, Albany, California, United States - DLSLSB.R1 | ecosystem: Host-associated > Plants > Phyllosphere > Unclassified | place... | reverse complement strand
TACAGGGTGAGAACGAGATATACTTGCGGTGCTGAAGAAGGGGTATGAACAAAAGAACGGGGGTATTTGTATTCTCGAAAGCTCGACTCAAACTGCATGCTTTTCCGAATCGGTAGACAAGCCTCGCATAGGCGAAGGTGGACGATTGATGGTCGAGCGAAGGGAGGCAATCGGAGTGGCCAAAGCTGGAGTGAAGGAAGAGAAGGAAGAACGAGGAGGTAGAACCGTTCCTGAAGGAAGACGGATGCGTTGTCGACCGTACTCTGAGACTGGATAAGGATTCGAGATGGATCGGTATCTAGTCGAGGAGGAGTAGGCACCTGTCGGAACACAACAAGAAGATGCGAAAGGTTGGGCGAAGAACCTTGGATCGTAGTTCGAAGGAGCGGTCGAAGGCCAGTAGGTCGAATAGTTGAAGTAAGTTCGCGAAGGCTGTAAAGGGGCATCGTATCCTTTCCACTCGTGTCGGACAGGTCCAGCTTGAGAGGGATGTTGAACGATGGGACATCGTACGACTTGAGGAGTAGGAGGAGGAGGAAGAGGAGGAGCAGTTTGTTTAGGTTGTTTGGGCTGTTTGACTGGTTTGGGTTTCGAGGTCGAAGGAATAGCTGTCGCGGGAGGAGTCGGAGAAGGTGAAGGGAGGCGAGGGGTGGTAACAGGGGCAGGAGTAGGAGCAGGAATCGGAGTAGGAGTAGGTTCTTCGACGATGGGAGGATCTGGCACTGTCTGTCGACTTGCCTTGGCTTGTGAGATGGTCGAGATTGACGAGTTGTTCTGAGCAGCTCTCGCTGCCTGTTTCGCCTTTGCACGACGCTCAAGATCTCGAGGTGTTCGACGAGCGGGAGGATGAAGAGGTGGCTCTGAGAGAACGAGATCGCCGAATCCTAGCTGACCTGGGGCCAAACAGCTAGGCGGAAAGGTTGGGCCGAAGATTGGAACAAGCTGTACCGCACGACGACAGCGTCAGCGAAATATCTGTGAGGCGGAAAGACCGTCAACTCGACTAACTTCATCTCGGAGTGGCCAAGCTACGCGCTGCGCCAACTTCTTCGCAATCTCGAACGGCAACCTACGGAGACAAACATCAGTCTTTCGTAGCATCAAGGGCAGGCCAGCGACATACCAGGTACCCTGAATATCGAGAACACCTCCTCTGATCTTTCGAACGACTGGAGCAATCGAAGGTTGACTTTCGATAAGTTTGACAACATCGGTCTTCAACCTTCCGAGTGCTTTCCAAATGCCAGTGATGAGAACGTATCCAGTTTGTCGGTCGACGATGACTTTGTTCGTGCGGTTTGAACCGATTTGATACTCGTAGACTGGAACTAATCGAGGGGAGCAAAGGTAAGAGACGATCAAGTAAAGTCAGCTTCGTAAGCGGAGGAGAGGCGAATACTTAAGCTTACTGAGTCCTCTTGTGTCAGTACTCGTAGCCTAGACGCGAGCAGATTTCTCATCAGTATCGGTTTCGACAGCGAGAGGGAGAGAATGCTCACGTAGTTCTTTTCCACTATCAGTTTGTTGGATTCAAACAGCTTGATATTTCCGTCGACCAATTCGAATCCTGACTCCTCGTTCATTTCTGTGGCACTTGAGTTGTTTGGGCTTGTTGGAGAGGGAAGCTGTGATGAAGCGATATCGTGGTTTGAGGAGGGAAGAGAGGAGACGATTTCCGTTGAGATAGCGACAGGAGACCGGTTGCTGGAAGCTGATCGAAGACTTTGACGTTGACCGGAGCTGACGGCCTCGGGTGGAACGCTGAATAAGGTTGCCATGGTATCGGAGAGGGCGAAGAGTTTGAACGAAGAGAGAAAGAGGAGAAGGAGGACGAAGGAGGAAAATGTTGACCTCTACGGCGATTTCCCCGCAGAGTCATGTCCTCCTCCAGTGTGCAAAGGGGGTTCCATCTCGTGGAAAAGTGGGTTTGTGCGAGAAATAGGAGATGGGAGATTTGATAAAAGTGGGAAGAAAACGGTCGCTCCTTCGCCTACGAGCTGCTCACTAGCCTCGAAGGCTAGCGACCAAGTCCATCCTGTACTATAGCCACTCAGTTCTCCTCTTGTGTGGTTGCCGCCAAGCGAGATCGAAACGGAGATGTGACAGGCTCCGAAGATTGTTCGATCCCCTTCGATCAAAGCTAGTCCACGCGGTAGGAGGAAAAGAAGGTTTCCGCAAGTGATCGAGTCGTCTGTGCTTCGAAGGGAGACAGAGCGGTGAAGGGGTAAAAGTAGGATTTCGCTTCGACTTGAAGGCGGAAGTTTCGCAAGTTTATTTGGCTCTCGTCGCTCAAGCTGAGCAATAGGATGCTAGGGCCGGTGACTTGCCGCTGCCTGAAGCCGTCCCCCTCCTGTCAACCGAAGTCGAATTGCTTCGTCGCAAACCTGATTTCCTCCCTAATCCTCGATCGTTTCTCGCTCAAGGCTCGCATCGACACAGCTTTAGGACGACCTCCAGAGCGCGACAAAGTATTACAAACAGTTTATGTACAGAAGCTAATAACCCAACTTCTCGAATATGGTATTCACAGCTTCTCCTTGAGCTCCTTCAGCTTCTCTTCCGCTTCGCTTCCTAGCTCCCTCAGCTCCTCTCTCGGTCCCAAGCTTCCTGCTCCAGCGAGTACTTCTTGCGATCTCGAGGCGTCGATCATTTCGAACGATTCGAGAGAAGACGACGAGGATTCGGTAGGTGAGGAGAGTTCGGAAGGTTGAGCTGCTAGCGAGTCGGTATCAAGAGTAGGCGCAGGCTTCTCGCTTGTCGAGGCTGAGGGGGTGGTGTCCGAGAGGAGAGGTAGATTCGAATGTTTGGCAATAAACTTTGCGATGTCGTCAAAGTAACCGGGTTGAACACATGTGTCATCTAGTCATTAAGAAGCAGAGGTCAGTCTGGGTCAGAGAAGAAATAGAGGAGGATCTGGAGAGCTCACTATGTGTACCATTCTCGAAATCTCTCCATTCTTTCTCTTCACTCCCGCAAACTCGCCACAATCCCTTCATCTGACCCGGTTCGACCAACTCATCCCTCTTTCCCGCAAGGAACAGAACCGGGAAATCTTTCGGCAGTGTCGAGATGTAACGTTCGCTTGGCCAAATTTGATGCAGGAGCAGAGGAACGAAGGGAGAGAGGAAAGGTAGAACGTGAGGGACGAGTTTCGGCTACGATAGAGGCAAGATCGATGTCAGATTTCGGTTGTGATGACCGAGGTACAGGGTAATAAGCTTACGAGACTGAGGAAAGTGTTTTCGATGACCAGCCCTCGAACCTGTTCCGGTCGAGTGAGTCAGGCTCTGCTTTCGGGTTCGCGAAGATGGTATAGGAATCTATAGACTCACACGTTGTGTATTCTGGGATGCGAGGAAGATACTGACGGCACCTCCGATCGATTGACCGTACAACCAAACGGGAGTCTTCTCGAGTTTCGGATGCGAGAGAATGTGATCGAGGGCACTCTGCGCATCGAGCTTGATTCCTCTCTCGTTGGCGCTGTGGGAGAAGCTCGACGTCAGCCTGAGAGCCTCGCGTGATGACAATCGAAAGAAGGAACAAAACGAGACTTGCGTTCCTTCGCTTCTGCCATATCTGCATCGCTCTTAGAACATCAGCATCTCCCCTCATGAGCTTCAAGGGACCGAATGAGCTCACCCTCGATACGACAAAGCCAGCACATTGCATCTCATTCGATTGTAAAAAATCTTCGCAATCGGCAAACGATGACCCTGAGCTCGAGAGCGCATCAGCGATTCCGCACTCGTCCTTATGAGCGATATAATTGTATTTACGACGTTTCCAGCATTTGCATGTAACAACAGCACTGTCGGTCTGTCCTTAGCTAGAATTCCGTCTTTCTCATACAGCATCAAGAACGCCTTGATCTTGACTCCGTCAGGTGTCGTCAACGTGAGCTCCTCATATGGCATTCCAAATTGATCTGGTGTTGGTACATTCTCTCTTGAGCCTGTTCAAGCGAAGAGAAGGGTTAGCTCCGATGGTGGGGGTAGAAAGCGAGCAAAGGGAGAGAGAGGGGCTGACCTGCGGGAATGCCACTCGGGTAGATGAGTTTAGTCTGTCCCAAGTAGAGTCCTACTCCTACACCTCCGACTGAGAGTGCGACCGTGCAAGCGAACCATTTGAGGAGGGAACGAAAAGATGGGAACATGCAGACTCGGAAAGACTCGCTAGCGGTAGCGGTGGGCTGGGCGTGGCTCTGTGTGGCTGTCGAGTGAGTTCTAGGCGTTCAAACGAGTGTTGTTGAGATGAGGAAGAGGTCAAAAGCTGCTGATCTCGAGGTTTGTCTCTCTCCCTCCTACCACTCACAGACTCTACCAAAATCTCTCTATATGCCCTCCGACTGCTTCGGATGATGATCTAGCTGTTCCTGTTCGAACGCGCTTTCTTCATCGCCTCTCTGCCTCTCTTCCGCATTTGAACGAGTTCATTCATTCGCTCTACGGAGCGTTTCTGAGTCTGAATTTAGGACTGAGCTTGAACTGCTCGGATCTCAGCTCCGTCAGACTCACAGGGGACTGTCGTCTAAACCCGTTTGTCTAAACCCTCCTTTTGATTCTCGTCTGTCTCGTCTTTCCCTTTCCTCTCTTTCCCCCTCCCTGACACTCTTTCACCTACACGCTCAATGTCAAAGTCCTCAGAGGCTGCTCTTCTCGTAAGCCGATCCCTCTGTACCTCCTCCTCAGATTCCGCTAAAGCCTCCTTCTCCTTTCTCTTCCAGAATGACAGAGACCTCTCCCGTCTAGAGCGATTCACCGAAGTGATGGTCAATGATCTCGGTAGTCCTGAGCTTCGAGCTGAATACGAGAAAGCAGGCGTCCAACACTGCTTCCCCATCGATTCCTTGGCACAACGTATGTTGCTCGCTTTGCTCTCTCATCGTAGCAACACTTGACTTACCAGCTGCAAGCAGGTATGAGTGTCGATGAGGCATACAGCGTCAAAGGTGTCAAATGCCGCATAGCTTACGAGTCGTCGATGCATCCACAGCACATCTCTTTCCCAGTCTATCCCTTTGCAAGGTCGGGTCACGAATCCTCTCGACCCTGGGACGACCTCTTCGCCGAACAAGTCAATCCTGAAGTCGCATTGCCGGGGTCAGGGAATATCGTCGAGCTTCCGCAAGCTGTTTGCTTTCCTCGTCGCATTCGTTCTCGTCGAAACCCACTTTTCATCGACCATCCGGAGGGTGAAATGGAAAAATGGGGTCGTCGCTCCACGGTCAACGGGATGGAGCTCCCACTTCACACGTACTACGATGGTGTAGCTCGTAAGAGTTCTTTGAAACAGGTTTTCCAGGACTTCGAAGCTTGAATTGACGACGTCTTGTGCAGATCACGGACTTTACGAGACTTGGACCCAGCTAGAGGTCGTTGCTCAAGGAACCGGAACTCGCTACGATTTCGATCAGCAATCAGGTTTACTTGGAGGTCACGTTCACGACGGAATGCTCACTTCGCCCTCCGTGACCTTTCTCAAGCTCGGATTATGGCGCGCACCTCTCGCAAAAGGACAAGTCCCGCTCAAGCAGATCCTCTTCCGAGTTCACATCGGTGACCAATTCATCAACCGTACTCCTCCTGTTCCCAGAGGTTTACTCGAGAAGTCTGATTTCAATGTGAGTTAACCGATCCATCTCCTCTGAAGGCTTCAAAACTGACACTATCCACAGCATAATGCGAGTGAGCAACGTATCAAAATAGTCCCGCATCCGGTACGTTTCGTTCCTTTTTCTCTTCTCCAAATCTCGCAATCGTCAATAATCCCAGCTGTTCCGCGCTTGCTACAGGCCAAACCTGCGCACTCGCTCAGTCACCGTCAACGTCTCCGCTACGGTCAATCTCACGCTTTCGCTTGTGATCAGTGACGAGCAATGGACGATTAAATTTCGTCGGACCTTGTCAAAGCTCTGATGCTTTCCTCCAAAATCCGCTGTTTTCGTTTCGTCAAGTTTCTCAATAATCAGTAGTCTTTCTTATTTGTCTCTCCTCGTCGTTTCCGTACTACTTAGTCGCGTTCGAAGTCCTTCAAAGTGCAATTATAGACACTTTCGCAATTTTGCCTCTCTCTCGCTTTTGATGCCCTCGTATTTCACCTCTGCGAGCACTCGTCCAATCGTAGACTATTCTCGCATCAGTACGCGAGTCACTTCGAGACCTCCACATCCACGGAGTGCTTCGGCAGCGAGGAATTTGACTTTGGCATCTGGTTCAGATTCATCGACGAGACCAGTAGGGTGGACCTATACGACGCTGATCGTCAGTCGTGTTCCACTCAGTCAGGAGAGTAAGGGACTGACTTGAACTTTCTCGAGATCGATACCGTTCGCCCCTACTGCGAAAGCCATTTTCGCTCTACACGCAAGTTTTCAGAGTCGAGTAGTCAGGTTCAATCTGAACGAACAACATAGAGACTAAGTCAAAAAGGGGGCGTACCCATCTCCCGTGCAGTGGTCTCCGTTCGTAGTCGGGAGGTCGAGAAGTTCAGGTCGTTTCTGAGCCAACAATCCATCTTTCGAGAAATCGGCAGCGTAACCACCCGTAGCCAAAACGACAGGACCGTAAGCCTCTCCACGCTAGTTCGGGCTCTCGCAAGTACCAAGGAGGAAAAGGAAGAGCACTTATGGTTGCAGACAAGGGTACTAAAAAGAGAGAGAATTTCGATCGATCGCGGTACATCCTAGAGAGAGACAGAGAGAAAGCGAGAGAATAACGGGAGAGAGAGAGAGAAAGAGTACTACAGGTCAGAAAGAAAGGAGAGAGCCTGTTCAAGCTTTGATGGTTCCGATTGAGAGTTTGGGTCCCCATTTCTTCCAGATCGAATCGTCGTGAACGAGTCCGAACTCTTCGGTAGCTTCACGTCCAGCGTAGAGCATGATAGCTTCTGTAGAAGGGTAGAGTGGAGAGGGCAGTAGGATCGAGATAGGGAGGCAAAGAGGAGAAGGGGACAGAAGAAAAGTTGAGTCAGTAAAATGAACTTCATGGATTGACTCTCGAGTTTGTGCTTACTTGGTCCTCCTGGGTGATCTTCTAGGAAATCAGTGACGTCTAAGACTTGACCCTGGATAACAACCTGTCGAGAAAAAGAAGGAACGAGGAAAAGAGAAGTCAGCGACGAACAGACGACGACGGCGACAAAGGGGAAACTCACCCAACAATTGTCTTTCTTGTTGTGTTCGGCGACCTCTTCCATTGTGTACTCTTTGCCAGTATCCTTTTGCTCCTTGGGAGGAGTCGCAGCTTGTTTCTCGTTCGCAGGTTCTTGAGCGGTCGAAGGTCCGTTCGGCTTGATTCCGTCGTCACCCGTAGCACTGGCAGAAGATCCAGCAGAGCTACTAGCTTGTGCACCTTGGCCATAGTTGATCGTGAGGAAGACTTGTTGAGAGTTGGGGTCGACAGAGATAGTGGTCGAAGGAAGCGAGAGGTGACCGTTGACTTGGTTGAGACGTGAAACGGCACCCGAAGAAGACGAGGAAGATCCTCCACCATTCTTCGAAATGTCTTTGAAGAGGTAGGCGGAAGCAGAATCTCCAGCGACTCGACCGAAAACAACACATCCCCTAAAAAGTGCTCATGTTCAGCTTGCGAAAACAGGGAGAATGCGAGAGAAGCCACGAGACTTACAATAGCGATGATCCTCCGAGACGGTTGGCACCGTGAACACCACCGACTAGCGAGAGAAAGGGAGAAAGTCAGTCACGGTCGAGATTCGAAAGATTCGAAAGATTGAGCTCACCAACTTCTCCAGAAGCGAAGAGACCGCTGATCGGTTTACCACTCTTGTCGACGATCTCGGCTTTCGTGTTACCTTCGAGCCCTCCCATTGTGTCTTTGGATTCGCGAACGAAAAGTGATGAGTTTGGTTCAGATCGCAAAAGGGAGGGGGGAAGGAGGTCAAACTCACAGTGAAGTACGGGAGTCATAACGGCGACATGGAAAGGTCCAGCCTCATTCTTCCAGTTGGTGTTGTCGAAGCTGCGCAAGAGGAACGTGTCGATTCAGGTCAGTCTCAACTTTGACTTTGAAAGAGAGAAAACGATTCTTCGCAATGTACAATTTCTTTCCGAACGGGTCCTTCTTGGGATCCTTGACGATCTCCATGTAGTCGTTGAATGTACCTTGAACCTTTTCGACGGGGAGGTTCATCTCTTTCGCAACTTGTTCGACAGTATCGAATCGCTTCATGAGACCTGAGGAGAAGAGCCGCTCGTCAGTATCGATCAGTCGCAGGAGATGGTTACAAAGAGCGAACGTACCTCGACCAGTGTAGTGTTTGCTGAACGAGGGTGAGAGAAGTCGATCGAAAGTCAGCGAACGAAGCATGTGATGAAAGAGCGAATCTCGAGAGGAGCTTACCAGTGCCACTGTGAAGAGCGAGCAGGAGCGTCGCGTCAGCTTGGACCACACGACGACGGAAAGAAGGAGGAAGAGCGACTCACCTTGATAGCTTCCGTAGCTTCACCGTTGAGGATGAGTCGAACGGGGTACTTTCCGTTATCCCAAATTCTCTGAGTAACGTAGTCACGGTGACCGAGTTCATCGGCGAAACGGTTACCTTCTCCGTCGAGGAGAAGACCTCCACATCCACGAAGCGCTTCGGCAGCGAGGAATTTGACTTTGGCATCCGGTTCAGATTCATCGACGAGACCAGTAGGGTGGACCTACACGACGCTCATCGTCAGTCTTGTTCCACTCAGTCAGGAGAGTAAGAGACTGACTTGAACTTTCTCGAGATCGATACCGTTCGCTCCGACTGCGAAAGCCATTTTCGCTCTACACACACGAAGTTTTCAAGCTCGAGTAGTCAGTATCAATCTGAACGAACAGCATAGAGACTAGTCAAAAAGGGGACGTACCCATCTCCCGTGCAATGGTCTCCGTTAGTAGTAGGGAGGTCGAGAAGTTCAGGTCGTTTCTGAGCCAACAATCCATCTTTCGAGAAATCGGCAGCGTAACCACCAGTAGCCAAAATGACAGGACCGTAAGCTTTGTGTTGCTTCCCTCCATACTCGTATTCTACTCCAACAACCTTGTCACCTTCTTTGATGAGTTGTTTGACGTTTGCTTTCTTGACGATTTTGACACGATCAGGTTCACGTTCAGCGATATCTTCGAGCTTGTCCATGAGTGCGACAGTGATCGTCATTCCGGGGAATTGAGCGCCTCCTCGGTGAGTGCGCTCGAAGGAGTGACCACCGAGACGAGAGACCTTTGAAAGGTCAAGGCCGAAACGAGAAGTGAGCCAGTTGACAGCGTCTCCGGAACGACCAGTGAGAACTTCGATCAAGTCATCTCGAGCGAGCTCTCGAGCCTATAGAAGTGAGAGTGTTGGTGAGCATGAGTGGCGAAGACCAAAAGATGAGAAGAGGAATGTTTTGAGAGTGTTGGAGCTTACCGACTTTTTAGTATCGGCGAAGAAAGCAGCAGTCGAATCTTTGATACCGAGAGCAGCTTGTGCGGCCGTACCAGCACCGTTGATACCACTAGTGGCCTCTGTAAACGTTCAAAGCTTACTCTGCTTAGTCTCTCTTTCGCGTTCCATTCGACGTGAAATTCGGGCTTACTGGTTGAATTACCACCGAAGAAACCGTTCTATCCAACGAGTAAAGGTAGAGCTGTCAGCGTACGGGTTTGAGACTTGAAAGGGGAATTTGAATCCCATGTGGGGAAAGGCGAAGAAGGGAAGGGAAGGCGAGGGAAGGTGAGGGCAGAGGAGGATGAGAGAGGAGGGCTCACCTTTTCGAGGACAGTTACATTACCTCCACGTTCATATACAGTGTGAGCTGCACTCAATCCAGACAAACCTCCACCAATAACTAGTACGGAAGCCATTCTTTTCGGAGTTTGTTGTTGTTGTTGTTGGTTTTGAAGGGTGATACTAGGTCGAGAGTGTAGCTAGATGTCTTCTACGCGTAGAGAATGCAGAAAAGAAGGGGAAACAAGTTGGAAGAGTTGGAAGAAGGAAGGAAGGAGAGAGGAAGAGGGGAGAAAATGCGGAGACAGGCCAATCAAAGAATCCTCAATTTTGCACCATTTCACGGGCAAGTTCACCGCGCGAAACTCTGCATGCAACCGGTTCGCAACGATAATGATTCGAGTTGCATGAACGAAGCTCACCCTAGTCGACTCAATAAACTCCCACCTCCATCGTTCCCATTCCCTCGCTGTTTCTTCGGTTGACCTCCTCGACCTCCTCCTCCTCCTCCCTGTCCGTGACCTTGTCCATTCGATCCAGTACCTTCTATCCGATCGAGTATCGAAGAACTCCCTCCTCCTCCTCCTCTTGGATTCGCATTCGAGTTTTGGTGGTCGAAATCATTCGCGGGTCCTCGTTTCTTCCCCCTCTGTTGCTGTTGTTGCTGCTGCTGATGCGACTGTTGCTTCGGATTTGGATTCGCTTGGCTTCGATTCTGACCTTGATTCTGAGTCTGACCCTGTCCCTGTCCTTGACCTTTACCCTTCGAATTCCCGTTCCCTCCTCCTCCTCCTCTCGTAACTCCAGGTGAAGCTCTCGATGTCTGCTGATTCTTCGATCCAGTTTGAGGTGAATGCGCCCGACTAACTGGAGGAGAGGCGCTCTTGCTTGAAGAAGCGGTCGAAGGTGTTCCTCCATTCCCGTTCACTCGATCCATCAACGAAGGTTTCCTTGCTTGCGATGCTGAAGAAGGTGTGGGGGCAATAGAAGAGGGAGTAGGAGCACTACCTCGTACTTCGATCTCGGTGGTGCGGGCGAGGAGAGAAGGTGCAGGAGGGGGAGGTCGAGAAGTTGGATTTGGGTTCTGAGGACGAGACGGTGGAGGAGAGTCGACGAATTGAGGTTGTTGACGGGCAGCTGTTGAGTGGGATGGTCGATTCTGAACAGGGACTCTCGGACCCTTCGGAACCGAATTTGCAGTCGAGATCTGAGGAGGTGCAGGGGGTTGATCTCGGGCGATGTGAGGAGGAAGGTCGCGTGGCAGAGTCGGAGGAGGAGGGGCAGCGACTCGCTCCACTGCAGGAGGAGACGATCGCCGAGGGGAAGATCGCCGGGATGGAACCGATTTTGTCAGGTTACGTTGACTCGTCGAGGCGTCGGGATTCTGACGAGGAGGGGGTCGAGCTGGGATCGCTAGTCGGGGCGGACTAGGTGGTGGAGGCTGGAAGGAGTGCGTCGAGTCGTTGCGAGAAGATCCAGCTCGAGAGGGTGCACGAGAAGGGATCGGAGGAAGAGCGGGAGAGTCGAGAACGATAGCTTCAGGTTCTTCTTCTGCGTCTCGATGTTGCACTTGAAGAACTGGAGATGGAGCTTGAGGAACGATATCCTCCATCGTTGTTGGTTCAGGATCCTCTGATTCTGGAGCGACAAGGTAACCTCCCCCCTCTTCTTCATCCTCCTCTTCGACCGTCTGTCCTCCCGCATTCGCCTCCTCCTGTTTCCTTGCTTCTTCCGCTTCCTTCTCATATTCCCTCTCCTGTTCCTTCTCGTTCCATCTCTTCCAAACCTGTTCCCTCTTGATCTTTGCCAAATCTCCCCATTCCCATTTCGGTTTCTCGCAATCGACAAACTCTGCCATCGCTCTCCATCTCCCCATCCTAACTCGAATCACTTCCTGCATCGCTTCCGTCCTCTTCTCGAAGTCGAACACCCATCCAACGTAAGCCGTTCGTGAAACATCATCCGGATTCGAAGGTCGATGGAGGATGACAGCATCGGGGAGGAGGGAGCGTGGGAAGAGAGAAGAGACGTCGTCACGAGTCTTGATGTCGGCGAGAGGTAAGTTGCTGAGTTTGAGAGGGTAAACTTCGCGACAGAGAGAATCGGGAAGTCTCGTTTCGACTGAAGGAAGTGGAGGAATTGGTCGAGGGGTACGGCGTCGGCGAGGAGGAAGAGGAGCGACTACTGGTTGAGGAGGTGGTGTAGATGGTCGAGTTCGTTTAGGGGAAGGACGGCGTTCAGTTGCGACTGTCGAAGCGGAACTCGGAGCGGGAGTAATAGGTCGTCCTGTCGAAACCCTCAACTCTGATCGATTCGCTCTTGGTACTGGTGCTGGAACCTCCTTTGACTGCTTCTCGACGTTGCTTGAAGCCGTACGAGCAGACACGGCTGCCTTCTCTCGCCTTTTCCTCCAAATCCTTTCCGCCTTCAACACATGCAATTCCGACGCATCTGGATGAGCAAGTAGCACGACTGCAGCCAATTGCTCCTCATTCAACCCTTCCAAATTCCCATCTAGCTTGAAGTCAAGGTCAATCAAGGCAAACTTTGTTTCCTCATCTTCAACTTGATTGCCTCCTCGCTTCCTCGCTTGTTGTGCCTTCTCACGCTTGTAGTAGAATAGCTGACATATTCTCAATCCATCTGATTCCTCAAAGTCTGGGTGGAGTCGAGTGAGCGCGAGTTGAGTTGATGAGAGCGAAGTGAGAGGAGAGAGTGGGAAGTCGAGAGGTGCAGTGAGCAAGCTGTGCATTGAGCAGTAGAGTTGCGCTCAAGGCAGGTGGGTGTATGGTCGATTCGAGTTCTGAGGATGCGAAGTGAGAAGCGACAAAACGAACTTCGAGGAATTCTCAACTATTTCGCAAGGGAATTTTGTCAAGATGCTCTCTACTTGCGCTCCTTTAGGAGCTCGAACACATTGAGAGAAAGGCACTGCATTGGATTTTCAAGCATTGTACAAAGTGATTGAAGTAATAATCGGAAATCGAGGAAGAAAAGAGAACTGATAAACCCCTGAAAGAACACGACGAGAAACAGAGTAACTACAAGCGGGAACGAAGATGAGCGTCGATAGGAGAACACTAGGCGAGAGTGGCAGCGGCGGCACTGAGAACGGGAGTACCACGCTCCTTGCATTTCGTGACTGTTGAAATCGCAGATCACTCGTCAGCTCGAACTGCCATCAATCGACTGCTGAAGAAGAGCTGCGACTCACCAAAGATAACCTTGTCACCTTCCTTCCACATCTCGGTGACGATAGTTTCGCCAGGGTAAAGTACACCAGCGAATCGAACCTTGATATCCTTGAAAGCTCCGAACTTCTTGAAGATGTGTTTACCGGAGATACCAAAAGAGCAAAGACCCTATTCTCATAGATCAACGATCAGCACATTATCTCGAGAGCAAGTCAGAGAGGAGAGAGGAAGGAGACGTACGTGAAGAATGGGTTGTTCGAATCCACCGACTGAGGCAAAGTTGGGATCGACGTGTAGAGGGTTGTAATCTCCCGAGAGACGGTAAATGGCAGCTTGTTGAGGAAGAGTCTTCTCTTCTACGACAGCGTCGGGTTTGCGCGAAGGAGGTTTGTTAACGGCAGTAGCGGCTCCACGATCTGTTCATCACTCAGCGTCGAATCAGTCAAGCAATCAATAAATTGTAGATACGGAGTGAATGACTGGCCATTTCCAGTCTTCTTCCCACCGAATCCTCCTGCACCACGAATGAAAACGGTCGAATGGTTCTCAAAGATGACTTCACCACTCGAAGCGTCTTTGGTGTGAGTGACGGTAGTGACAGCGGCAGCTTTACCCTTGTCGAGGACTTCGGCGAGCTTCGAGGAAGAAGTGAGAGTTCCGGAGGTAGGGATGGGCTTTTTGATCGAAAGGTATTGTTCTCCGTGAAGAAGCATCATTGGAGAGAAGTTGGGAAGCCAGTCGACTGCGATCGAGAGCTGTCAGCAATTTGACGCAACACAGAGAAGGAACGGGAAGAGGCAGCGTACGAGAGAGTCCACTCGAAACGGCGAATTGAGGAATGACACCGAAAGTAGGAAGGGGTTTAAAGTCTTCATCTCCCTCGAAGATAAGGTCGAGTTCCTTCTCAGTAGCTCCGACTCCGAGGTTGTAGAGTGCGACTGAACGAGTCAAACATCGTTATCAGCTCAGTGTATCGAGAAGTAGGGAAAGAAACAGAGGAAACAGCTCACCATCTCGTTCGGTGAAAGTGTATTCGCCTTCAGATTGAGCTTCCTTCTTAGCCTTGGCAACGAGATCAGAGTCTTCCTTATCGGTGTAGTCACCTCCGGAAGCAGACGAATCATCGGATCCTTCATCCTCGTTTCCAAAGTTGGCGATGATCTGCTCAAAATCTCTCTTCCGTCAGTCTCGAGCTCACTGACTTCGGAGAGTGCGAGGAAAGAGCTTACGGCTTCGAGAGATTCAGCAGTCGAGTTGGGGTTGGTAGCGTTCTCATCGAAAGTAGTAATCTTTGACCAACTAGACTTGATATCCTCAGGAGAGACAGTCTTGTTGACGGGGAACTGTGAACCTCACCTTCTTTACGTAAGCGTCTTGCTTCAGACGAATGCGAGAAGAGAGGAGAGACGCACAGCGTAACCGTAAGATCGTTGCCAACGGAGACTAGCGCACCATCCGGCAGAAACTTCGTAGAGACCCATAGTAGTCTCGCAAGCTTCGGATCCAAGGTATCCGACGACGGGAGCAACGTAATCGGGAGAGAAAGCTTGTACCATCTCTTCGGGCCACTACAAAATCGTTCGAAGACTTGTCAGTGTCTGCGAATCTGGAGAGAGGGGAAGAAAGAGAGCTTACGATAGTACGAGTCATGGCGGTTCCAGCGTTGGGTACGAGGCTATCGGCGAAAAGAGAGGAGACGCTCAGCTCCTTTTCCTCGGTTGAGAAGAATAGAGAGTGAACGAACATGTTGGCAAAGATTCCGTATTTCTTTCCTTCGATGGCCAAAGTTCTCGTCAAACCGATAATAGCAGACTTGGCAGTCGAGTAGTTGGCCTGTCAAACCTCGATCCCTCTGCATAAGCGTCTCGTACACGGTAGTGCGAGAGAGAGAGAGTGAGAACTGACCTGACCGAAGTTACCGTGAACTCCGACTGCTGAAGCAGTAGTAACGATCCTTCCATACTTTTGTTTCTGGAAGTGAGGCCACGCGGCATGACAAACGGCGAAAGTTCCTTTGAGGTGAGTATCGTAGACGGCGTCCCATTCTTGTTCGGTCATAGCAGCGAAAGACTTGTCGCGAAGGATACCAGCGTTGCAGACGACGACTATTCAAATCAATTTGAGAGTCAGTCACTGGTTGGATTTGGAGCGGGAGAGGGAAGAGTGGACGTACTGTGAAGACCTCCGAATGCGTCAAGAGCGGTTTTGACGAGTTGTTGACCCTCGAGAGTAGATCCGATAGCAGGTGCAGCTTTACCTCCAGCTACATTACGGAACGCTCACTGTCATCAGTCTCATAGCCGTAAGTCAGTAAGAGCTCGAAGAAACGTACCTTTCTTGATTTCAGCTACGACGTTCTCAGCGTTCTCCTTTGACATATCGTTGACGACAACGTTTGCTCCCAATTTAGCGTAGAGGAGGGCGTAGGATCGACCGAGACCAGCACCAGCTCCAGTAATCAGAACGGTCTTGCCGTCGTAACGGACTTGATCAGGTTGTTCATTCGTCTTCATCGATTTAGCTTTCTCGAGGTAACCCTACACGTTCGAGAGGGTTTAAGTCAGCGAGAGAAAAGAGAGATGTGAGGGAGAAGGGAGAAGGGAGAAGGGAGAAGGGAGAAACGTACGAGGTAGTCGGCGTCGGTGATGTTTGAAGGGTGATCGGGATTCTCGAAATCGTTAATCTCGTTCCATCGAGCCTTGACCTGTGCGCCCACGATACCATCGAACTA
>Ga0308169_10003380_pt1 | contig 15632 bp, 12 predicted proteins | sample PhyBR1_2_FD_202139 | JGI IMG/M metagenome (GOLD analysis project Ga0308169, IMG submission 202139) | Phyllosphere microbial communities from UC Gill Tract Community Farm, Albany, California, United States - DLSLSB.R1 | ecosystem: Host-associated > Plants > Phyllosphere > Unclassified | place... | reverse complement strand
GGTCTTCCTGCGCGACATCACCGAGGAAAAGCGGCGCAACGAGACCCTGCAGCGCCTGGCCGACGACCTGGCCGGCGCCAACCGCCGCCAGTCCGAGTTCCTGGCCACGCTGGCGCACGAGCTGCGCAATCCGCTGCACGGTCCGCGCCGAGAGCGCCGGTCCCGGGCTGGGCAGCCGCTTCGTGGTCGAGCTGCTGCGCGACGCGCTCGAGCTGGACGGCCATACGGTGCATACGGTCGGCAACGGCGTCGATGCGCTGGAGGCGGCGGCCTGGTTCGCGCCGGACGTGGCCTGCGTGGACATCGGCATGCCGGGCCTGAACGGCTACGAGGTGGCGCGACGCCTTGCTGGTCGCGGTGACGGGCCGGGGCGGCATGGACGATCGCGATAGGTCAAGCGCAGCCGGGTTCGACCACCATCTCACCAAGCCGGTCGAGCTGGCCGCGCTGCGGCAGGTGGTGGCCGGGCGCCGCTAGGGATGGCCTTCGGGCCGGCTCAGGCGGGCACTCTGGCGGCTTCGACGGCGGAAACGATTTCGGCGAAAGGCGCCGGCTGGCCGAACAGCCAGCCCTGGCCGAGGTGCACGCCGCGCGCGCGCAGGAAGTCGAGCTGGGCCTCACTCTCGATGCCTTCGGCGATCATCGCGAGATCGAGGGCGTGCGCCATCGCGATGATGTGCCCGACCACCTGGCTGGTCGGGGCGCCGGTGCCGATTGCTTCGATGAAGGAGCGGTCGATCTTCAGAAAGTCGAGTTCCAGGGACTCCAGGTAGGACAGGCTGGAATAGCCGGTGCCGAAGTCGTCGATGGCGACTGCGGTGCCGCGCCGGCGCAGGGTCTCGATCACGGTGCGCGCCGACTCGAGGTCGATGAAGCTGCGTTCGGTGATCTCGACGATCAGGTTCGACCCACGGGCGCCGCAACGGGCCAGCAATTGACCGATGCGCTCCGCCACGGCGGACGAGCGCAGGTCCGCAGCCGACAGGTTGATGCCGATGTGGAAGCCCGGATGGGCGGCCAGGAAATCGCCGGCGTCACGCTCGACCAGATCGAGCACGCGCCCGGTCAGGCGGGAGATCAGGCCGGTCCGCTCGGCGAGCGGGATGAACAGGTCGGGACCGACCAGTTCGCCCGTGTCGCGGCGCCAGCGCAGCAAGGCTTCGACGCCGACGCAGGCGCCGCTCTCCAGGTCGACCAGCGGCTGGTAGAGCAGGAAGAATTCGTTGCGCCGCAAGCCGTTGCGCAGCGCGCTTTCCAGCGACATGTGGCGCCGCGCCAGCAACAGCACGGCGGCCGCGGCGGCCAGGCCGACGAGAATGCCGGCCGGCACCAGGCGCTGCGCGGCGGCGGCGGTCTTCGCGTCCAGGTCGGCGAGCGGCAGCGCCGCCACCGCCGAGGTCAGGAAATGCGGCGAGTGCTCGATCGCCACCAGGAAGCCCTCGTCCGTGAAGCTCACGCTGCGCCCTCGTCCGAGCCGCGCCAGCCAGCGTGCGTCCACCGGGCCCCGGGCAACGCTGGCGGTGTGCTGGTCCGGATGGAGAATGGCCAGCGCGACCCCGGGCTCGGCGGTCCAGATGTCGAGCGGCAGGTCGCGGTGGATCAGCGCCGCGTAGCCGTCCCGCTCGGCCGCGAGCAGCGGCGCCGGCCGGCCATCGATGGGCACGTCGTAATAAAAGGTGTAGCCGCTCGAGGCGCGGAAGTGGTTGCGTCCGAGCGGGAATGCGGCGCCGCCGAGCGACGAGCAGTCCAGCACGCCGGCGCGCACATGGCCCATGGCCTGGATGTAGGGATAGGTGAGGACGATCCGGCGCATCATGTCCAGGGATGCGGCCGAGCAGGGCGGCAAGCCCGAGCGCGCGAGCGCGCCAATGCCGGCCGCCGCCTGCGCGCCGGCCGCGTCGGCGCGGTGCAGGACGTTGCGCGCATAGCCCAGCGCAAGCGCGGCTTCGCTGGCGTAGGCCTGCTGCCGGGCTTCGCGCCAGGCGAGCCATGGTGGTACTGCAATAGCCAGCGCCACCGCCACGGCCAGGCCCAGTTTCTCGCGACGTCGCACGGCGTCTCCTCGCCATTCGTATGTACGGGCCAGTATATCGCCGTGCGCCGGGATACGCGATCCGCAAAAAAATGCCCCGGACAAACCGGGGCATAAACTCTGCTCTACCTATATTAGCTCAGTTCTTGATCTCCAGCGCCCGGTTCAGGCTGAGCGCCGCCAGCGTGCCGACCGCGCCGGACAGCAGGTACAGGCTGACGTAGCCGAGGCCGAAGTTGGCGGCCAGGCCCAGCGCCACCAGCGGGGCGAACGCGGCGCCCACCAGCCAGGCCAGGTCCGAGGTCAGAGCCGCGCCGGTATAGCGGTATTGCGGCAGGAAGTTGGAGGTCACGGCGCCGGCGGCCTGGCCGTAGGAAAGGCCGAGCAGCAGGAAGCCGACCAGGATGAAGGTGTTCTGGCCGGTTTCGCCGCCGTCGATCAGGGTCGGGATGAAGCCGGCGAACAGCGCGATCAGCGCGGCCACGGTGCCCAGCGTGTTGCGGCGGCCGAACTTGTCCGCAATCAGGCCGGAGGCCAGCACGCCGACGATGGCCAGGCCCGCGCCCGCCATCTGGATGCCGAGGAAGCCGGCCACCGAGCGGGTGTCGTAGAGCTGGATCCAGGACAGCGGGAACACGGTCACCAGGTGGAACAGCGCGTAGGAGGCGAGGGCGGCCAGCGCGCCGATCACGATGTTCAGGCCCTGGTTGCGGGTCACTTCGAGGGCGCTGACGGGCTCCAGCTCATGCTCGTCCAGCAGGTGGGTGTAGTCGGGCGTCGAGACCAGGCGCAGGCGGGCGAACAGGGCCACCACGTTGATTGCGAACGCGACGTAGAACGGATAGCGCCAGCCCCAGACCAGGAAGTCGTCCTGCGACAATTCGGTCATCAGGTAGGCGAAGATGCCGGCCGCGATGATGAAGCCGGTCGGTGCGCCCAGCTGCCCCAGCATGGCGTACCAGCCGCGCTTGTGCTGGGGCGCGTTCAGGGCCAGCAGCGACGGCAGCCCGTCCCACGAGCCGCCCTGGGCCGCGCCCTGGCCGATGCGCAGCACGGCAAGCGCGATGATCGACCAGTTGCCCCAGCGCGCGTAGGTCGGCAGCATCGAGATTGCGACGGTGGCGGAGCCCATCAGGAACAGCGCGATGGTCAGCTTGATCTCGCGGCTGTAGTGGCGCTGGATGATCATGAAGACCAGCGTGGCGATCGGGCGGGCGATGTAGGCGAGCGCAAAAATCGCAAAGGAGTAGAGTGTGCCTTCGAGGCGATCCGCGAACGGGAAGAACACGGCGGGGAAGACCAGGCAGGAAGCGATCGCGTAGACGAAGAAGTCGAAGTATTCGGAAGCGCGTCCGATCACCACGCCGACCGCGATCTCCCCTGGTGCGATGTGGCCGTCGCGGGCGTTGATGTTGCGGGCCCCGGAAGTCGGGGCTGTGATTGGTGCGGCGCCGGTGTCGCCGTATCTCGCGCCGGTGTTACCGTAAGTCGGGTTACCTTGCATGTCTTCGTCTCCTCTTGTTCAACAAATGGACACTTCGAAAACTTGCTGCGGATGGGCTGTCCGGACGTTTTCCGCCCGAATTTTGTGTTGCTTGCGACCGTCCGTCGAAGCCTCCGTGCCGGCCCGCCTGGCCCTTTCGATGCTGCCATTTTTGAAAGGGTGGGACAAAACGTCCAATCGCCAAACGTACGCCGTTGGCGTTACATTAGCATGTTATTTTTCCCATGTAACGTAAAACACAAGCATGATTCCCAAGACCCTCCGCCGAGGACTGTTCCTCGCCCCGTTCGCAGCGCTGCTTTCCGGCTGCAACACGGTGGTGTTCAACGCGTCCGGCGACATCGCGCAGCAAGAGGCACATCTGGTCATCCTTTCGGTGATTCTGATGCTGCTGATCATCGTACCGGTGTTCATCCTGATCATCTGGTTCGCCATCAAGTACCGCGCCAGCAACACCGAGGCCGCCTACGAACCCGACTGGGACCACTCCACCAAGCTCGAACTGGTCATCTGGGGCGCACCGCTCCTGATCATCATCGTGCTCGGCCTGGTGACCTGGATCTCGACGCACAAGCTGGATCCCTACCGTCCGCTCGACCGCCTCGACGCGAGCCATCCGATCCCGGCGTCGACCAAGCCGCTGGTGGTGCAGGCCGTGGCGATGGACTGGAAGTGGCTGTTCATCTATCCGGAGCAGGGCATCGCGACGGTCAACGAACTGGTGGTGCCGACCAATGTGCCGATCCGCTTCAAGATCAGCGCGACCTCGGTCATGAACGCGTTCTACGTGCCGGAACTCGCCGGCATGGTGTATGCGATGCCGGGCATGGAGATCGCGCTGAACGCGGTGCAGAACAAGCCGGTCACTTCAATCGGTTTCTCGTCCAACTACAGCGGCGCCGGTTATTCGGACATGCGTTTCTCGTACAAGGGTGTGGCCCAGGGCGACTTCGACGGCTGGGTGCAGTCGGTCAAGGCCGGCGGCGGCAACCTCGACCGCGCCAACTACCTGACGCTCGAGAAGCCGAGCATCAAGGAGCCGGTGCACCGTTACGCGGCCGTCGACAACGACATGTACTATCGCATCCTGAACCGCTGCGTGGCCGATGGCGTCGTGTGCCAGGACAAGATGATGAACGATGACGCAAAGCGCGCCGCCGAAATGGCGATGCTCTCGAAGCCGCAGCAAGCGGCGGCGACCCGACTGGCGCAAGCCGGCGGCGAAGTGTGCGCCCAGCCTAACAAACCTGTGAAGAAGTAACCATGCACGAGCAATTTGACCTGACGAAGCTGATCTTCGGTCGGCTCAGCTGGGAAGCGATTCCCTTCAACGAGCCGATCCTGATCGGTACCTTTATCATGGTGGCGCTGGGCGGCATCGTCGTCCTCGGCCTCCTTACCAAATACCGCCTGTGGGGCTATCTCTGGAAAGAGTGGTTCACCAGTATCGACCATAAAAAGATCGGCATCATGTACATGGTGCTCGGCCTGATCATGTTCCTGCGCGGCTTTGCCGATGCGCTGATGATGCGCACCCAGCAGGCGTTCTCGTTCGGCGACAGTCACGGCTTCTTCCCGCCGCACCACTACGACCAGGTCTTCACCGCCCACGGCGTGATCATGATCTTCTTCGTGGCGATGCCGTTCGTGACGGGCTTCATGAACTACGTGGTGCCGCTGCAGATCGGCGCGCGCGACGTGGCCTTCCCGTTCCTGAACAACTTCTCGTTCTGGATGACCACCTTCGGCGCCATCCTGGTCATGGCCTCGCTGTTCGTCGGCGAATTCGCGCGCACCGGCTGGCTGGCGTATCCGCCGCTGTCGGGCATCCTCGCGAGTCCGGACGTCGGCGTCGATTACTACATATGGTCATTGCAGGTGGCCGGCGTCGGGACATTGCTCTCGGGCGTCAACCTGGTCGTCACCATCGTCAAGATGCGCGCCCCGGGCATGGACCTGATGAAGATGCCGGTGTTCACCTGGACCGCGCTGTGCACCAACGTCCTGATCGTGATGGCTTTCCCGATCCTGACCGTGACCCTGGCCATGCTTGGCATGGACCGCCTGTTCGACACCCACTTCTTCACCAATGAGCTGGGTGGCAACTCGATGATGTACGTGAACCTGATCTGGATCTGGGGCCACCCCGAGGTGTACATCCTGATCCTGCCGGCCTTCGGCATCTATTCGGAAGTCGTCGCGACCTTCTGCAACAAGCGCCTGTTCGGCTACACCTCGATGGTGTACGCGACCGTCGTGATCATGGTCCTGTCCTACCTCGTGTGGCTGCACCACTTCTTCACGATGGGCTCCGGCGCGAGCGTGAACTCGTTCTTCGGCATCACCACGATGATCATCTCGATCCCGACCGGCGCGAAGATCTTCAACTGGCTGTTCACCATGTACAAGGGCCGCATCCGCTATGAACTGCCGATGATGTGGACCGTCGCCTTCATGATCACCTTCATCATCGGCGGCATGACCGGCGTGATGCTGGCGGTGCCTCCGGCCGACTTCGTGCTGCACAACTCGCTGTTCCTGATCGCCCACTTCCACAACGTGATCATCGGCGGCGTGCTGTTCGGCCTGTTCGCCGGCATCAACTTCTGGTGGCCGAAGATGTTCGGCTTCAAGCTGGACCGCACCTGGGGCGTGTACTCCTTCTGGCTGTGGACGATCGGTTTCTGGGTCGCCTTCATCCCGCCGTACATCCTCGGCTTCATGGGCGTCACCCGCCGCATGTCGCACTTCGACGACCCGTCGATCCACTGGCTGTTCCAGGTTTCGCTGGTCGGCACCCTGATGATCGCCGGCGGTATCGGCTGCCTGCTGGTGCAGATCTTCGTGTCGATCATGAACCGCAAGGCGCTGGCCGACACCACCGGCGACCCGTGGAATGCGCGCACCCTGGAGTGGGCCACCTCGTCGCCGCCGCCTGACTACAACTTCGCGTTCACCCCGGTCGTGCATGACAACGACGCCTGGGCCGACATGAAGAAGAATGGCTACCAGCGTCCGCTGAAGGATTTCGTGCCGATCCACATGCCGAAGAACACCTGGGCCGGTCCGGTGATCCCCGCGATCTCGTTCGTAATGGCGTTCGGCATCATCTGGCACATGTGGCTGCTGGTCGGCGTGTCCTTCATCGCCATGATTGCCACGGCCATCTACCACACCTTTGATTACAAACGCGACTACTACATCCCGGCGGAAGAAGTGATCCGCACGGAAGCAGAGCGCACCCGTATGCTGGAAGCCCATGTCTGAAATTAACGCACCCACCGTCGGCGCAGCCGGTAACACCGGCGCCGACATCAGCTCGCGCTACTATGTGCGCGAGCATCATCCGGAAAACGGCACGCTGCTCGGTTTCTGGATCTACCTGATGAGCGACTGCCTCATCTTCGCCTGCCTGTTCGCGACCTATGCCGTGTTGGGCCGCAACTACGCAGGCGGCAAGACCGGCGCCGAGCTGTTCGAGCTGCCGACCGTGGCGCTGAACACCACCTTCCTGCTGATCTCCTCGATCACGTATGGTTTCGCGATGCTGGCCGCGCAAAAGAAGAACGTCCGCGGCACGCAGCTCTGGCTGCTGGTCACCGGCATCTTCGGCCTGTGCTTCCTGGGCCTGGAACTGACCGAGTTCCACGCCCTGATCGAGGAAGGCAACGGTCCGTGGCGTTCGGGCTTCCTGACCGCGTTCTTCTCGCTGGTCGGCACCCACGGCCTGCACGTGACCTTCGGTATCGTGTGGCTGGTCACGATGATGTTCCAGCTCGGTAAGCACGGCATCACCGGCGCCAACTACCGCCGCCTGACCTGCCTGTCGATGTTCTGGCACTTCCTGGACGTCGTCTGGATCGGCGTGTTCACCTTTGTTTATCTGATGGGAGTTCTGCCATGAGCGACGTCCACACCGCACACGGCCACGGCCACGACCATGGCCATGGCCACCATGACGACGACCACCTGCACGCCCACGGCAGCTTCAAGGACTACACGATCGGCTTCATCCTGTCGGTGATCCTGACCGCGATCCCGTTCTGGCTGGTGATGACCCACGCGGTCTCGCCGGGCGCGACCAAGGCGCTGATCGTCGCCTTCGCGGCCGTGCAGTTCGTCGTGCACATGGTCTACTTCCTGCACATGAACTCGAAGTCCGAGGGCGGCTGGAACATGATGGCGCTGATCCTCACCATCATCCTGCTGTTCATCGTGCTGTCCGGCTCGATCTGGGTGATGTTCCACATGAACGCCAACATGATGCCGAACATGAACAACGATGGCGGCGCCGTGCACGGCATGCACGACATGCAGTAAGCAGTCGATGAGCAGTCACGATCAGCGCAAGGGCGTCGGCCCGCTTCTCGTAGTTCCGGCGCTGCTGCTGATCGTGCTGTTCGCGGGTCTGGGGACCTGGCAGGTGTTCCGCCTGCAATGGAAGCTGGACCTGATCGCACGCGTCGACGCACGCGTGCACGCGGCCCCGGTGGCGCCGCCTCCCGAGGCGCGCTGGGGCAGCATCTCCTCCACATCGGACGAATACCGTCACGTGGCGCTGTCCGGCGCCTACCTCTACGATCTCACCACCCCGGTCCAGGCGCTGACGGAAGAGGGCAGTGGCTATTGGCTGCTGACGCCCATGTGTACCCCCGATGGCCAGATCATCCTCGTCAACCGCGGTTTCATTCCGTCCGCGCTGGGCGCGCCCACGCGTTACGCGCGCACACAGGCCAGCCCGGGCACGGACGCCTGCGCGCATGCGGGCGCACGCACGACCATCACCGGCCTGCTGCGCATCAGCGAACCGGGCGGCATGTTCACCCGCGCCAACGACCCAACGGCGAATCGCTGGTACTCGCGCAACGTCGCGCAAATCGCGGCGGCGCGCGGCCTGGCCGGCAAGGTCGCCCCCTATTTCGTCGACGCGGCGCGCGGCCAGAATCCGCCCGAGTCGCCCGACCAGCCCGTCGGCGGCCTGACGGTCGTGAATTTCCCTAACAGCCACCTCGTCTACGCCATCACTTGGTATGCTCTCGCCTTGATGGCAGGCGGCGCCCTCTGGTGGGTGGCGCGCGGCCAGCATCGCGCCGTGAGGACAGGGATCGATGAGTGAAACGATTGAAGGCTTGAAAACCACTGCCGCGGTGGCGGCGGGCGCCGCTTCAGTGGACACTGCGGTGGACGGCGCGGGCGCCGCGCGCACCTCGGCCTCGGCCGCCGACGTCGAATACGTCGCCGGCCACAAGAACATGCTGCAGCTGATCGAGCTGCGCTGGATCGCCGTCATCGGCCAGATCACGACCATCGCCGGCGCCATCCTCGTGTTCGACGTGCGCTTGCCGCTGGTGCAGATGCTCGAGGTGCTGGCCTGCCTGATCGCTTTCAACGTCGCCAGCCACTTGCGCTGGCACGAGCATCGTCCCGTCACCAACAGCGAGCTGTTCCTGGCCCTGCTGGTCGACGTCGCCAGCCTGACCATGCAGCTGTATCTCTCGGGCGGCACCACCAACCCCTTCGCCTTCCTGTTTCTGCTGCAGGTGATCCTGTCGGCGGTGCTGCTGGAAGCCTGGTCGACCTGGACCATCGTCGGCATCACGCTGGCCTGCCTGGCCGGGCTCGCGGTGTTCGCCGAGCCGCTGGCGCTGCCCTTTGACCACGCGCGCGGCATCGGCAGCCTGTACGTGCAGGGCATGCTGATCTGCTTCATCCTGAACGCAGCCCTGCTGGTCGTGTTCATCTCGCGCATCAGCGGCACCCTGCGTACCAAGGCGGCCCAGCTGGCCGACCTGCGCCAGCGCGCCGCCGAGGAAGAGCACATCGTGCGCATGGGCCTCCTGGCCTCCGGCGCCGCGCACGAGCTGGGCACGCCGCTGGCAACGCTCTCGGTCATCCTGGGCGACTGGAAGCGCATGCCGGAATTCCGCCAGAACCCCGAGCTGCTCGAGGAGATCGGCGAGATGCAGGCCCAGCTCAAGCGCTGCAAGTCCATCGTCAGCGGCATCCTGCTGTCGGCCGGCGAGGCGCGCGGCGAGTCGGCGGTGCGCACGACCATCCGCGACTTCCTCGACGACCTGGTCGAGGACTGGCGCGACAGCCGGCCGGCGCGCGAATTCGTCTACCTGAACCGCATCGAGCGCGACCAGCCGGTGGCCTTCGACGAAGCGCTCAAGCAGATGATCGACAATGTGCTGGACAACGCCCTGGAGGCGTCGCCGGACTGGGTCGGCCTCGAAGCCTGGCTGGAAGACGGCACCCTGCTGCTCGCGGTGCGCGACCGTGGCCCCGGCTTCCTACCTTCGATGCTGGCCAATTTCGGCAAGCCCTACCAGTCGAGCAAGGGCAGGGCGGGCGGCGGCCTCGGCCTGTTCCTGGTCGTGAACGTCGCGCGCACGCTGGGCGGGGCGGTCGCGGCCACCAACCGGCCCGAAGGCGGGGCCGAAGTCAGGCTGACGCTGCCGCTGTCGGCCATTGCTCTGGCTGAGGAGTAGCAAGAGTGCGATAATGTCTGGGTTGCGAGCTGGAACCAGACATGTCCGATTTAGACGAAGACCGTTTATTGCTGATCATCGAGGACGACGACGCCTTCGCGCGCACCCTCGGCCGTTCCTTCGAGCGGCGCGGCTACCGGGTGCTGCAGGCGCAGGGCCTGGAAGAAGCCGCCGAGCTGTTGAAGGACCACTCTCCCGGCTACGCCGTGGTCGACCTGAAATTGAAGGGCAACAGTTCGGGCCTGGCCTGCGTGCAGCTGCTGCACCAGCATGATCCGGAGATGCAGATCGTGGTCCTGACCGGCTTCGCCAGCATCGGCACCGCGGTCGAAGCGATCAAGCTGGGCGCCTGCCAGTACCTGGCCAAGCCGTCCAACACCGACGACATCGAGGCCGCCTTCGGCCACGTGGCCGGCAACACCCAACTCGAGCTGACCAACCGGACCACCTCGGTCAAGACCCTGGAGTGGGAACACATCCACGCGGTGCTGGCCGAGACCGAATTCAACATCTCCGAAGCGGCGCGGCGCCTGGGCATGCACCGGCGCACGCTGGCGCGCAAGCTGGAAAAGCAGCGCGTCAAGTAGGCCGGCTGCGGCGCGCGGCCAGCACCACCAGGCCGAGGCCGCCCAGCAGCATCGCGGGCGCGGCCGGCTCCGGCACCGGCCCGGCGATCGTGAATTTCGTCTGCGGACTCCACAGCCAGGTGTTCGAATAGCTGGCGCTGTAACCATAGCTGTACTCGGTCGTCCGGTCCCCGGTCACCGTCGAGCCGCCCCAGGACGACGCGTATTCGTCGTTGCCCCACCAGCGCGCGCTGAAAGTGAGCGCCCCGCCGAGCCCGTAGGAAAACGAAGCGACCTCGCAGCGATGCTCGTAGTTCATGGGCGGACCGCCGCAGCCGAGGTATTCGCTGCCGTTCAGCTTCAGCGATTCCAGCTCGAACAGCGTGATCGAGCCGTCCGCGTTGGCGTCGACGCCGGCAAACGAGCCGGTCAGCGTCTTGCCCGGGTCGAACTGCCCGCCCGCGGCGTCGATGAAACCGGTGTAGCTGAAGGTCCAGGTGTCGTTGTCCGCCGCCTGGGCCGACGCCAGGCAGGCCGCACAGGCGGCCGCGGCAAGGAATCTGCGCATCATGCTTGGCTCCTCGAAGACCGGCCCGTACAGGCTGGTGTCGTTTCGAATCGTAGCAGGATGTGCACGCTTACCCGTCGCGCATGCGCAACGCCGACCCGGTCCTTGCGGCTGTCACGAAAAAAACGGCGGGACCAGCCCGCCGTTCAGGAAGCAAACCGCCCGAGGGCGGATTACCAGGAGTAGCCGGCCTTCACATAATAGAAGCGGCCGTTGAAGCCGTACGGCGACCAGATGCTGTAAGGCTGCACGCCGCCCACGTTCAGGTTGCCCGCGGACGTCACCTGGGCCGGGTAGCGGTTGGTGGCGTTGTCGATGCCGGCCGTCAGGCGCCATTGGCTGGCGACGCGTACGCTGGCCGACAGGTCGAGCACCCAGGCCTGGTCGTAGGTCTGGTCCAGGGCCACGTTGTTCTGCGGGACCGTGAACTTGCCGTAGCGGGTGACCGTCGCGTGGCCGCCCCAGATGCCGCGGGTGTAGTCGGCTGCCAGGCTCAGCTTGTCGCGCGGGGAGCCCACGGTCAGGCGGTTGATGGTCTGGCGGTCGACCAGGGTCAGGCCCTGGCCGGTGAGCAGCGCCGGGTTGTCCGCCACGTGGCGCACTTCATTGTCGTTGTGGTTGTAGGCCACGGTGAAGTCGGTGCGCGCACCCTCTGCCAGGTTCAGGCGATAGGTGCTGACCACGTCCACGCCCTTGGTGCGGGTGTCGACGGCATTGGTGAAGTAGCGCGCGGCGCCGACCAGGATGCCCTGGTTGGCCAGCGTGTTCTTCAGCGTGTTGTTCAGCTGGACGTTGGCCGAGAACACGACGCGGTCGTCGATGTCGATGCGGTACAGGTCGACCGTGGTGGTCCAGTTGCGGATCGGCTGCCACTGCGCACCGATCGACAGGTTGCGCGCCTTTTCCGGCTTGAGCGGCTTGGAGCCGAGCGCCAGGGCGGCGGTGCTGCCGACCGGGAAGGTGCCGGTTTCGACCGGGGTGTTCACGCCGTTCACGACCATGAAGTTGGTGGTCGTGATGGTGTAGAACTGCTGGGCCAGCGAGGGCGCGCGGAAGCCGTTCGACGCCGTGCCGCGCAGCGCGAACTGCGGGGTGAAGGCGTAGCGCAGCGAGGCCTTGCCCGAGGTGGTCGAGCCGAAGTCGGTGTAGCGCTCGTGGCGCGCCGCCAGGGAGCCGGACAGGTCCTTGATGATGTCGCCTTCGAGGTTGATGTACACGGACTGGTTGTTGCGGCTGTTCTTGCCTGCGTTTTCCGGACGGAAGCCGGAGAAGCCCTGGGCGCCGCCCAGGTAGTAGGAGTTCGGTGCGCCGGCGCCGATCTCATACGATTCGTGGCGCGCCTCGGCGCCGAAGGCGACGGTCAGCGGGCCCGCCAGCCACGACACCGGGATGTCGCGCGCGATGTCCAGGTTGGCCAGCTCCTCGGTCGAGATCAGCTTGCCGGCATAGAAATGCGTCGGGCTGGCCGCGCCCAGGTCGAAGTTGACGGTGTTGTCGACGTCGAGGCTGAAGCGGTTCTGGCCCATATTCACGCTGGCGTCCCAGCGCCAGTCGCGCCAGTTGCCGCGCAGGCCGGTGACCAGCGAGGAATCGATGGACTTGCTGTTTTCCAGCGGCTGGAAGCCTTGCGGGAAGATGCTGGAGCGCGGCGTGGCGTTCGGTGCGGTGGCGGCGGCGTCGCTGGCGAAGGCGGTGCGGAAGGTGGCCGCGTCCGAGGTGTCGCGCCAGCCGTAGTTGGCGAAGGCGTACCACTGCACGTCGTCGTTGATGTCGTACTGGCCGTTCAGGAACACCGAGCGCGGATGGCTGTCCGGATCGCCGTAGCGCTGGGTGCGCGACCCCTTCAGCGGGCCGGCGGCCGGGCGCGGATCGATGCCCGAGCGGTTGGTGTAGCCCTGGTTGGCGCCTTCGATGGCCACGCGCATCCAGCCGGCGTCGCCCAGCTTGAAGCCGGTCGACGCGCGCACCGTGGTCTGGGTGCCGTCGCCTTCGTCGTACTGGCCGTAGGTGACTTCGGCGTCGCCGCCTTCCGCGCCTTTCTTCAGGATGATGTTGATCACGCCGGCGATCGCGTCCGAGCCGTATTGGGCGGCGGCGCCGTCGCGCAGCACTTCGACGTGGTCGATCGCGGCCAGCGGAATCGCGTTCAGGTCCACCGGGGCCGAACCGCGGCCCGAGGTGCCGTTGACGTTGATGACGGCCGAGGTATGGCGGCGCTTGCCGTTCACCAGCACCAGCACCTGGTCGGGCGACAGGCCGCGCAGCTGGGCCGGACGCACCGCCGAGCTGGCGTCGGCGCCGGTCGGGCGCGGGAAGTTCATCGAGGGCAGCAGGCGCGACAGCACGGTGGCCAGTTCGGTCGAACCGGTGCTGCGCAGTTCCTTGCTGCCGATGACGTCGACCGGCGACGCCGAGTCGAGGCTGCGCCGGTTCAGCGAACGGGTGCCGGTGACGACCACGGTCTGCGGATCGTTGATGGCGGCCTGGCCGGCGGGCTGGCCCTGCATGCCGTCCTGCGCCTGGGCGGCAGGGACGGCGGCAGCGATCAGGCCGAGCACGAACAGGGCGCGGGCGGGGTCAGGGCGGTGATGTTTGAAACTCATGTTGTTCTTTCTCTACCAAAAGGGGCCGCGAGCTTAACAGATTGGAAATTCCGAAGCCAATACGGAAAACACCTATGCTTATATCCACGGTGCGTATGTATGGCTGAGTGTTGTATTGCAGTACTGTCCACGTGTTAAAGTCCGAACTTTACCCCGGAGCGTCAATGCCCCTGATTTCGTTACCCGCCTGTAAGCACGGGCCCGCTTCACGGTCCCTGCCGGGCAGGGTACTCGCGTTCGCCGCCGCCGCCGTGCTGGCCGGCTGCGCCAGCCTGGCCGGGCAGCCGGCGCCCGCGTCCGCCTTCGTGATCCTCGGCCCGGACGGCGCCCCGATTGCGCGCGCGCTCACCACCGCCACCCGCTGTCCGGACATCGAACTCGACGGCCGCGCCACGCCCATGCAGGTACGCGCGCCCTACGCCAGCATTCCGCTGCGGCCTCTGAAAGCCGGCGACGATGGCAAGCCGCGCGCGCTGCCGGCGTCGGCCCCGGTGCTGGCCTGTGAAATGCCGATTCCGGCGGGCGCCGCGAGCGCGCGTATCGGCGGCCAGGCGCTGCCACTGCCCAAAAGCGCAATGAATCGCATCGTCGTGATCGGCGACACCGGCTGCCGCCTGAAGGGCAAGGAGTTCCAGGACTGCAACGATCCGGCCGCCTTTCCCTTCGCGCGCGTGGCCGCCAGCGCCGCCGCCTGGAAGCCGGACCTGGTGGTGCACGTGGGCGACTTCCACTATCGCGAAGACCCGTGCCCGGCCGGCCATCCAGGCTGCGCCGGCAGCCCGTGGGGCTATGGCTGGGACGCCTGGAACGCCGACTTTTTCGCCCCCGGCCACGCCCTGCTGGCGGCCGCGCCCTGGGTGGCGGTGCGCGGCAACCACGAGACCTGCACGCGCGGCGGCCAGGGCTGGATGCGCTTCCTCGACCCGTATCCCTACGGCGCCGCGCGCAGCTGCGACCGCCCGCAGGATGACGACGCGGCCGATTACAGCGACCCGTACGCGGTGCCGATCGGCGGCGACGCCCAGCTGATCGTGTTCGACAGCGCGAATACCAGCTACAAGGGATTCAAGCCGGGCGACGTCCGGATCGCGCGCTACGCCGACACGCGCAAGAAGATCGAGCAGCTCGCGCGCCGCGCCACCCACGCCATCGCGGTCGACCACCATCCGCTGTACGGTTTCGGCGCCGAGCGCAACGCCGGGACCGGGGAGATCCGCCTGTTCGACGGCGACGCCGGCCTGATCCAGGTATTCGGCGCCGCGACGCCGCGCCTGCTGCCGGCCAACGTCGAGGTGCTGCTGTCGGGCCACGTGCACCTGCAGGAACAGGTCAGCTTCGAGACCGATTTTCCGAGCCAGTTCGTGTCCGGTTTCGCCGGCACGGCCGAGGACATCGTGCCGCTGCCGGCCTCCGTGCCGCCCGGCACCCGGCCGGCGCCCGGCGCCGAAGTCGAGGCGATGAGTTCCTGGATCGACGGCTTCGGCTTCATGACGATGGAGCGCACCGGCGCCGACCGCTGGACCGTGGTAATCCATGACCGCGACGGCAAGCCGGTGAACACCTGCGCCATCGAGGGACGGCACTCGCACTGCGCGGTCGCGCAGGTCGGGCATTAAGATATATTTGGGCAAATGGGCTTGCCCGGGAGGCATGCCCGTGGCAGAATGATCGGGTGAGCGGGGCCGTGCTCTGCGCCCGCGATCAGCGATGAGGAAGACTTCGCTCCCGGTTCGGCCGGGAGTATTTTTTTGTGGGTTTCTTGAAGTGTTACATCTGCTGCGACAGGAGCACCTTGGCGGCGTCCTCGTCGGCGGCCAGCAGGGCGATCAGCTTGCCCAGGTCCTGCTCGAGGCGCTTGAGGGTCTCGG
>Ga0308169_10003379_pt1 | contig 15639 bp, 13 predicted proteins | sample PhyBR1_2_FD_202139 | JGI IMG/M metagenome (GOLD analysis project Ga0308169, IMG submission 202139) | Phyllosphere microbial communities from UC Gill Tract Community Farm, Albany, California, United States - DLSLSB.R1 | ecosystem: Host-associated > Plants > Phyllosphere > Unclassified | place... | reverse complement strand
CTAGACGGACGCAGACATTGTCGCGGATGGCCTTGGCGAGCAGAGACGGAGGCGAAAGCGAGTCGGGCGGTCGACGCGAGGCGAGAGGCGGCCGCTCGCCTCGAGCTCGTCGTGGCCCTCGTCCTCCCTCCCAGCGCCTCTCCCTCTGTCCCACTCCCTCCTGGTGTAGCCTGCAATCCCATACCGTGTCCCGAAGCCTCTCGCGCACCCGCACCGCTCCCGCTCGCCGCCTTCCAGCTCGACCTCGTCCTCGCCTCCCTCCTCCCCGCTCAGGCTCGCTCGTCTCGCCGGCACAGCCCCACCCTCCTCCACAGCTCGCTGCACACCTCAAGCACGCTCTCGCACTTGCTGCAGTCAAGCGCGTCGGCTCGCGCAAACAGACCTCTCGCTCTCGCTGCTCCAGGCTCGGCTCGGCACAGCTGGCAAGGACGCTCGGCTCGTTGCACGCCCAGCCTCGAAGCGCACCCAGAACACGCTCACCACCTCCACCCGCCGACGTGCGCGTTAATGACGGGCCTCGCGCCCTGCCCGACCCCGACCCCGTCGCCCTCGGTCAAGCCCCTCACGCTCCGGCGCCACTGGTCGCGCTTGCGGAACCGGCGCCGCTCCTCGTCCGTCTGGCCCTCGGCGAGCAAGACGTGCAGCTTGGACGACGGGTGGTGCTTGACGCCGAACCGCCCGCGGCCCTTGATGTCGAGCCGCTGCAGCGCCGGGCCCTTGGTCACCCACGATTGTGCTGCGCGCGCACAGGTCGTGGTCGACGTCAGCTCTCGCTCGCACAGCTCGAGGCTCTGCCACACTACGCCCCCGCTTTGTCGAGAGCCCTCAGGACAGGACATAGGGCCGAAGAGAGAGAGAGAGACGACGCACCGACGACGAGCTCCTCGCGCCTCAGCCCCTTGGCCATGGCGTGGTCGCGCGCGAGCGCGAGCATCGAAAGGAGCCGTGGTGCCTGCTTCTTCTGCGACGCCTGTGGGGAGTGTACGCGCAGAGAGGGGAAGGGAGGGGAGGGCGGCGAGTCAGCGTGCGGTTCTCGAGGTGCGGGCTGCAAGTCGCAGGGACGATCGGTCAAGAGCAGCGCGCGCGCCACATTCGGTGCACGTCGCTGCTCAAGCTCCGAGCATGCCGACTCGCAGGCATCTCCAGCGAAAGGGAGAGCGCGCCGACGCACCTGGAGCTGGAGGATGGCCTCGTCGGCCGTGCGTCCGGCGACGAGCCGGGACAGGTCGTTGAGCTTGCGGCGCGACGTCTTGAAGTTGGCCGTCGACGACTTGTGCTGTGCGTGGGGCGAGTGGGCGCATGGGCGAGCGGCGGGTGGAGCGAGAGCGGGGAGGGGCGGTGCGCGAGGAGGAGGAGGAGGAGGAGGTGGAGGGAGAGAGGTCAGCTGGTGCGCTCAGGGGCAGAACAGGAGGGGCAAGGGACGCACGAAAGTCGCCTGCTTGACCTCGCGCTCGAACGTCAACCCGCTCCTCGCCTGGCTCAGCGCGACGTCCTCATCCTCAATCGCCTGCTCGAACACATCCTTCTTGCTCGCCGCACCCTCCTGCGCCGCCTGCGCCGCCTCGGTACCGTCCTCTGCGGCGGTCGCACGCTGCAGCTTGCGCGGCAGGAGGTTGCGGATCGAGGGGAGCGACCACGAGGCGTGCCGGACCTGGTGCAAGGCGATGGCGGCCGACGACGACGACGGGACGGGCGCGCGCGCGGCGGGGAGCGCGCGCGACAGGGCGTGGAGCGTGTGCAGAGATGAGCGGGAGCACTGCATCGCTGGTGCGGGAGCGGGTGCGAAAGAGGCGAGGCGAGCTGCTTGTCCTCCTCTCGGCGCCTTTTCCGCTCGAGCCAGGGTCCGCCTCGGGCCTCTCGCTCTCTTGCAAACAGCGAGAAGCACAGCCGCTCTCCTCATACTGTAACACACGAGCTCGACGACAGAAGAACAGAATCACCGATGCAGCTCCCTCTTCCCTCCTCGTCGTCGAGATTCTCTATGAGCGCCGTCCCGCTCGCCCTCGCAGTCTTACAAGATGCCGTTCGAGTAGCCCTGGAAGAGACTGCGAAGGCGGAGAGTCAGCTTGCCGCTCGTCGCCTCGGAACTCGACGCCGACGAGGAGAGCAGAGCGCAACCTCGGCGGCGAGGACGAGGGAGAAGAACGGCCAGGACGCACTCGTACAGGCGCGTGAACGAGCTCTGCGCCGAGTTGAGGATGAGCTTGTCGGCGTACTCGTCGAGCTGGGCCTGGGGTAGCGACAGCATAAAGCGCTCGCGCAGCTGCTGCGACGTCAGGTCGCCGTTGGCGAAGCACGGCAGCGACGAGTCTGCGGGCGCGAGGCGAGGCCGTCAGCTCCTGCACGTCGGGATGGGGAGAGGGAGAGAGTGAGGGACAGGGACGCACCCTTCTGCATGAGCTCGACGAGCGTGATGATGCGCTCGGCGTGCTTCCTCGCGTCCCGGAAGCACCGCTTGAACAGGGCGCGGAACTCGGCAAACTTGGGCGAGTCGAACCCGCCGAGGATGTCGATGTAGTCCTGCGGGAGCTTGAACGGCGCCATCTCGAACCCGAGCGACCCGGGCGAGTTCGAGAGCATGAAGCCAAAGTCGATGTCTGCTCGGGCAACGACGGCCGTCAGCTTCGCGCCCTGCTGCGACGAGAGCGACAGCGAGAGAGAGGAGCGACGCACGGATGAGGTGGCCCTGCAGGTCGAGGAGGATGTTGCCGTTGTGCCGGTCCTTGAGCTGGAGCAGGTAGCAGATGACCGAGTAGGCTGCGAGGCTCTCGATGAAGGCGTCCTGCGCCTTGCGGTACCGCTTCGAGTCGACAGGGCCGTACGTCTGCGAGCGCGAAGGGTCGACGTGAGCGCGTGACTCGAAGGAGAGGAAGGGTCGAGGGGAAGAGGGGCGAGCGGGGACGCACGGCGACAAAGTGGTCGTACAGCGTGAACGAGTCGAACACCTGCGTGCCGTCCTCGGCCCGGCTCGCGTAGGCGTTCTTCTTGAGCGAGTGCACCGAGACGGCGTCGTTGATCGTCTCGATGAGGCCGCTGTTCTCGGACGTGACGAGGATGCGGAAGCTGCAGGGCGACGGCGCGCTCGTCAGCGTCTGTGCATCTGCTTGAGCGTGAGCGAGAGAAGAGGGCGAGACGCACTAGTAGACCCAGCCAGGGCACTTCTCCTCGCTCCAGATGCGCCCGAACTCGCTGATGAGCTGGACGGCGAGCTGCTCTTGCCGCAGGTCGGCGCCCGTCTTGACGATGCACGACAGGAGCGACCAGTGCGACAGGTGACCGAAGGGCGAGGCGGCGCGGATGCGGGCCTTCTTGGCCGTGTACGACTCGCCGAGGACGGCACCTGCGCGGGAGGAGCAAGTCGGGGTCAGTGCGCAGGCTCGACGTCGACAACGAACGTCCCGGCGCAGCGAGTCGAGGGAGAGAGGGACGCACCAGAAGGGTCGTCCTTGTTGACTGCTCGCAGCACGACCGAGTTGTCCTCGGTCCTCGCGGCGCCGCGGTCCTTGCCACCCTTGCCCCACCCGGCCGCCTCGCCGCGCATGCGCTCCATGCGCTCCTCCTCGAGCGCCAGCATCTCGCTCATGATGCGCTCGCGGATCGCAGCGGCGTCCTGCGGCGCGAGGACGCGCGGGCGCTGCGTCGGGAGCGGCGCAGGCGTGCTCGAGCCCGAGGCGCCGACGGCGACCGCCGAGGCGGACGGCGCCGCACCGGTCGCCGAGTTGGCCTCGGCCGCAGCGTGCGACAGCGCTGCGACCTGGGCGTTGAGCGGCGGCTGACCTGCGAGCGAGCTCGTGCCCTCGGCGGCCGACATCGTGTCGAGGCTCGCTCGCGTTCCTGCGCCGCCCTGACCCGCCGACGCCGCCGGCGTCTCGCGCTTGGACAGGCGCGCCTTGACGGCGCCGAGCCCTGCGCCGAGTCCTGCGCCGACGACGCCGCCGATGCCGGCGACGGTCGCGACGGGGAGGTGGACGAGCGTGCCCGCTGCGGCGGTGCCGGCGCCGACGACGCCGCGCGACGCCGTCTGCGAGGCATCGAGCTGGGCGAGCATAATCGCCGCCATGCGCATGCGCTCGGCATAGTCGTCGAGCGAGATGGGCGCCCTCGTCGAGATGGTGCGGCCGCCGGGACGCGCCGACGCTGCGCCGCTGCCGCTCGGACCTCCTGCTGCCGCGCTGCGACTGCCCGACGCTCGCCGCGCCGCCTTGGCCTGCTTGACGCCCCGGCTCGAGTCGTCGGCGATGCTGCTGATGCTGCTGACGCTCGCCCGCTGGCGCTGCTGCCGCCTCGACGACGACGCCGCCGACCCGACCGACGTGACGCTCGCGCGGCGCGCCTCGTCCTTGCGCTTCCACGCGAGCTCGTCGGCCTCGCGGTTGTGGATCTCGACGTCGGCGTCGCCGCCGTTGAGGTCGTCGCCGCCGTCCTGGAACAGCGAGTCGTCGCGCAGCGACATGTCGCCGTAGAGCTGCTCGACGAGGTCCATCTCGCCGGCGGGGCCGCCACCGCCGAGGTCGCCGTCGGTTGGCGACATGCTGTCGAGCCCGGATCCGAGCGCGTAGTCGGCGCGCTCGGCGAAGGGCGTCCTCGGCGACGGCGGCGCCGCGGGGGCCGGGCTCGACGCGCCCGTCTGCCCGCCCGAGGCGGCGCCGCGCACCGAGCTGCTCAGCTCGCCGCCGTGCATCGACGCCTGGTCCTGCGACGACGCCTGCGCCGACTCGCGCGCGGGCCCTGCGCGCTCGAGCGCGCTCTCGAGGCTGCGGCGCGCCGCGCTCGCCTTCTCGGCCTTGTCGGCGCTCTCCTTGGCCTTGGCGCCCGCCGCGATCAGGCTCGGGTTCGACAAGCCGTCGCGCTCGCGCAGGGCGCGCCGCAAGTCCTCCCAGTTGCTGCGGCGGTCCGGGTCGAAGTCGAGGTCCTCCTCGAGCACCTCGACGTAGATGACGAACGGCGCGCGGTCGGCCGAGTTGAGGACCGACGCCTCGGACGGCGAGATGCGCACGATGCGCGCCTGCTTGCGGCGCGGGTGCGGCGGGCGAGGCGTGTCGAAGGGCGTGTGAGGGGGAGGAGGGAGGGCGGCGGCGGTTTTGGGTGCGGACGGGTCGAGCGGCGCGCGCGTCGTCATGCCGAGCGAGCAGCCTCGTGGCAGACCGTGGTTGAGGACGGTGAGCTCGGCGCGGAGGGACGACAGGCGCGCCGGCTTGGGGACGAGGACGAGCCGGGTCGACACGTCCTGCAGGCTGCGCAGGAGGTCGAGCTGCGAGCGGCACGCCTGGAGGAGGAGTAGCCGCGACAGGAACGGCTTGGGGAGGCCGTAACCGGGCATGGTGCTGCCCGTGAGGTGCGACGGCGAGTGGCCCGGCGACGACGAGCTGAGGAGGTTGGACGCCGACTGCGACGTCATGGGCAGGGAGGGGACCGAGAGCGACGGCGCCGCGTGCTGCCGAACCGACTGGTTGAGGAGCGAGCTCCGTCGCTGGAGCATCGAGGGCGGCTTGGCGCCGTCGGTCGTGCTCGACCTGAGCGACGACTTGCCCGTCGGCGAGCGGCCGAACGAGCCCGACGAGGGGAGCGGCGAGGGGAGGAACGACATGGAGCGCGACTCGTGCGCCGTGTCGGTGGCGAAGGGGATGCGCGGCGAGGCCGTGATGCGGTCGCCGGGGAGGTAGTTGAGCGGCTGCGTCGCACTCCTCCTCGGCGCGCCCTTGTCGCCGCCGCCGCTCGCGCCCTTTGCTCCTGCCCTGCCCTTGGCGCTCCCATTGAGCGCCACCTTGGCGGCGGCCTTGGTCTTCTTCGACTTGGCCGCCGCCTTCCCGCCGCTCGCGCCGTTGGTCGACCGCTCGTCGTCGCTCTCGCTGTTGCCCCGTCGCGCCTCGTCGTCGTCGTCGTCGAGCGAGTCGTCCTTGGTCGGCTCCTCGATGCGGCGCCCTTGCTCGACGATCATGCGGCCCGTCGCGTTGACGAGGCCGGGCATGCCGATCGCGGCGAGGAGGAGGCCGATGCCGACGAGGGACGCCTCGGGCGCGTTGACCTTTCGGGGCGGCTCGATGGGCGCGGCCGAGACGACCGAGGAGGGTGCGGGAGAAGGGGTGGGAGCGGAAGAGGAAGAGGTCGAGGTCGAGGCGGAGGGAGGGAGGGGCGGGTCGTTGAAGATGATCTCCTGGACGCGGTTCAGGATGCGGTGACACGCCGTGAAGTGCTCCGACTTGGGCGCGTTGGCGAAGTCGGACAGCGAGGCTTGGAGGTACCAGAGCGTCTGTAGCGGAGAGCGTGAGTCACCTGCTGCGGCTAGTCGAGCGGCAAGGAGGGAGGAAAGGGACGCACGATGACGGCGATGTGCGAGTCCTCCTGGCAGCGCTCGAGGATGAAGTTCTCGAGGGCGGTCGATGGTGTCGTGCGCGTGATGACGAGGTAGCTGCGATGGCAGAGAGAGGTCAGCGAGGCTCAGGCGTGTGAGGCAGGAGCAAGGAGGGAGGACGGACCAGAGCTGAGGCCAGTAGAACTCGACGTCCTCGTAGTCGAATGAGCGCAGGCGGTTGGTGAGGTAGTGCGTGATGCCGATCGAGCCGGGGTAAGTCTTGAGGCTGTGTCGGGCGGACGAGCGAGAGGGGGAGGAGGAGGAGAGGGTCAGCGGGTCCAGACGAACGGCGACGGCAGCTGCTTGGGGTGTGCCCTGACACGAGGGCAAGCTTGAGCCGGGCAGGAGCTCCATACACGGGTCCCACCGTCGCCCCGTCGCGTTCCCGGTCGAGGACAAGGTGCCGGAGCCTGCTCCAGCTGATGAGGGAGGACCGAGTCGCCCTCGTCCCGCCGCATCCCTCCGAGGCCGAGCGAGAGGGAGGGCACGCACTATCCGATGGCAAGGTGCACGTCGAAGAAGCTCGACTCGAACAGGCGCAGGAGGAGGGCGCTGCCGGACCCTCCGCTCCGCTCGAGCGCCATGGTCGTCGACGAGGCGCTGGCTGGACGCGCGCCGAGGGTGACCGGGTGGGCTGTCGCTGGTCGAGTGCGGTGCTGGAGCTGGACCGGCTCAGCGTGCGTGGCTAGAGAGCGAGCTGGGTCACGGACGAGCGAGCCGAGGGTTCGTGTCGCTCTCCGCGCCGGCTCTCGACGCGACGTCTCACAACTTGGCCGTCGACTAGCTTGCTGTCAGCTCTGCAGCGGGCCTCTTTGTCACTGCCGGGTCGCAGGAGACGCGCTGCGAATTTTCCGCCGCGCCGCTGAGGCCGCTCTCCTCGAGCTCGTCACGCTGGCTCGTCGACGCGCTGCAGAGCCTCTTCGTGCTCCCTTCGCTCGGTTATGCCGGTGGGATGCAGCTCCTGCATGTGAAGAAGTCGGACCGAGGCATGGAGAGCCTCGAGCGCGAGCCAGAGCATGAACGCGCCTCTCGAGACGGCTCGACCTGGCAACCTGCAGCCGTCGAGGCGCAAGCCAATGCCCGCACGTAGGGCCCCGCAGGAAGCGAGAGCACGTACTGAGCGAGGAAGTGCGCGAGCTAGCCGGCGCGTCCGCCTGTGCCGCCAGACGAGACGGCGATGGGTAGCCGAGGGAGCGCGAGCGGAGCCAGAGGACGGCACAAGGACCGCACACGGTCCTCAAGATGGGTCGCCCCGCCTCGAGGGCTTCTCAGCGCCGTACAGCTATGACAGACTGGACCCGCGCCTAGGACGAAGCGAGCGCGAGGGCGAGAGGAACCCGAGTCGGCTCGAGAGTGCTAGGGTCGAGCGAGGGGCGGCCCGCAAGCCCTTGTACGCGGCCCTGTCGACCCTCCGAGCGTGCTCAGCAGCTTTGGCCAGGCAGCGCAGCTATGCGCGTAAGCAGACCGTCGTGGCTGTGCGTCGACGAGGAGGGAGGGTGGGGGGCGAGCACACACGCCGACTGCGGGCCTGGTCCGGCCCGGCGTGACATGCGAGCACAGCGTAGGAGGGCACAGGGGTGCCAGAAGATGCACAGCAGCGCGTGCGGCGAGAGCGAGAGAGAGGTCGCGAGCCAACCGCGGCGGTCCAGCAGGGCGGGGGGCGCCTCGCTCAGTCCAACCCGTGTCCCCTCGAGGGACGACCTGCTTCCACTCGAGCCGACTCAGATCTACTCAGGTGAGCTATCGCGACCGTCTCTGGCGCTGTGCGCGCTGCTGGGGGGCGAGACGACGAGGCGGGGCAGCCTCGCCATCTTGGCGCCGCTCTCTGCCTCGGTGGGTGGAGTGCGGGCTCGACGAGGACGGCGGCGTGCGCTTGGGCTCGTTGCGGTACTGCCGAGCACGCCGCGGAGCCTCTGGCGGCGACAGTGGGCCCATGAACCGCTCACCTCGGATCGGCTCGCTGCGGGAGGGGCCGACGCGGCCGAGCAGCAGCTCGAGAGCCGTTCGAGCAGCACCGGTACTGACCCTTCTCATCCTCCGAAACAGCGCACGCCCTACGCCCCCCCCGCCGCTGCGACCATGACCCCGACCTCGCCGCCCGGAGGCGGCACCACCTCCTCCGCACCTCGACCTCCCGCCCGCAACAAGTCGTCCTCCGCCCTGTCGACCCACACCCTCCGCTCCCTATCCTCGACCACCTCGACCGGCAAGCCCCGCCGCAACAAGTCGTCGTCGTCGCTCGCGGCGGGCGCCCACCACCACTCGGCCGGCCACCACCCGGTCTCGTTCGCGCACCACCGCAAGAACAGCCACGGCGCGCACGCCATGCGCCGCCAAAACAGCGCGACCGGCGGCAGCCAGCGCAAGGCGCCCGGCGGCGGGCCGTTCGGGCTCGGCATGACGACCATGCCTGCCGCCGAGGACGGCGGCGAGCACGGTGGGCACGACGACGAGCAGCGCGGCGAGGGCGAGCAGCGCGACGCAGACGGCGACGAGGACCGCGCGCAGGCGCGAGCGCACCGCCCTGACCTCGGTCGGCGCCGGACGAGCTCGAGCAGCACGGCGACCGTCGTCGCGAGCGACCGCGGCGGGCGGTCCTCGGAGCGCGGCCGCTCTCGATCTCGCAGCCGCATGCGCGAGGAGGACGTCGAGCACGCGCCCGCTGTCGAGGAGCCGCAGGAGCAGGCGCAGCCGCCCGCGCCCCGATCGGTCTCGCCCGCCGCGCCGGCGAGCGACCACCACCTGCGCGTCGAGGCGCACGACTCGGCGATGTCGTACAAGGGCAAGGGCCGCATGTCGGGCAGCGTCACGTCGACGAGCGACTGGGAGAGCGCGACCGACTCGCCGGCGCCGATCGGCAAGAAGCTGCCCGACGTCGAGGTCCGGCGCGAGTTCCAGCCCGAGGAGCAGTCGGCGCTCGGGCAGGCGCTCGACGAGCGAGGCGACGAGGCGTCGGCGCAGCAGGAGCTCGACGAGCTGGTGCAGCAGAAGCCGCCCGGCCGCGCAAACGGCAAGAAGGCCAAGTTCTCGCTCGGCGTGTCGGACGACCTCGACGACCCAGAGGAGATCGACCGCCAGGCGGCGGCGCAGCTCGACGACGACCACGTCGACCCAGCGCCCGACGGCGTCGCTCCCGCGGCTGCGTCGTCGCCAACCGCCACGGCGGCGGTCCCGGCCATGCCGGCCATCCTGCGCGACGTCAAGCTCACCGCGCCGATGCCGGTCCCGCCCAAGCCCGAGCCCGACGGCGAGCAAGAGGCCGCCGGCCTCGCTGCACCTGCGCCCGTCTCGGCCCCTCAGCACCTCTCGCCGCCCGACACGTCCCCCATCGGCGGCGCCTCGGCCGGCGAGCCATCCCTCGCCTCGGCCGCTCAACCCGAGCTCGCCTTCCCAAACAAGCCGCCCTCGAACCCTCCCTCGAACCCCAACTCGCAGCCGCCGTCGCGCAAAGCGTCCGGCACCCAGCTGTTCCGCCCGGGCGAGACGCTCAAGCCCAACTCGCCGCCTCGACCGCCGTCGCCCATCCGCCCGACTGCCCAGCGCGCTCGCCCGCTCCGCAAGTCGTCCAACGCCTCGATCATGTCGGGCGCGTCGACCCGCTCGCACGTGCCGCGCCCGGCGCCGCAGTTCCGCCGCTCGGCGAGCGGCGCACCCGCCTTTGTCGACCGCGGCGCGGCGGTCCGAGCCGAGCTCGCGAGCCCCGGGCCCGACAGCGGGAGCGGCAGCGAGTCGCAGCGGCGCGAGGTCGTCGGCGAGCGAGGGCCCGCGCGCATGCAGCACCAGCGCGGCGAGAGCGTCGGCAGCATGCGGTCGCTGCGGCAGGCGGCCGACGCGACGGTCGCGCAGCCTCGGCGGTCGCAGACGCTCGGCCCTGCCGACGCGCAGCGCGTGAGGGTGAGCGAGCCGCAGGGGACGGCGCTCGCCAAGCTCGGCACGATCGCCGCCGCGCACGCGAGCCGCTCGACGACGCCGCTGTCGACCTCGGCGGGCGCGAGCGGGTACGAGGGCGCGCTCACGCACGCCAAGCGGTCGGCGAGCGGCTACTTCAGCGCCCTGCGGGGATTCACGGGCCTGCCTGCGGGCGCGTCGACTCCGCCGCTCTCGCCGTCGGCCGGTACGGGCGGGCAGCGGGCCGTCCCCGGCGCCTCGTCGCAGCTCTCGACGTCGTTCGGCCGCAGCACACGCCCCCGCTCGTCGCCTTCACCGCGCCAGCCTGCCCTCGTCGTCAAGTTCGTCGAGCCGGCGCCTCCTGCGCCTCCTCCCCCTCCTCCGCCTTCCGACACGCCCGCCCGCTCGACCTCGCCCACTCAGCAACAGCGCCCGCTCTCGGCACAGCACCGCACGGCCTCGAGCGCGTCGCTCGGCCCCATGTCGCGCACGCAGCAGAAGGCGCTCCTCGCGCGCGACGCGCCGCAGGCCGCCTCGCACTCGTCCGCCCTCGCTCCTCCCGCTCAAGGCCCGGGCGTCCCCTCGGGCCTCACGCCGGCGCAGCAGCAGTTCCTCCTCCTACAGCAGCAGCGCGCCGCCGCGACCGCCTCGTCGGCCGCGTCCACCTCGCCCTCGCCCGCACCTCAAGCCGCCGGCGCCGCCGCAGTCGCCAACGGCATGCAGAAGTGGGCCTTTGGGCTCGTGCGCGAGGCCGAGCGCATCGAGCGACAGTACCGCGCCGTCGAGAAGTGGCGCGACCCGCTCGGCGAGAGCCTCGAGCGCGTCTTGGTCGTGCGGCAGCGCGCGAGGCGGAGGAGGGAGGACGACCGGGAGAAGGTCAAGGCGGCGATCGCGGCGCAGCAGGCCGCTCAGCAGCAGCAGCAGCTCGCGAGCTCACAGGGTGCGGCGGCGAAGGCGGGAACGGGCAGTGGGACGGCGACGCCGGACCCGGTCGTGCAGGTTCGAGGGCAGGTGCAACGGTCCAACGCCTCGTCGCCTGCGGGCCCGCCGCCATCCTCGAAGGGCAAGCAACGAGGTGCGTCCCCTCTCTCCTCGCCTCTCTACTTCCTCGCCGCGAGCTCGTGAGCTGACGCCCTTCCCTCGCTCTCCTCCTCCTCGTCCTCCTCCTCCTCTCGCCCCTCTCGACAGTCTCGGCACCTGCGTAGACCCTCGAGCATATTCGCACTGCAGACACTCTACCTCACACTCTCCCTCCTCGTTCTCTGTGCGACCGTCCACCTGTTTCTCGCGCGCGAGAGAAGCACAAGGCCCGAGAGCTTGACGAGGAAGAGGGATCCGAGCGCCGAGCTTCTTCTGCTCCCGTTCGCTCGGAGGGAGCACGGCACAGGGCCCTCCTTCCCCGGCAACGTCCACCAGGAGGAGCAGCTTCTCACGCTCGCCCAAAGCCGCAAGCTGAGCGTTCAGCTCGTGCTGCGGGCAGAGTGCGCACGTCCCGACTTTGGGCGACGAGCGAGTCCAGGCACGGAACCGATTTCATTCAGGCGGAGCTTTGCCCGATCGGGCAGCGAGCGAGAGTGTCACGGTCAATTTGCTCGTCTTCCTTGCGAAAGAGCGGCGACGTGAGCGTCGTCGTCGAGGACGACGGCGCACCCTCAGCAGCTCGCAGCTCAAAGGCGCAGCGGCGGGGAGAGCTGTGGGGGATTGCCGCCGGCCGTGAAAGAGCCCCGCACCGGCTCGAGCGCGGGCGAGAGGAGCGACGCCAGCGCTCGCCGACGGGCAGTCGGCGAGGTCGAGCGAACCGGAGCACGCTTGCGCCAATTCGGCAACCGCGCACGCGCGTTCGGTCGCACCCCCTGGGCGTGCGTCCGTCGGCAGGCGGTGCGGTAGATCAGGGCCGCGAGCGCTGCGGCCCCGCTCGAGGGTCCCCATCGTCGCCGCTCGCCGCTCGCCGGTCCGCTCGCACTCGCTCCACTTTCGTCCGCTCGCCTGGCTCGCCCTCGTCGCTCAGCCAGCACATCGTCGACTCGAGCGCGCACCGCCTGCACGAGCGCACGCGCACACACTCGAGCCGTCAGCACCAGGCGCCACTCGTCGCTCAACCCCTCCCTCTCCTCGTTCGACCCGGCGAACTCGCGGCCTCGCCCTCCTCGCGCTCCCCACCTCGCCTCCGCCTCTCGCCAGCTCGCTCGACCCCGCACGCGCGCAGAGATGGGCATCCTCGACCGCTTCCGCCGCAAGGACAAGGGCGTCGCCCTCGCCGACGACGAGAAGGGCTACCGCTACGAGCAGGACCCGACTCGCGAGCCCAAGGAGCGGCCCGCACCAGCCGCCAAGAAGCCCGCCTCGAGCGCACGGCGACGGTACATCGGCAGCTATGCGCCGCATCCAGGCCTGATCCGCGGCATGCGCTTCCTCTTGTGCGTCGTCCTCTGCTCCTCCTCCTCCTCCTCCTGCTCCTCTTCGTCCAACCTCGCCACTCGTCGCCTCCCTCGTCCTGACCCTCTCTTGGCTGGCTCGCAGCTTCCTCCTCACGTCCTTGTCGGCGTTGACGACGGCAGCGCTGTGCCTCTCGGTCGTCGTCTACTACAACACGCACGGGCCCGTCATCAAGCCGGCCTGGGGCTCGCTCATCGCCGTCATCGTCTTTGGCCTCGGCACGCCCGCCGTCCTGTTCGGCACCATGTTCGTCACGCCGCGCCTCCTGCGACGAGGGAGCGCGTTCGACATCATCAACCAGACGCGCATGGAGCTCCTCCTCCTGTTCGCCGTGGCGGCCGTCTGGGTCTCGGGCGCGCTCGCGCTCGCGTGCGACCTGCGCGGGCGCGAGAACTGCCTGTGGGACGGCTACTGGCACTACGCCAAGCCGTCCGACTTCAACGACGTGTGCGACCGCATCAACTGGTCGGTCGCCCTCGCCTACACGACGTTCGGGCTCACGGCCGCCCAGATGGCCGTCATGTGGCTCCTCGCGACCTACATCCTCCTCTGCCTCGACCAAGATGTGCGTTCCTCTCCTTCCTCCCCTTCTTCGTGCGCCTCGTGCGCCCGACGCTCGGACCTAGCCGTCCGGGTCGTCGCTCGCTCGCCCTAGTCCCCTCGACTGACTCCCTCCCTCCCCTTGCAGGTCCTCACCGAGCACGCCAACTCGATGGGCTCTCGTGCGCACCTCGCTCGGCGCCGAGCCCTGCAGCAGCACCAGGTCCTGAACGCCGCGCGGCAAGCCGGCGTCTCGACCATGGGGCCTCGGCGCTCGTCGCGCTCGTCCTCGTTCGCCGCCATCGACGAGGAGAACGGCAACTCGGCACCAGGACCGATGAGCGGCGGCGTCATCGCGAGCCGGGTCCTGCCCTCGCCGACCAACGGCGCACCTCGAGCTCTCGGCGCAGGGCCCATGATGGGCGGCGCGGCGCCGTCGATCGCCGTCTCGGGCCCGGACCACCACACGCAGCACCACCGCAGTAGGTCGAGCGGCAGCAACGTGCGCTTCGCGAGCGACGAGGACGCGTCGTCGAGGACGCCACCTACGCCCGTCTCGTCGAGGACGCCGCCGACGCCCGTCTCGGCCGCCGAGCAGGACCCGTTCGACGACGAGCGCGGCGGCTACTACGGCTTCGAGAGCGAGGAGGGGCTCGCGAGCGGGAGGGACAGGCGTGCGTCCCTTCTCTCTCTCTCTCTCTCCCTCGCTCTCCTCGACCGACGCTGACTCGCCCTCGCTCTCGCAGACCTCCGAGCCTGATGCGCTCTCCCCTCTTCTCTCGACCCTCGCCGCATCTTCGCCGCACCCGCATTCCCCTACCCTAATCCGCCTCGCCGGCGCCCGCTGCCCCTCCCTCGGAGCGAGCGCGAACCTGAGCCTGAAGCTGTCTCTCTCCTCCTCTATCCGTCCGTACCTCTTGTACTCCTTCCCTCTCATGTACCCGTCGGTCGTACGTACTTGTCACCGGTTGCAGTACCTCTTTGCGCAACTCGTTCGCCGTGTCGAGACCGTGGCACTGGGCCAGTTGCGCGTGGAGAGCCGCGTCTGTCGAGCACTGGGCCAGCCCGTCTCCGAGAGCGGTCTGCATCGTTCAGTTGGCAGGTGAGCTCCGACCGGGCCCCGTTCCAGCCAAAAGAACGGCTTGGAAGAGGCGCAGAGCCGGTTCGCCCTCTCGTCGCCCCCCCTCGCGCCTCGCTCCGACCTCTCCCTCACCCCTCTCCTCGCTCGAGCCAGGTCTCTGCAGGCCTATCAGTCAGCTTGCTCTCTTCGTGTTCGCCGTCGCCACCGCACACTGACGCAGCCCTTCTCGTCCTGCAGCCAAGCTCTCATCCCCCCCACCTCTCCTCTCGACCTCTCGCCCTTCTACGCACCGCTCAGCCAAGTCCAGCATGGTCCTCGGTCGCCTCTTCCACTACACCTTCGACATCGTCCTCCTCTCGACGGTCCTCGCAGGCGTCAAGCGGCATACCGGCTTCCAGTGCGTCGGCTCGCTCTCTCGCTCCTCGGGCCGCGCGAGGCAATGGGCAAGGGCTGGATGCGGATGGAGAGCTCTCTGGGAGCAGCAGCGGCGGGCGAGACGCGCGCGCGAGTGGGGCTGCCCAGGTCGACCGCCGGACCTGCAGGACGATCGGCAGCGGCGGCGGTCATGCGACTGGAAACGGCGCGGGCAGGGAGGGGCGCTGTGCAAGGCTCGCAGCGACCTCTACGTGGTAGGATCGAGCTGCAGATGGCGGGCAGAGCGCCGCTCGGCCGCCCTCCCGACCACCCTCTCGTCGTCCGCTCCTCTGTCCTCGCCCGACGCACACCTCGCAACCTCCCTCTCGTTTGAACTCTCGCTGACGCCCCTTCCTCTCGTCTTGCAGGTTCTCGACGTCGAGCCTGCCCGAAGGACCGGCGCAGCAGACCGCCAACACGCTGCTCGGCGCCGGCGAGCGAGTGTTCGAGCTGGCCGCCGCGACGAGCTACACGAGCTCTTTGTTCGAGCGCGAGCCGCCCAAGGTCAAGTAGACGAGCTCGACGACCTCGGGTTGACGTGCGCGTGGCGGGAAGGGCTGCAATTCTGTATCACTCGCGCTGCGGGCTGTTCGGCGTGAGCGAGAGCAGAAAGCGGAGCGTGCGACACGTGAGCGCTCTTTGCCCCTTCCGTGAGTTCTCGTGTCCACTGCAAATGCTAGCGAGAGTCGAGAGCAGCTACAAACCGCGATGTGGATGTAGGAGCGGCCGCTCTGATGCGAAAAGCGGCAGTGGGGGCGCCAACAGTCTGAATTGCTGCACAGCGTTTGCGATCTGAGTTGTAATTTCCGCTCGTCAGCCTAACAAGCCCCGCTTAACTCAGCTGGAAGAGTGTCAGACTGTAATCGGTTGCGTCATCTGAAAGTCCCTGGTTCGATCCCGGGAGCGGGGAGGTTCTTGTTGCCCTCGC
>Ga0308169_10003374_pt1 | contig 15650 bp, 14 predicted proteins | sample PhyBR1_2_FD_202139 | JGI IMG/M metagenome (GOLD analysis project Ga0308169, IMG submission 202139) | Phyllosphere microbial communities from UC Gill Tract Community Farm, Albany, California, United States - DLSLSB.R1 | ecosystem: Host-associated > Plants > Phyllosphere > Unclassified | place... | reverse complement strand
GATCGCCTTCGCGTACGACTTGGTGATCTCCCAGGCCTGGCCCGAGGCGTCCTGCTCCACGGCGATGATGTCCGGGATGCCGCGACCGGCGACGAACTCGCGGCGCACGGTGTGACCCGGGGCCTTGGGGGCGACCAGGACGACGTCGACGCCCTCGGGGACCTCGATGTAGCCGAAGCGGATGTTGAAGCCGTGGCCGAAGACCAGGGTCTTGCCCGGCGTGATGTGCGGGGCCAGCTCGTTGGCGTACAGGCCGCGCTGGTGCTGGTCGGGGGCGAGGATGACGACGACGTCGGCCTCGGCGGCGGCGTCGGCCGGCGTGAGGACCCGGAGGCCCTCGTCCTCGGCCTTGGCCGTGCTCTTGGAGCCGGGCTGGAGGCCGACGCGGACGTCGACGCCCGAGTCGCGCAGGTTCAGCGCGTGGGCGTGGCCCTGGCTGCCGTAACCGATGACCGCGACCTTCTTGCCCTGGATCAGGCTCAGGTCGGCGTCGTCGTCGTAGTAGATCTCAGCCACGGGGGCTCTCCTTCTTGGGTGTTCTGCTGGGGCTCGGAAATGATTGTGGAGTACGGGGCTCAGCCCACGGCGGGCGGGGCGGGCGTCACCACCGGGCGCAGAGAGCGCTCGGAGATGGAGCGCGGGCCGCGGCCGATGGCGACCATGCCCGACTGGACCAGCTCGCGGATGCCGAAGGGTTCGATCACCCGCAGGAAGTCGTTGAGCTTGCCGGCGTTGCCGATGACCTGGATGGTCACCGCGTCGGTCGCCACGTCGACAACCTTGGCGCGGAAGAGCTGGACGGCCTCGAGGACCTGGCCGCGGGTCTCGGCGGTGGCGTTGACCTTGACCAGCAGGAGCTCGCGCTGCACGGAGGCGTCGTACTCGAGCTCGACGATCTTGATCACCTCGACGAGCTTGTTGAGCTGCTTGGTGACCTGCTCGAGCGGGGTCTCCTGCACGTTGACCACGATCGTCATGCGGGAGATCTCGGCGTGCTCGGTCGGGCCGACGGCGAGGCTCTCGATGTTGAAGCTGCGCCGGCTGAAGAGGGCCGCGATCCGCGCGAGGACGCCCGGCTTGTTCTCGACGAGAACGCTCAGAGTGTGCTTGCCGTCGATGCTCATGAGTGCTCTCCGTTCGCTCGCAGCGCCGCTGCGAGCTCGCCTCGGGTGGTACGCGCAGGTCCGCTGCAGCGGCGCCCCGCCTTGTCGGACACCGTGCTCACAGGTCGTCCTCGTCGAACTTGGGCGCGAGGTCCCGCGCGTACTGGATCTCGTCGTTGCTCGCGCCGCCGGCGATCATCGGCCACACCATGGCGTCCTTGTGCACGCGGAAGTCGACCACGACCGGGGCGTCGTTGATCGACATCGCCTTCTCGATGACGGCGTCCACGTCGTCGGCCGACTCGCAGGACAGGCCGACACACCCGTACGCCTCCGCGAGCTTCGGGAAGTCGGGGATGCGCTTGACGGCACCGGTGCCCCCGCCGTGCTTCTGCAGGTCGGTGTTGGAGTAGCGCTGCTCGTAGAACAGCGTCTGCCACTGGCGGACCATGCCGAGGTTGTCGTTGTTGATCAGGGCGACCTTGATCGGGATGTTCTCGATGGCGCAGGTCGCGAGCTCCTGGTTGGTCATCTGGAAGCAGCCGTCGCCGTCGATCGACCAGACGGTCGCGTCGGGGCGTCCCACCTTGGCGCCCATGGCGGCGGGCACGGAGTAGCCCATGGTGCCGGCGCCGCCGGAGTTGAGCCAGGTGTTGGGGTGCTCGTAGCCGATGAACTGGGCGGCCCACATCTGGTGCTGGCCGACACCGGCGGCATAGATCGCCTCCGGGCCGGCGATCTTGCCGAGACGCTCGATGACGTACTGCGGTGCCAGGCCGCCGTCGCTCGGGGTGTCGTAGCCCAGCGGGTACTGCTTCTTGATGCCGGCGCAGAAGGCGACCCAGCCCTCGTAGTCGCCGACGTGGCCGGCGGCCTGCTCGGCCTCGAGGACGGCGATCAGGTCGACGACGACCTCGCGGATGTCACCCACGATCGGGACGTCGGCGTAGCGGTTCTTGCCGATCTCGGCCGGGTCGATGTCCGCGTGGATGACCGCAGCGCTCGGGGCGAAGGTCTTCAGGTCGCCGGTGACCCGGTCGTCGAAGCGGGCGCCGAGGCTGATGATCAGATCGGACTTCTGCAGCGCCGCGACCGCCGAGACGGTGCCGTGCATGCCGGGCATCCCGAGGTGCTGGGGGTGGCTGTCCGGGAAGGCGCCGCGCGCCATCAGGGTCGTGACGACCGGGATGCCGGTCAGCTCGGCCAGCTTGCGCAGCTCGCGGTGAGCACCGGAGCGGATGGTGCCGCCGCCGACGTAGAGGACCGGCTTGCGGGAGGCCAGCATGAGGCGCGCCGCCTCACGGATCTGCTTGGCGTGCGGCTTGCTCACCGGGCGGTAGCCCGGCAGCTGCAGCTCGCTCGGCCAGCGGAAGGTGGTCATCGCCTGCAGCGCGTTCTTGGCGACGTCGACCAGCACCGGACCCGGCCGGCCGGTGCTTGCCAGGTGGAAGGCCTCGGCGATGCGCTGCGGGATCTCGGCGGCGTCGGTGACGAGGAAGTTGTGCTTGGTGATCGGCATCGTGATGCCGCGGATGTCCGCCTCCTGGAAGGCGTCGGTGCCGATGAGGCTGGCCGGGACCTGGCCCGTGATCGCGACCATCGGGACGGAGTCCATGTAGGCGTCCGCGATCGGGGTCACGAGGTTGGTCGCGCCCGGTCCGGAGGTCGCCATGCAGACCCCGACGCGGCCGGTCGCCGAGGCGTAGCCCTCGGCGGCGTGCCCGGCGCCCTGCTCGTGGCGTACGAGGATGTGCCGGATCGTGGAGTCCATCAGTGGGTCGTACGCCGGAAGGATCGCGCCGCCCGGGTAGCCGAAGATCGTCTCCGTGCCCGCGGCTTCCAGCGACTTCACCAGGCTCTGGGCCCCGGTGATCTGCTGCTCGCTCATCTCTCGTTCCTCATCTGTGTTCCACTCAGGCACTGCGGCATCCTTGCAATAAAAAACCCCCCGGCCCGAGGGCAGCGGAGGGAGACGCGTCGACCGATCAGCCAGGTCAGGCGCGTCGCGTGCGTACAAGAATGCTGTGCAGCATGCTCCCACCCTAGCCACTCGGGGCGCCGCCGTCATCCGCGTTCGCCGCGGATCCCGTCATGTGAGACGGATATCCCAGTATGTGGCGCGGCTCTCAGCGCAGCACGGAGCGCTGTCGCCCGTCGGCGTCGAAGTTCGCGGGGTCCAGCCAACGCTGCTGGCGTGCCCGGATCTCGGGCCACTCCTCGGCGATGATCGAGTACCAATCCGTGTCGCGGTTGCGGCCCTGCTGGACGCGGGCGTTGCGGAACCGGCCCTCGTAGGTGAAGCCGAAGCGTCGCGCGGCGCGGTGCGACCGCTCGTTGAGGCTGTTGAGCTTCCACTCGAAGCGCCGGTAGCCGAGGGTGTCCAGGCAGTAGGTCAGCATCAGATGGACCGCCTCGGTGGCCGCGCGCGAGCGCTGCAGGTGCCGGCCGAAGAGGACCGACCCGAGCTCGACCGACCCGTCTGCCTGGTTGATCGCGTACAGCGTGAAGAGGCCGCAGGGCGTGCCGGCGTCGTCACCCTCGAGCGGGACGATCGCGTAGGTGGCCGGATCGCTCTCCAGCCGCGCGGCGAGCAGCATCCACAGCTCGGGCAGGCTGGAGGGCCGCTTGCCGAGGTAGGTCCAGCGCTCGTCGTCGTCCTCGGTGCACAGGGTGCTGAAGAGCTCGGCGTAGTGCGCCGAGGAGAGCGGCTCGACCCGGACGTACCGGCCCGTGAGCGTGATGCGCTCGGGTGCTGGTCGCGGCTCCCAGCCCTCGACGGTCAGACCGACCGGAAGACCGTGCGCGTCGAGCTCGAAGTGAGCGGGATCCTGGGGCTGGGGCTCAAGCACGCAGGCGAGCGTAGCCCTCGGCGCGTTCGGGTGAGCAGCGCTGGCGCACCAGCAGGTCCAGCACGCCGACGAGGCGCTCCGGTCCGAGCAGGTGCTCGAGATCAGCGAGGATCACCGCCGCCGGATCGGCCTCGCCGTTGGCGTCGTACACGCCGTTGACGTGACCCAGATCGGGGTGCACGTGCTCGATCGCGGCCAGGCCCTCCGGCGTGCCGGCGAGCGCGGCGAGCTGCAGGACGCGCGTGTGCAGCGCGGTCTCTTCCATGATGGTCATCTCGGGTCTCCTTCTCGGCGGTGTCCGCCGCCCTACGTAAGACAGGTCGGCACCCCGCGACCGCACCTGAGACCTACGTCACGTCGAACGACTGTCGTTGTACACGCGGCCGCACGATCCACCCGATCGCGACCCCGACCGCGACGCCGATGACGGTCTCCACGGCTCGGTCCTGGAGGAGCGGACCGGTGCGCACCGGGTGCACCACGTTGCCCATCAACAGGGCCAGGGGTGTGATGAAGAGCAAGGCGAGGGCGTAGTTGCGGCCGACGACGAGCTCGGCCAGCGCCTGCAGTACGCCGACAGCCAGGATCGCCGCGGTCCCCCGCAGGTCGAGCGCGAGCAGGAGCCACGCAGCCACCAGTCCCCCGGCGGTCCCGACGAGCCGGTGCACTCCGCGAGTGACCTGTGCCGTCAGAGCCCGGGCGGCGAGCGGCACCACTGCGCTCACCATCGCCCAGTAGGGCCGGCCGATCGACAGCGCGTTGGCCACACTGCCGGCCAGCACCACCCCGACGCCGGCGAGCACCGCTGAGCGCCCTGCACCGGTGAGCGAACCGCCGATCGGAGCACTGGGGCGGACGACATCGCTGCGCCGCACCCGCCGGATCCACACCCCCACGTTTCCGAGCAGCACCGCGAACAGCGCCGTGGATGCCGAGACCAGGAACGCCGGCAGCACGTCGGCCGCCCGTCCCGGGATCGATGCGACCGCCGCGATCCCGAAGACCTGGAAGAGCGATCCGGGCGGATGCCAGCCCTCGACCGACGACCGGTACGCCGCTGCGGCCGCGACCACGGCGGCCGCGGGCACGGCGAGCCAGCCCCGGTGGTCGGAGGAGGCGATCAAGGCCCCGGCGCTCACGCATCCCGTCATCCACGCGCCGGCCCCCAGCTGGAGCCGGATGCGATGGCGCGCGATCCGCTCGCGCCCGTAGAGGGAGGTGAAGGCACCGAAGGCGGCGTACATCGTCCAGGCGAGGTGGTCCGTCGCGTCGAGCACCAGCAGGGGCAGCACGACGGAGAGCGCAGCGCGCAGCGCGATCCGGTGAGCACCGTTGCTGGGGCCGACGGCGATCAGACTCCGCAGCATCTCCGACAGCACCCCGCCACCTTGCCACCGGTGGTCGCGAGCGTGCGCGTCGGCCTCGGCTGGCAGTGACGCATCACACCCCAGGGGGTATGGCTCGGCTGATGACGGGTACCACGTCGCTCATGAGCACCTCTGCGACCACTGCATCCACCGAGAACGAGCCCCGGCTCCGCCGCCATGTCGGCATCGTGGGCCTGCTCTTCGCGAGCGTCGGCTCGATCATCGGCTCCGGCTGGCTCTTCGGAGCGCTCAATGCCTCGCAGCAGGCCGGGCCCGCCGCTGTGATCTCGTGGGCACTCGGCGGCGTGATGATCCTGCTGATCGCGCTCGTCTACGCCGAGCTCGGCACGATGTTCCCGCTCTCGGGCGGCGTGGTGCGCTACCCGCACCTGTCCTTCGGCTCCTTCGCGAGCTACACGTCAGGCTGGATCACCTGGGTCGCGGTCGCGACGACGGCGCCGATCGAGGTGCTCGGCGCCCTGCAGTACGCGACGAAGTATGCCGACTTCACCAAGCCGCACTGCGTCGCGGCCTGTGGCACGGACGCCGAGACCACCGTGCACACCCTGACCGCCCTGGGCTACGTCGCGGCCGTCGTGCTGATGGCGTTCTTCGTCGCGGTCAACTACTTCGGGATCAAGTGGTTCGCCCGCATCAACAACGTGATGGTGTGGTGGAAGCTCGCGATCATCACCATCGTGATCATCGCCTTCCTGGTCACCGCCTTCCACGGCAGCAACTTCCACTCGGCCGGCTTCGCCCCCAGTGGCGTCCACGGCGTCTTCAGCGCCATCGCCACGGGCGGGATCGTCTTCAGCTACCTCGGCTTCCGCCAGGGCATCGAGCTGGCCGGCGAGACCGACAACCCGCGGCGCAACGTCCCGATCGCGGTGATCGGCTCGGTGCTACTCACCATCGTCATCTACGTCGGTCTGCAGGTGGCGTTCATCGGTGCGCTGAAGCCGGCGCTGCTGGACCACGGCTGGTCCAACCTGTCCTTCCAGAACGACTTCGGCCCGCTCGCCGCGCTCGCCACGGCGCTCGGGCTGGGCTGGCTGGCGGTGTTGCTGTACGCCGACGCCATCATCTCGCCCGGCGACACGGGCCTGATCTACACCACGATCACCTCGCGGATCTCGTACGCGATGGCGCGTAACGGCAACGCACCGCGCTTCCTGGCCCGCACCACCGACCGTGGCGTCCCGATGCTCAGCCTGATCGTCACCTTCGTGGTGGGCCTCATCGTCTTCCTGCCGTTCCCGAGCTGGCAGCAGCTGGTCGGGTTCATCTCCTCGGCGACCGTGCTGTCCTTCGCCTCGGGGCCGCTGGTACTGGCCGCGATGCGCAAGCAGCAGCCCGACCGCGAGCGCCCGTTCCGCCTGCCGGGCGGGCACGTCATCCCGCTGCTCGCGTTCTGGGCGTCGAACATGATCGTCTACTGGTCGGGCTGGGACGTGAACTGGAAGCTGATGATCGCCATCCTCATCGGCTTCGCGCTGCTCGGCGCGTTCACCCTGGCCGGGCAGGTGCATCTGCCCGACATGGCGTTCGGGTCCGGCGCGGCCTGGGTGCTCCCGTGGTTGGCGGGCATGACCCTGATCTCGTACTTCGGCAGCTATCCGGATCCGTCCGCCGGCAACCGCGGCGACCTCTCCTTCGCGGGATCGGCGATCCTCGTCGGCCTCCTCTCCGCCCTCGTCTACGTGCTCGCCTACCGGTTCCAGCTCAGTCCGGAGGAGGCGGAGCGGCACATCGCGCAGACGCAGCAGGAGGCACGGGTCGAGGAGGAGGAGCTCGCCTGAGCGGACTCACTGGAAGCTGACGAACCGCACCCGGGGCCGTAGCGCGAACACGTCTCGGGCGCTCATCCGGTGGACATCGACCCGGTAGAAGAGCTTGAAGCCCAGGGTGAAGCGCTGCGGCCGGGCCACGGCGTGGAACGTCGAGCGCTTCTGTCCGGGCGTGCCGAAGCCGTCGACGTGCTGCACCATCGCCAGCCCCGCACGTGGCCTGATCCGGTCGATGTGGCGGATCATGTCCGTGCGGAACTGATGCAGCACGAAGAGCTTCTGCGGCAGGTGCCGGCGCGCCACCAAGTCGGCGAGCCAGGCCGCGGTGCGGTTGACCTCGCCGGACCGGACATGACCGATCACCCGTCCGGGAACGTCGTGACCGCTCATCCGCCACTCCGGGTCGAGCGCGAGCCCCACCCACGGATCCTGGAGCGCCCAGCGCCACCGCTGCGCGACCTTCAGGAAGTCCGATCGGCCGGTCTGGATGTCGAGCAGCAGCAGCGCGCCGTTGCGGTGGGCCGTGCGCAGGTACGGCTCGACCTGAGCCCGGCTCAGGTCATGGCTGAAGTCGCCGTCCGGACCGGGCGAGGCGTCGGCGACGCTGACGATCAGCTCGTAGACCAGCTGCACGGGCCGGCCGTCGCGGGCGAAGGCCCGCCCTGCTCTGGCCAGGCGCGGTTGCATCTGGTCGGGCGAGCCCTGACCCAGGACGCCCAGGGTGGGCGTGCCGGCGGTGCCGTAGTAGGCGACGAGGAAATGCCCTCCGCCGAAGACCGTCCGCCGACCACCGGGCAGGGTGGCCGGCGGCCCGGACGGCGCGGTGCGGTGGTGCCCGCCGGCCGGCGCCGCCGTGGATGCCGTCTCGGCGGCCGTGACCGCTCCGCCGCCTCCGCCGACCAAGACGCCGAGGACGTTGATCGCCGCCACCGCCAGCACGCTGGCGAGGGCGGCGATCAGGGCGTCGCGCGTCGCTCGACTCACTCGGGGACGCGGCGGTAGGCACCGTCGGAGGCGGCGGTCGCCATCGACGCGTACGCCCGCAGCGCCGCCGAGACCGTACGGTCACGGTCGAGCGGCGTGTAGGGCTTGTCCCGCTTGTCCTGCGCGATCCGGCGCTCGTCGAGGACCTCGTCGGAGACCTCGAGCCGGATGGTGCGGTTCGGGATGTCGATCGTGATGGTGTCGCCGTCCTCGACGAGCGCGATCACCCCGCCGCCGGCCGCCTCCGGGGAGACGTGGCCGATGGAGAGGCCCGAGGTGCCGCCGGAGAAGCGCCCGTCGGTGAGCAGCGCGCACTTCTGGCCGAGGCCCAGGCCCTTGAGGTAGGAGGTCGGGTAGAGCATCTCCTGCATGCCGGGGCCGCCCTTGGGGCCCTCGTACCGGATGACTACGACGTGGCCCGCCTGCACGGTCTTGGACAGGATGCCCTCGACGGCGGCGTCCTGGGACTCAAAGACGATCGCCTTGCCGGTGAACTGCCAGATCTCCTCCGGCACGCCGGCGGTCTTCACCACGCAGCCGTCCTCGGCGATGTTGCCCTTGAGGATCGCGAGGCCGCCGTCCTTGGTGTAGGCGTGCTCGATGTCGCGGATGCAGCCGTCGGCCTGGTCGACGTCGAGGGAGGCCCACTCGTTGTCGGTGGAGAAGGCCTGGGTCGTACGGACGCCGCCCGGTGCGGCCTTGAACAGGTCGAGTGCGGTGTCCGACGCGCTGCCGCCGCGGATGTCCCAGGCGTCGAGCCACTGCTGCAGGCTGGCGGAGTGGACGGCGTGCACCTCGCGGTTGAGCAGGCCGCCGCGGTTGAGCTCGCCGAGCAGGGCGGGGATGCCGCCGGCACGGTGGACGTCCTCCATGTGGTACTTCGGGCTGTTGGGCGCCACCTTGCTCAGGCATGGGACGCGGCGCGAGACCGCATCGATGTCGTCGACGCTGAAGGTCATGCCGGCCTCGCGCGCCGCGGCGAGCAGGTGCAGCACGGTGTTGGTCGAGCCACCCATCGCGACGTCGAGCGCGAAGGCGTTCTCGAAGGCCTCGTGGGTGGCGATGTTGCGCGGCAGCACCGACTCGTCGTCGTTGTCGTAGTAGCGCTTGCACAGCTCCACGATCGTGGTGCCGGCGTTCTCGAAGAGCGCCCGGCGCTTGGAGTGGGTGGCCAGCGTCGAGCCGTTGCCGGGCAGCGCGAGACCGAGGGCCTCGGTCAAGCAGTTCATCGAGTTCGCGGTGAACATGCCGGAGCACGAGCCACACGTGGGGCACGCCGAGCGCTCGATGGTGTCGAGCTGGTCGTCGGTGACGTTCTCGTTGACCGCTGCGACCATGGCGTCGACGAGGTCGAGCTTGGAGTGCACGATGCCCTCGATGGCCTGGGTCTTGCCGGCCTCCATCGGGCCGCCGGAGACGAAGACGACCGGGATGTTGAGCCGCAGCGCGGCCATCAGCATGCCGGGCGTGATCTTGTCGCAGTTGGAGATGCAGACCAGGGCGTCGGCCATGTGGGCCTCGACCATGTACTCCACCGCGTCGGCGATCAGCTCGCGGCTGGGCAGGCTGTAGAGCATGCCGGCGTGGCCCATCGCGATGCCGTCGTCGACCGCGATCGTGTTGAACTCCTTCGCCACGCCGCCCGCCTCGACGATCTTCTCGGCGACGATCTTGCCGAGGTCACGCAGGTGGACGTGACCGGGCACGAACTCCGTGAACGAGTTGGCGATCGCGATGATCGGCTTGCCGAAGTCGGAGTCGGTCATGCCGGTCGCGCGCCACAGGGCGCGCGCACCGGCCATGTTGCGGCCCGAGGTCGAGGTTGCTGAGCGAAGGGTGGGCATAGGTCAAGCCTACGGCGCGGACCTCGTGGCGCCGAGCCGCAGTCTCAGCGCTCGACGGTATGGGCGATGTAGACGTCGCACGGCGCGTGGTGGGCGACGTCGCGGGCGATGCTTCCGAGTGCGGAGGTCAGGCCCTGGACCCGCTTGTTGCCGACCACGATGATGCCCGCGCCGATGTCCTGGGCGACCGACACCAGCACCTTGGCGGGCTTGCCGTACTCGGCCCGTGCGCTCATGTCGAGGTCACCGAACTCGGCGCGCAGCCCATCGATCACCCGCTGCGCCACCCGGGCGGCGACGTCGTTGGCGCTCACCGGCCCCACGTCGGTCGGGTGCTCGGGGAGCTCCGTGTGCTCGAACGCGGTCACCACGGTGAGGGACGACCCGACGGAAGTGGCCAGCCAGGCGGCCGTGTGGGCCGCCTTCGCAGCGGTCTCGCTCTCGTCAACCCCGACAACGACGCTGTTGGCCATGGCGCGAGTGTAGTGCTCTCACGAGGGAGCGGAAGCCCTCACGACCATCACGTCCGGCAGGTCCGAGACCAGCATCCGCCACGACTCCCCCGCGTCACTCGATCCCCAGACCGCGCCGTTGCGAGCACCGAAGTAGAGACCCGCGGCCGCGGCCGGTCCAGCGTCCTCGGCGCACATCGCGTCACGCATCACGCCCACGTAGAACCGATCGGGAAGCCCTCCGCCGTCGCCGCCGAGCGCCTGCCACGTCTGCCCGGCGTCCCGCGAGCGCCAGACGCGAGCCTTGGCCTCGGGCGGGTAGCGGCACTCGCCGGCGCCGATCGGGAAGGTGAAGATCGTGTCCGGCTCCTGGGGATGGACCACCATCGCGAAGCCGAAGTCGGTGGGCAGTCCGTCGGCGATCGAGATCCAGGAGGCGCCCTCGTCGTCGGAGCGGTAGACGCCGCCGTGGTTCTGGAGGTAGAGCCGCTCGGGGCGAGCAGGGTGCCGGGCGACCTTGTGCACGCACTGGCCGAACTCGGGGTACTGCTGGCCCTCGGGCAGGAAGCCCGCCTGGACGCCGTGGTTGCGCGGCTCCCAGGTCTCGCCTCCGTCGCGGGTCTGGTAGACCCCGCCGGTGGAGATCGCCACCGTCACCGAGTCCGGGTCCGTCGGGTGCGGCAGGATCGTGTGGAAGGCCTGCCCGCCGAAGCCGGCGCCCCACTCGGCGCGGTGCGGGTGATCCCACAGGCCGCGGACCAGCTCGAAGCTCTCCCCGCCGTCGGTGGAGCGGAAGATCGCGCCCGGCTCGGTGCCGGCCCAGACCGTACGGTCATCGGCGCCCGGGACGAGCTGCCAGATCCGCGCGACGCTCTCGTCGATGTCGTCGGGGAACTTCACCGACGCCTCCTGCCAGCTGGCCCCGCCGTCGTCGCTGCGCCGGACCAGCGGGCCGAGCCACAGACTCGAGCACCCGGCGAGCAGCCGGGTCCGACCGGCCCGGCGATCGACCATCGTCGCGTAGACCTCTTCGACGTCGAAGTGGGGTCCGTCGAAGCGCCACGTCGTACGGGCGTCGTCGGACGTGCCCAACCACAGCCCCTTGCGGGTGCCGACCATCAGCTGTGTCGTCATCTCCCTAGCATGCGCTTCACACCTGCCGGCTGTCTCCTAGCCTGCTCCTGTGAGCGTGCCCCTGTCAGCGACCGGATCGACGCAGCGACGGGCGCCCTCGCCGATCCTGCTGGTCATGATCGGGATCGCCTCGGTCCAGCTCGGCGCGGGCGTCGCGAAGTCGCTCTTCGACAGCGTCGACCCGACCGCGCTGGCGTGGCTGCGTCTGGTCACATCTGCGGCCGTGCTCCTGGTCTGGGTCCGCCCGCGGCTGCGCGGACGGACGCGTGCCGACTGGCTGGTGGTCGCCGGCTTCGGCCTCGCCCTGGGCACGATGAACTGGGCGATCTACCAGTCCTTCGCCCGCATCCCCCTGGGCATCGCGGTAACGCTGGAGTTCATCGGGCCGTTGGCGCTCGCGGTGGCCGGCTCGCGCCGGGTGCGGGACCTCCTCTGGGTCGCCCTGGCCGGCGTCGGCGTCGCCCTGCTCGGTCTCGAGCCCGGTGACCTCACCGCCGCCGGCATCGGCTTCGCGCTCCTGGCCGGAGCGGCGTGGGCGGCCTACATCCTGCTGAGCCGGTCGACGGGTGCCCGTTGGCCCGGGATGGACGGGCTCGCCGTCGCCTCGACGATCGCGGCGCTCGCGCTCACGCCGGCCGCCGTCGCGCACCTCGGCGATCTGGGCTCGGGCAGCGTGCTCCTGCTCGGCGGCCTGGTCGGCCTGCTGAGCTCGGTGATCCCGTACAGCTGCGAGCTGGTGGCGCTGCGCTCGCTGCGCCCCTCCGTCTTCGGGATCCTGATGAGCCTCGAGCCCGCCGCGGCGGCGCTGGCGGGCTGGCTCGTGCTCGGGGAGACCCTCGCTACCGTGCAGTGGGCGGCCCTGGTGTGCGTCATCGTCGCGTCGACCGGAGCGACCCGCGACTGGGGCCCGGAGCCGTTGGCGTGATCGGCACACGGACGCCGCCTGACCTGGACGTATGTCCAGCTTCGCGGGTTCACGCGCCGGTAACCTGCGGTTGAAGAATCACTCACGCAGGAGCCCTCCCGCAGGCGGGTAAACGCTCGTACGGTGGAGGCGAGCCCACCCTCCGACCGGCCCTCCCGGGAGTTCACGATGTCACCGTTCCTCGTGTTGCCCCGCGTCCTGTCCAAGCCACTTCGCTGGCCCATCGACTCGGTGCGGCAGGCCCGCCACAACGCCTACGCCGCCACGGCCGCGCTTGCGGTCCGCCGAGCCGAGCGCGAGGACGTCGACCGGTTCCTGCGCGCCCACCACACCGGCGAGCCGCGCCCGATCGAGGCGGGCCCTGCGGCGCAGGGCATCCCGCTCCCCCGCCAGCGCGCCGAGCGCGCCCCGCTCACCCGATGACCCGGCGCCCGTGACGGAGTCCACAGGACGGGGCCTGCCCCCGCGCGACGCACTGCGGAAGAATCACGCCATGTCCATCCCTCGCGCCGTCACCGAGTCCTCGATCGCCTTCCGCGACGTCCTCTCCGACGATGGCACGCTGCTGCGGGCCTGGACCAACGACCCCGACGGTCTCATCGACGGCCCCACCGTGCTGCTGTGCAACGGCCTGGGCACCTCGCCGTGGAGCTGGCCGGCACTGCTGAAGGCCGACTGCGGGGTCCGGGTGGTCTCCTGGTCGCACCGCGGCACGTCCGGCTCGGACCGCCCGCTCGATCGCGACGACGTCGGCGTCCAGCAGTTCGTCGAGGACGCGCTGTCCGTGATGGACCACTTCGGCCTCACCCGCCCGGTCGTGATGGGCTGGTCGATCGGGGTGAACATCATGTTCGAGCTGGCCGCCCAGCATCCGGAGCGCGTCGCGGGGCTGTTCGCGGTCGCCGGCGTCCCGGGCGACACGTTCTCCACCATGCTCGCGCCGTTCCACCTTCCGCGTCCCGTGGCTCGCGCCCTCACGGTCGGTGCCTCCCGGGCGCTGCGCACCACGGGTCGGGTGATCTCGCCGCTCGCGGCACGACTCCCGATCGGCGCGCACACCATCGAGCTGCTCTCCCGTACGGGCCTGATCTTCCCCATCCCCGACCCCGAGCTGGCCGCTCTGGCGCTGAAGGAGTTCCTGCGCACGCCGGTCGAGTGGTACTTCCATCTCGCCATCCGCACGTCCGCGCACGGGCGGGTGTCGCTGCGCCGGATCAAGGTCCCCACCGTCTTCGTCGGGGGCTCGTGGGACATGCTCGCCGGCGCGCGCCACATGGCGACCGCTGCCGAGCGGGTGCAGAACGGCCGGTACGTCCAGCTGCACGGCACGCACTTCGTCCAGATGGAGCAGCCCGAGCGGGTGCACCGGTTGCTGCTGGAGTTCCTCCAGCGACTGCCCGCCGAGGCCTCGACTAGCTCGCGCTGACCGGTTCGATCGTCCCCGTCACGCTCGCCCGGCGAGCGGCCCGTCGCAACGGCGTGAGCACGGCTCCGCCGAGCACGACGATGGCGATGGCGGTCGTGATCGCTCGTACCGAGTCGAAGCTCGTGGTCGAGGTGATCAGGGTGTACTTCGCGAAGGTCACCAGGTTGGTGCCCAGGCTCGCGGACGGGTCGAAGGCGAGCTGCTCGTGGTGGCCGGGGATCGCGACGCCGGCCAGCAACGGCCAGCCCTGCAGGTTGAGCAGCAGCCCGTAGAGGTAGGAGACGACCACGCCGTACGCGGCGAGCAGGGCGATCTCCGTGCGCCCGGTGGCGCTCGGCAGGAGACCGGCGCCGAGCCCGATCCACGCCGAGCAGAGCATCTGGTAGGGCAGCCAGGGACCGACACCGGCCGTCACCAGTGCGCCGACGAAGAGGCTGGTGCACCCCAGCACGAAGCCGAACGCGGGTCCGTAGACGCGGCCGGCCAGGATGATGAGGAAGAAGACCAGCTCGACGCCGCTGGTACCGGCCGAGATGCCCCGCAGCACCGCGTCGATCGCGGTGAGCACACCCAGGATCGCCAGGATCCGCGGATCGAGGCCGCCCTGGGAGAGCTCGGCGAGCACCACCGCGACGACGACGGGCAGCAGGGCCAGGAAGACGAACGGCGGCTGGACCTGCGTGCTGGAGGGGTCGTTGAGCAGCAGCGGCCAGATCAGCGTGATCAGGCCGATGGCACTGGCGATCGACACGATCACCACCGACCGCGCGGTCATCCGGATCATGGCTGCGGCTCCGACTCCCGGGCGAGGGCGTCGAGCACCTCGTCGACCGCGAGCCACGGCGCGCCGACGACCTTCATCACCTGCGGGGCGAAGGAGGGCGACTCGGCGACCACGTCGCGGACCGGTCCATCGGAGACGATCTGGCCGTCCGCGAGCACGATGACCGCGTCGGCGACCTGGGCCGTGAACTCCACGTCGTGGGTCGCGACCAGCACCGTCCGGCCGCCGGCGGCCTGCTCGTGCAGGATCGCGGCGAGCGCTCTCTTGGCTGCGTAGTCGAGCCCCCGGGTCGGCTCGTCGAGCAGCAGGACCGGCGGTCCGTCGGCGCCAGCGGCGAGCACCAGGCTGAGCGCGAGCGCGAGCCGCTGCCCCTCGGAGAGGTCCCGGGGGTGCCGGTCGTCGGGGATGCCCGGGACGAGCCGGTCCAGGATCTGTCGTGTCCGGGTGCCGCCGGCAGCGCACTCGGCGCCGACGGTCTCGAGGTACAGGAGGTCGGAGGCCGTCTGCGGCAGCAGGCCGACATGCGCGCGGCGCTGGTCGGCGCTCAGCCTCGCCGGATCGGTGCCGCGGACGACGACGGCACCACCGACACGCTTCTGGCTGCCCTGCAGGGTCCACAGCAGGGTGGACTTGCCGGCGCCGTTGCGCCCCATCAGGGCGGTGATCGAGCCGGCGTGCAGGTCGAAGGACACCTCGTCGAGCACGGTGGCGGAGCCGCGGGCGACGGCGAGTCTGCGCGCGGAGAGGGCCACCGGAGGGGTCTCGACGGGTGTCTCGACGGGGGTCTCGATCCGACCATCGTCGCCGGTCGAGTGCGTCGCGAGGGACGAGCGACGTGTATCGAGACCCAGCCCCCGCGCGCGGCGCTTCGCGTCTCGTACGGTCAACGGCAACGGCTGCCAGCCCAGCGCACGGCCCAGCTCCACCAGCGGCGGCACGACCGGGGAGACCGCCAAGACGTCGCTCGGCTCCCCCACGAGCAGGCCCCCGTC
>Ga0308169_10003371_pt1 | contig 15658 bp, 12 predicted proteins | sample PhyBR1_2_FD_202139 | JGI IMG/M metagenome (GOLD analysis project Ga0308169, IMG submission 202139) | Phyllosphere microbial communities from UC Gill Tract Community Farm, Albany, California, United States - DLSLSB.R1 | ecosystem: Host-associated > Plants > Phyllosphere > Unclassified | place... | reverse complement strand
TGCTTCAGCACTACGTTCGAACCAGTCTCTGTCCTCTGAACCCGGACCTTTGCAAGTCTAGTGAGCATTCTGTGTTAACTGCCAATAAGGGTGACCCAAATCATGAAGTGACGCGGCAGGGCCCAGATGCTGCTGTCTTTTTGGCCCCGCCACGCGGCCCCAACGCCATCAGCGAAACGGCTTTCGGGGCCGGAAACAGGGCGTTTTCCGCCGTCCTGCCGCGCTTTATGGCAAGGGCTGCTCCTGTAGACTGAAATTCTTATGGACAGTAAATCTAGGTGCCGGCCTGGGCGCTGTCAGCGGAGCTTGAAGAGAAGCGCCGCGCAGTCCGCCCCCAGAGCCGGCAAACCCCGACAACGCGCCCATCACCAGCCAACGGCCCAGCTTGCCGCAACCCGCACGGACCAGGCAGCGGTATCTGCCGACCATCCTCCGCCGGGACGAAAAAGCTTCCTTACTCCAATCCCCGGCACACCTGCGGCAGCTACTGCACGTCAGGCGGGATGCTAAGTGGAGTGGCTTCTCCTAGCAGCAGGCTTGCTGCTGATCGCCGGCACAGGATTCTTTGTTGCCGTCGAATTCTCCCTGATTGCCCTGGACCAGCCAACCGTCCAGCGGGCAATCGACGACGGCGACACGGGCGCGGTGCCTTTGCTCACCTGCCTCAAGTCCCTGTCCACCCAGCTGTCCAGTTGCCAGCTCGGCATCACCCTGACCACGCTGCTCACCGGCTACGTCATGGAACCGTCGGTGGGCCGACTACTGGAGGCGCCCCTGGCCGCCGTCGGGCTTCCGGACGTGGCCGTGCAGTCCATTTCCCTCATCCTGGCAATGGTGGTGGCAACGCTGCTGTCCATGCTTTTGGGTGAGCTGGTTCCGAAGAACATGGCGATCGCGCTGGCGTTTCCCGTTGGCCGCGCGCTGGCGGGGCCGCAGTTGGTCTTCACCACCATCTTCAAGCCGGCCATCCTGGTCCTCAACGGATTCTCCAACAGGATCCTGCACGTCTTCGGGCTGGAGGCCAAAGAGGAAATTTCCGGTGCACGCACGCCGGCGGAGCTTGCCTCCCTGGTCCGCAGGTCTGCGGCGATGGGAACGCTGGACGCCGGAACCGCCAACTTCATAGCCCGCACCCTCAACTTTTCCTCCCGCACAGCGGCCGATGTCATGACGCCGCGGATCCGGCTGGAAACAATCGACGCAGACCAGCCGGTGTCCGACGTTGTGGACGCTGCGCGCAGGACGGGGTATTCGCGGTTCCCGGTCATTGGTGACTCTGCCGACGACATCCGGGGCCTGGTGCATGTCAAGAAGGCCGTTGCCGTGCCGTGGGAACGGCGGCAAAACCTTGAAGCCGGCGCCATCATGACAGAGGTTCTGCGCGTGCCCGAGACCATCCACCTGGATGCCTTGCTGGCCGAACTGCGGGAGGGAAACCTGCAGTTGGCCGTGGTGTTGGACGAATACGGCGGAACCGCCGGCATCGCCACCCTGGAGGACCTGGTGGAGGAGATCGTGGGCGAGGTGGCAGATGAGCACGACAGGGTCCGACCGGGACTGCTGCAAAGTGCCTCCGGCGACTGGTATTTCCCGGGGCTCCTCCGGCCCGACGAGCTCTCCGAGCAGATTCCCGGACTGACCGTCCCGGATGAGGCGGCCTACGAAACCGTAGGCGGCTACGTCATGAGCAAGCTCGGCAGGATAGCCGCCGTGGGCGACGCGGTTCCGGTCAACGGCGGAACACTCAGCGTGACGAGGATGGACGGCCGCAGGATTGACCGCATCTGCTTCCACCCCGCGGAGGAACCCGCTGGACAGGACGCCGACGACAGGAGCAGGCCATGAGTGATTGGGCCGGAATACTGTGGCTGGGCTTCCTGCTGCTGGGAAACGCCTTCTTCGTGGCAGCTGAGTTTGCCATTATGTCCGCCCGGCGCAGCCAGATAGAGCCCCTGGCTGACACGGGATCAAAGCGTGCCCAGACCACCCTGCGTGCCATGGAAAACGTCTCCCTGATGCTGGCGTGCGCACAGTTGGGCATCACTGTCTGCTCGCTGCTCATCCTGCTGGTGGCCGAGCCGGCAATCCACCACCTGCTCGCCGTCCCGATCGAGATGGTGGGCCTGCCTGCGGAAGCGGCGGATGTGGGGGCGTTCGCGGTGGCCCTGATGCTGGTGACGTTCCTGCACGTGACGTTCGGCGAGATGGTGCCCAAGAACATCTCCGTGTCCGTCGCCGATAAGGCTGCACTGTTCCTGGCGCCGCCCCTGCTGTTCATTTCCCGGCTGGTCCATCCCGTGATTTCCGCCCTCAACTGGTCGGCCAACCACATCCTCAAGCTGATGCGGATCGAGCCCAAGGATGAGGTGACGTCCTCCTTCACGCTGGAGGAAGTGCAGTCCATCGTGCAGGAGTCCACCCGCCACGGGCTGGTGGACGACGACGCCGGGCTCATCACGGGTGCGCTCGAGTTCTCGGAGCACACCGCGGAGGACATCATGGTGCCGCTCGAAAACCTGGTCATGCTTGGGTCTTCGACCACCCCGGTGGAGTTTGAAAAGGCCGTCAGCCGGACCGGGTTCTCCCGGTTCCCCATGCTGGATGACGAGGACATGCTCTACGGCTATCTCCACGTCAAGGACGTGCTGTCCATTCCGGAGTCCGCCTATCAGCTGCCGATTGCCGAAAGCCGGGTGCGGTCCCTGGCCAACCTTGCCTTGGGCGACGAGATTGAGAAGGCGATGTCAGTCATGCAGCGCACCGGATCCCACCTGGCGCGTGTGATTGGCCCAGACGGCAACACCAGGGGCGTGCTCTTCCTGGAGGACGTCATCGAGCAGCTCGTCGGCGAAATCCGGGACGCGACCCAGGCCACGGGGATTCGCCGGCTGGGCCAGCCGAACGGCGGCTGACCGATGGCGCCCCTGCCCGCCGGGCAGCACTGTGCGCAGGGGCGCTACCGCGGCACCGATGAGTTCCTCGACGTATCTAAATAGGAATCATTCGCATTTAGGTATAGGCTTGCTGTATTGCCCTTCCCATCCGTGAACTGAGGTTTTCCGTGCGCCGTACAGCCGCCGCCACATCATTCCTTGTAGCCCTCGCCGGTGTTGGCCTTTCACTCAGTGCCTGCAGCCCCCAGCCGTCGCAAACCACGGAGGCAGGGCAGGGGATCAGTGTGGTGGCGTCAACAAATGTGTACGCGGATATCGCCCGGACCATTGGCGGAGGCAAGGTCAAGGTCAAGGCCATCATCGATAGCGCCGGCCAGGATCCGCACTCCTATGAGGCGACCGCGCAGGACCGGCTCGCAGTGTCCAAGGCCCAGCTCGTCATCGAAAACGGCGGCGGTTACGACGACTTCCTCCATACCCTGGTGGAGAGCAGCAAGCTTGACAGCGCTTCGGTACTGACCGCCGTCGAAACTTCCGGCCTTGACTATCCCGCAGAACCTGCAGCCGGCCCGTCGGCGCCGGCCGCGGAGGCTTCCAGCGGGCATGACGGGCACGACCATGGCGACTTCAACGAACACGTTTGGTACAGCCTGCCCGCCATGGAGCGTGTGGCCGACGCCGTCGCCGGAAAACTCGCCGCACTGGATCCCGGCTCAGCGGCCGCCTTCACCGCCAACGCCGAAACGTTCAAGTCCTCCCTAGCAGGGCTGCATTCCAAGGTAGACGGCCTCAAGGCGGCCGCGGCCGACGGCCGGGTAGCAGTCACGGAGCCGGTTCCGCTTTACCTGCTGGCGGATGCAGGCCTGGTGAACGCCACACCCGAGCAATACACAGCGGCGATTGAAGAGGGCAGCGACGTTCCTCCTGCCGTCCTGAAGCAGGCAACGGACCTGGTCGGTTCCAAATCGGTACGCCTCCTGGCCTACAACGCGCAAACGGAAAGCCCGCAGACGGAGGCACTGAAAAAGGCAGCCGAAACAGCCGGCGTCCCTGTCGTGGACTTCACCGAAACCCTGCCTGAAGGCAAGACCTACCTGCAGTGGATGACGGACAATGTGAACAACATCAGCAAGGTTCTGGAGACAAACTAGGTGAAACCCGTCGTCAGCCTCAAAGGGGCGTGCCTCAAATTCGGCCAACGTACCCTTTGGGACGATCTGGACCTGGACATCAGGCCCGGAGAATTCTTTGCCGTGCTGGGTCCCAACGGCAGCGGCAAGACAAGCTTCCTCAAAGTCTTGCTGGGCCTGCAGAAGCTGCAGTCAGGGCAGGCCACGCTGGGCGGGCGTCCGGTGGAACGGGGCAGCAGTCTGATCGGCTACATTCCCCAGCAAAAGTCTTTTCCGCCTGATACCCCGCTGCGCGCCCGTGACCTGGTGGCCCTTGGGCTGGACGGCCACAAGTGGGGGGTCCGGCTGGCGCCCGGCAAGACCAACCGCAGGGTGGACCAGTTGCTCGAGCTGGTGGGCGCCTCCGATTATGCAAAAGTCCCGGTGGGCCAGTTGTCCGGCGGAGAGCAGCAGCGGCTCCGCGTGGCGCAGGCGCTGGCAACGGATCCGCAGGTCCTGCTCTGCGACGAGCCGCTGCTTTCCCTCGACCTGCACCACCAGCAGGCAGTCAGTGCGCTGATCCACAAACAGAGCCGGGAGCACAACAGCGCGGTTGTCTTTGTTACCCATGAAATCAACCCCGTCATCGATTATGTGGACCGGGTCCTATACCTCGCCGGGGGACGATTCCGCGTGGGGGCGCCGGAAGAGGTCATGACTACGGAAGTGCTTTCCGACCTCTACGGCAGCCAAGTGGAAGTGATCCATGCCAACGGCCGGCTCGTCGTGGTTGGCCTCCCCGACGCCACTACCCACCACCACCACGAGGAAGACTCGCTGGCAGGGGAGGTGGCGTAATGGACGCCGACAGCATTTTGAACGCCATCTTCAACTTCGACAACTACGGGGAACTGCTGGTCCTGGTCCAGAACTCCATCTGGGCGGGCGCCATCCTGGGACTCCTGGGCGGCCTCGTGGGAACATTCGTGATGAAGCGGGACCTTGCCTTCGCGGTCCACGGCATCTCCGAGCTTTCCTTCGCAGGAGCCGCCTTTGCCCTGCTGATCGGGGCGGACGTGGTGTTTGGCTCGCTTGTCGGATCGGTGGCGGCCGCCCTGCTGCTGGGCCTGATGGGGGTTCGGGCCAGGGACAAGAACTCGACCATCGGCGTCATCATGCCATTCGGCCTGGGACTTGGAATCCTGTTCCTGTCCCTCTACCAAGGCCGCGCCGCAAACAAGTTCGGACTGCTGACCGGGCAAATCGTCTCCGTGGATACCGTCCAGCTCCAGGCACTGGCCGGGACTGCCGCCGTCGTCATGCTGGCGCTGGTGGCCATCTGGCGCCCGCTGAACTTTGCCAGCATGGATCCCGAGCTCGCTGAAGCCCGGGGAGTCCCGGTCCGCGCCCTGGGCATCACCTTCATGATCGTCCTGGGCATCAGCGTGGCCCTGTCCATCCAGGTGGTTGGCGCCCTGCTGGTGCTTGCCCTGCTGATTACTCCCGCAGCAGCGGCGCTCCGCGTGACGTCCTCGCCGGTGGCGGCGGTGGTCCTAAGCGTGGTCTTCGCCGTGACCGCGACCGTAGGCGGAATTTTGCTGGCCCTCGGCGGCCGGATCCCGATCAGTCCCTACGTCACCACGCTGTCGTTCCTGATTTACGTAGTGTGCCGCGTCATTGGTTCGGTGCGCGGTGCCCGGGGAATCAACGGCCGGGTCCTTACAGCTTCCCCGCGGCCTTAAGTGCGGTGCAGTCAGGGCAGAGGCCGAAGATCTCCACCGTGTGGTCCACCTCGGTGAATCCATGCTCGGCAGCAGTACGCACGGCCCAGGTTTCCACCGCCGGTGCCTCCACCTCCACCGCCTTTCCGCAGTTCCTGCACAGCAGGTGGTGGTGGTGCGCGGTCACCGCGCAGCGACGGTACACAGCCTCGCCGTCGCCGTTGCGCAGCACGTCCACCAGGCCTTCGTCCGCCAGTGACTGCAGGATCCGGTAGGCCGTGGCCAGCGATACGGACACGCCCTGGTTCTGCAGGATCCGGTAAAGCTCCTGCGTGCTGACAAAGTCGTCCAGGTCGTCGAGGGCCGCACTGACGGCTTTGCGCTGCTTGGTGACGCGCTGTTCCTTGCCGCCTCCTGCCGGGGATGGGGCGGCGGAATCAGCCTTGACGCCGATCGGCATGGACAAACTCGCTTCCGTGGGGGGCAAACATCAAGATTACCAGCCGGCCTTCCATGGGCGGGGTCCGCGGGAAGGGGCCGTGGACACGCTTCCGGAGCGGACCCTAGGCTGGCGCTATGAAGCTGACCAAATACACCCATGCCTGTGTCCGGCTCGAGAAGGAAGGCGGAGTGCTGGTCCTCGATCCAGGCACCTTCTCGGAATCAACCGAGGCACTGCAGGGCGCGCAGGCCGTCCTGGTGACCCACGAACACGCGGACCATCTTGACATCAAGGTGGTGACCGAAGCCCTCGAACGCGACAAGGAACTGGTGCTCTACGCTCCCGAAGCGGTAGCGGGCCAGTTGCGGGGGGAGGCTCCAGGGGCCGCCGACCGCGTCCAGACAGTGGAACCGGGGTCCTCCTTCCGGGCCGCCGGATTCGACATCCGCAGTTTCGGCGGCCAGCACGCCCTGATCCACCCCCAGATCCCCATGGTGGCCAACATCGGCTTCCTGGTGGACAACAACGTGTACCACCCGGGGGACTCGTTCATCATTCCGGACGGCATCAAGGTCCAAACCCTGCTGGTCCCCTTGCACGCCCCGTGGAGCAAATCCGCCGAGGTGGTCGATTTTGTGATCGGAGTGAGGGCACCGCGCGCCTTCCAGATCCATGACGGGCTGCTTAACGAGAACGGCCTGGGCATCGTTGAAGGGCACGTCAAGCGGATCGGCGCCAAGTACGGTACGGACTACCGCCACCTGGCCGCCCGGGAGTCGGTGGAGGTTTAAATCGGGGCTCCGGTCCATTCCCCGGTGTCAAGGAAGCGGGCGATGACCGCTTCGTATGGCGCCGGATCCAGCCCCTGGGAAGCCAGCCAGTCCCTGTTCCAGTAGTTGCCCGCGTAGCGTTCGCCGCCGTCGCACATCAAGGACACGATGCTGCCCCTGCGGCCCTCCGCCAGCATTTGCGCGGCGAGCTGCCACACTCCCCACAGGTTGGTGCCGGTGGAGGGCCCGGCGTGCAGGCCGGCGTAGGAATCCAGGTGCCGCATGGCGGCCACGGAAGCGGCGTCCGGCACCTGGACCATCCGGTCGATCACGGAGGGGATGAAGCTTGGCTCCATGCGGGCCCGCCCGATGCCTTCGATCCTCGAGGGCAGCCCGGTGGGGCGTCCGCCTGCCTCCCCAAGCCAGCCGGGGTAGAACGCAGAGTTCTCGGGATCCACCACCATCAGCCTGGTGGGATGGCTGTGGTAGCGCAGGTAGCGTCCGATCGTTGCGCTGGTTCCTCCGGTTCCAGCCCCCACCACGATCCAGTCCGGCACAGGGTGCGGCTCCAGGCTGAGCTGGCCGAAGATCGATTCGGCGATGTTGTTGTTGCCGCGCCAGTCCGTGGCCCGCTCCGCGTAGGTGAACTGGTCCATGTAATGGCCGTTGCAGGTGGCCGCTACCTCTTCGGCTGCCGAGTAAACGTCGGAAGCATTCTCCACCAGCAGGCAGGAGCCGCCGAACCGCTCAATCAGGGCGATCTTTTCCTGGCTCGTGGTGCGTGCCATCACGGCGATGAAGGGCAGGCCCAACAGCCGGGCGAAGTACGCTTCCGATACCGCCGTGCTGCCACTGGAGGCCTCCACGATGGTGGTGTCCTCCCGGATCCAGCCGTTGACCAGTCCGAACAGGAACAAGGACCTGGCCAGCCGGTGCTTGAGGCTTCCGGTCCGGTGCGTGGATTCGTCCTTGAGGTAAAGCTCAATTCCCCAGTGCTCCGGCAGTGGAACAGAGTAGAGGTGGGTGTCCGCGGACCGGTTGTTTTCCGCCGTGATGGTCCGGATTGCCTGGTCGGCCCAGTTCCGGTCCGTTCCGCCGCCGCCGCTCCTGCCGGTACTGCCGGTACTGCCATTGATCGTCACCGATCCAGCCTACCCGCGGGAAGGCAGGCGGCCCGCTTAGAGTGGATTCCGTTGGCTGGAGAAACTGTGAGGAGCGCGATGAAGCCGTTGATGGACGTGGCCGGACTTGAGGCCAGGCGTGCCGCCGGCCAGCGGACGGTGCTGCTGGATGTCCGTTGGGTGCTGGGCGATCCGCACGGCCACGAACATTATCTTGCGGAACATCTTCCAGGGGCCGTCTTCGTTGACCTGGCCACCGAGCTCTCGGATCCGGCAGTTCCGAACAGGGGCCGGCACCCGTTGCCGTCCCGGGAACAGTTCCAGGACTCGGCCCGCCGCTGGGGCATCCGGAACGGCGACGTGGTGGTCGCCTACGATGACAGCGCCAACATGGCTGCGGCCCGGTTGTGGTGGATGCTGCGCGACGCCGGCCTCGCCGAGGTTTACCTGCTCGACGGCGGCCTGGCCGCCTGGCGCGCCGCGGGACTGCCCTTGGAGGCCGGCGCGGTCCGTGCCGCCCTGGGCGACGTGGAGCTGGGCAGCGGGCAAATGCCCGTGGCCGACGCCGGTGCTGCCGCCGGCTGGGCGCAGCGCGGCCTGTTGCTCGACGCAAGGGCAGGGGAGAGGTACCGGGGTGAGGTCGAGCCGGTTGACCCCCGCGCAGGCCATATTCCGGGAGCTGTCAGCGCCCCCACCACAGGCAATAGCGACGACGCCGGGCGGTTCCTGCCGCCTGAACTGCTGCGGCGAAGGTTCGAGGAGCTCGGCGTCCGGGACGGAACGCCGGTTGCCGTGTACTGCGGGTCCGGTGTGACGGCAGCCCACGAAGTTGCTGCACTGGAACTTGCCGGCTTTCGGGCCTCGCTGTATCCGGGCTCTTTCTCGGAGTGGTCCAATCGCCCGGAACTGCCGGTGGCCACGGGTCCGGAACCCGGTGACGTGGGGAGCCCGGTTGGAAACTCCGCTGGAGCCGGGGGTAGCGTCGCACTATGACACCAGGACGCCCCGTACCGCCGCCCCTTGCCAAACCCATCGCCCCCGCCCCTGAAGAAAGTGCCGCCCCTGAAGCCGGTGTGCTCGCCGCGGCCTACGGTGCCGTATCCGGAGACAGCGGGCTGGTACCACTGACCGTTGCCCGGCGCGTGCCCAAACCTGACGACGTCGAGATCGCCATCGAGTTCTGCGGTCTGTGCCACTCGGACGTGCACGCAACCCGTGGCGAGTGGGGCGGCCAGACCTACCCGCTGGTCCCGGGCCACGAAATCGTGGGAACTGTCAGCCGCATCGGCACCGACGTCACCGACTTCGCCGTTGGCGACAGGGTGGGCGTGGGCTGCGTGGTGGACTCCTGCCGCGAGTGCGACAGCTGCCTGGACGGCCTTGAGCAGTACTGCGAAAACGGCATGACCGGAACGTATGGTGCGAAGGACCGCAGGAACGGCGACGCCATCACCCAGGGCGGCTATTCCTCGTCGATCGTGGTGGACCGGCGCTATGTCCTCCACGTACCGGAATCACTGGACCCGGCCGCCGTCGCACCCCTGTTGTGTGCCGGTGTCACCACGTTCTCGCCGCTGCGGCACTTCGAGGTCGAGGAAGGCGACGTGGTGGGCGTAGTGGGCCTTGGGGGACTGGGCCACATGGCGGTCAAGCTGGCCAAGGCCATGGGCGCAAAGGTGGTGGTCTTCACCACCTCGGAGTCCAAGGTTGCCGCGGCGTTGGAGCTGGGGGCCGACGAAGTGGTCCTCTCCCGGGACGAGGCCGCCATGGCTGCCGCGGACCGCACCATCGACCTCATCATCGACACCGTTGCCGCCCCGCACAACCTGAACCCGTTCTTCCGTACCCTGCGCGTGGACGGCGCCCTGTTCCAGCTGGGCCTGCCGTCGGAAGCCATGCCGCCGGTCAACCCGGGCTCCCTGATCCGCCGCCGGATTGCCTACGCGGGATCACTGATCGGCGGTATTGCCGAAACCCAGGAGATGCTGGATTTCTGTGCGGAGCACGGCGTGGTGGCGGATATCGAGATGGTGTCCGCCGGCCAGCTGAATGATGCCTACGACCGGATGGTCGCTGGAGACGTAAAGTACCGGTTCGTGCTGGACACCAGCACACTGCAGGCAGCCGCCAAGGAGGCAGACGCATGAGCACGCTTTTCACCAGGATCCTGAAGGGTGAGATTCCCGGCCGCTTTGTTTGGCGGGAGGAGGACGTGTCCGCGTTCCTCACCACGGGCCCGCTCGCCGACGGGCATACGCTGGTGGTTCCCACTGAAGAGGTGGACCGCTGGACGGACGCCTCGCCGGAGACCCTCGCCAAAGTCATGGAAGTGGCACGGCGCATCGGGGCCGTTCAGGTGGACATTTTCGGCGCCCGTCGTGCAGGCCTGATCGTGGCGGGCTACGAGGTCAACCACCTGCACGTGCACGTTTGGCCGTCGCGAAGCATGGCTGACTTCGACTTCGGTTCCGCCGACCAGAACCCGGACCCTGAGGTCTTGGACGCCAACGCGGAGAAGCTGCGCGAGGGCCTCCGGGCAGCCGGCTACGGGGAGTTTGTTCCGGCGTCGTAACCGCTTTTAGGCCCGCCGCTTCTGCGGCGGGCCCGGCCAGGGCTTTGGTGTGAAGGCCCCGGAGCTGCGCTGGAAAAACTTAGGCCCTGCGCGGCGTCATGGCCACCATGCCTGCATACGTGAAGCCGCCGCCAAACCCAAACAGCAGTGCGGGAACGTCCGCCGGGATCTTCCCGGCGTGCCACCATTTGCTCAACCCCAGCGGCACGCTGGCGGCAGAGGTGTTTCCCGACTCCGTGACGTCGGTGATGACGATCCGGTCCGCCAGGCCCAGGGCTTCTGCGAGCGGTTCAATGATGCGCAGATTGGCTTGGTGCGCGGCCAGGACCTGGATATCGTCCAGTGACAAGCCGGCACGGGCCACAATTTCACGGGCGCGTTCAGGTGCCTTGGTGAGGGCCCAGCGGAGCACTTCGCGGCCGTTCTGGTAGAAGCTCCCGGAGGGAGGCGAGATCCGGACTGCGTCGGTCATGCCGCCCTCCGAGCCCCATACCACCGGGCTAATGCGGGGCGTGTCGGAGGGGCGTACGACGGCGGCGCCGGCACCGTCGGCGGTCAGCACCGCCGTTGCGCGGTCCGTCCAGTCCGTTACGGCCGAGAGGGTTTCGGCGCCCACCACGATTGCGTGGGACGCGTTTCCGCTGCGGATCGCCTGGTCCGCCACGCCCAGGGCGTACTCGAACCCGGAGCAGGCTGTGTTGACGTCCATGATCGCCGGCCCGCGGCCGTCCCCTCCCAGGCCGAGCGCCTGGGCCACCCGGCCAGCCGTGTTCGGGGACCGCTCGGCTGCCGTCGTCGTGGCCACCACCACGAGGTCAATGTCCTGTGCAGCGACACCGGAATCGGCCAGCGCCATCCGGGCTGCCGGAATTGCGAGGTCCACCACGGTTTCGCCTTCACCGGCAATGTGCCTGGTGACGATGCCGGTGCGCTGGCGGATCCACTCGTCGCTGGTGTCCATCATGCCTTCGAGCTCATGGTTGTCCATGACGCGCGCGGGCTGTGCATGGCCGAGCCCGGCAATCTCTGTCCCTGCCGGGCCTTGGGCAAGCGTGAGCTTCATGGATTCCTCTCGTTGGGGGACCGCCGTCAGGCGGGGGCCAGTGCCTTGTTGAGCACGGCGCGGATACGTTTCTCGGAGACGGAGTAGGCGGTTCCTAGTTCGACGGCGAACAGGCTCACCCTGAGCTCCTCGATCATCCAGCGCACCTGGGTTAATTCGCGTCCGGCCCGGCGCCCGGGTAGCAGCGCGGACACGGCGTCGTCATAGTCGTCCTCAAGCCGCTGCACCACGGCCATGTTGAGGGCGTCGCGCTGGACGTTGCCGGGCAGGCGTTCCAGCCGCTTTTCGATGGCCGCAAGGTAGCGCGGCAGCTGGCTGAGCTGTGCGTAGCCCGTGCGTGCTACAAAACCGGGGTACACCAGCTGCTCCAGCTGGCTCTTGACGTCGTTCAACGCGCTGATCAGGGCCAGGCTGGTGGTGCCTTTGAGCTGCTTCTCGATCCGCCGGGTGCTGGACAGGATGCGCTCCACGACGGCCGTCACGGAGAAGACAGTGTCGATCAGCTCCGCGCGCACCAGCTCGTACAGCCGGTCGAAGGCCGCGCGGTCCCATGGAAGTTCCGCGGGCGTGAGCTTGTCGATGGCCGCCAGCGCGCAATCTGCGATCAGGGCGGACACCGAACCGTGCGGGTTCTGGCTGAAGGTTAGCTTCTCGGTGTTGCTCAGGTGCTCCAGGACGTACCGGTCCGGTGCCGGAACCCGAAGGGCAAGCAGCCGGATCACGCCGCCGCGCATTGCATCGAGCTGCTCGTCGGGGGTCTGGAACACGCGCAGGGACACGGACGTCCCTTGGTCCACCAGGGCCGGATAGCCGGTGACAGTGTGCCCCCTGGCCATGCCGCTAACTTGGCGCTCGATGGTGCCGAACGTCCATTCCGTCAGGCCTTCCTGCTCCACGAACCCGGCCGCCACCGGCGCTTGCCGCGCTCCCGCGCCCTGCTGCCCGCCCTGCTGCCCGCCGTCGGACGCCTTTTCGTTGCGCCGCTTGTTCGCACCACCGGCGCCCGACGCGGTGGAGGAGGGGGTGGCGCCGAGTGATTCGGCGATGGCGCGTCGGGTGGCGGGGGCGAGCTGCTCCTGCAGTTCGGCCAGGTCCTTGCCTTCGCCCAGCACTTTGCCCTTGCTGTCCACCACTTTGAAACTGACCCGCAGGTGCGGCGGGACGGCGTCCCAATTCCAGGAGCCGGGCGGGACAATGGCGCCGCGGATCCTGCGCAGCGCGAGTTCCAGCGACGGTTCCAGCTCGTCCTTGGCGGGATCAAAGTCCGATTCGAGGACGGCCACCGCCTGCCGGGCAACATCGGGGGCGGGAACAAAATTCTTTCGGACCTGCTTGGGCAGCGACTTGATGAGCGCGGTTACCAGCTCCACGCGCTGGCCTGGAATCAGCCAGCGGAACGGCGCGTCATCAAGCTGGTTCAGGAACAAAACCGGCACTTCGGCCGTGACACCGTCGGACGGGTCGGGGGCAGAGCCCGGCGCCACCGGATGGAACTCGTAGGTCAGCGGGAGCTCGAAGCCCTTGTGCAGCCAGGTCTTCGGGTACGCGGATTCGTCCAGGTCGTCGGCGTCCTCGCTCAGGAGCAGCGACTTGTCGTAATCCAGGAGGTCCGGGTTCTCCCTGCGGGCATCCTTCCACCATTTGTCGAAGTGCCGTTCGGAGACCACGTCCGGGCCGATCCTGGCGTCGTAGAACTCGAACAGCGTCTCGTCATCCACCAGCAGGTCCCGGCGGCGCATGCGCGCCTCAAGTTCCTCGACCTCATGCAGAAGGGCCCGGTTGCGGTGGAAGAATTTGTGGTGGGTACGCCAGTCGCCTTCCACCAGGGCATGCCTGATGAACAATTCACGGGCCACCACCGGATCCACACGGCCGTAATTTATCCGCCGCTGCGCGATGATCGGCACGCCGTAGAGGGTGACTTTTTCGTAGGCCATGACGGCGCCCTGGCGGGTGGACCAGTGCGGTTCGCTGTAGCTGCGCTTGACCAGGTCCGGGGCCACCTGCTCCGCCCACAGGGGATCGAACTTCGCGGCCACCCGGGCCCAAAGCCTGCTGGTTTCCACCAGTTCCGCGGCCATGACGAACGTTGGGGACTTCTTGAACAAAGCCGATCCGGGGAAGATCGCAAACCGGCTCCCGCGGGCACCGGCGTACTCGCGCTTGCGCTCATCCAGGATGCCGATATGGCTCAGGAGCCCGGAGAGCAGGCTGATATGGATCCCGTCATGGTTGCCCACCGGGTCCGCAAGGCGCTTGTTGTCCAGGGTGATGCCCAGCGGCCGTGCGAGCTGGCGCAGCTGGGTGAAGAGGTCCTGCCATTCCCGCACCCGGAGGTAGTTGATGAATTCGGCGCGGCACAACCGGCGGAAGGCCGACGACGAGAGTTCCTGCTGCTTCTCCTGCAGGTAGTTCCACAGGTTGAGGTAGCCGGTGAAATCGGAATTTTCATCCCGGAAGCGGTTGTGCTTTTCCGCGGCCAGTTGCTGCTTGTCCGTTGGCCGTTCGCGCGGATCCTGGATGGTGAGAGCGGCCGCGAGGACCATGACTTCCCGGACGCAGCCGCGTTTTCCGGCCTCCACGATCATCCTGCCCAGGCGGGGATCCACGGGCAGCTGGGCGAGTTTCTGACCGACCGCGGTCAGGCCGCCGCCCTTCGGCCCGCCGCGGCCCTCGGCCGCTTCCGCTTTACCGCCCTTGCCCTGCGGGCGCGGGGGAGCGAGGGCGCCCAGCTCGCGAAGGAGCGTTACGCCGTCGTTGATGGCCCGGGTTTCCGGCGGTTCGACGAAGGGGAACTCCTCGACGTCCTTGGGGCCCTTCGCCACGCCCATGGCCGTCATTTGAAGGATGACGGCCGCAAGGTTGGTGCGCAGGATCTCCGGGTCGGTGAAGCGGGGCCTGGACTCGAAGTCCTCCTCCGAGTACAGGCGGATGGCGATGCCGTCGGACACGCGGCCGCAGCGGCCGGAACGCTGGTTGGCCGACGCCTGCGAGACGCGCTCGATAGGCAGCCGCTGGACCTTGGTGCGGTGCGAATACCGGGAGATGCGGGCCGTGCCCGTGTCAATGACGTACTTGATGCCGGGGACCGTCAGCGATGTTTCCGCCACGTTGGTGGCCAGCACGATCCGGCGCTTGCTGCCCGGGTGTAACACCTTGTGCTGCTCCTGCAGGCTCAGGCGGGCGAACAGAGGGAGGATCTCGGTGTTCGCCAGCCTGCGGTTGGACTGGATGCGGGACTGCAGGGCATCGGCGGCGTCGCGGATCTCGCGTTCGCCGGAGAAGAACACCAGGATGTCACCGGGCGCCTCCGCTGCGAGCTCGTCCACCGCATCGCATACCGCGTCCAGCGGATCGCGGTCCTCTTCGAGCTCATCGTCCGAGGCCTCTTCATCGTCCGCGGCCGGCTGCGTGAGGGGCCGGTACCGGATTTCCACCGGGTAGGTCCGGCCGGAAACTTCGATGATGGGAGCCGGTTTGTCCGCGGTGCCGAAGTGGTTGGCGAACCGTTCCGGATCAATGGTGGCCGAGGTAATGATGACTTTCAGGTCAGGCCGCTGCGGGAGGATCCGCTTCAGGTAGCCCAGGATGAAGTCGATGTTCAGGCTGCGCTCGTGCGCCTCGTCGATGATGATCGTGCTGTACTTGCGCAGCAGCTTGTCCCGCTGGATCTCGGCGAGCAGGATGCCGTCGGTCATCAGCTTCACCTTGGTCGCTTTGCTCACCTCGCCGGTGAACCGCACCTGGAAGCCGACCTCCTGGCCTATCTCGACGCCGAGTTCCTCCGCGATACGCTCCGCTACCGTCCGGGCAGCGAGGCGCCGGGGCTGCGTATGCCCGATGAGGCCTTTCTCGCCCAAACCCAGTTCCAGGCACATCTTGGGGATCTGGGTGGTCTTTCCGGAGCCGGTCTCGCCGGCGATGATGGTCACCTGGTTGGCGGCGATGGCGGCCATCAGGTCCTCG